>JAAUXY010091774.1_pt1 | contig 21025 bp, 19 predicted proteins | sample 7278121 | NCBI WGS metagenome assembly JAAUXY01 (sample SAMN14350117, study PRJNA611818) | marine sediment metagenome | isolation source: surface marine sediment (1.8m) | place: French Polynesia: Moorea | collected 2018-08 | reverse complement strand
GGCGCCAACCCCGAGCCGGCGGCCAGGCACAGCACCGGCCCGTCGGTGCCGGGGTCGCCGATGAAGGTGCCGTACGGGCCGGCGACGGTGATGCGGTCCCCGACGCCGAGCTCGTCGTGGATCCATCCGCTCGTCCGCCCGTCGGGGACGCGGGCGACGAGCAGCACCAACTCGCCGTCGTTGCGCGGCGCATTGGCGATCGAGTACGGCCGGGGCGGAGCACCCGCCTTCTCGTCGCCGACCATCAGGTACTGCCCGGGCCAGTAGCGGACCGGCTCGCCGACCGGGCGAATGCGCAGCTCGACGATCTTCGGTGTGCGGGGGATCTTCTCGGTCACGACGGCGAGTACCCGATCCCGTGGTGGGAACAGCTTGGGACGGGCGTCGTCGGTGCCGAACTCGATCTCGATCAGCTCGTCGATGGGCTTGGCCATGCACATCAGGCGGTAGCCGTCGGCCCGCTCGGCGGGGGAGAGGGCCATGTCGAGCACGATCCCCTGGTCGACCTCGCCGGCGGTCACCTTGGTCTTGCACTCCCCGCACGCCCCCGCCCGGCAGTTGTTCGGCAGGGCGTACCCGCCCCGCTCCAGCGCCCCGAGCACCGTGTCCCCCGGCTCGCAGCGCACCTCCTTGCCAGAAGGCGCCAGCCTGATGGTGGCGGCGGTCATGAAGGCGAAGCCAGGAAGACGACGACTGACGAACGAGCCCCGGCCGGGGCTTGCGGCCAGGATGGCCGCAACGTCGAGTCCGCAGACCTGGGCGTGACCGGCGAGGGAAGCGCCAGCGACGAGCCGGAGCGAGCGGAGCCCCAGGACAGGGCGGAGCGAACCATCATGACAGCGCCAGCGACGAGCCGCAGTGAGCGAGCCGCAGGACGCGGCGAGCGAACCATCAGAATCAGAAGACCGGGATGATGTCGTCGAGGTCGACGTCGCTCACCTCTTCGCCGGAGATCCCGACCTCGGGGATCGCCGGGAAGGGGATGTCGTACTTGTCGAGCACCGCCTTCAGGTTGAGGATCGCCTGACGCCAGTTCTCGCGCTTCTCGTCGACGTCGGGGATGTGGAACCCGGCGTCGCGGGCGACTTCCTCGCACCGCCGCTGAACGTCGATGAAGTCGGCGGGCAGATCCCAGAAGTCCGCCGGGGGCTCGTACAAGACGGCGGACAGGAACAGGTAGCCGGCCCGGATCTGCTTGGTGATCAGCTCGCGGTCGGACAGGTCGAGCTGCGGGTAGTCGCGCTCCATCAGGCTCATGCAGATCGCCATGTGGCGGCCCTCGTCGCGGCCGATGTTGGTGAACGCCTCCTGGAAGACCGGCTCTCGTGCGCCCTCGGCCATCTGGTGGAAGATCGTCGCAGCGGCGATCTCGCCCATCAGGAACGACGAGAAGAGCACCGCCAGCGGGTACTTCGGCACGGCCTGCTTGTAGCCGTCCCAGTAGCGCCCGCCGTTGAAGTACAGCCACTTGGCGTTGCGCTGGGCCAGCTCGCCGAGCTCGGTCTTGGGCTCGTAGGTGAGCGGGTCGTCGAAGCCGAGCAGCTTCGTGATGGCCATCCCGCACATCTGCTCGTGGTTCTGCTCGTCGCGGGTGACCGAGAAGAAGCACCGCCGCACCGCGTCCTCCTCGTGAACCTCGTACGTCTTGATCAGCGCCGCCGCGAACACCGGCGGTGCCGAGGCGTCGAACACCGAGAGCAACGTCCACCAGTAGGCGATCGCCTCCCGCTCCTCCCAGGTGTACGACTCCGGGTCGAACGTGTCCCACGAGAGCTGGGCCGGATCCCACACCTCGCGCTGGCTGGCGGTCCAGATCTCCTCCATCTTGGCCGTGCCGCGCCGCCAGCTCAGCGGAAAGACGTTGGGTTGCTCGGTCGCCGGCGGGAACTCCATCTCGCGGGCCAGCTGCGGTCTCGTTGCCAGGGATCGAACCCCTCAGATCGTGATCGCCGCGACACCGTGCCGGGGCGTTCCGTACCACGATAGTGATCTTGATCTAGATAGTCAAGACTGGAATGATCTAGTCTGTGATCGGTATGTCGTGGGCGAGGAGTTGCATCAGGTCGCCGGCGAGGCGCCGCCGCTCGGCTGCCGGAAGGGCGCCGAAGAACTCCTGCTCGACCTCGTTCTGGCGGGCGTACGCGGCGACGAGTCGCGTCGCCCCGTCGTCGGTGAGCCGGACCGTCACGATCCGGCGGTCGTCGGATTCGCGGGTCCGCTCGACCAGCCCGTCGCGCTCGAGCGTGTTGAGCACGCTCGACACCGCCGCCCGCGAGAGGCCCGACAGCCGGGCGATCTCGTTCGGTGCGAGCTCGCCGCCGACCCACACGCAGAACATCACGCGGAACCCCGCCATGCTCCATCCGGCCGCGCGGTGGACCTCGGTCTCCAGGCGTTGCACCAGCCGGGTCGAGGCCCGGATCAGGTCGAAGCTGGCGCGCAGTGCGTCGAGGTCCGCCCCGTCGACGGCGTCGGCCACGGCGTCGACGGCGGCCTGCTCGAACCGGCGCGCGTCGAGGCTCTCCGACATCGCCGTGATCGTAGGACCTCGGAGTCGTAGTTGTGTCTGACACAACGACGACTCGCCGGATGGCACGATGGTGCGAGGAGGCAAGCACGTGTACACGATGAGGGATCCGATCAGGCGGGCGGCGCAGCTCTACGGCGCTCGCGAAGCGGTCGTCTGCGGCGACGTCCGACGCACCTACACCGAGCTGGCGCAGCGCGTCCGGCGGGTGGCGGGGCTCATGGAGTCGCTCACCGAACCGGGCGACCGGGTCGCGCTGTGGGCGCTCAACTCGGACCGCTACCTCGAGCTGTTCTTCGGGATTCCATGCAGCGATCGGGTCATCGTCCCGCACAACACGCGATGGGCCGAGCCGGAGCTCGCCTACGCAACCGACGACGCCGGCGCCAAGGTGCTGATCTGCGATCGGGACCCGGGCGGCCTCGCCGATCTCGTCGAACGGGTCATCCGCCTCGACACCGGCGAGTACGACGAGCTGCTCGACGCCGCGCCGGAGGCCGAACCCGAGGTGGCGCCCGACACGCTCGCCGGCCTGTTCTACACCGGTGGCACGACCGGTACGTCGAAGGGCGTGATGCTGACGCACGCCAACCTGATGGCCAACGCCGTCCACGTGCAGCTCGCACAGCCGATCGTCGCCGCCGATCGCTACCTGACGATGGCCCCGATGTTCCACGCCGCCGGCGTCTACTGCGCGCTGGTCCTGCCGTGGGTCGGTGCGGCGAACGTGGTCCTGCCCGGCTTCGAGCCCGGCGCAGCGCTCGACCTGATCGCGTCGGAGTCGGTCACGTGCGCCATCGCCGTGCCCACGATGCTCGCCGCGATGAACGAGACGCAGCGTTCCTCGCCACGCGACGTCTCGTCGCTGTCGTGGCTCTCCCACGGCGCCTCGCCGGTCGCGCTGGAGGTGCTCCGGCGGGCGGACGAGCTCTTCGGGTGCGAGCTGATCCACCTGTACGGCGCCACCGAGCTGTCGCCCCTCGCCACCGTGTTCCGCTACGAGGAGCAGTACCTCGACGACGAGCGGGCCAAGAGCTGCGGGCAGCCGCCGCCCGGTGTGGAGCTGCGGATCCTCGACCTTGCGGGGAAGGACGCGGCCCCCGGTGACGCCGGCGAGGTCGCCGTGCGCGGGCCGAACGTCATGGTCGGCTACTGGAACAAGCCCGAGCAGACCCCCGCCGCCCTGCTCCCCGGCCGCTGGTACCGCAGCGGCGACGTCGGCCGTCTCGACGAGGAGGGCTACCTCTACCTCGTCGACCGGGCCAAGGACATGATCGTCACCGGCGGCGAGAACGTCTACTGCACCGAGGTCGAGGACGCGCTCTACACCCATTCGGGGGTGCTCGAGGCGACGGTCTTCGGCGTCCCCGACACGCAGTGGGGCGAGGCGGTCCACGCCGTCGTCGTCGCCCGCGAGGGGGCCGAGCTCACCGAAGCGGAGCTGATCGCGCACTGCCGTGACCAGATCGCTGCCTACAAGATCCCGAAGTCGATCACCTTCCAGTCGGACCCGCTCCCCAAGAGCGGCCCGGGCAAGGTGCTCAAGCGTCTGCTGCGCGAGCCCTACTGGGAAGGTCAGGAGCGCGCCATCCACTGATCGTGGAAGCCGACTCCTCCGGCGCGATGCCGGTGGACGGCGATAGACACCGTACGTACGGGTATCGATCCGTTCCACAAGAAGGAGACGTCATGTCGCTACGACTGGGAGACCAGGCCCCCGACTTCACCGCCGAGACGACCGAGGGTCAGATCGACTTCCACCGCTGGAAGGGTGACTCGTGGGCGGTCCTGTTCAGCCACCCCGCCGACTACACGCCGGTGTGCACGACCGAGCTCGGCCGGACCGCCGCCCTCCGCTCCGGCTTCGAGGCGCGCGGTACGAAGGTGATCGCCCTCTCGGTCGACCCGATCGAGGACCACCACGGCTGGGCCCCCGACATCGCCGACGCCACCGGCACCGAACTCAACTTCCCGATCATCGCCGACCCCGACAAGCAGGTGTCGGAGCTGTACGACATGATCCACCCCGGCGAGGGCGACACGTCGACGGTCCGCTCGGTCTTCGTGATCGATGCGGGCAACAAGATCCGCCTGATCCTCACCTACCCGAAGTCGACCGGCCGTAACTTCGACGAGATCCTGCGGGTGATCGACAGCCTCCAGCTCACCGACGACTACGAGGTCGCGACGCCCGTCGACTGGGTCAAGGGTGACCGTGTCATCGCCTCGCCCGGGATGTCGACCGACGACGCCCGCGAGCGCTTCGACAACGTCGAGGAGGTCAAGCCCTACCTCCGCTACGTCGACGACCCCCGCAGCTGACCCGACGCGTTCGTTTGCGTCGCGATTCCCGAGGGGTGGGTCTCCGGATTCGCGACGAAAACCGGCAGGGATGCGGACGCGTTCGTTTGCGTCGCGATTCCCGAGGGGTAGGTCTCCGGATTCGCGACGCAAACCGGCAGGGATGCGGTGGGGTGGTGGGGATCAGGCGTCGGGGCGGCCGCCGGGCGGAGGGCCGGCGCCCAGGTTCTGTTCGCCGCTGACCTCGCCGTTGAGGCACCGGGTGATGTACGGGAACGTGTCGGTGACGAGGTAGACGTACTCGCCGTCGATCGTCGTGCCGTTGCACTCGTCCAGCGCCCCTGAGCCCTCGACGTACTCGTAGTCGGAGGTGTAGGTGCCGTCCGGGGTGGTCCCCTCGACGTCGATCGTCGTGCCGGCGGGGCCGGAGGCGAGGCAGTCCGTGCCGGTTCGGGCGTCGGTGCTGAGCTGGTAGCTCGACGTGTATGCCCCGGACTTGGAGTAGTAGATCAGGTAGCCGTCGCTGGCGAAGCCGATGTGGACCAGGTCCTCGTCGCTTTCGTACGCCCCGACGAGCAGCTCGGAGATGCCGTGGTAGTGGTACTCGCCACCGGGCTGGACATGGGCGTTGTTGAAGTCGAGCCCGAGGTCGTACAGGTCCTGGAGGGCCTCGATGCGGTACGTCTCGCCGCTGGCGCACGTCAACGTCTCGGCCGTGCCGGGTTCGAACTTCACGCCGTTGACCGCGACACCGGACGTGCGGACCTCGGTCGCGTTCCCGACGAACGTCGGCTCGGTGGTGAACTCCCAGGTCAGATCCTGGGCTTCGATCGCGTTCGGGTTCCCGTCGTTGGGGAACTCCCCGGTCTCGTGGTCGGGCAGTGCGTTGGTCTCGATCGTACGGGTGGAGCCGTCGACCGTCACGGTCGTCATCGTGCCGAACTCCTCGTCGATCAGCGTGTAGGAGTCGAGGTAGCTCGACGGCAGGGCGCTGTCCGTCGTCGACTGCCTGGTGGCCTCCTCGGCGACCGGCTCGTCGGCCGGCTCGACGTCGGTGGCGCTCTCGTCGTCCGCCACCAGCGGCTCGGCGGGTTCGGCGGCGGCCGCCTCACCGCCACCCGGGTCGTCGGCGGGTTCGGCGATCGGCTCGTCGGCGGCCGACTCGCTGACGACCGTCGACGCGGCGTCGCCCGAGCCGGCGGAGGTGTCGTCGTCGGATCCGCAGGCCGCGAGCAGCAGGGTGCCGGCGAGTGTGATGCCGATGAGGGGGTGGCGGAGGGTCCTGGTGGTGTGGGAGGTGGTGAACATGCTCCCGACGGTGACGGCCCGACCTGTGAGCCCACTGTGAGACGGCACACAGGGTGCTCACAGGTTTCCCCGCCGGCTTCGACAGCCGCGTTCAGCCGTTCGCCGTTGCCGTCGCCGGGTCGATCGCCGGCAGCGCGAGCTCGACGGTGGTCCCGCCTCCCGGCGTCGGTGACACGTGCACCGAGCCGCCGTGCTGCTCGGTGATGCGGCGCGTGATCGTCAACCCGAGCCCTGCCCCGTCGTGGCTCCTGCGGCTGCGCGAGCGGTCGGCCCGCACGAACGGCTCGAAGATCTCGTCGGCGAGGTCGGGGTCGATGCCCGGCCCGCGGTCGACGATGCTCACCGTCGCCGTGCCGTCGCGCGCGGACACACCGATCGTGACCGGCGTGCCGGCCGGTGTGTGCTGGCAGGCGTTGGCGCCGAGGTTGAGCACCGCCTGGTGCAGCCGCGCCGGGTCGCCGAGCACGAAGCACTCGCTGCCGTCGAGCGCCAGGTCGAGCGGATGGGCCGTGTACGCCGCCCGCAGGTCGTGGACGACGGCGGAGGCCACCGCCGCCATGTCGACCGGTTCCTGCGACTGTGCGTCGGTCGGCCGGAGCAGTCGCAGCAGGTCGTTCACCAGGTCGGTCAACCGCTCGCTCTCGGTCCCGATCCGCTCCATCGCCCGGTCGACGCCGTCGTCGTCGAGCATCCCTGCGTCGTAGAGGTCGCTGAACCCCTTGACGGCCGTGAGCGGCGTGCGCAGCTCGTGGGAGGCGTCGGCCATGAAACGCTCCATGTCGTGGCGGGCCTGCTCGGCCCGGGCCGCGGCCCGCTCCCGCTCGGCGATCGTGACGCGCAACCGATCGACCATGGTGGTCAGGTCCTCGGTCAGCATCGCCGTCTCGCGCGGGCCCGCCGGCGGACCGGGTTCGGCGTCGAGGTCGCCCTCGGCGATGCGGTGGGCGGTTCGGCTCAACCGTGTCACCGGCCGGTTGACGGCGGCGACGACCAGGCCGGCGATCGCCGCCTGCACGGCGATCAGGACCACCGTGCCGACGACGAGGTTGCGGCGCAGCGAGCTGAGCGACTCGTCGACATCTGCCAGCGACAGCGCCACGACGACGGTGGTGCCGTCGGTGCGGGGAACCGACGCCGCGCGCAGCCGGGGTGTGCCGTCGACGGTCGTGAAGGTGGCCGACCCGGCGAGGCCGGAGAGGTCGCGCGACGCCAGATCCTCGCTGCGTGCGTCGCCCTCGACGACGGCTCCCGATTCGTCGAGGACGACCTCCTGGGGAATGTCGGCCTGCTCGTCGGCGACGCGTGGCGGGCTGTCGGGGCGCGCCCCACCGGGGAACCGGCCGTCGCCGGCGACCTGGTCCTGGTCGACCGCCACGAGCAGCGCCCGCGTCAACTCGTCGTCGATCGTCTCGAGCTGGTCGCGTTCGACGCTGCGGTGGACGAACACGCCAAGCGTCGCGGCGCCGATCGCCAGGCTGGCCAGCAGGGGGACCAGCAGCATCGTCCGCAGCCGCGGTCGCCTCACGTGCGACACCCGGTCACGCCGTCTCCGACAGCGTTGCGTTCCTCAGATCGCCCTCGCTCCCGGGCACGCGACCCGCCCCGGTCACGCCGTCTCCGCCCGCAGCACGTAGCCGGCGCCGCGTTTGGTGTGGATGAGCGGCGGCCGACCGTCGTCGATCTTGCGGCGCAGGTAGCCGATGTACAGCTCGACGATGTTCTCGCTGCCGTCGTAGTCCTCGTCCCACACGTTGACCAGGATCTGCGCCTTCGACACCACGATCCCCGCGTTGACGAGGAGGTAGTGCAGCAGGCGGAACTCGGTCGGCGACAGCTCGATCAGCCGTCCGCCCCGTCGCACCTCCTGGGTCGCCGGGTCGAGTGCGAGGTCGTCGAAGACGAGCTGGTCGGAACTGGTCGTCGTTCCCGCCCGGCGGAGGATGGCGTCGACGCGCAACACGAGCTCGGCGACGCTGAACGGCTTGGTCACGTAGTCGTCGCCGCCGGTCGTGAAGCCCTGGATCCGATCCTCGGTCTCGGTGCGGGCCGTGAGGAACAGCACCGGCGCGAGCTGACCCGCTTCGCGCATCCGGCGGCAGATCTCGAACCCGTCGATCCCGGGCAGCATGACGTCGAGGACGACCAGGTCGTAGGCCGCCCGCTGCGCCTCGGACAACCCTTCGCCGCCGTCGTGGACCTGGGTGACGGAGTGCCCCTGGTAGCGCAGCGCCGTGGCCACGACGTCGTTGATCGCCGGTTCGTCCTCGACGATCAGGATGCGGCACGCGGCAGCGGGCTTCGACGCGCTCGGCACGCCCCCATTGTGGTCGTGCCCGCCTGTGAATTCGCTGTGTGCGGAGCCCGCAGCGTGCGGTCAGCGCAGCGAGAACGGCGGGTAGCGGTCGGTCGTCAGGAGGAACGCATACGCGTCGACGCGCAACGCCCAGCGACCGACGCCGACGACGTAGTCGAACATCCCTCGCGGGTAGCGGCCGGTGAACAGGATCGCGAACCAGGCGACGATCACGACGAAGAACGCCCCGATGAACAAGAAGAGCAGGACGACGTAGTGGGGGATGGCGAGGAACCACTTGACCAGCGGCATCCCCCGCTTGAGGTCGCGCTCGACCTCGGGGTACTCGACGTCGAGCCGGACGTCCTGCTGCTCCACCGTCGACGGGTAGGCGTCGGTCAGCAGCACGAAGTAGGCGCCGACACGGGCGCTGAACCTGGTCAGCTCGAGGGCGAAGTCGAACCACCAGCGGGGGTACCGGCGGCGGAACAGGATCATCAGCAACGTGGCGAAGAACAGCGAGCCGCTGATGCCGGCAGTGGTCGTCGTGACCCACTCGCCGCTCTGGGTCTGGACGGTTTGTGTACCCCCGCCGGTGAGGATGCCGAGCAGGATGGCGATCGGGATCACCAGCACGATGCGGAAGGCGGTCGTCACGCGGTTGAGCCGCTCGGGGTAGCGGACGTCGAGCCGGGCCGGGTAGGGGGCGGCGGGCGGCGCGGCGCCGACCGGGACGCCGGACGGTGGGGGTGGCGGTGGCGGCGGTGGTGGCGGTGTGCCCTGGGACATGGTCGGACCTCCTGCGGTCGACGGTATGCCTGGTCCCGCCGCCCCAGCTAGGGCCTCGCGTCCCGAGCCGAGCGGTTGTTTCAGCCCGCGGGCGGATGGTTGATGGCCGCCTCGGTCGCCGGGTCGCCGGCGATCCGGGTGTGCCACATCCGGCGCGGCTGATCCGGGTCGTGCGAGGTGGCGCAGTGCATCAGTCGGCGGTTGTCCCACACGAGGGCGTCGCCCTCGGTCCACGCGTGGAAGTAGGTGCGAGGAGCCAGGCAAGCGTCGGCGTTCAGCCGGTCGAGGAGGTCGGCCGACTCCTCGGCGCCGAGCCCCTCGATGCCGTAGGCGTGCTGACCGATCAGCAGATTCGGCCGGCCGGTGTCGGGATGGACCTTGACGAGCGGCCGGAGTGGCGGCTCGTCGACGTCGTAGCCGTAGAGCTGATACCGACCGGCATCGTCGGGCGATACGTGATGCCCGGACCGCTCCATGCTGTACCGGCGCGAGTGGTGGGCCCGGAGCTCGTCCACGGTGGCTCGGGTCGGCTCGTCGAGCGCGTCGTACGCCGCCCGCATGTCGGCGAACCCGGTGTCACCGCCGGTCTCGGGGACGATCTCGGCGGTGAACACGGCACCCTTCGCCTGCACGGGCAGGTAGGTGCTGTCGTGGTGCCACCCCTCGTTGCCCCGCAGCGACTGCACGAGCGGGTCGTCCGGGTCGTCGCGCAGCGAGCCGTCGCGGCGGACGTTGGTGAGCGGCGTCGCCTCGAACTCGAGGTCGCCGAACCGTCGGGCGAAGTCGTCCTGTTCGTGGCGGGTGAGGTGCTGGTCGGGGAACACGAGCAGCCCGTACTCGATCCACGCTTCCCGCACCATCTCGAACCCGGCGTCGTCGAGCGTCCGTATCTCGATGCCCCGCACCACGGCGCCGAACGTGGCGTCGATCGGTTCGATGGCGGCCTCGTGCACACCCCGATCGTACGGCGCGTAACGCTGAGTGTCCGACACTCGGAGTTACGTCAGTCGCAGTGGAGGTGGACGTTGGCGGCGATCCAGTCCGCCATCGCCACCACCTCGTCGAAGCCGGGGTGGCGGACGACGATGATCCCGTCTGACAGCACGGTCGCTCGCCAGTCGCGCCGGGGCTCGCCGACCTGGACCAGGTCGACGTTGACCACGTGATCGCCCATCGCCGCCATCATGTGTGCGAGCCCCTCGATGCGGGTGATCGTCCCGTCGCCCTGGGCCCGCTTGATCACCTGGGCGACGTTGTAGCGCCGGTCGGTCGGCTGGCTGAACGTCCCGTGGCAGACCGCCTCGGCCCACCCGGTGTAGAGGTCGGTGTCGCAGGCGTAGTTCATCATGTCGGTCAGCCGGCCGCCGGGGGAGCGGGCGCCGATCTCGCCGAACACCACCTCGCCCGCCGCCGTCCGGTACCACTCCATGTGGGTGTAGCCGCTGCGGAAGCCCATCGCTCCGATGACCGCCCGGCCGAGGGCCACTCCGTCGGCGATGAACGGGTCGGCGAGGTCGCGGTACGCGATCACCTGTGGGCTGATCCACTCGACCTGCTTGCCGATCAGCGGGTTGGGCCGGTACTCGCAGACGTTCTGGAAGGCGATCTCGCCGCCGGCGCAGATCGTGTCGAACGTGAACTCGTCGCCGGCGATGAACTCCTCGACGCTGACCTCGGGCACATGCCCGAGCCTGGCCAGGGCGTCCTCCAACTCGTCCTCGCGTTCGATCCGGAACGTGTCCATCGACCCGGCGCCGGCGATCGGCTTGATGATGATCGGGAAACCGATCGCCGAGGCCGCCTCCCGGCACCCGTCTCGGGTCGTCGCCCGGATCGATTGTGGCGTGCGCAGCCCGGCCGCCTCGACGACCTGCTTCATCTCGCCCTTGTCGCGGAAGGGGATGGTCTCGGCGACCGTCATCCCCGGCACGCCGATCGCCTTGCGCAGGCGGGCGGCCATCAGCATCGTCGGTTCCCACAGCGTCTCGACGCGGTCGATGTTGCGGCCCGACAGCTCGGCGAGCACGGTTGCGATGGCGGTGTCCTCGTCGGCCCAGGAGCCGATCTGCACGTAGCTCGCCAGCGTTCGCTTCGACCGCTCGGGGAGCGCATCGACCGGCTGGTCGCCGACGCCGATCACCCGGGCCCCGACCGCCGCCAACCCCGACACGAACAGCGGGATGTCGGCCGGGTAGCTCGGGGAGAGGAACAGGACGTCCATCGGCTCAGATCTCCCGGTCCGAGTGGAGCGCCGGAGCGACGGCGTCGCCGCGTGCGGTTCGCATCAGCCGGTCTCGACCGTGATGACGGAGATGATCTCGGCCAGCGCGCGGTCGACCTCGGCGGTGTCGGCGCCGCGCACGATCACATAACCGTCGCCCTCGTAGGTGTCCGCCGACGGGCTCCCGACCTGCGGCAGTCGTGACTCGACCACCAGTTCGTGCGTGGCCGGGCTCACGCGGTCGATCCCCGCGACGGCGACGATCCGGCGCCCCGCTCCCTGCGCTCGCAGGTAGGCGGCACCGACGGCGTACCTGCGCGCCGGCGGGTCGAACGCCCCGTGCACGACGAGCCGCGACCAGGCCTCGTACATGTCGGTGTCGTGGGCCCACGACATCAGCGACGCGATCTGGGCTCCGGGCGGGCGGGCGCCCACCTCGGAGATCGCCACCGAGCCGTCGGGCCGGCGGAACCACTCCAGGTGCGACAGCCCGGTGCGCAAGCCGAGTGCCCTCACGGCGCGGGTTCCGATCTCGCGGATCGGCGCGAACTCGTCGCCGGCGATGTCACGGGGCAGCACGACGCACCATTGGATCCACGGGTTCTCGAGCACGGTCAGCGGCGTCGGGTCGTACCGGCCGATCGAGTGCCAGACGAGCTCGCCCTCGACGAGGACGCTCTCGAACGAGAACTCCTGACCGACGAGGAACTCCTCCAACAGCACGGGCGCCTCCGGGCTGGGCGGTTGCTGGGCGAGCCACCGCTCCATCGTCTCGGCGTCGTCGATGCGGAAGGTGTTCTTGGCGCCCATCCCGGCCAGCGGCTTGACCACGACGGGCTGCTGCCACCTGTGCAGTGCGTCGCGCACCTGCTCGGCCGAGTCGGCGCGGGCGTTGCGGGCGCAGGGGATGCCGGCTTCCGCGAACACCGCCTTCATCCGGGCCTTGTCGCGGAACCGCTCGGCGATCTCGACGCCCATCCCCGGGATGCCGAGCCGCTCGCGCACGTGGGCCAGCGGCACCTGCAGGTTCTCGAGGATGGCGGTCAAGATGTCGGCGCCGACGTGCTGGCGCAATGCGGCGACGCCGGCGGTGAGCTGGTCGACGTCGAGGCAGTCGTCGATCCGCCAGTGGGCGGCGAGGCCGGTTCGCACCCGCTCGGGGAACCGCTCGACCGGGTCGCTGCTGACGACCGCCACCTCGGCGCCCGGCAGATCGACCATCGCCGTCAGGAACCGGTTCGTCGCGTCGAGCACGTACGGCGCCACGAACACCACCTTGACCACCACCCGACCGTACCGCGAGCCCCGCCGGCAATCCTCCGGCTTCCCCCGTGACACCCGGGACACCGGATCTTGCAGCCAGGATGGCCGCCTCGTGGGTCCGACCGATCGGTGCGACCCGGCGAGGGAAGCGCCAGCGACGAGCCGGACGTGAGCGGAGCCTCAGGACGGGGCGGAGCGAGCGAGAGGCATCGAGTACAAAAGGACCCGTGAACGTGGTCCTGCTGGAGCCGAGCTTCCCGGACAACCAGCAGCAGTTCGCGCGGGCGCTCGCCGAGGCCGGGGCGACGGTGATCGGGATCGGGGAACGGCCGAAGGACCAGCTCGACGACGACGTCAAGGGCTGGCTGACCCACTACGAGCAGGTCCCGTCGGTGGTCGACGACGGCGCCGTCCTGCACGCGGTCCGCTGGATCCAGGACAAGGTCTGGGTCGACCGGCTCGAGGCCACCGTCGAGGCCCACGTGATGACCGCCGCCCGCGTCCGCGAGGCGTGCGGCATCCCCGGTACCTCGGTGCTCACCGCCCATCTCTGCCGCGACAAGCCGGCGATGAAGGAGGTGCTGCGAGCCGCCGGCGTGCCGTGCGCGCGATCGACCGGCGCGACGACGGCCGACGAGGTCCGGGCCTTCGCCGCCGAGGTCGGCTTCCCACTGATCGTCAAGCCGCCCGACGGTGCCGGTGCATCGGGCACGTACCGGGCAGACGATCCCGGCGACCTCGAACGAGCGATGGCGGCCACCGGCGTCGGCAGCGGCGCCGCGGTCGCCGTCGAGGAGTTCATCGAGGGCCACGAGGGTTTCTACGACACGATCAGCGTCGACGGGCATGTCGTCCACGACTTCGTCAGCCACTACTACCCGAACGTCCTGGAGGCGATGCGCACCAGGTGGATCTCGCCGCAGTTCATCGCCACCAACCGCATCGACACCGCGCCGGCCTACGAAGAGGTGAAGGCGATGGGGCGGCGGGTCATCGAGGCGCTCGGGGTCGGCACGTCGGCGACGCACATGGAGTGGTTCTTCGGCCCGAAGGGCTTGAAGTTCTCCGAGATCGGCTGCCGCCCGCCGGGCGTGCGGGCCTGGGACCTCTACGCCGTCGGCAACGACGTCGACATGTACCGCGAGTGGGCCGAGGCGATCGTCCACGGCCGCGCCGGCCGGACCGCCTCGCGCCGGTACTCGGCCGGCATCGTCGCCCTCCGGCCCGAGGGTGACGGCACGATCACGGGGTACTCCGGGCTGGACGACATCCAGCAGCGCTTCGGCGACCTGATCATCGACGCCCACCTGCCACCGGCCGGCACGCCGACCCAGCCGGTCGACGCCGGGTACATGGCCAACGCGTGGGTGCGGGCGCGTGACGAGGACTTCGACCACCTGCGCTACGTCCTCGACGAGATCGGCAAGACGGTCGCGGTGCACGTCGGATGAACCGGACCCGCCGGAACGGAGCGCGATGAACGAGGCCAACCGCTCGATCACCGAGCGCGAGATCACGATCGGCACCGAGCTCGCGCCCCGGCTGGCGCTCGACCCGGCGCACACCCCCGAGGCGCTCGACCAGCTCGTGTTCGACCGCGGCTTCCCGCTCACCGCGCCCGGCGTGACCACCTTCGCCTACCGTGGCGCCGCCGACTCGGTGCGGCTCGTCCACTTCGGCATCGGCCTCCCCGACGACCTCGGCTTCGAGCGCCTCGCCGACTCGGACTGGTGGCTCCTCGCGCTCGGCCTGCCCGACGGGACCCGCCTCGAATACAAACTCGAGGTCGTCGAGCACGGGCAGCCGCGGATGATCGAGGACCCGCTCAACCCGTTCGGGGCTCGCAACCCCTTCGGCCAGAACTCGGTGTGCCGCTCGTCGGGCTACGCGGTCCCGCCGTGGGCACTGAACGACCCGGCCGCCGAAGCGGGCTTGCCCCGCTCGCTGACGGTCCCGAGTGACTCACTCGGGCGGCCCGTGCCGGTCACCGTCTACCTCCCCGCGACGTTCCGCACCGACCCCCAGCACCGCTTCCCGCTGCTGGTGATGCACGACGGGACCGACTACCTGCACTACGCAGCCGCGGCCACCGTCCTCGACAACCTGATCCACCGCGGCCTCGTGCCCGAGTTCGTCGTCGCCTTCAGCGACCCCGTCGAGCGACTCACCGAATATGCCGACGACGAGCGGCACGCCCGGTTCGTCGCCGAAGAGCTCGTCCCGTACCTCGAGGCGCACCTCCCGTTGGTCGGCGGCCGTGACGGACGTTGCCTCGGAGGTGCGAGCTTCGGCGCCGTCGCCACGTTGTCGACCGCGGTCCGCTACCCCGAGACGTTCGGTCGACTGCTGCTCCAGTCGGGGTCGTTCGCCGGTGCCAGCGCCGTCTGTACCGAGCCGATGGACGACTTGTGGACGCCGGTCTACGACTTCGTTCGCCGGTATGCCGCCGCCCCGCACGCCGTCGCCGACCGGGTGTTCATGAGCTGCGGCGTCTTCGAACCGATGATCACCGAGAACCGGGCGCTGCGGCCGCTGTTGAAGGACAGCGGTATGCACGTCGTGATGAGCGAGGCGCTCGACGGGCACACCTGGGGCTGCTGGCGCGACGAGCTGGGCCTCGGTCTGCCGTGGTTGTTCGCCGACTCGTTCCGGCCCCGCGACGTCCGCCCGTTCGAGCGCCCCCCGCAGGGCCCGCCCGCACCCCCGCCGGTCGCCGGTTACGCTCGGCCGCCCGGGGACGACGATGGTTGAGCAAGGACGCGCGACGTGAGGGGGAGCGATGGCTGACGCTCGCCGGGTGATCGGGCTCTCCCTCGGGGCCGACCTCTGCTGGCCGATCTGCTTCGAGGAGCTGCTGAACCAACTCGACCTCGCCATCGAGCACGACGGCGACACGGTCCGCTTCGAGACCGAGCGGGTCACGATCGAGCCGTTCTTCCTCCGCCAGCCGGTCCGCTACGACCTCGTCATCGACCGGCTCACCCACTGGTACGGCGCCAGCCGGGAGTGGATCAAGAAGGCCGTCGTGATGAACGGCCTGTACGTGTTCAACAACCCGTGGTCGATCCAGTCCAACGAGAAGCACACGTCGTACTGCGCCATGATGCGCCTCGGGATGCCGATCCCGACCACCTGGATGGTGCCGCAGAAGGCCTACGAACCCCAGCCCGACCTCCAGATCACGCTCGAGCGGTACGCGAGGATGTTCGACCTGAACGAGCTCGGCGACCAGGTCGGGTACCCGATGTACATCAAGCCGTACGACGGGGGCGGCTGGGCGGGCGTCAACCGCATCGACAACGCCGACGACCTCCAGCAGCGCTACGACGAGAGCGGGACGTACCTGATGCACCTCCAGCAGGCGGTCGATCCCCACGACCTGTTCATCCGCTGCGTCGGGCTCGGTCCGCAGGTGCGGGTGGTCTCCTACGACCCGGGCGCCGCGCTGCACGACCGCTACACGATGGACCCGGTCGAGATCCCCGACGAGCAGCGCCAGCACCTGATCGACACGACGCTGACGATCAACTCGTTCTTCGGCTGGGACTTCAACTCGTGCGAGGCCCTCCGCCAGGGGTCCGACTGGTACCCGATCGACTTCGCCAACCCGTGCCCCGATTCCCAGGTCACGTCGCTGCACTACCACTTCCCCTGGTTGATCGCGGCCAACCTGCGGTGGGCGCTGTTCTGCGCGACGACCAAGCGGCCGATGCGGCCGAACCTGAACTGGCAGCCGTACTTCGACATCGCCGACACCGATGCGCCGTACGAGGAGAAGCTCCAGGGGTACGTGGCGATCGCTCACGAGCGGCTGCAAACCGCCGAGTTCCAGGCGTTCTGCGACGAACACCTCCCGCACCTCGACCAGCTGCTGTGGGATTTCTTCGGCACCGACGCCGCCCGCGACGCCGTGCGGGTGAAGGTGGCGGCGATGTTCCCCGACCACGAGGTCGAAGAGTTCACCGAGCTGTTCTGGCAGCGGATCCAGCGGTGGCGAGCGGACGAGCGGCCGTGAACCGGCGAAGAGTTCACCGAGCTGTTCTGGCAGCGGATCCAGCGGTGGCGAGCGGACGAGCGGCGGTGAACCGGCGATGAACAAGCTCACCGAGTCGTGGCACTCGTCGTACCTCGACCGGGAGGTCAGCGTCGCCCGCTGGGGTGACTTCGGTCGGCCGGTGCTCATGTTCCCGACCGCCGGTGGCGACGCCGAGGAGATCGAACGGTTCCACGTCGTCGACGCGTGCGCCGAGCTGATCGCCGCGGGGCGGATCAAGCTCTACTCGTGCGACAGCCTCAACGGGCGTGCGCTCTTGACCCACGAGGGCGACAGCTTCCACCTGAGCTGGGTCCTACGGAGGTTCCTCGAGTTCATCGGCAACGAGCTCGTGCCGGCGATCCGCACCGACTGCCGCGACGACTCGATCGAGATCGTCACCGCCGGTCCGTCGATCGGTGCCTACAACGCGCTGGCGGCGGTCTGCCGGTACCCGGAGGTGTTCAGCAACGCGATCTGCATGAGCGGCACCTACGACCTCGACCGCTTCATGAACGGCCCGACCAACGACCACTTCCGCTGGGCCTCACCGCTCCACTTCGTCGACTCGCTGCCCGACGACCACCTCCACCGGCTGCGGCAGCGGTCGGTCGTGCTCGCCTGTGGCGGCGGCGCCCACGAGGACGTCGGCGAGTCGTGGCGGGTCGCCAACCTGCTCGGCTGGGCGCGCGTGCCGAACCGGGTCGACGAATGGGGCCCCGAGTGGCCCCACGACTGGCAGACCTGGCGGGCGATGCTCCCGCACTACGTCGGCCAGCTCGTGTAGCCGAAATCTGTCCCGTGGTGCCCGCTGGGCGGGCAATCGGGTGCAGATTTTCGGGGTTGGCGTGCGCTACGTCGGCGACGGGGGGTCGACCGCGGCGTCGAGCAGCGCGCGGTGGTCGAGCATCCACGCCGCGGCGCGCGTCCGCCACGTCACGCCCCAGAGGATCGGGTACCCGTCGGCGGCCGGGCTCTCGGTGTCAGGCCCGACCTCGTGCAGTGCCGCCTCCTCGCGGGCCGAGCGCACGGCGAACTCGATCATCCGGTCGACGAAGCCGGTCCGCTCCACCCGGCGGAGGCCGTACCCGTCGAGGAGCAGACCGAGCTGTCGGGCCCGAGCGTCGGCCGATGGGAGATCGTTGCGTATCGCAACGTCGTCGTCGTGGAGCTGGGCGTTCAACCACGCTGTCTGTGCGAGCTCCCACTGGGCATCGACCGGCCCGGCGTTGTCCCAGTCGACGAACGCGACCGGCACCCCGTCCCGAGCCAGGACGTTCCAGGGTCCGAGGTCGCCGTGCCCGATCACCGGCCGCGTTCCGGGCAGCGAGCGTGCGAACCACGGTGCCCAGACCGCATCGGGCCCGGGCTCGAAGTCGCTCGTCAGATCGTGGAGGCGGCGCAGCAATCGGCCGATCTCGGCCACGGCGTCGTCGGACCAGGCCGCCGGGTGCGGGCTGGATCCCTCGACGAACGTGTGCTGCTCGCGGCCGTCTGGAGCGAATCCGTCGCCGACCGGCTCCGGCGCAGCACCGAATCCCTCCGCTGCCAGGTGGGCGAGTAGGCGCAGGACGGTCCGGCTCTGCGGCTTGGCGGACCGGAACACGACCTCGCCTCGACGCGAGACGTCGGTCTGCCAACCGCCCGGCAGCGCCTCCTCCTCGTCCGCCATCTGTCAGCGGAAGCCGACCTGGGCCCTGGGGGAGTAGGGCTCTTCGAGCTGGGCGACCTCGTCGTCGGTGAGCTCGACGTCGAGCGCCGCGACGGCGTCGGTGATGTGGTGCGGCTTGGTCGCCCCGATGATCGGGGCGTCGACCCCGGGCCGGCCGAGCATCCACGCCAGCGCGACCTGGGCCCGCGGGATGCCACGGGCGTCGGCGACGGCGGCGACCCGGTCGACGATCTCCCGGTCGGAGTCGAGGTACAGCCCACGGCCGAACTCGTCGGTCTCGGTTCGGGCGGTCTCGGCGTCCCAGTCGCGGGTCAGCCGCCCCCTCGCCAACGGGCTCCACGGGATCACGCCGATGCCCTGGTCGCGGCACAGCGGCAGCATCTCGCGCTCCTCCTCGCGGTGCAGCAGGTTGTAGTGGTTCTGCATGCTGACGAACCGTGTCCAACCGTGCTGGTCGGCGAGGAACAGCGCCTTTGCGAACTGCCAGGCCCACATCGACGAGGCGCCGAGGTAGCGCACCTTGCCCGCTTTGACCACGTCGTGCAGCGCCTCGAGCGTCTCCTCGATCGGTGTGTGCCGGTCCCAGCGATGGATCTGGTAGAGGTCGATGTACTCCGTCCCGAGGCGGCGGAGGCTGGCGTCGACCTCGGTCATCACCGCCTTGCGCGAGAGCCCTGCGGCGTTGGGCCGCCCCGGGCGCATCGGGCCGCACAGCTTGGTGGCGATCACGACCTCCTCGCGCGGCGCCAGATCGGCGAGTGCCCGCCCGACGATCTCCTCGCTCGACCCGAGTGAGTAGACGTTGGCGGTGTCGAAGAAGTTGATGCCCGCCTCCACGGCCTGCTCGAAGAAGGGGCGGCTGGCAGCCTCGTCCAACGACCAGGCGTGGGTCCCGCTGCCCGGGTCGCCGTAGCTCATGCAGCCCAGGCAGATGCGGGAGACCTCGAGGCCGGTGGAACCGAGACGGGTGTACTCCATCGGGCCGACACTAGGTGGACGAGGTCGGACGCACTACTCGGAGCGGAGGGCCGTACCGGGCGCCGCGCAGTGAGTCCACGATCCGGCGTGGATCGCGGCAGACTCGTGCCGTGAACAGGTTGAAGCGGTTCTTCTTTCGCGCTCCGATCGGGCTGTACCGGGTCGGCCTCGGCGGTGTGCTGGGCAGCCGCTTCCTCCTGCTGGAACACACCGGCCGCACGAGCGGGCAGCTCCGGAGCACCGTGTTGGAGGTGCTCGAGACCGGCGACGACGGCGCGCCGGTGATCGCCAGCGGGTTCGGTGAGTCGTCGCAGTGGTACAAGAACGTCACCGCCGACCCCTCGGTCTGGATGACCCGTGGACGAACCCGCACGACGGCGACGGCGGTTCGGCTCGACCACGACGAGGCGCTGGCGGTCTTCGAGCGGTATCGCGTCGACCACCCGCGGGCGGCGAAGATGCTCGGGGAGCGGATCGGGGTGTCGATGATCGACGACCCCGAGGACGCCGCCGCCAAGCTCCCGCTGTTCCGGTTGGTCGCGGACGACGACGGTTGACGGCCGGTCGCTCCGGCCCGCGTTAGCTTGCGGACCTTGCGAGTGTTCCTGACGCACGACCCGGAGGATCTCGACGCCTACTACGGGCGGGCGTTGCCCCGCCTCGCCGAGATCGCCGACGTCGTCCGCAATCCGTTGGACCGCGACCTGACGACGCCCGAGCTGATCGAGGCGTCGACGGGCTGCGACGTGATCGTCGCCCACCGGTCGACGCCGGGCGAGCGGGCCGTCTTCGAACAGCTGCCCGAGTTGCTCGCCTTCCTCCGCTGTGCCGTCGACACGAGCACGATCGACGTCGCCGCTGCCTCGCGGCACGGCGTGGTGGTCGCCCGGGCCGACAAGAGCTTCGTCGCCTCCACGGCCGAGCTGGCGCTCGGTCTGTTGCTGGCCTCGGCCCGCAACATCGCCGCCTCGACCGTCGACTACGCAGCGGGCCGTCCACCGCCGCAGCGGCGCGGCCGCCAGCTGCGCGGCCGGACCGCCGGGATCATCGGCTACGGCAGCATCGGCTCCTATCTCGCCGACCTGCTCGTCGCCGTCGGGATGGACGTGCTCGTCCACGATCCGTACTCGACCGACCCCGGGCTGGACGGCATCACCTTCGTCGACGCCGACGAGCTGTGGCGGACCTCCGATGCCGTCTTCCCGCTGGCGCCGGCCGAGCCGGCGACCGAGAACCTGGTCGGTGCCGAGGAGCTGGTGCTCCTGAAGCCGGGGGCGATCCTGGTCAACGTCAGCCGGGGGGAGCTGATGGACGAGGCGGCCGTGGCCGAGGCGCTCGCCGACGGCCGCCTCGGGGGGCTCGGCCTGGACGTCGGCCGCGCCGCCGACCAGCGCCCGTCGCCGGAGCTGGCGGCGATGCCCGGAGTCGTCGCCACCCCGCACCTGGGCGGCCTGACCCCGGAGAACGCCGACGCCCAGGCTGCGAGCAGCGTTGAACAGGTGGCCGCGATGACGGCCGGGCGGATGCCGCCCCGGGCGCTCAACCCGGACGACGCCATCCGGCTGCGCGCCTACTGGGAGCGGACGTGACGTCGGGGGTGGTCGACGCGCACCTGCACTTCTACGACGACCGGTACCCGG
>JAAUXY010010078.1_pt1 | contig 21025 bp, 11 predicted proteins | sample 7278121 | NCBI WGS metagenome assembly JAAUXY01 (sample SAMN14350117, study PRJNA611818) | marine sediment metagenome | isolation source: surface marine sediment (1.8m) | place: French Polynesia: Moorea | collected 2018-08 | reverse complement strand
GCTGTCGAACAGAACGAACCCTTCCGATAGGCTCTCCATCCCATCGGTCAGATACGTTTCTGCCTTTTCCGCGGCGCTCTCCGCACGAAGCCGATGCTGGATCTGCAAGATCGTATAGACAAACAACGCAATGATGACGATCAGGGGCGTGCCGCCAATCAAGGCGTCCGGGATGCGACGATGGAGCCAGGCATCGATGACGCTCTGCTTCAGGATCCCTGCGCCGACGATCACGCCGCCCGTGGGCAGCCGGCGATAAGACACAATCCAGGGGTCGGTGCTGCCCGCCAACCCGGCTTCAAAGGTGCCGGTCCGCCCGAGCATGAGGTCTTTCGCGAAAATCCTTCCGTCTGCCGCAGGGAGCGCCGGTCGCGGGTTCGCCGCCGCCTCCATCGCAAGAACGGCCGAACCGGCCTGCAGGAAGGTCAGGCCGACATGGTGCCTGGCCGGGCCGGAGACGAGGCTGTTGCGAAAGTGGGCGGGGTCGAGCACCGCGACGATCGCCCCGTTGAAGCGTTCACGCGGGCCAAAGCGCGGTTGAACAAGGGCGATGCGCCACGCGCCGTCGGCGCCATGCTTGAACGGAGGTGTAACGGCGACACCGGCATCCGACTGGGACCGCATCTGGTGGAAGAGCGAGGATAGGTTCATGCTCTGGGCCATGTGTTCCCATCGGCCGGCTTCCAGCACCGGCTCCCCCTCGGCGGTCAAGACCGCGACGGCCTCGATTTGGGAAAACCGCGAAGACGTCTCTTCGAGCATCTGCTGGAGGCTCTCCTCGGGAACCGGGACCGAGAGCCGCTGCGCAAAGCCGAGCTCCTGGTCGACCGTGTCCAGGAGCAGCATGACCTCGGCGAACGAGCGCCCGAGCCTGTCTGACAGGAAAGCCAGGGCATGCCGGGTTTCGTCTTCGGCTTGGGCCATGCCGCGCCGATAGTCCTGCCAGGCGTAGTGCGAAACCAGCAGCAGGGCGGTGACGACAAACGCGCCGAGAGCCGTCCAGAGCGTATAGATCCGGCCTTTCCCGTCTCTGCCGTCCTTGCGCTTGCCAGGTTTGCCATCATCGAGCTTGGCCAGCAGCAAACGATTGCGCTCGACCGCATAGCGAAGAATCCGTGGGATGGCTCGATAGAGCTCGGGAGTCTTGATGAGGTAGTCCTGCGCCCCGGCCCGGATGGCGTCCTGGCCGACTCTTTCGTCACTCAGCCCGGTGCAGACGATGACGGGCGCCTTTCCCGCCGCTTCAACGACGGGAGCAACGCCCTGGATGCCGGAGGTATCTGGCAGGGACAAGTCCAACAAGACGGCATCGAACGTCTCGTTGGCCAGTTTGCTCAGCGCCGTCTCAAGCCGATCGGCGTGGTCAAGGCTGATGTCGGTCGCGCCGGCGTCGCCGATGGCCTCAGCCACCAGTAAGACTTCATCCTCGTCGTCCTCAACCAGGAGAATTCTTATCGTTTCTTCCTGCAAGGGTCATACCCCTATTGGCCCGATCGCTCGGGGGCGTCCGATATTTGGGACACCGGGGATAGTCGCGATTTGTGGTTAAGAAAGTCACAAGGCTGCCTGTGTTCGCCCCATGTTGCGCGACCGGCAATTTGCATCTGCTTGCTATTACCGCTCTGGGTTTGGGCTTTGCCAGCATGAATCCGCAATCTTTGGTAGATAAATTTAGTAACGTATACCCCTTATAGGGACAGCATGCCGATGCGAAGACCTCGCCGACGTCTTTCTTGAACGCCGTCGAGGGACAGACTCGAGCAAGCCATCTGCGCCTCGATCACCGGGTGCACGGGCTGCCCTCTGATCCGCCTAGGCTGCACCATCGCAGCGCGTGAACTGCACCTCGCTCGCCGACCCGTACGACGAAGGCCCGATCGCGGAGGCCCAAGCCGATCAAGGAGACCCAGCGAGCGATCGCCGATGTCCGACAAGGGTCGTCAGCAACCGATCCGCCACGAAGGCTCCGGGCGGGCTCTACTCCGGGTTCGGATCGGCCCATTCCGGATATGGATCGTTTTCGGTATTGATGGCGTCACCGTGCCTTTGCCGTGCTTGTCGGGCCCGAAGGGCGCCGGAAAACCGCGCCAGCATCGGATCCGCCGATGCGCTCGGCACGGCAAAGGGCCGGTCCGACCGTGTCGGCGCAGGGACGGCAGCGTTAGGATTGGGCAGACAGCCGCGGCGTTGCCGCCCTGACCCGATGCGCCGGCATCGCGGTGCGCGCGGCGCCTAGCGGGCCGCAGCGTCCAAACCGCCACAGCATTGAGGCCATGCGACCGCGCGGCCCCAAGCCGACCGATTCAGATCACGACAACCGCCACCGAGACACACCCTAATCTGCAATGATCGCCCGGCCGATGTAGTCGGCGATGAGGTTGTATGCCAAGGCGTTCGGATGGCGATCATCCGGGTCCAACCGGTATCTGAGATCCGCCTCGCGATAGCCAGGAAGGATGTTACTGATGCGATGGAGCCGCAGGCCGCGGGCCTGATATCCGGCGACCAGTTTGTCCGACAGCGCGCTGTCCCGTTTGTCCCAGAAGATCACGTGGAAGGTAGCGCCCGGGAAGCGGCGTTCGACAAAGTTCCTGGCTTGGTCCACCACCGCCACGGTCAGCGCAATATCCTGGTCGGTTACCCGATGAAGGACGCGCGTCACGATGCGGGACTTCACGACCTGCTTGCGCACTTGAGCAGCGAGCGAGCCGCGTCGCCAGAACGGTCCCTGATAGACGACTTCGCCAGCGTCGTTCAGGACGTATCTCGGCTCGTGATAGGCCCAGCTGACCTTACCCGCAACGCGATGAACGTGGTGGCGAACCCCGTGATAAAAGACATAGATCGGCCGGCAGGCGAGGTCTTGCACGATTTCCCCCCGTTCCAACATGGCGAGCATCTGATGCGGGCCATAAGCGGAATATCCGAAATTGAGAATCCGGAACCGGCGCCCAGTGCGGAGACCGACGACATTGGCGAGAGTTTCCTGATCGTTGACGCCGTCGCCGAATGTGAATGACCCCCCAAAGAACAGGATGCAGCGGTCCGCGGTCGAACGACTTGAGGGCACATGGCGCAAGCCCAAGCCATTGATCCGGTAGGACACATCGAACATGAGGCGATCGCCGGAATATCTGCGCCAACGTGCCCGCAGGCCCTTTGGAGGGGCCCTGCCGAGAAGATCGTGCGCTTCGGTCCGGTGCTGCGGCCCCCCCTCCTCGAAAGACAGTTCGCTGCGCACGGCCCGGCCCGGTTGACCGAGATACAGAGCCAACTCGAACCCGCCGGCGACGAAAAGGCTGCCGGCGATGGTGAGAGCGAGGACGCGCCATGCGGACCTCTCGACCCGGATCGCAAGCAACAGGCAGACAACCAACCAGGACACACAAATCCAGACGTAGGGAGCGGCCCAGAACTTCAACGACAGGAGCGAGGCAAGGCCAGCCAAGACAGCGGCCACCAGGCCGACAATCCATGGACTGGCGGACGCGAAAGCGCTGGCGAGAAATGCTCCCAGGGTGCGTCTCAAAAGGGGCGTCCCCGTGTCCCTCATGTGAGGCCAGCGAGGATGATGCAATCCCCGCGGCTGCGCAAGCGGCAGCCGTTCCCGTGGAACATCAAGGGGTAAGGCGTGGCTTCGCCTTACGACCCGCTCAATCACACCCTGGGCGGCTGATACGAGACCCAGAGTTGGTTCGAACGCCGCAACGGACAGCGCAAGTCGCTCCCAGGCCGTTTCCGGTCTTGGTGGCATCACCGGCCCACTCCCCCACCCGGCCACCCATGGCAGTATCCTTGGGGTGGCGGGGTGAGGGAGCGGGCCGGTGCAGATTCCGTGAAGACAGAGAGCGCTCTGGTCGGCCTAGAGCAGATGCGGCAGGCGCGCACAGGATCTGCTTCTGGGAGTCGTCTTGTTGCGCGCCATCCGCCGGTGCCTCGTCTTTCGCCTGCCCTGCTGTGGCCGCAAGATAGGGCTACGTGCCGCCCTTGAGCATTGCGGCGATGATCTGGCGCTGGATGTCGGACGTGCCGGAGTAGATCACGCCGCCTATCGCGTCGCGCAGGTCCCGCTCGATCCCGCCGTCCGCCATATAGCCTCTGCCGCCATGGATGCGGACCGCGTCCATGCTGGAGGCGACGAACGCTTCGGAGATGTGCAGCTTTGCCATCGCCGCCTCCATCGCACAGGGCTCCCCGCGCATCTTGAGCCAGGCCGCCTTGTAGAGCAGCAAGCGGCAGGTCTCGAGCCTGAGCCGCATGTTCGCGAGACGGTTGGAGACGGATTGGTGGTCGCCGATCGCCTGGCCGAAGACCTTACGTTTCCGCGCGAAGGCTACACAGTCTTCGAGCTGGCGCGCCATCGACCCGACATGGCTCGCGAAGATGAAGCTGCGCTCCCATTCCATCGAATGCTGGAAGATCGCCGCGCCGTCGCCTTCATCACCGAGCCGGCGATCCTCCGGAACGAAGCAGTCGGTCAGTCTGAGAGATCCCATCGGGGTGGTCCGCAGGCCCATCTTGCGCTCGGCCGGACCGCGCTCAAACCCATCGTCTGTCGCGCTGACGAGGAAGGCGCACAAGCCCCATCGGCCGAGCTTGGGATCGGTTGTCGCGAACACCAGCGCAAGATCGCAGGCAGGGCCGAGCCCGACATAGACCTTTTCCCCGTTGAGCACGTATCCGCCATCACGGCGCTCGGCGCGGGTCTGCAGCGCGAAGGCGTCAGAACCGGACTCGCGTTCGGTCATGCCGTGCGCGCCCACCAGGGATCCGTCGGCGAGGCCCGGCAGCCAGCGGCGCTTCTGGTCCTCGGTCCCGAATGCGAGGATTGGTTCGATCACGGCCCAGATCTGACCGTTGATGGCAAGCGTGAGCCCGTTGTCGGGGCATCCCTGTCCCAGCGCCTCCAGGACCGCCACGGCCGCAAGGGCGTCGCGCCCCTGCCCGCCATACTCGACAGGAACGATGGAGCCGAGCACCCCGAACGCGCCGCAGCGGCGCCAGTCGCGCAGCCAGTCCTCCGGGTCCTGCGCGGCGCGCCGGTCGCGCGCCGCAAGATCGGCGCCGAGCTGCTCCCGCGCGAAGGCCCGCACACGATCCTGCAATTCGTCCTGGCCCTCTATGAGAGAATAATCCATGCCTTGAACAACTCCCGGTTCGATCACACGGATGCGGGCAGGAGTGTATTGTGAATTCCCAAAAGGTCAAAACGCCGTTAGGAGGGTCCGGATTCGCTGCATGTGGCGGCGACGCAGCCAGGGAGGCCGACATCGCATCTATCCTCATCATCGGCAGTGGCCTCTACGGTCGGCTGCTGTGCAGCGTGGAGCTTGGTCGGCGTCTGCGGGCGACAGGTCACGTGGTCGCGTATGCGAGCCCGGAGCGCAGCCGGAGCGTCGTTGCGGCCGCCGGATTTCGCTTCTTCCCGATCCCCGAGGTCGAACTGGGCGTGTTCACCCGGCGCGTTCCGCGCCTGGCCGGCGGCGTCACAACCCGGTCATGGGCGGAACGGGAGCGACGTCTGTCAGCGGGACTCCTCACATTGGGACTCAGCGACTTTGCCGAGCTCCTGAAGACCGAGGATCCGGATCTCGTTCTTGCGGATTTCGAGTTGCACGGCCAGATCATGGTGGCGGTCTCGCAGGGCTACCCAACCGCGCTCTACACCTCGATGGTCGCAGGTTCGCCGGGATGGCAGTCGCCGCCCTTGCACACAGGCGTCGTGCCGGGCCGGGGCTTTGCGGGCAGTCGCGTTGGCGTGGCGCTGACATGGATCAGGTATTGGACCTGGAAGGGGCGGTTCCTGCTGCGCGCCGGATTAGGGAGCTGGGGGGGCGATCTTGCCTCGATCCTGTGGCGCCATGCGAAATCGACGGGGTTTGACAGGCGTCTGATCGCGCCCTGGCGCTGGCAGTTGCCTTGGTCCTACAGGCTGCCCCTTCTCGTTCTGCAGGCGCGCGAATTCGACCTGCCCAGACGCACCCCCGATAACGTGCACTACTTGGGACCCATGATCGCGCGCGGACCGCCGGGCGATCGAAAAAACTCTCAGTGCTCGCAGTTCCTCGATGCGTTCCAGGCCGAAAGGGGCGATACCGAGCAGAAGCTCATCTACGCCGCCTTCGGCACGATCGTCACGCCGGACAGCGCACTGGTCCGAAATCTCTGGACCGCGGTCGGTCGCAATCCGGCGTGGCGCCTGTTGTTCGTCGCCGGTCGGTACGGCAAGGGGGAGTTTCCCGCCGAGCGGCCGGCGAATGTCGAAGTGGTTGACTGGGCGCCACAACTGGAGGCGCTTTCGACGGCGGATCTCGCGATCACACACGGGGGAACGGGCAGCATTGTCGAAGCCGTAGATACGTTGACCCCTACGCTTGCCTACCCGAGACCGAAGATGGATCACCCCGGCAATGCCGCGCGGGTCGCATTTCACGGGATCGGACGCGTCGGCCGGCTGGACGACGACGCCGAGACGATCGAAGGGGACATCCGGGAAACGCTCGAATCGTTCGCCATAAGGGACGCTGTCGCGCGCATGAAGCAAGCCTTCGACGCCTATGCCGAGGCCCAGACCGCGGAGCGCGTGATCGATACGCTGCTCGCAGGTCCCTTGGGCGCGTCATGAGCCCGCCATCGTCCGACGCGCCCCGGCGGGGTTGCGGCATCGACCTGTGGGTCCTGCCGATCCGCAGTCCGCTTGAAACCGAAATGCAGCGACGCTGTATCGAGATCATGCCCCTGCAAGAACGACGGTCCATCGAGCGCTACAAGGACGCAGCGAGGCAGGCACAGGCCCTTGCCGCGCGGGCATTGCTGCGACGGGCCCTTTCACACCGCCTTGGCCTGCCGGCGCCCGAATGGAGATTCGAGGCGGCGCCTCGGGGACGTCTCCGCCTCGCCGCCGCGCAGAACCCGCGGCGGGCAGACTTCAGCTTGGCCCATACGGAGGCCTGCGTGGTCTGCGCCATCGCCGAAGGCGCCAGGGTGGGGGTCGACGTCGAAGCCATCGCGCGCCTGCCCGATTTGCGGGCGGTTGCGCGCACGTTTCTGGCGCCGCGGGAGTACGAGGCCGTGGCGGCAATGACGCCCCAAGAGGCCGAAACCGCCATGATCCGTCTCTGGACGCTCAAGGAGGCGCTCGCCAAAGGCGTCGGCGCCGGCATGGCGCTCGCTTTCGAAACGATCCGCTTCGACGTCGCGCGGCTTTCGCCTGGGGTTGAGATCGAGTGCCTTTCCGCCGCGAATTGGCGGTTCCGGACGTGGGACGTCGGGACGACGCATGCGATTGCGCTGGCGTTCCGGACGCGGGACCCCGCCCCCGTCATTGCTCTGCGCGCCGCGGCCCATCCTTTGTTCGGAGTATCCGCAAGCGAGTGAGCCGACGCGCGACTTTCTCGGCCAGCCGCAGATAGACGCGTTTGGGGTAGTTGATGCGCTCGAGATAGCAGTCCGCCAACAGACGCGTGTCTTCGTCCGACGCCAATGCGCGCGCGCGCCGAAAGAGCTGAAACGCCTCAAGGTGCCGGCGCTGCGCTTGGCGCAGGCGGCCCAGCGCGATGAAGGTTTCGGCGTTGTCCGGGTCGAGGTCCTTCAAGCTCTCGAGACCCCTGGCCGCCTCTGCGAGGTTGCCGATGTCCAACATGCGCAGCCCATGCTCTCGCAAAATGGCGATTGCGTCGTCGGGCGTGCCGTCGACCAGCTTCGCCGCAGACCCGCTGCTTCGCCCCGTCGCGGCACGCACGTCCGCCGAGAGCTCTTCCCCCTCGCCGGTGCCAAAGCTGCCGGCCGCCGCCTGAACGCCGGGCGGCACGGTCTCCGCCGGCACGCGGCTATTCTCCCCAGTGGCGGGCGCCGCGGGATCCGCCATGATGTCGAAATGCAGCGGCTCGCCGCCCCTTTGCGAAAAATAGGCGACCCCTTCTTCGACCAGGTCGATCACCAGCCGGTATGGCCCCGCCCGATCCGGCGCGGCCATGTCCAGACAAAGCGTTCGCGATTCGCCCGCCCCCAGGGGGCTTTCGAACTCGGCTGCGTAGGACGCGCCAGGCACCGATTCGCCGCCCGGCGTGTGCCACCGCCCGACAAGTCGAATGCCGCTGTCGCGCGTCTTGCCCCAGATCCGCGTGCTCGCGTTGCGTAGGCCGACGCTGGCGGTGAAGCGCGCACCCGGCGCGACGGCATGGGGCAGGCGGGTCCCCGTCCACGCGACCGAGACGGCGTCCGCCGGCAGGGGCGACAGCGGGCTCTCGCGCGCTTCTTTCATGCGTTTGTGGATGATCCGCCCCAGGAGCTGGAGATACGGCGGATCGAAGGCCTCCATATAGCGGCACGGGATCAGGTCGATGCTGTGCTCTCGATAGAGCTGCCGCCACGCGTGTTCCGGCTGCTGAAATCGGAGATACGGATTGAGGAACCCGTCCCCCGAATATGCGATCGCCACGCGGCCGTTGTACTTGATCGGCGGCGCCTTATCCAAGAGGAACACGGTTGCGACCGATTTCCGAAACCCCGCCAAGGCGAGGGCGACGTTGAGCGCGATGGTCGCTCCCTGGCAATTGCCGCCCAGATAGAACGGGCCGTCGCCACCCAACTTGAGCACGTCGGCGACATGGCTTAGCGCGACCCGACGCTGATCTTCGAGCTGCTGATCCTCCGACGGATGATCGACAACGTCGTTGCCCGCCCGCATACCGTAAATGGGCTGGTCCGGGCCCAGGCTTATCGCCAGGTTCTCGAATTGACGTCCGCTCGTGAACCAAAAGAACAAGGGCGGCAGTTTGCCCTCGGCGTTCAGCACGCTGACCAGCGATCCCTCGAATGCGGGCTCTCCGGGCCAGCTGGCGATATAGGCATGCATCTGTTGCAGCTCGTCCGGCGTCAACCCGGCGAATGGACCGGGACCGCCAGTGATTTGCGAGGCTGCGGCCTCCGCGCTCGGCGTCTCGGACCCGCGCGCCGCCTCTGTCAGCAATCTGGCCTGTTCGGACACCGTGGTGATACGGCCCAACGAGGCGATCGGGATCTTGAGATCCAGCTCCGCCTCGATCTCGTTGACCAGCCGCATCGACAAGAGGGAGTGCCCGCCGAGTTCGAAGAAGTCCTCGTTGACGCCGACATCCCGGTCGAGCCAAAGCACGCGGCGCCAGATCTGAGACAGGACCGCTTCCATCGACGTCGACGGCGGCACGAAGGGCTGATCGCCGGTGTCGCGGTCCGGGGCCGGCAACGCCCTTCGGTCGATCTTCCCGCTCGCGGTCCGCGGCAGCGCCTCGACGAGCACGAACCGGGCCGGCACCATCCATTCCGGCAGTCGGTCGCGCGCGTAGGTCGTGAGCTCCTGCTGCTCGGGCGCGACGCCCGGCTGCGGGACGACGTAGGCTGCGAGAATGGAGCGGGCGCCGATCCCGATGAGCGCAACCGCGGCCTCGCGGATGTCGGGACGGGCGGAGAACACGGCCTCGATCTCCGCAAGCTCGACCCGGTATCCCCTGATCTTGACCTGATTGTCGCTGCGTCCGAGGTACTCCAGCACGCCGTCGTGCCGCCGCCGGACGAGATCGCCGGTGCGATAGAGCCGATGTCCCGGGTGCACCGGATCCGGCACGAAGCGCGCCTCAGTTTCTGCGGACATGTCCAGATATCCGGCGGCCACGCCCGGGCCGCCGACCAAGAGCTCGGCCGGCAGCCCGGTCGGCGTCGGCCGCCCGCGCCGATCGCGCAGAACCGTTCGCGCCCCCGGTACGGCCCGGCCGATGGCAACCGGACCGCCGGGCGGCAGTTCAGCCAGATCGAAGACTGTGCTCCACACGGTTCCTTCGGTCGGTCCGTATTCGTTGACGAGGCGCGCGCCCGGACGCGTTTCCCGATGACGCGTCACCAGCGCCGGCGTCATCGCCTCGCCGGCAACGATCAAGGTGCGCAGCGATTTGATCTTCCCGGGCGGGACGTATTCGACGATCAGCTCGTAGAGCGACGGCAGGCAGAGCGTATGGGTCACGGCGTGCCGTTCGACAAGATCCCCGATCTGCTGCACCTCCATCTCCGCGCCCGGCGCCGGAAGAACGAGGATGCCGCCCGCGCAAAGCGTCCAGAAGATCCCCGCGACCGAACTGTCGAACGCAAACGAAGACAGCAGCAGAAAGACGTCCGGTCTGTCCCGGTACCAGGCAAACCGGGCGGCGGTCGAGGCCGACAGATTGGCATGCGTCACCACGACGCCCTTGGGTTTCCCGGTGGACCCGGAGGTGTAGATCACATAGGCCGCATCGTCGGGCGAGACCGTCGGCAGGTCGGCGCCGGCTTCCTCGTCCGCGTCGATGCGCAGGACGGGCGGCGCGCCGCGCGGCAGCGTCTCGGCATGCCGGGCATCGGTCACGAGCGCCTTCGCCTTGGCGTTCTCCAGCATTTGGCCGAGGCGAGCCGCCGGATATTGGGGATCCAGGGGCACATAGGCGCATCCCGCACGCAAGGCGCCCAGAATCGCCACGGGAAGGTCAAGGCCTCGGTCAAGAAAAATGCCGACGCGGTCCCCTTGCCCCAGCCCCCGCGCCGCGATTCGGCGGGCCAGCCGTTTCGATAGCCGGCCGAGCGCGCCGTAGGTCAAGACCCCGTCCTGGAATACAACCGCGGGAGCGTCCGGCGCCTCCCGCACACGGGCGAGGATTTCCGTATGAACCAGATCGAATTCCGGCAGCCGGATATCGGACGCATCGCCGGCTTCCGCTTCGGCGCGCTCCGCGTCGGTCATCACCGGCAGGTCGAACGGCAAACGATCAAGATGGCTGGGCAACGCGGTCATCGCCCTTTCCGCCATCATCAGGATCATGCGCGCGCTCTCCTCGCCAATGATCGATTCGTCGAACAGCAGCTCGAGCTTGAGCCGTTCCCCGGGCATGACGATCAAGGCCAAGGGGAAATTGCTGCGCACCCTGCCGGTGATTTCGGAGAACAGCGCCGTCTCGCCTTCCGAGGCGATTTGGGCCATCGCATCCTGTTTGATCGAAATGATCGTGTCGAACAACGGCTCGCCCTGCGGCAGCCCAGTCAGCTCATGCAACCGGGTCAAAGAGATCCCCTTGTGGGCGCGGGCGGCGAGCGCATCCTCGTGTCGGACACGGATGAGATCGCGCATGGTCGCGCTCTGATCGATCCGCAGCCGAGCCGGCAGGGTCGTAACGAAGTTTCCCACTGCGTCGTCAACGCCGGGAAGCTCGGGCGGGCGCATCGTGGCGGCAACGCCGAACATGACGTCGTCCAGCCCACTCAATCGATGCAAGACGACGCCCCAGACCGCCGTCGTCATGTTGCCAAGTGTGGTCCGAAGAGACGCGGCGGTCCGCACCAGGCTCTCCGTGGCGTCGGCGGAGAGAACGACCTCCACGACGCCGTACGGGTCGTCGTGACGCGCGGTCCCCTCGGCCGGCGGTGTTTGCAGACGGGTCGGCTCCTCGACACCCGCAAATGCCTCGCCCCAATAGGCGTCGCAGGCCTCCCGGGACTGCCCCGCCAGCCAGTCGGCAAAATCGCGATAGGGCATGGCGGGCGGCAGCGCCGTGGCGACGCCGCGGACCCGCTGCGCATAGTGCTGCTGGACTTCGCGCAGGACGTTCGCCGCCGACCAATCGTCGACCAGCGCGTGGTGGCATACCCAGAGGAAACGGCGGCGGCCATCTCTCAGCAAAGTCAAGATCAGCCGCATGGCGGGGGCTTGCGAGAGGTCAAGGCCCGCGCGGCGGGCCGCGTCCAGTTGCTCGCGCTGCGCCGACTGGGTATCGCTTGCGCCCAGGCCCCGCCAATCCAACTCTTCCCACACGGGGTCCGCCTCGTCGCGCACCACGAGAAGCGGCTCGTCGACGCCCGCCCAGACGAACAGGCCCCTGAGCGCCTGGTGGCGCGCGATCGCGTCCCGCCAGGACGCCTTGAAGGCGTCGACGTCCAGGTCTGCGGGCAAGAGCGCCGAGAACAGGCCCAGATAGACGCCGGTTTCCGGCTCGGACAGGCTATGGAACAGCATGCCCTGCTGCGCGGGCGACAGCGGCAGCGCGTCTTCGACGCCTTGAAGGTCGAGGCCGGCCTCAGTCATGCGCCCGCCTTCCGAACAATTCCTCGAGGCGCTGTTTGCTCCGGGCGTCGAGCGTGGCGCGGGCGCGGGGTCGCTCGGGCACGTCCGGGGCCTGCCCCGCCAGCGCGGCCAGCTCGGCAATCGTCTGATGCCGGAACACGTCCACAGCGCTGACGTTAAGGCCCGCGCCGGCGGCCCGCGACGCGATCTGGATGGCCGCGATCGAATCTCCGCCAACCTCGTAGAAGTTGTCCTCGACGCCCAGCTCGCTTCGGCGCAGAACCGCCCGCCAAATATCCCAAAGGGTCTTTTCAAGCGACGTCCTCGGCGCGGTCGTCACTGAACGGATCGCCTGCGAGACGTCTTCGCCCGGTTCAGGAAGCTGCGCGCGATCCACTTTGCCGTTCGCCGTCAGCGGGATCGATGCCACCGGTACGAAATGCGCGGGCGTCATCTCGCGCGGCAGGCGGCGGCCAAGGAAGCGCCGCAAAACGTCCGGCGCAAGATCGCCCTTGGCAACGTAATGACAGACGATCCGCGGCCCGTGGGACGGCGCATCCAAAGACCGGTCAAATCCGATCTCGCGGAGGATCGCGGTCACGCGCGTCTCGTCGATCTCGTCTTCCAACTCCGCCCGCGCCTCGTCGCGCGTCTTGTGCCCCATCCGCACGTCCCAACTGTAGGGCAGCGCGTAGTTGTGGTAGCCGCGAAGCGTCTTGTGGACGTGGATGCCCGCATCATTGATGAGACAGTTCGTAGAGCGCCCCGTGTCCGCAGGCCGGACCCAGGGGACGTGTCGGCGTAGATAGGCATAGACCTCCGTTACCGGCACGTCGCAATAGCGGTAGAAATCGACGAATTCGACCTGATCGAAAATGCTGTCGTCGTCGAACAGCGTGCCGTTGAGGCGCCGGGCCGCCACGTCTTGGAAACGGTGGTAGGTCTTGCGCGCCTCCAGCACCATGGCGTCGATGTCCGCAACATCCCCCTTGCCGCTATCGAACAGTTCCGGCGCAAGTCGGGTTTCGAACATCTGGCCGCGCGAGAGGCCGGTGACGATCAGCGGCGCCCCTTCGTCCCGGGCCAGTTTCAGGCCCAGCGTGTAGATCGTCTTGAAGCAGCCGTTGCAGACATTGGCATGGCGATTGAGGCTGTCGACAAAGATCTCGTTCATTGCCGGCGTGGTCAGGAAGCGATGCTCGATGCCGAGCGACTCCGTCACGCGGCGGATGTTCTCCTTGGCCTGCGCCGACAGAAAACCGTTGTCCAGGGTTGCCGCGAGAACGGACGGCGTGATCTCGGCGAGCTGGCACAGCGCGTAGGTACTGTCCTTGCCGCCGGACAACAACATCACGCAGTCATAGGCGCCGGTCTTGCGATCCGCGGCCCGGGCGACGATGCGCCGCAGACCGTCCATATCGCGAAAGTACGTCGCGGCACGCGAGCGGTATTCATCATAGTCGCGGCACAGACCGCAGACTCCGGTATGGTCGATTCTTGCATCCGGATAGTCCGATCCTATGCCGCAGCGCGCGCACTGCACCGTCTCGCTCGGCGTCCGCTGCCACAATCCGAGCGTACAGTCGGTGACGTCCGGATGGGCAAGCACGGCCTGGCGGATCTCGCCAAGCTCGATCCGTACGCCGCCGATCTTGACCTGGTCGTCCGCGCGCCCGTGGAAGCGCAGAACCCCGTCGGGGCGGACCGAGGCGAAATCACCCGTCCGGTACATCTTCGAACCCGGCCGAAACGGGTCCGGAACGAACCGCTCGGACGTCTCGGCCACGCGATTCAGGTATCCGGCTGCCAGGCGGTCCGGACCGGCGACATAGAGATCCCCGACCACGTCGTCCGGAACCGGGTGCAATCCGGCGTCGAGCACGTAGATGCACGTCGCCGCCGCCGGGACGCCAATCGGGACGGACGGCGCTACGTCCGCTCCGGGGTCGAACCGGTGGATCATACAGCCGACCGTAGCCTCAGTCGGACCATATTCGTTGAAGATCGCCACATGCTTGCCAAGGGTCTCGCATGCGCGCCGTGCCAGCTGCGTCGGAAGATCCTCGCCACCGAGCACCAGCGCGCGGATGCGGCGAACCGGCCGCCCCGCTTCGACGGCGAGCGACAAATGCGCGGGCGTGAGCTTGACGACATCGACCGCGTCGTCTTCGAAGACGCGCAGGACAGAAAGGTCGGGCCCTTCGAGCGTCTCACGATACGCGACGATCGACCCGCCATTCGCCAAGGGCGCAAAGAGGGACGTGATCGTGAGGTCGAAGCCAATCGCCGAATGCAGCGCCCAGGCCGCCGCGCCGCCGCCGGCGAATTCCGTGTGCGCCCAGCGCGCGTATCGCGCAAGCGCCGCCCGGCCCACCTGGACGCCTTTGGGCGTCCCGGTCGATCCGGAGGTGAACATCACATAGGCCGGCGCATCGCCGTGCACAGGCGTGAAAGGCTCGTGCGGCGCGGCGGGAACGTCATCGACCAAGAGACGCGTTTCGCCGCCCGCCCAACGCCCGGCGAGCTGCCGCTCCGATATGACGACGCGCAGTCCCGCTTCCCGCAGGATGGCGTCAAGCCTGCCCGGCGGTTGCGCCGGATCGAGCGGGACGACGGATGCACCCAGTTTTAGGACGCCCAGCATCGCGGCCGGCAGGTCGGAGACACGTGTGAGATGGATGCCAACAAGGCTCCCGGGCCCGGCACCCGCCTCGGCCAAGGCCTGCGCAAACGCGTCCGAGCGTGCGTCGAGCGCCGCGCGGCTTGTGTCCCCGGCGCAATCCTGCACCACGACCGCATCGGGCGCTTCGCCGACGAGGCGCCGGAAGGAGGCGACGACGTCGTCGACCGGCGTCGCCTCGCGCGTCACCAATTCCGCGCGTCTCGCGAGCCGTGTCGAGGCTTCGTCTGGATCGGCGAGCGCCAGCGTCCGAATCGGCACGTCGGGATCCGCAAGCAACCCGTCGAGAGCGCGCAGGAAGTGCCTTGGCGCCCGCGCGCGCAAATCCGCATCGAAGACCGAGTCGTTGAACAGGAAGGCCAACTCGATGGCGCCCCGGCCGCCGAAGTCCGTCACGTTCAGCCGCAGCGCATGGCCCGGGTCGGTGTGCCCGGTGTCGAGCCACGCGACATCAGGCGGCGCGCCCTCGAACGCCCCGAACGCCGTCGGGATGTAGTTCAGCACGACGTTGAAGCGGCCCTGCGCTTTGGCGCTGCTCGCGCCCGGCCCTGCGTGGCGCAGGAGATCAAGCCCTTCCCGCGCGACCTTCGCGTGGAGCGAGCGAAAGGTTTCCCCGTCCCCGATCTCGGCCTGCAGCGGAAAGATCTCCACGAAACATCCGACGGCGCGGCGCGCCTCCAGCGATCGGCGACCGTGGGTCACGACGCCGATGGACGGCGCCGACTGCCCTGACACCCGTGAAATCCAGGCAACGAGCACCGTGGCCAGCAGGTTGAACAGCGACTGCGTGGCGCTGAGCGCCGCGAAATCGTCGCTGCCGGCGTATCCGCGCAGCTTCGCGCACCGTTCCGGGCCAAGCGGTATCACGACCCTATGGGCGTTGGTCGCGCTCCCTCCTGCGGGCCGCTGGTACAGCCGAGGGAGCGCTATCGGTTGGGCCAAGCGCCGCTCCCAGTATGCCTGTGCGTCCGGGTCGGGCTCCCCCGGTTCCCGCTTTGCCTGTTCCGCGACCGAGGGCATCGGCGCGCACGGCGGATCCTGGCCCGACCGCACGGCCTCGTAGGCGCGCGCCACCTCTCGGAAAATGATCTCGCTGGAACTCGCGTCGGTCACAAGGTGGTGGAGGTTCAGAAACCAGGTCGAAGGGCCGTCGGGCCGCTGGAGCAAAGCCGACCGGAAGGTCTCGCGGGAGACGTCGAACGGCCGGCGTGCCTGCTCTGCAATCCACCTGACCACGGCGTCTTCATCGCCGAAATTCAGCACTTGGAAGGCGCCAGACGGACCGTCGAGCATATGCTGGCGCGGCACGCCGTCGGTCTCCTCGAAGATCGTGCGCAGGGTATCGCAGCGTCGGACGACGCTCCGGAAGGCTTGCGCGAACGAAGCGGGATCCAAGGATGTTCGGAAATCAAAGCGCCACGCCATATTGTAGACGGGTGCGTCGGGCGCAAGCGCGTGACCCGTCCAAATGAGGTGCTGGGCGCGGGTGAGCGGGATGGCGGCATCGGAGGCAGCGACCGCCACCGGATCCGGGTCTGCCGGTGCGCCGCGCCTCATAGCTCCGCCCTCGCCCCGACATAGGCAACGATGGCGTCGAGCGTCGCGAAATTGACGAGCTTTATGTCGGCCGCCGGAACCTTCAGGCCGAACTTGACTTCGATAAAGGCGACAAGGCGCATCACCCCGAGCGAGTCGACCAGACCGCTGAGGAGAAGGTTCTCCCCGGAGTCGATCTCCCGACCGGACAGCAGTTCGGTTTCAATGAAGCTTTTGATGGTATCGAGCACTCTTGTCCCCCGCGCGCGTCGTCACGCTCCACCAAGGTGTCTCTCGGCTGCTTCGTCCGCGAGCCGATTTCGATCGATCTTGCCCGTGGTCGTGCGGGGAAAGGCGTCGACGACGCGAAGGCGCGCCGGAGTCGCATAGCTGGGGAGGAGCTTGGCGGCGAAAGCAGCGAGGTCCCTGTCGCACGCCACGGCCCCCGTGCGCAGGACCACCGCAGCCTCTATGAGCACCAGCCCATCGTCATTCCCGGTCGCGAATGCGGCTGCTTCGGCGACGGCATCATGGGCGGCCAGCGCCTCCTCCACTTCGTCGAGCTCGACCCGGTAGCCGCGAGTCTTGATTTGCCGATCCCTTCGGCCGGCAAACATCAACGCCCCGTCCGGGCGCCGCCAGGCAAGATCGCCCGTCAGGTAGTAGACGTCGTCCACTTGGCCGCTGTTCGGACGGCGCAAGAAGGCCCGCGCATTGAGCTCAGGCCGGCGCCAGTAGCCGCGCATCATCGTCGGCGTACGCACCGCAAGCTCTCCCATCTCCCCCGCCGCCACCTCGCGCCTCTCCTCGTCAACGATCAGGCCGTCAGCGTTGGGGCACATCCAGCCGATCGGCGGCTGACTGTCTTCCTCGCGCCACACGCCGGGCAGATTAAACCAGGTGCACTGGTTGACCTCGGCCGGCCCGTAGACATTGCTGAACCGCGCGTTGGGCAGCAGCCGCGTCAGCGTCTCGAGATGCTTGGGAACGAACGGCTCCCCGCCGTAAAGAACCCAGCGCAGCGAGGAGAGATCCCGCGCTGCAAGGTCGCCGAAGTGCAGCATCTGCGTCAGCGCAAAAGGAACCGAATACCAGATCGTCAGCCGCTCCGCCTCAATCAACTCGGCAAGACTTGCGGGCAGCTTGAGATAAGGCTCCGGGATGATCGTCGTCGTCGCGCCCACGAGCGGCGCGCAGAAATAGTCGAAGGTCGACATGTCGAAATGCAGCGGCGACGCGTTGCTGAGGCGGTCCTCCGGGCGCAGCCCGTAGAGGCCTGCGGCCATTCGGGCATAACTCATGCCGCTTGCATGGGTGTGCATGATTCCCTTGGGCACGCCAGTGGAGCCCGAGGTAAAGATGATGTAGGCGAGATCCAGCTCCGACGCACCGGGGGCCACCGCGGGCGCCGGCGGAGCCGACAACGCCTGGTCCCAGGTCAGGCTCTGTGCGATCCCCTTCAGCGGTTCGTCCAGGCCAATGACGGCGGCGACGCCGGAACCCTGAATGGCGGCCTCCGCGTCGCGGCGGCGGGCTTCGTGCGTGATCGCTGCCCGCGCCTCGCAATGTCGCAGTATGGCGCACACGCGATCCGTTGGCGCGCCCGGGTCAAGGGGGACGTAAGCGGCGCCCGCCTGCATGGTCGCGAAGAGCGCAATCGCGCTCTCGAGGGACTTGTTGAGGTAGAGGCCGACGCGATCGCCCCGACGCACGCCGCTTTCCTGAAGGGCGCGCGCAAGGCTGGACGCGCGCGCATGAAGGTCCGCATAGGTCAGTTCCGCCTCGATGCACCGGAAGGCGACCTTGTCGGGATGGCGCTCGGCCGCCTTGGAAACGGGGCGGTGCAGAAGGTCCGGTTTCTGGATCCCCATGGCGCGCGTCCTCATCACAGCCAGAGCCGGGCGGCGAACCAGAGCACGCCAAGGCCGGCGATGGCGACGGAGCCGCCCCGAAGCACGGCGAATTCGTAAGCGGGAAAGGTCCTCGTCAGCCAAAACAACGGCAAGACAAATGCCGTGATTACCGCGACCGACGCCATCGTGCCGCCCGCGAATGCGATCAGCGCAACTTCCGGAAACCCGCGGTCAAGGCCAAGCTGATTGCCGAACACCGGGCTCGCCAATCCCAGCAGCAGACCGGCGGCAAGCACCACCAGCGCGCGTCCAGCGCCCGGTACCGGACGCCAGGTGTCCAGCGCCAGCAGGCCCAAACTCAGCGCGCAGGCGGCGAACACCTCGCGACGACCAACCTCGACCACGTCGAACGCGGAGAGCGCCGCGCCCGCCGCCAGCGCGGCGACGAACACGGCCGCGAAGAGCAGCAGGGTCAGTCCACCCCGGAGGGCGCCGGTTGGAGCCCTGCGCCCGTCGTCGCGACGCAGAAACCAGGGCATGATCAAGGCCACCACGATGCACAGATGGGGAACGCTGCGCATCATCTGGCGCATGCCGTGCAGAAAGAAGTCGCCGAGGATCTGAGTGTTTGGACGCGGCCTGAGGTCGAGGGACTGGCGCTCGGCGCCGGGCCCGAAGACGAGCGATTCCGCGGTTTCGTTCTGTTCGATCCGGAGCCGGGTGCTGCTGGACTGGATCAGCATCGTGCGATGCGCCGGATCCGGACCATCGAAGAGGAAACGGTACTCCGCTTCGATCACGTCCGGAGGCGGACCAAGCGTGGGCAGCGAGACGGCGATGGCCACTTGCCGCCCGCTCGCATCCCCGAAGAAGCGAAAGTCCCCAAAACGGACCTCGTGCTCCCGTCCATCGGCGAAGAACCTGACACGCCCCTCGAGATAGGCATAGGCCTGCGCACGCGCGCGTCGGAACTCCGCGTCGTCAACGGTGCCATCGCGATCCGCGTCCATCGGGACCGCCTTGGCGAAATCAGCGAGCCGGATATGGAGCTCACCGGAGATCCCGTTTTCGGTCACGTCGATGTAAAGATAGCTTTCGCCGAGCCTGTGCGCCGAGGCGGGCCACACGGCCAATGTCAAGCAGAACGCCAACATCCACGTCCGAATCCCTGCCATCTTCTAGTCCCCTGACATTGATTTAGCGTGCTCCTCAAGCATGTCGAGCGCCGGCGCCTGAATAGCGTAAGTTTCTCGCAAGATTGTGCGCTCGCGCGATGGCCGGAATAGTTCAGATTTCGACTCCCGCCTGACAAGAAAACGCAATCAGACAGCAAAAGATTGCAGGCCACATCAAGAAACGCGCATTTTTTTCGCCGTGGCAGCGCGAATCGCTTGTAGGTGCAGAGATTGTCCAGAATATGGCCTCCTGTCACGGCAGGTCCGCCGCTTGGCGGACGGGGTCGGACTGTGCGCGCCCGCCCGCATGGGAAGTCCCCTGCCTGTCCTGCGACCGTTCCATTGTTACCGCATCGCTCATGGCCCGAGAGCCATGCCGGGCGTTGGATCGGTGTCTTGCGGATTGCGGCTAGAGCGTAGCCGTTCGAGAGCCTTATCCGCGCGATCTTGATACCCCCCGCTTGACATGGCAGCCTCGAGTCCGTCGAGCAAAGGTTGCCTTTCCGAGCCCCCTTCCCATGATCAGCACGCGGAAGCATTTGATTGGGTCTCGACCGGAGGGAGCGTTCCTGTGCGATCGCGATCCAGATCGGGGACGGACCGCGGTCCGCGCGGCAGACGGAGGGTCGCGATGGGCGCCATAGTCGAGGAGGCGGAGCGCAGGCGCTATCGGCGGGAGCGACGCCGGGTCCTGCGCAGGATATACATCCAAGACCGTCTTCGCGTGTTCATCAAGAAACCAGGCGGTCTGCCGGGGCTGATCGTGGCGGGCGCGCAAAAGTCCGGGACCTCGTCGCTGCACTTCCTGCTGTCGCAGCATCCCGAGATGAGAGGCGTCAGGCAGAAAGAGGTGCATTTCTTCGACGACAACTACCACCGCGGTCCGAGGTGGTATCGGACGTTCTTTCCGCCCTCCGATGGGCGCCTGTTCTTCGAAGCCACCCCGGACTACCTGCCGCACCCCTATGCGGCCGCACGCATTGCCGAGACGCTGCCGGAAGCGCGGATCGTGGCGCTGCTCAGGGAACCGGTTTCGCGCGCCCTGTCGCACTACTGGATGGCATGGATGGCGGGGACCGAGCCTTTGGAGATCGAGGCGGCGTTCGAAGCCGAGGAACGGCGACTGGCGCAAGAGCCCGATCACCGACTGGAAAATCCGCGGTTTCGGGCCAAGGCGAAGAAGCGCTACGACTACGTCCGTCGTGGCTTGTACGCGGAACAGCTGGAACGTTTCTTCGCGCATCACGATCGGACGCGCCTTCTGGTGATCCGGGCCGAGGACTTCAGCCGGGCGCCACAGGCGACGCTGGACGCGATCTGCGATTTCGCGGCGATCCGCCGGTTCACGCCACAACGGTGGACCAGAATGAACCAGAGCCGCGTCGGAGATGTGCGTTCGATAAGCCCGCCGGGTCTCCAAAGCAGGCTCGCCGCCCGTTTCTCGGAGCCGAACGCCCGCCTGCGCGCGCTAACGGGCATCCACTGGGACGACCTGGTTTGACCGAGGGCGCCTGCAGACAAATCGCCGGACCCCTCGTTCCCCGAAGCGAAGCCGGTCGTTGTCGAGGTCCGGCGCAATCCCGCAGGCATCGGCGGACGCAGCCGCCGAGCCCGCCGCTCGGCCGAGGCGCAAGGGCATTGGCGGCAGGCTCCGCCCCGGCGCGAAACGATTTGAGGGTGGCCGCGATTCGCGCTAGACGTGCCGCATGATTCGCAAGGC
>JAAUXY010036951.1_pt1 | contig 21030 bp, 15 predicted proteins | sample 7278121 | NCBI WGS metagenome assembly JAAUXY01 (sample SAMN14350117, study PRJNA611818) | marine sediment metagenome | isolation source: surface marine sediment (1.8m) | place: French Polynesia: Moorea | collected 2018-08 | reverse complement strand
TCAGCTATCTCTAAAATGCCGGGTATGGCGGATGCTTTACGAGACCGTCAGAGGCCAGGACGGCCTCTGTCGAGCGTACATGGATGTATTTACAGCGTGTCTTGTAAAGCAGCTGCCATACCCACCTGAGTAGTTACCTTTTCCCTAACATTGCATAAATTTTTGGGTTCAGGTGTTTTTCGAGCGGTATTTATAGTGTCACGCGGTGATTTTTATGGATTGAGCGTAGTCACTCCACGTGATATCCAGAAAAATCGAGTACGGCGCTATAAATGCTGCTATAGAAGCGGCGAAGCGATCTTGAGCTGAAAATTTTATGCAACGCTAGGGTTTATTCAGCCTTACCCAGGTACGCTCGACAGAGGCCTTTGAACGCTGCGCTATCCCTTGCTATGCTCGAAAATCCAGGGTTCGCCCTCCACGGCAAACCCGTTCGACTCACCTCTAGCCTACAACGGTATTGTAAGGCTGCTACCATACTTGGATTGTGACTACTCAGCCATCTCTAGAATGCCATACCCAACTGAGTAGTTACCGGTTACCTTGGATTTTAGAAATAGCAGAATAGTCACGTTTCTAGAAAAGTGTACCTAGGAGGCAGATCCTTAACTATATGAGACCTCGAACGCATTTCAAATCGCTGTATGTCAAAGATGTAAGAAGCTGTTTTATAAATCCCTGAGTTGGCACTATACGACGTTATAAATCCATTCGAAATGCTCATTAACTCCCCTGTAAACTGCGCGTTGTCACCGATTTATGCCTGGTCTCGCACTCACCTGTGAGGTTTTAAACAGCTTCGTGCGCTATTTGCCTCCAACTATCGAATAAATGTCCTCAATTCAAGGGCTTTTCGCTTCGATCACTTTTTAACCAGAGGGCTTCTACGAATACACAAGAATCTGAAATATTGTTGAAAATAAGGTCGAGATTATGCACGTCACTATGACAGGCGGGACAGGTCTAATTGGGTAAGCACTCACCGCTGATCTACTTCAAGATGGCTATAAGGTTACATACAGTACTAACCCGAACGGCACATCGCGCCATTGTCCCTAGAGGCGCAAACATACAGCAATGGGATGCTTGCACCCTCAAGGGTTGGAGATATTTAATCGAAGAAGCGGATGCAGTCATCAATCTGGCTGGAGAAAATCTTGCTGTGCAGGGCTTGCTCCCCAACCGTTGGACCATAGAACGAAAGCGGTTAATTCACGATTGCCGTATCGTGGCGGGAGAGGCTGTTACTCAGACTATCATGGCAGCCTCCCGGGCACCCAAGGTACTGATACAAGCTTCCGGTGTCGGGTACTATGGCTCCCTGGACGATGAAATCGTCACCGAAAATTACCCCGCTGGTCAAGACTTTCTCGCGAGACTTGCCGTTGAATGGAAAGCCCGCACCTCCAAGGTAGAAGAACGGGGTGTTCGTCGAGCGATCATTCGCACCGGTGCCGTACTTAAGCTCTAAAGGTAGGGCGCTCCCAAGAATGATACTACCTTACAAGTTTTTTGTGGGAGGACCACTAGGCAGTGTACATCAGTATCTTTCCTGGATACATCTCGCGGACGAGGTCAGAGCCATCCGCTTTCTGATCAACGATAAAGATGCCTCGGGACCATTCAATCTGACGGCGCCGCAACCGCTTACTAATGCGGAATTCGGAAAAACGGTGGGGCGGCTTCTAAAGCGGCCTTCACTGTTCCCTGTCCCTGGATTTGTCATGCGACTTATGCTCGGAGAAGTCTCAACTCTGGTACTCGATGCCCAACGGGCACTTCCGACGTGTCTACAGGAAACCGGCTTCACATTCCGATTTTCCGAAGCTGAAGCCGCCCTGCGCGACCTCTTAAAGAAATAAATTTGTAACCACTCAGCATTTTCTAGAATCCTGTTAAGGCAGCTGCCTTGCAAGACCGTCGGAGGCCATGGATGGCCTCTGTCGAGCGTACAGAGGTGCGGCCGAACAAGGAAAAGCGCCAGTGGCGCTCTGTAGCACTTTGAGACCATATTGTTTAAAAACATCTATTACCGCTTGTAATTTCTCCAAAGACGGTGGCGAGGTATTTTTCAATTTATACTCGTATCCCAGTTGTTCCCATTTATATTCCCCCATTTTATGGAATGGCAATACTTCTACAAGTTCCACGTTGTGCAATTTTGAAACAAATTGGGCCAAACTCTCAACATTTTCAGGAGAATCAGTAAGATGGGGTACCAATACAAATCTGATCCAGGTCGGTTTATTAATTGTCTTTAAGTGCTCAGCGAATTTCAAGGTGGGCTCGATAGAGGCCTTTGTGACACTCTGATAAATCTTTGGATTAAAAGACTTGATGTCTAACAACACTAAATCAACGAAATTAAGCACAGACTTTGCCGCATTCAATTTCACAAATCCCGAGGTATCAAGCGTGGTATGCAATCCATGCTTTTTACAATTTCGAAAAACTTCTCGCACGAATTTGTACTGCAGGAAGGGTTCTCCACCACTTACAGTCACCCCTCCGCCAGAAAAACTCAGGTAAGAACGATACTTATTGATTTCCTCCATCAGCTCGTCAACCGTCACTTCTACCCCTCCGTCTCGATCTTGACAATCTGGATTGTGGCAATAAAGGCAACGGAGGTTGCAACCCTGCATAAAAACCACAAGCCGAATACCAGGACCATCGAGCGTTCCTAAACTGTCAAGAGAATGGATACGTCCAACACATTGGTTGCTTGATTTGTCTTCCATTAAATTTCCATTTAATTCCTTTTTCCTAAATCTAACGTCAGCGATAACCAAAATCATTCACTAGAAAACTTAACAGACTATAGCACCATCTTAGTTATCTCTGGTAGCTTAAGTACCGCGATATGAACTTATGATGTGTCCGATTAAGTACATTAACTTCTAAACTTAGATAGATTGATGCAGTGTCCTTCGCATAACATCCATTTGCTGCTCACGATTTAACTTAACGAAATTCACTGCATAACCGGAGACACGAATAGTGAGTTGTGGATATTTATCAGGATGATCCATTGCATCCTGCAAAGTTTCCAGGTTGAATACATTGACATTCATATGATGGCCTCCGTCATGGAAATATCCATCCATCATTCCACATAGATTCTCAATTCTAGTCTTTTCCGTCTTTCCCAAAACTTGCGGAACAACGGAGAACGTATAGGATATCCCATCTAGTGAATGTTCATAAGGAAGTTTCGCTACGGAAGCCATCGCAGCGATCGCACCGCGACTATCGCGCCCATGCATTGGATTAGCCCCTGGCGCGAAGGGTGATCCACTTTTGCGTCCATCGGGTGTGCTTCCGGTTTTTTTACCGTATACGACATTTGAAGTAATCGTGAGGATGGATTGAGTAGGATTAGCATGGCGATAAGTCTTGTGCCTACGCAGTTTATTCATAAAAATTTTTACAATATCAACTGCAAAACTATCCACGCGGTCATCATTATTGCCAAATTTAGGATAATCTCCCTCAATCTCGTAATCGACAGCCATACCACTGTTGTTACGAATTACTTTTACCCGAGCAAATTTTATGGCAGATAAAGAATCCACTACAACAGATAGTCCTGCGATTCCACAAGCGAGCATACGATGAACATCTCTGTCATGCAATGCCATCTGCAGACGTTCATAAAAATATTTATCGTGCATGTAGTGGATAGAATTTAGGGTATTGACGTATAATTTAGCAAGCCAATCCATCATTCGATCGAATTTGCTCATGACTTGGTTATAAGCCAAGTAGTCATCCGTAATTGGTGAATACTCTGGCCCTACCTGTTGCTCAGATTTTTCGTCTTTCCCTCCATTAATAGTGTACAGAAGCAACTTGGCCAGGTTAGCCCGGGCACCGAAAAATTGCATTTGTTTTCCGATGGCCATTGCGGAAACACAACAAGCAATTCCGTAGTCATTTCCATACTCTGCACGCATAAGCTCATCGTTTTCATACTGTAGCGAACAAGTTTCTAAAGAAACTTCAGCACAGAATTGCTTGAAGGTTGTCGGCAGACGTTCTGACCAGAGGATAGTTAAGTTTGGTTCAGGCGCTGGGCCAAGATTACGTAGCGTGTAAAGAAAACGGAAGCTGTTCTTCGTGACTAAAGGCCGTCCGTCGCTACACATTCCCCCAATGGCTTCGGTCACCCAGGTGGGATCTCCAGAGAATAGTTCGTTATACTCTGGTGTCCGCAAAAAACGGACCATACGTAGTTTCATAACAAAATGGTCAATTATTTCCTGAGCTTGAATTTCTTTCAATAAACCATTCTTAAGATCGCGCTCAAAATAAATATCCAAGAAAGTGGATACTCGACCCAGCGACATCGCTGCTCCATCCTGCTCCTTGATCGCCCCAAGATAGGCGAAGTAGGCCCATTGTACGGCCTCTTTCGCATTGGCTGCTGGCTTGCTGATATCAAACCCGTAAGCTGCAGCCATCTGCTTGAGTTCCTGCAGAGCTCGTATTTGCTCTGAGACTTCCTCTCGCAATTGAACTACGGGTTCATCCAGATATTCAAGCTCCAGCGAGTCCAACTGTTTTTGCTTGTCTTCAATCAAGCGATCTATTCCATACAACGCCACCCTTCGGTAATCCCCGATAATTCGACCACGACCATATGAATCAGGCAATCCGGTAATAATTCCGGAACGTCGAGCCAGCCTCATTTCGTGGGTGTAAGTGTCGAAAACTCCGTTATTGTGGCTTTTTCGATATTTGAATACTGCCTTTGTCGCTGGATTGAGTTGGTAACCGTAGGCTTTCATCGCTTCTTTTACGATGCGAATTCCGCCAAAAGGCATAATTCCACGCTTCAATGGCTTGTCCGTTTGTAAGCCAACGATTTGTTCCAAGCTTTTATCTATGTAACCTGGATCGTGAGAGGTGATATCGGATATCAATTGTGTTTCAATATCCAAAACACCTTTTTTTTGCTCTTCTTCTATTAGAGTGGTGACTTGATCCCAAAGTCTCTTCGTGCGCTCTGTGGGACCTGACAAGAAGGTATCATTACCCGTATAGGGGGTGAAGTTTTTATGAATAAAATCCCAGACATTGATTTCCCGCAACCACTTACCCGGTAAAAAATCATTCCATTGATTCAACATAATTCCATTTCCTAACATACTGATCCCTGTAGACTAGAATAGGGCAAAGCTGGACCGAACCCCTCATTAACCGGACTTGGACATTGAGAGGTACGGAGATGCACACATGACGAGGTATTGCATAGCAGTAGTTATCCAATACTTGTCGTTTGAAAACTATATTAAAATTATTTAAGCGTGTGTAGGACAAGGGAAAAATCGGCTAGAAAGCGCAGTTTACACAGGAGTAAGTGAGTATTTCGAACCGATTGATTACACCGTATCGTGCCAGCTGAGGAGTTTTAAAACAGTTTCTTAGCTCTCCCGCTACATTAATCTTGGGTCTACTTCCCTATATGCTTTAAGAAGATCATAATGACGCGTTTGCCCTGCAGATAGGGAAGCGGTCACTACCCAGCTTGATATGGCAGACACTCTTCAAGTCTGTCGGCGGTCACGGGTGAGGTGGGAGTCATATCTAGTGACCAACTCTCACGCCGAATTGGTTCGCCACAAATAGCCAACTCTGAGCTTTCGAACATAGCAAGAGCAGCGCAACGCTCAAAGGCCCATTGATTACATGGACGAATTGACCGCGTGTGTTGAAAAGCACTGTCATACCTAAGCTTTCTAGCATTCGCTGAGTAGACAGTAATTATAAACCAATAATGGTTTGGCGTGGTTTGAAAAGGATGTATTGTGCGTTTGATATGCTAAATGGACGAATGCCTTTCGAAGGCATTCGTCCATGAAGTACTATTAGTCCGCTGCAGGTAAAATGGAAAATATCCGAGACAAATCCAAAATAGGAACGGGCTTTTGGTTATCATCGACAAAGCACGATATGGCGATGCTAAGCCAGCCGATTTCATCATCGGGTAGTGCGCAGGCCTGGTCATCATGGACCGACACACGTTTCGGTGGGCGGCCAAGGTGTAGGGCACCATATTCAATCGTATTACTTAACCTCCCGTGGTAGGCAACAACACCGACTAAGGACGTACTGCCACTCGCTTTGTGTCCTGCCAGCCAAGCAGCTAAGTCGAATACCGGCAGCAGCTTTTTCTCCCAGATCAAGACCTGATGGCAATAAAATGGACTGCACGGTATATCGAATAATTTCGGCCGATGTAATAAGTGTCGCAGCTCAGGCTCACCTACTGCTGCCCGCCAACCCTCGTTCAACACGAGCAACCAGGCTGTACTCGCGGCAGTCGCATCCTCTGAAGGAGCAATGTTTATGGTCATGCCGGCGTCCTCAGCTTTGATTGCCGCAAGTAATTAATTAAGTGATCAGAAGAAGTTATACCACCAACTGTATCACCATATATGGCCAAGCTAGTCAACGGGGAAGTAGGGACTCGCAGACTCGCGGGTAGGGGATAAACACTGAGTTCCTCAGACCGCACAATCTTTATTTCATCACATAATATACCCGCCAACTCGTTACCCGTCCTGAGCATGACGGCGATTCTACGCTGCTTGGGTATTTCATCCATTACTGTAAGATCCCCCGAGACACAAAACACCGGCCATTGCTGGTCCGCTATCGAAATCCACCCTACTTCTAAGTGTTCAGAAGATACTTGTTCCACATCTCCAACCGGTTCTAGGGTACGTAATTCGTTTTGAGGGAGTAATAGCATTAGACCATCTATATCCAAGACTGCACTCAGTGAGTTAACAGTTGACACCCCAACCGATGACTCTTGCCTACTCATGCGTGCGCGATACACGAATTAATATGAGTGGCCAATTCATCTTCGGCGTAAGGTTTAGTCAAATAAATGTTGACGCCGGCCCGTTTCGCCTGCTGGCGATGCTTCTCGGTCGAACGCGAAGTGATCATAATCACCGGAATGTTTTCAGTCGCTTTCTGCGCGCGCACATGGGAGGTCAGTTCCAACCCATTCATACGCGGCATTTCCAAGTCCACCAATAGGATATCGGGCGATTTTCCTTCGATAATCTCAGCCGCCTCCATGCCATCTCTTGCTGTACGAACCTCAAAGCCAATGTCTTGTACAAACTGAGCTAATGAACGGCGCGCACTTAAGGAGTCATCAACCACGAGGGCCCAAGGCAGACCACGCGCAATCTCTTCGGTGACCTTTTCCCCAGCCGCTTCAATAGAGACGAAACTCTTCCTATTAAGCAACTCTATTAGATCGATTACGGGCGCGATACTACCGTCACCAAGGATAGTGGCACCAACTACGCCATGAGCCTTAGGCGCAAATTCGCCCAGAGGCTTGACTACGACGTCCTGAGTATCCAAGATTTGCTGTACTAAGATCGCGCTTTTGGAGTCATTTTCTTTACGGACTAGAAGAACGGAGCTGGGTTGGCTAGGTTGTTGACGTCTATCGGGAGGAAGATTTAACAGCTTATCGAGATGTTCGGCCTCATAAACCTCATCCCCGAGTTGGTAGACGAGGGTATTACCCATCTCTTGTAATCGACCTGCACCGGAGTAGTGCAACGCTTCTATCCCCCGGTTAGAGATGGCCATGATCTGATTCCTGATTCTCACCAAGATGGTATGGCCAGAAAGCAATGTCACGGGGATCAGAAGCTCGACAACTGTGCCCTGCCCTCGCTCGGATTGGATGGCGAGTGTACCTTTCATCTGCTTGATCGCGGCAGACACGGCATCCATCCCAATACCCCTCCCCGAAACTTGTGTAACCTGGTCGCGAGTCGAAAATCCCGGAGCAAGCAGAATACGATTCAATTCTTCTTCAGTCGGCGAGTAATCAGAATCTATCAGCCCTCTTTGTACGGCCTTGAGCTGAATCGCCGCATAATCGAGGCCTGCACCATCGTCTCGACAACGCACTAGGATATGGTCACCCTGACGAGAAATTTCCAAATCGATTCTTCCATCAGCAACCTTCCCGGTTTCTGCGCGCTGCACGGGGGACTCCAGGCCGTGATCTACGGCATTGCGAAGCAGGTGCATTAACGGATCCATCAAATCGTTCAGGACATTGCTGTCCATCAATGTCTCGTCACCGGCCACATGCAGTTGAGCACGCTTTCCGGTCATACGGCATGCCTGACGTAGGCTTCGTTTCAGACGTGGTACCACGGTGTCGACCGGGACCATACGGGTTCGCATAACCGTTTCCTGGTTTTCCCTATTAAGCCGCCCCAGATCCACGACCATGGTATTGAGCGCCACAAGCTGGGCCAACAGCGACTGGTTGAGAACCGTGGCGTCTGTCACGGCCTCGATCAGCCGATGGGTGATGGTATGGAGTTCGTTATACTGGTTGAATTCTAATGAATCGAAACCATCCTTGGAGATACTCCCGCTTAAGTGGGACCAAAATCCCCGTATATCCACCAATTGTTCCAATTCGCCGCTGAATTGCTGCAAATAGAGGTGCTGCTGACGCAGTGACTTGACGTGATCCATGGTACGATTTACTTGCTCTTGGATCTGCGCATTGGAGATCATGCTTTCTCCCGTAAGACGCAACAAGTCATCGGCCAGCCCAGCAGGGATCCTTAAGTTAGCTTCTTGTGGCCGGGTCTCAGTCACCGCAGGTCGGGCGATTTTGGTTTCATTACCTTGGCGTGCGGTATCCTTGGTTATGCCTTGATCGCTAAATGACGTGGGATTATTTTGTTTAGATGAAACGCCGTCAGTCGCCGGATCGATTCCATTGCTGGGCGCCCCTTGGCGGTCGATGAGGTTGATCCAATCCAGGACCTCCTGTAATACTTCCACGGCATCCGTAGGTGGTTCAGCTACACCGCTCAAGGCATCACTCATTGCCTCCAGACAATCCGCAGCCCTCACTAGAACCTCTGTTAATGCTGGTGGCGGCAGAACATTTTGCTTGGAAAGTGCTTGCAGGATATCTTCCAGATGATGGGTCAAATTGGCGACACCCTTAACGCCGACCACATTGCCGGCCCCTTTCAAGGTATGGGCGATGCGTTGCGCCACATCCACGTCACTGAGGAAACCATCGTCCAAAACGCGGTGAATGGCTGCCGAGAATTCCGCTGCTTGGGAGGGTAGTTCTTGCAATAACCCCCCAAGCAGTTCCTTATCCACGTCCTCGGGTATTTGGAGCGAGACATCCTCGGCCCGGGCCTGAGTTTGGCGGGGCGCGGCATTCCTGTCCTCGGCAATCACGGTTGCGCCAGCCAACAGATCGATCAACCCTGTCGCATCCCGCGGCTCAAGCGGGTGGGGCCAAGCTTTATTTTGTAAAAACTCTGCCAAATCCTCACAGGCCTGCTGGTCATGGATAGCCTGCAAATATCTCAGCATGTGTAAGGGCCAGTTCGTCAGCAATGACAGCGTAGCTTGACTGTAGGCGTTTTCACGGTTTTCGGCGAGTACTTGCAAGTTTGCTTGAATGAGCTTGCTGGCCTGTTGCAAACCGGCAAGTCCGACCATTTCGGCCGCAGATCCGATACGTTCCACCTGCTCAATATAGGTATCCCACACTAGGTGAAGGGCTTCCGGATTGCTGTCGGCGGCGGAGAGAACTGACAAGTTGTCATCTTGGGCCACGATGATTTCCCCAAGTTCCGTACGTAACAGATCAACCAGTTCTTGCTGACCAGAGTCCAATCCCTCAGCAATTGGGGAAGTATCACTGCGTTTGTCGCTCAAGTGACCAGTGAGGGCTCCGGAGCCCTCTTCCAACTGAGCTTCCATCGATTGCTCGCCTGACTCCTTTCGTAATCCAATCTCCCCGCTCTCGCGGCTAATATCGCCTTGCTTTTCCGCAGCCGGTGATAATTGATTATCGGACACAGTCTGTTCGTCACAAGACGAGGTTGGTGAATTCGACTCTGGCAACAATAACTGTCTTAATAATTCCACGTATTCTTCCGACAGTGGTGTCAACCAAAACGGATCGCAAAGATAGCGAATCAGTTCTTCAGCCGCGCCGGGATCCTGAGGTGATTGCGCATAGGCCATGAGCAAGGCCGGCCACTCCAACAACAGCGCCCATTCCTGCTCCGTAGGTTTTTGCCCTTGGTCGTTTAGCTCTTGCAATTGGCTTTGCAGAATCACGCAGAGATCCTGCAAGACTGCCAACTTGGTCCCGGCTGCCTTGCTAACAATTGAATCGAGGTGTGCGATATAGTTTTGCCTTAATTCACGCCAGGACTCTGATTCACCTTCCTCATCCTGCTCGGCAGTCAGTTCCGTGGGCATAAACTCCTCTGCCCGCCCAATCAACTCTTCTATGCAGATCAATAATTCAGGATTCGGTGTTGACATGTCATTCTATGAACCATTCAATCAAACATCGGTGGACCGAATTACTTGGGTGGTCCGCTGGCTTTTTATACCGCCTCTTGCACAGAGTTCAGGGGTTCTGTGATTGCTGCCTCAGCAAACGCTATGGCCTCCTCCATATCGTCATCGATGGAATCCTGCTGTTCCGATTGAGGGAGCCTGAAAACTTCTACAGAGTTCACCAGCAACTCGGAGAACTTAACGAGACTGTTAGTATAGGTTGTCTGTCGCTGCAAATTCTCGGCTGTTTCGCGCGTACTCGCTTCAATTTCATTGGCACGGTCGCGCAACACAATACTGGTGTCAGCCTGATCTTGAGAACTCTCCGCAATCTGTTGTACCGAGGCCACCAGTTCAGAGGTGCTGAGCTGGGTTTGCTGCATAGTTTCGCCCGCTTGTTCTGCCAGGCGGGTGCCTTCGGACACCTGGCTGATCACAGTGTTCATCGTGGACACGGTGTCGACGGTCTCTACACGAATATTGTTCACCAGGGTACTAATTTCGGAGGTTGCCTCACGGGCGTTTTCTGCCAAACGCTGGACCTCATCGGCCACCACTGCAAAACCGCGTCCCGCCTCACCGGCCGAGGCGGCATGCATGCTCGCGTTCAACGCAAGGATATGAGTACGTTCCGCGATGCTGTTGATGAGGTTAACGATACCCGTGATTTCCTGAGACCGCTCACCCAATCGCTTAATGCGCTTCTCCGCTTCACCAATGGTGTCGCGAATATTATTGATTCCCTGAACCGTCTGGTTGACCGATTCCATAGCGGTTTGAGTATTTCCCATGGCGCTGCCGGCTTTTTCATTGGCGGCCTGAGCATCCTGAGAGATACGTCTCATGGTCTGGGATGATTCATCTAATCCTCTGGCCGCAGCCTGCACCTGCGCGCGTTCCGTCTGCGCCAACGCAATCACCGTGTCCGATTGCTGTTTGACACTATTGGATGTCTTGGCCACATCCTGGGAGATCTTGCGTATGCGGTTCAATACCTCTGAGGTTTCCATGGTCAGCAGATTCAGAGAGTCGCCAATTGCACCAGTAACATCTTCATTCACCGGTACCTTGATGGTGAAATCTTTATTACCGATCTCAGCCACCGACCGGATGAGTTCGATAATCGAGTTATTAAGTTGCTCATTTTCCGCTTCTGCAGTCGCAAGGGCAGTCACCTTGTCTTCAAGCAATTTATCGAACGCATCACCGAGTTCGCCGAGTTCATCCCGGCCTTCAATACGCGTACGTACCGAATAGTTACCATCGCTTACCGCACGAACCGTGTCAGAGATTCTAGAAATCGGTTGCGAAATGGACTGATAAATCAAATACCCCAGCCCACCGGCTACCAACGTTCCCAGAACAATGCTTACCAAAGTGCCGAGGAAAAACCACCGGCTTTGTTCCTGCGCTTCCTGAAAAGCTTTTTCTGAATCGGTCTGAAGTTGTGTTCCCCGTTCAGCAAGCGCGTTGAAGTAGGGTGCAGTAAGGGCCTCGTAGTCGTTGACTAATAGTGAAAACAGTCGGTTACGGTCGCGTTCTAGGATGGCCATTCCCACTTCTTCATAGACATTGCGAATACCGTCAAGAGTCGCCCTATGAGCCTCTAGCAGCACGGTGATTTCTTCATTGGAGAAACTCGCTAGATATTCATCCCAGATTGTTTCGAGACGGGTTTTCGCTGCCGACAGTCTCTCACTTGCCGACTCCCAAGTAATATTACCGACGTAGGGATCAACAACCACCTTCCTCAGGTCTACTTGAACTGCTTCTGACAGCTTATTGATACTGGTTCCATCTTCAACCAACTCTTTTAATTTGGTTTCGGTTTGGGTCGCATCATTAAGGGCAATCAGGGCGCCTACACCTACGGCCGCCAATATCAGCAGCTGGACACCCATAAATACGAGCAAACGTGATCCAATTTTCAGATTGCGTATCATCGCATTTTCCTCATGCTAGAGCCTTGCTAATAAAATTAGCAGTGGGTTGGGAATTGTTGGAATGCTCAATCAGATAAAATGGAAACTCTCTTTTCATGTTGACTTCTCTTGACTCTGGACTGAAGGTCGGCTATCGAGTGGGGTTCCATAGGCACCTCCAGTCTTTCGTTTATAAATCGACACTAATTGGTCTGATTAATGACAAAATTAGAATCACTTCGCTAATTACGCCTATGAAACGAGTAGATTCAGGTCTTCCAGTCAGTGGGGTTCATCTTGCGATAGTTGTCCCCATCCAAATAAGTCATCAAAACAAGATCAGACCCCTGATTATCCGCTTTAAAATCCATCTTCAATCCATCAAGATGGAATTTCCGACCGCGTACAGTCTTGAGAAATTTTTCGCGTGTAATTTCCCCTTTGATGTCACCGACGATTTTCAAGAACAGCTTACCCACAATATAGCCTTCGAGAGACACATAACCGTATTGGTTTGGCTCGATCGCCTTTCGCGCCTTTTTTACAATGGGCAAGTCCGAATCCAATGACGGCACGACCTGTGTCATAATAATCCTGTCGTTAACTCTGTACTCTTTTAGCGCCTCCTTGAAGTTATCCGCGCCGGTAAACGATACTGCGCTGATAAACCAATCTTCATTCTTATAACGAGAATAGCCAGCGAAACCCGCAATGGGAGCATAGGCGCCAACCGTGACCACGAGTTGACAACGATTGCCGGTTTTTTCTTCCCAATGCTTAAGCGATAGATAGCCTTCGCGCGACCTCAATGTATTGCGGACGTACACGCCTACGGGTCCGATATTGTTGCGTGCCGGATTTTCACCTTCCATTGCCAAAATCCGATCCAAAAGCTTCACAACATCCTGCGTGCCCGGTTGCTTGGCTAGCGCGAGCTTGATTCCAGTCACACCCGCCATCCCGTAGGCATCATTTTGGACGAAGGCACAAATGTTACTGGGACTCATTCCGGAGGCTATTGCCGCGTCGATCACTTCGGCCGTTTCCTGTACATAACTTGCTCGATAATTAATGATGTCTCCTATACCGGGGCGAAGTATTCCAGCGCCTGTAAAAAATCCAACAGCCGGGACTTTATTCTGGGCAAGAATAGGCAACGAGACTTTCGCCGTCGGCGTACCCACATTGCCAATAACAAGAAAAGTCCCCTGCTTGAGCAACTCTTTTGTGGCGTCAATCGTATGCTTGGGGTTATAGAAATCATTTAGAGCTGTAAACGTGATCTTGCGCCCCTTTATGCGTTCACCTTTAATGGCCGCTTCGATGCCGATTTTCATACCCTGACCGAGACCCTGGGCATCGCCCTTTAGATCCATGACACCACCGATTCGAATGATGGACTTTGTAACCCCATATTCTGATGCCTGAGCGTTCGCCGAGTAAAAAGCGCTCATGCTGATTGATATTGACAACGACACTAAACTGACTCTGGTCAGCGCTCTTTTGCCTGCGCGCATCAAAGTAATTGGTAATTTCATAGCATTAACGCTCCTTATTTCTCTATACATCTAACGGTCTCGTGCGCTCTTCAATTGAGTCAGAATGGATGCGCCACGGACAGAATCGTCAGTTCTCGATGAGGTTTATCAGACAAACACCTTCTCTATGGTGAGTGCAAACGATAACTTTAGGCGAGCGATGCTAGCCTCTGTAGTCTGAAGGTTGCCTGAGTTACCTTAATTAAGTTTTAGAGAGGACTTCCAGCCCTGCCGATGGCACCGAAAAACCCTTCATGGTCAAAATCCAACCATACTTTTTGATCGATGATATAAGCTTTGGATACATGAGCTTCGAGATGCTGCGGTATCGGTGGTCGATTCGCCATAGTTAGATGTTCATCGATCACACGCAGCTGAGGTAAGGCTTTAGCTAACATGCCGACGGCCCTTTCACCTTTGTCAAGAACGAGTAGGTAGTGTTTATCTGCGCTACCCTTGCGAAAGCCAAACAATGAAACCAGATCGTAAACCGGGATGATATTACCGCGTAAGTTACAGAGCCCCGAAAACCAGTCGGCAGTATTTGGCAAGGGATAAATCGGCATCTCATCCATTACTTCGCTTGGCGTATGCGGCGGGATCAAAAGCCCGATTCTATTTAACCAAACACCATAACGGACTCGCGATTCCGATTCGCTGACTCGAGCATCGCCTATACTTGCCTCACGTAAAAAGTCAAGCCGCTTTAACGCTGCGCTGGGCCTTAGCCAAGTTTCATTCGAAGTGGTCTGATGAGTGTTCATAGATTAAATTCAGTTGCGGAGCAACCATTCTGAAATTCCCAGCAAATTTGCTATGATAAAGTCTCTCTGAAATTGTTGGAGCCTATCACGACCTCTTTCGAGGGTGTTCTTAAAACCGTCTGCCATACCAAACAGTGCAGTCACCATATGAGATCATTCGCAGTCTTGCAGGCATTTTAAGAGGCGCCTCAAAAAGCCTTCGGATTTCATTATTTAAAGTGATTAATTTGAGAAACAATTTGATCGGCCGTATATGGCTTAGCAACTAATCCCTTACCACCCTGCAATTCCGCCCATACACGATCCGCCTTTTGATTTTTACTGGTAACAAATATCACGGGGATATGTTTGGTTTCGACATCTTTGGTTAACTGACGGCAAGCCTCGAAACCGTCGACGTTGTCCATAATCACGTCCATGAATATTAAATCCGGTCTTTGTGATTTCGCCTGGTTCAAGGCCTCATGGCCTGATGAGGCCGTGAACACGGTGTAACCCGCATCAGAGACAATCTTTTTGATATTGGCTAAATCGGCTGCCGAATCATCAACTACTAATATTTTGGATATTGCCATCTGATTCTCCTTAATGAGTAATTCTCCTTAAATTGAGGTACGTAGCATTAAAAACTGTTCTAAAATCCCTCAGGTGAGTGCGAGACCAGGCATCAATCGGTGAAAACGCGCAGTTTACATGGAAGTCAATGAGCATTTCGAAGCAACCGATTACGCCGTTTCGTGCCAGCTAAGGGGTTTCAAACAGCTTGTTACATTCATTTATATTCATCTATAAGGAATATAAATAAGATCCCTGTCTCACCCGGCTCTTTTTTAAGCGACCGAAGGTTGCGGCCTATTCAGTTGAGCCAGATAGCGTTTAACTGTTTTTTCAAAGGCTTCACGCTCAACCGGCTTCGTGAGGTAGCTATCGCAACCCGCCAATGTACCTCTGACCCGATCAAAAGGGGACGATTTCCCAGTTAGCATAATCACCGGAGTTAGCCGTGTTTGAGGCAACCTTTTTATTGTCTTACAGACTTTGTATCCGTCGATCCCCGGCATCACTACATCCAAAAAAATGATATGATATTTTGCCCTTTCAACCATCTCTAACGCCGTCTCGCCGTCCCCTGCCGAGTCGGCGGAGAATCCCAACAGTTTGAGCTGCATTTCGATCTGTTTTCTGATCGTCGGGCTGTCATCGACCACTAATGCTTTCGCCTGTTGGGGCACGGTGGAGGCGCCCGCTATCTTGCGCATGATGCCTGTGGACAATGTCGCGGCTTCGTCCTCTTTACCGATAGTCAGCTCTGGTATGAAATTAAGTTCTTTGATGGTCACTTCATCCAGAACACCGAGCACAAGTGGTGCTCGAAGCGGTACAGCAATGTGATAAAAATGTGGTGTGTCGGGCTTTTCTCTTGACAGCAAAATGGTGGGGATTTTGGGCTTAGATTCTTGGTCGAGAAACCTTGCCTGATAGTCGGCTGTGACAGCTTCGTTGCTCTCATTTAGCAGAATAATATCGACTGGATTCTGCGAATCTAACGGGGCTTCTGAATACGAGCGATCACGGCTGAGAGAAAGTCTAAATATGCTCGTCAAAATACGTTTTTCAAATTCTTGGAGGCCCATGAAGGCAACTGAAAATTTTTTCTTATCGCCCACTCTATTGACCTCCGGTTAATCTGCATCCGATGCCGTAAATTGCCGAATAACAAAGAGCACTAACCGCTTGGCAAAATCCTCGCCTACACGGCTAATCAACGATGTTCTATCCCACACGTAGTTTCCCTTTTATCCAGATACACATCGCCTTCTCGATGATTAGGATAAATCCATAAAATCCAACATCTTGAAGTACTAACAAGGTAGTTTGCCCCATCAGTGGACGATAGAAAATAGGTAGTATTACTATTTTTGTTTCAACGCAACAAAAAACCTGATCAAGAGTGAACTTGGTAATATTTTGGTGACTTCTCAGCTATTTCTAAATTCCTGGAATCACAGCCTCCTTACCAGACCGTCGGAGAGGCCACGGATGGCCTCTGTCGAACGTACCAGGGTAAGGCCTTTTAAACGATGCAGGGTAAGCAGCGGGTCAAGTGTGAGAAGCGGGTTAAGGAGCTTCGAACGCCTTACCAGGTATGGTAAGGCTGGGTTTTATGCCAAGCAGGATGCGAAGCGTAAAGTGCAAACGGCCCTATACGAAGGTATGGGCCGGGAGCAAACCGAAGGTTTGAACGCCCAATACAGGGAAGTATTGGGCCGATACCCAAGCAAAGCAGAAGTGCGCAGCGTAGGGGCAAACGGAGCATGGAAGGCGAAGTGCCGCAGGCAAAGCGTGGCAGGTAGTTACAGCGTGTTTTGCAAGGCAGCCGCCATTCCAGGCCGATTAGTTAAATTATTTGAAGAGAGAATAGCAGTCTTCGGACTGCTGAGAGCGTGTGAAAAAATCCCCTCACGGCTGCGGGCGCCCCTGAACATGTCTGACTGCGTTGCAGGTACCCCAATATCTGGTCATGCAGAGCTCGCTACACTCCCAGATATTGGGACCCCCGCGCCTTGCCGGACACGCCCAGCAGCACCCTCGCTTCGCGCAGGGATTTTTTCACACGCTATGAGGCTTTCTAAAACTTCTAAGGCAAATTTGGCAGGAAAAGTTCGCATAGCCTTGGCCCTGACCTGACACATATCGAAATCAAAGCGCTGACTGTCAAGTAACATCGGCATCAGTACCCCACCAGTAATCCCGCAAAAAACCAAAGCTAGACAAAAAGGGATACCTAACGTGCAATCAATTGGCGCAATCCGGCAACAAGATCTAAATAACCTACTTCAGAAGGAGCGATGAAACCACGCCGGATTAGGAAATCAATGATGACGAGATTGCAATTGAGTTTGACCTCTTCGGATTCACGAACTACTCTGGCGACCTTCTCGATGGGCCACAAGAAGAAGTCCTCTACCTCACCATCAGTACAATGAGGTACGAAATCTAATGGAAGCTCTAGGTCATAGCAATAGATAACGTCTGGTTTGAGCCCATATGCCGTTTCCGCACAATAGGTGACGGCACCGGTAGGTACCGCTTGGGCGACTATTTCTGGAGGAATACCTGCCTCTTCCCAACACTCCTTTTTGAGGTTTTCCTGCAGCCCTACTGCATGAGGCAGTCCGCCAGCAACCATATTATCGAGTTTGCCGGGTGCATTCCACTTAGTAAGCCCCCTTCTCCCCAACCACATTTTTATCTCATTGCCATCGCGAACAAACCCATTTAGATGCTGCCCAAAGGCCCGTAAACCAAAATAGGGGGCTGACGCTCTGTCAACCAGAAATAGCGCATATTCTCGAGATGAGACAGTCACAGGATACAATTCACCTTGGTGACGTGCAATAACTCCCTGCATGAGTAATTCATCGATTACCTCACCCACAGCTTCGGTGCGTTCTTCGAACGATCGAAGCCCCTTAGTTAAATCAACAGCCGTTGAGCTGACCTGAAACACCTTGGGCCAATTCTTCAAATGGTCTGCCAATTCGTGTTTGATCCAACCTACCCGGAGATCATTTACTCGGAATGCTCTAAAGCGATTGAGGTCGTAGGTATTGCAGGCATCGATTCTATCTTGATAACTCATTTTACCCTCGGAAAATTACCGTAGAAAATTCAACAACAACCGTAGAATAAGCCGTGCTTTGGATGATCACTGATACCGTTTTCGATAAGTAAAAACGTAGTGTTTTTTGGCTGTCAGAACTATGCCACGCCACGGAGAAAAGTAAACAGTAAGAGTAACTACTCAGGTGGGTATGGCATTCTAGAGATAGCTGAGTAGTCACGAGTAAGAAAAGATATGCGAATGAGGTGTAATTTGCTAAGTTGTAGCAATTACTCAGCCTGGTATAGCAGACGATCTGCAAAACACACATTAAATAAATATGTCTATGTATACTCGTCAGAGGCTGTCCATGGCCTCCAAATTCCCCACAAATCGGTTACCATACCAGGGTTCTAGAAATAGCCAAGTAGTCACTAATGTTAAACATTAGAATCCGTGGAATTACCGCCGATACATTCCATAATTCCTTTTCTAACGAGTTTACATTAGGTAATGTGATAATGGCTTAATTTAAGGCCTATCTGCCTCCAACCCCTCATAACCTTAGGATTTTATAGTACCACAGGGGAAGTTTATTAACGTGCTCTCGGTGTCGCTGACGCTCCCCGGAAGAATTCAAAGATTGCCTTTGTCACATATTATGTCTGCCTATCTGGTCGCATTGATAAGTAACACCGCGTGATTCAATATTTTACGCTAGATGGTAGTAATTAGCCCCATAATTAGCATTGCGAAGAAAACCAATGATGCTAGCATGATCAAAGTCGACACTACTAAACTGAGATGCAAAGATAAAGACGAGATGATCTCTCCAATTCAGTCCTTCAAACCGAATGCTTTGCAATTCAGCTAGCACAATCGGCATGCTCGAAGTAGACAGAGGGGGAAGATAAAATAGACTCGAGGCCTGTCCCATGGGGGTACTTCTAACAGAAGAATTCCAGTATCGAGACCAAGTTTTCAATCGCAAGTGGGAATAGTCTGGAAGTTGGGAGGTGGAGTTACATCTATGTAAACCGGAAGGTCGATAATCTGGAGGTGAAATCCGATTTTCCACAGGCAATCGACACTAAAAGCTAGACGGGCTTCTAGACAGTAGCATAACTCGCATAGGCTCGCTTTGAACCACTGAATAGGCTTCCGCGCGGGGCTGTGCAGCATGGAGTGCTCCAACGAGCGTAATCACAAATGGATTCAAATCACCCAGATCAACTTGGAAGATACGAAATCATCGAAGTGCTTGGCCAAGGCGCAATGGGAGTCGTTTACAGAGCACGCGACGCACTTTTGGGGCGAAGCGTGGCTCTCAAGACCATCCATCCCTCCCTATTAGCGGGGGAAACTCGCGAGGAGTTGCTAGAACGTTTTAAGCGAGAGGCACAGATCGCTGGCCGTTGCCAACACCGTAATATCGTTACAATTTATGACTACGGCATCGACCAGAACACCCCATTTATCGCAATGGAATATGTCGAAGGCACTGATCTCAAAGGCTATACTGTCGTTGGGTCTTTGTTAAGCGTCCAAGCAGCTGCCGATATCATGCTGCAGGTTCTGGAGGCCGTAGGATATGCTCATTGTGCTGGGATCGTGCATCGAGATATCAAACCCGCAAACATTATTCTCTTGCAAAGCAATCTCGTAAAGGTCACTGATTTCGGTGTCGCCCGGTTGCTTAGCTCAGAGCTCACACGTACCGGCTTTACCTTCGGAACATTAAACTATATGGCACCCGAGCTATTCCAGGGTAAGAAGGCAGAAAAGTGTGCGGATATATTCTCCGTCGGAGTAGTTTTGTATGAACTATTAACCGGTCAGAAACCCTTCCCTAACCTCACTAGCTTCAAAGCTTCTCTAGAGGCGTTCTCTGCGATACCTGAATACCCATCAACGCTTAATCCACGTATACCCCAAAGTTTCGACCGACCGGTCCTCAAGGCGTTGGAGAAAAATCCACAAAAACGCCACGAATCGGCGACGGTTTTTGCCGCTTCGCTAGCTAACGCAATAGCAAACAGTCAATCCTCGTTGTCGGATCCAGCATCACAAACCGACACTAAGTCTGCTAATTCGACGACCGCCACGACTAAATTGATGCAACCCACCGTTGTAAATCAGAAACCTCGCACTAACGACAGTTTATCCCTTCAGTCTCTTCAGGCTGTGGAAAATCATTTAGCAGAATTTGTAGGTCCTATGGCTAAGATGATCGTCAAGCGTGCGAGCCGCGAAGTGCACACGATAGCAGAGTTATATCAACATCTGAGTAAATACATTCCTGATCCGGAAGAAAGTAAAGAGTTTCGCCGAAAGGCAAGCTCAATCGTGAAAACCGAAATCAATCCTCCTGCCAAAATCACAGCGCAAGCCAGGTCAGACAGAGGAGGAACTACAACCGCTGAGTCGGGTATTTCACGGTTTACTCCGGAGGAGTTAAACCAGGTTACGCTGCAACTGACTGTCTACCTAGGCCCCATGTCTAAGATGATGGTCCAAAAGGCCAGTCGCCAAGCGACTTCAGTCGAAGATCTCTACCACCTCTTGGCAGAACACCTCTCCAATGAGAGTGAACGCCGCAGTTTTCTATCCAATATCCCTAAATTTTAACTTTTGCAGTTTTCCTTAGCAAATTCAGCCTATTGCCGGGAGACGGTAATCCCCACTAAACCAGTACCCTATCGCTTTGCAGCGAATTTTGCAAAGCTCCCCTACCCACGGCCGGTATCCAAAACTTTTTCATTCGGCTTAAGAAGCTGTTTTTAGAACCCCTCAGCTGGCACGATACGGCATTATAAATC
>JAAUXY010155939.1_pt1 | contig 21037 bp, 16 predicted proteins | sample 7278121 | NCBI WGS metagenome assembly JAAUXY01 (sample SAMN14350117, study PRJNA611818) | marine sediment metagenome | isolation source: surface marine sediment (1.8m) | place: French Polynesia: Moorea | collected 2018-08 | reverse complement strand
TCGACAACGCCATCGTGGTGTCGGAGAACATCCAGTGGCGACTCGATCGCGGGCTCGAGATACGGCAGGCGGCGATGGCTTCCGTACGCGAGCTGGCCGTTCCCCTGGGCACCGCCACCGGCACGACCCTCGCGGCCTTCGTGCCGATGTTGATGGCCAAAGGCGGAACCGCCGATTTCACCCGCGCGATCCCGGTCGTGATCATGCTCACCTTGACCGTCAGCTATCTGTTCGCGGTGCTGGTGACGCCGGTGCTCGCCGAGTTCTTTCTGCGTCGCCGCGAGGGATCTCGGACGGATCGAACCGCCCGCCTGGCCAAGAGAGTCTCGACGGTGGCGGTGCGCTTCCCGGGTTGGGTGCTGGCCGGGGCCGCGGTCCTGCTGCTCCTGACGCTCGGCGCCGCCGGCTGGCTTGAGCAGCATTTCTTTCCCGCCGCCGACAGCAATCTGCTGGTGGTTGATCTCGAGATGCCCGAGGGCACTCACCTGGAACGAACCGATGAGGTGACCCGGAACCTCGAGTCCGCGCTGGCGAAACATCCGAAAGTGGGTGGGGTGTCAGCTTTCGTCGGCCGCGCGGCGCCCAAGTTCTACTACAACCTGCTGAGCCGGCCGAACAGTCCTCACCGAGCGCAGCTGGTGGTCGAAACCGAGAGTCTACAGGCGGTGCAGGAGATGATCGCCTGGGTGCGAGACTACTCCCGGCGCGAGCTGCCGGACGTCGAAGTGGTCGCCCAGCGCCTCGAGCAGGGCCCACCGGTTCAGGCACCGATCGTCGTTCGGGTGATGGGATCGACGATCGAAGATCTGGAGACCGTAGCCGACACCTTGCTCGGTGAGCTCCGAGACATCCCTGGCACCCGCGACGTCCGCCACGACCTCGGGCTCGGAGTGCCGACGGTGGTCTTCGAGATCGACGACGCGGCGGCTGGGCGCCACGGTCTGTCGCGCTCGGACGTCGCGGCCGTCCTGCGCGGCCGAACTCTCGGCCAGGAGATCGGTCAGTACCGGATCGGCGACGATCCGATACCGATCCTGGTCCGCTCCTCGGCCGGCGAACAGTTTCCCGCCACCGACCTGGCCACCGTCGACGTGGCGACACCGGGAGGCCAACCGGTACCGCTGGAGCAGCTCGCCCGTCTGGGTGTCGAGTGGCGCCCGGCGGCGATCTACCACTACAACCGCAGCCGCCACGTCAAAGTCTTGGCGCAGCTCGCCGAGGGAGCGACCACGGCCCAGGTCTTCGAGCACCTGGGACCGCGTCTCGACGCCCTCGAGCTGCCGCCAGGGGTACACCTCGAGCTCGGCGGCGAGCTCGAGGAGTCAGGCGCCGCCAACGCCGCCATCCTCGGCGCCATGCCGCTGGGTGTGTTGCTTCTGCTGTTCTTTCTGCTCGCCGAGTTCAACTCCTTCCGCCGGGTCGGCATCGTGTTGATGACCGTGCCGCTAGCGACCGTGGGTGTTGTGCCCGGGCTCTTGCTATCCAAGCAGCCCTTTGGATTTACCGCGATGCTGGGCGTGATCTCGCTCGTCGGCATCGTGGTCAATAACGCCATCGTGCTGCTTGACGTGGTCGAGAAACTGCGGGCCGAAGGTTCGAAGCTCGACGATGCCCTCGCGGAAGCGGTGCGCCGCCGCACGCGACCGATCCTGCTGACCATGGCGACCACCGTCGCCGGCCTGACGCCGCTGGCTTTCTCCAACACCACCCTGTGGCCGCCACTAGCCTGGGCGATGATCTCCGGCCTAATCGCCTCGACCCTGCTCACCCTGCTGGTGATCCCGGCGCTCTACAAGCTGCTCTTCACTCCCCGCCAGCGGCCGTTCGCGGGCGGCCTGCTGAAGCGACGGGCAGCGGCAGCGACTGCGGCCACGGCGATTGTTGCTTTGTTCGCGGCACCGGTACAGGCGGCACAGCCTGGAGAGGCGGGACCTCCCGAAGCCAGCTGGAAGCGGGGGTCTGACGCCCTGACCTTGACTCTGGACGAGGTCATCGAACGGGCGGTGGCCCGGCCCCGAGCACGGGCCGCCGAGGCGCGAGCCGAAGCGGCTGACCATGCCGCCGTGGCCGAGCGCCGGGCGGCCTTATGGCCTTCCCTCGGCGCGGAGCTCGCGATCAATCGCCGCGACCGCGACTTCGACTTTTCGACGCCCATCGGCAGCTTTGCCCTGGGCGATCGCACCTCCAGCTCTGCAGCGTTCGAGCTCACCCAGCCGCTGCTGGACCCGGCACAGCTCTTCTACCGCTCGAAGGCCGCACGCTCGGACGCGATGGCAGCAGCCCAGGTCGCCCTGCGCACGCGCCAACAGTTGATCACTGAAGCCTCAGATGGTTTCCTGCGTCTGCTCGGTATCGACGCCAGGCTGCGGTCCACTCAAGCCTTCATCGCCAGCCTCGAAGCGAGCCTGAGCGAGATGGAAGAGCGCGTCGACGCCGGCCGCACCCTCGAAGCGGACGCCCTCAAAGTTCGCCTCGACCTCGAATCCGCGCAGCTCGACCAGCTGACCCTCGAGGAGGCCCGCCGAGTGGCAACACATGACCTCGGGCGGGTGATCGGCCACGACGGGCCTGTGGAGGTCCGTTTCGACGGCGAAGTCGAGCGCGGGACCGAGGTCAGCCTCCAAGAGCTGCTGGCGTCGGCTTCGGGCAACCGCCCAGACATCGCCGCCCTCACCGCCCAACTCCAGGCTCTCGAGTTGCGGACCCGCGCGATCAAGGCCGAACGCTACCCTCAGCTCTCTGCCCGCGTGACCTACATCAACTCCGACAGTGATCCCTTTCTGCCCAACGAGCTGGTCGAAGGCGGCCTCGCCGTCCGATGGAATCCCTTCGCCGCCGGTACCCGCGCTCCTCGCCGCGCGGCTCTCGAAGCCGAATACGAGGCCTTGGCAGCAGACCTCCAGGAGCTACGCCGTGCGGTTGAAACGGAAATCCGCGACGCCGCCAGTCGTCTCGAAACCGCTCGCGCCGCCGCCCGGGTACGCCGTCGCGGCGTCGAGCTCGCCACCGAGACCTTGCGCGTCGAGCGCGAACGCAACCGCGCGGGCCGATCTACCACCAATGACCTGCTCGATGCCGAGGCCGACCTCCGTCGTCAACGCACTCAGAGCGAGCTCGCGAGCCTCGACATCCTGCGCGCCTGGTTCAACCTGGCGCTGGCGGTAGGAGTGGAGGACTTCGGGGAGCTTTGACGTCTAGTCCTACGTCTCTCAAGCTCTGTCCGGGATATTCAGCGATTCCAAAGCTGTAGCTCGTCTTGGTGGGTGGATGCCATCTGGACTCTGGTCCCCTCTCTCCTTGGGGGAGAGGGTTAGGGTGAGGGGGTACTCTGGGGCCGAGTGAGCCGAAAGAATACGCCTCTGGCACCGCTTGTTACCCCCTCACCCCGGCCCTCTCCCCCAAAGGGAGAGGGGGCTGTCGCCCCTCTTTTCGAGATCGCTCGAAACCCGGGTAGAACTTCGGAGACGCAGTATTAGCTAGATCCCGGCCGCGCATCCACGGTTGAAACCCGTGGCTATTCGCTAACACCCCAAGGGGTGTCGCCGAGGAGACCTCAGTTCCTATCTGTTTCCCTTCGCGCAGCGAAGTAACGAGGCCGGCCGGGATCTAGCTGCCGCTGCCGCGAAAAACCGTCCGGGCATAGCGCACTCCGTACTCGATGCCCGAATATACGGCGAGTGCCAGCGCGACGAGCAGGGCGATGTCCGCCACCTGCTGCAAGGACCCGAGCTTCTCGTAGAAGATCAGCATCGAGATCGCGACCACCTGCGACACGGTCTTGAGCTTGCCGGACCACGAGGCAGCGATCACCACACCCTGGGTAGCGGCAACGCTGCGTAGGGTCGAGATCGCGAACTCGCGAGCGATGATCGTCACCACGATCCAGGCCGGGGCGCGGCCGAGCTCGACCAGTGAGATCAAAGCCGCCGAGGTCAGAATCTTATCGGCGGCCGGATCCAGGAGCTTACCGAGCCGAGTGACCAGGCCCCACCTGCGTGCAATGAAGCCATCGAGGAAGTCGGTCAGAGCGGCGATCAAAAACAGCCCGAGGCCGACGAACTCTTTGCCCTCGAACTTGGTGAGCAAGACGACGACAATGATCGGCACCAGCAAGATGCGCAGAAAGGTCAAGATGTTCGGAACGTTGAACACCTTGGGCCAGGAGAAAGACTTGTTCTGTGCCAAGGGCGGCGGTCGATGCCTAGTTGGATTTCCCGGCACGGGAACGAATGGAACGCCTGGGCGGGGCGGTCGTGAAGACCATGCGATTGTTCTCGCCGCGGCTCATGTAGACCTTCTGACCCTGAAGCTGACGCGATGATTGCCCGGTAGAGGGCGCTCGCCGGGTGACTTTGCTTCTCTGCGCGACCGGCTGACTCCTCTGAAAAGCCGGCGCTCCACTACCGCCACGGTAGAGGCTCAGAACCTTTCTCACATAGTTGCGAGTCTCAGGATAGGGCGGCACGCCACCGTAGTCGGCAACCGCCCCCGGTCCCGCGTTGTAGGCCGCCAGCGCCAGGGTGAGGTCACCGTCGAAACGATCGAGCTGACGACGCAGGTAGAGGGTGCCACCGCGAATGTTCTGAGCAGGATCGTACGGATCTGACACCCGCAGGAGCTTCGCGGTGCCGGGCATCAACTGCATCAGGCCCATCGCACCCTTGTGCGACCGTGCGCGGGAGTTGTACGCCGACTCGACCTGGATGACCGCCTGCACCAGTTTCGGGCTCAAGCCCCGATCGTGGGCATAGTATTCGATCAGATCTACCAGCTCGCCCCGAGGCGTCCGCAAAGAGCTAGACCCTGTTTGCCTGGGCAATTGGGGAGTTGGGTCGTCAAAGATCACCTTGCTGCCGTCCGGCCGAGTCACGATTCGCACCTTGGCTTCAGCGACTCCGGGTAGCAAGGCGGTCAGAGCCGTACCCAGCAGGACGGTGATCAATAGCAGCGCGCGAAACGGTCGACCGGAGAGCATAAGGGGCGCAATTCTATCCCGACATGATCGACTGTGACAAACCACCCAACAGATCTACGGCGAACCTTCCGCGATCCAAGCCGAAACGGCGTTATCATTCGTGGACGATGAGCCTGGAAAACATTGCCGCTCAGGCCGAGGGGATCACCCTCCAGCCTGCCGAGATCCGACGTTACGGGCGCCACCTGACGTTGCCGGAATTCGGCATCGTCGGTCAGCAGCGGCTCAAGGCGTCGCGGGTGCTGATGGTTGGCGCCGGAGGCCTCGGGTCACCGCTCGGCCTTTATCTCGCGGCTGCCGGCGTGGGTGCCCTGGGGCTGATCGAATTCGATCGGGTCGACGAATCAAATCTACAGCGTCAGGTCCTCTACGGCCAGTCCGATGTCGGCCGGCCCAAGATCGAGGCGGCTTTCGAGCGGCTCACCGAAATCAATCCCCTGATCCAGCTCGAAGCCCACCCGGAGCGACTCGACGCGACCAACGCGATGCGGTTGATCGAGGCTTACGATCTGGTGGTCGACGGCAGCGACAACTTCTCTACCCGCTATCTGGTCAACGACGCCTGCGTGATGGCGGGCAAGCCGAACGTCTGGGGAGCGATCTCCCGATTCGAAGGACAGGTCTCGGTGTTCTGGGGCGAGCGCGGCCCCTGCTACCGCTGCCTCTTTCCTGAACCGCCGCCTCCCGGCGTGGTGCCATCGTGTGCTGAAGGTGGTGTGCTCGGGGTGCTGCCCGGCATCATCGGCTCCCTACAGGCCAACGAAGCCATCAAGCTGATCGCCGGTCTCGGCACATCGTTGATCGGCCGTTTCGTGATCTTCGACGCTCTGCAGATGCGCTTTCGCGAACTTTCGATTGCCAAGAACACCGAGTGCCCGGTGTGCGGGCCGGAACCCACGATCCGTGAGCTAGCGGAGCTTGAACCGGTGGAATGCGCTGCCGAAGCACCAGGAGCTGGAGCACCGTCGCCAGACAACGACAGGAGACAAGGCATGCTGGATCCCACTGAGCCTCCCTTCGAAATCGACGTCGAACAGCTGAAGGCATGGATCGATGAAGGTCATGACCTTCATATCGTCGACGTCCGCGAGCCTCACGAGCATGCGATCTGCCGTATCGAGGGATCGCGACTGGTGCCGATGCGCCAGATCCCACAGCAGATCGAGGAGCTTGATCGGGGCACATTAACCGTGGTGCACTGCCACCATGGCCCGCGGTCCTCCCAGGTGGTCGCCTATCTCCGTCAACAAGGTTTCGACCGTGCCACGAACCTCGGCGGCGGCATCGATGCCTGGAGCCTGCGCATCGATCCGTCGGTACCGCGTTACTGAATCACCGCTGCCGGCCAATACCCTACTGATGAATCACTCGGCGACCGACCCCAACAACGACAGCAACTCCGCGAGCGCGAACGCGAACGACGATTCGGAACTCCTGCTCCGGATCGCCCGGCGGGACCAAAGCGCTCTGGCCGAGCTCTACGATCGCTATTCGGGCTTATTGCTGGCCCTGTCGCGTCGCATCGTGCTCGACGCTTCCGACGCCGAAGAGATCCTGCAAGAGGTTTTCCTTCAAGTCTGGAACCAGGCCGAGCGCTACGATCGGGGCAGATCTTCGGTCTCGACCTGGCTGGTGCTGATCACCCGCAGCCGGTCGATCGATCGCCTGCGGAGTCGTCAAGTCAAGGATCGCACCCTGACGTCGATGCAAAAAGAAAATCGCGATCAACATACATCCCCGGAGGGACTTGGAGCCGTACTACTGGAGCAGAGACAACAGCGGCTGCGCCTGGAAATGCAGGAGTTGCCCCAAGAGCAGCGACAAGTCCTGGAGCTTGCTTTCTTTAAAGGGATGACGCAGAGCGAAATTGCCGGCGATACGGGCATACCTCTCGGCACGGTGAAGACCAGAACGCTGCTGGCGATGAAGAAGTTGCGCAAAGCTCTCAGTGCGGAAATCAGGGAATTGCTATGAGTGACAGGAAGCACGAGTCTCAGGAAGATCTGGCTATCGAACAGGCCTGGAACCAGGTCATGGCGACCGGCAACGAGCCGCGGCTGTTGCCGGGAGGCGAGGGCGCGGATTCTGAGCAGGTTCGGGAGTACACCGAGCTTCTCGGGCTGCTGCCGTACGAACTGACGCCGGCAATCCCGTCGCCAGCGGTCAAGGAATCGATCATGGCGCGGGTCGGAGCCGAAGTGGCCGCGGCGACAGGTACCGCGACATCCGGCAACGAAACATCCGACAGGTCACCACTACCGTTCGAAAGGCCCGCGACCCAAGCACCTCCGGTGCAGCAGCCGGTCTGGCGCTTCGCCCAGGCTGCCGTGCTCGCTGCCAGCCTGGTCGGCCTCGGATTCATGAGCGTTACCGTCTGGCAACAGAATCGGCAAATCGACCAGTTGAGCCGCCAGATCGTAGATTCCAACCAACGCCAGGAAGAGCTACTCCAGGCCCGCGACGAGACACGGAAACTCCAAGAGCGCCTCAACATGGTCACTCAGGTCGCGCGCTACGCCTACCCCATGCGGACAGTCTCCACCGGGAGAGTCGCAGGCCGTGATCAAGTGCAGAAGCCCGAAGGCATCGTCTACGTCTGCGGCATGCACCAGCAGTGGTACCTGAGCCTGCGTGGGCTCGAGCCGCCGGACGAAGGCAGCGAGTATCACCTCTGGTTCATGACCAAGGAAGGCAAGATGGACGGCGGCGTCCTGGATGTCCAGCCCGGTGACCCCTCCGAGATGGCAGCACAGAGCATGCCCAAGGGCACCCAGGGATTCCTGGTGACCCTCGAGACCCCGGACAAGCCCGAGGGCCTCGAGATCCTACTCGGCGAGAGCCCGGTCAACCTTTAACAGCAGCGCTCGTTCGCCCAGCACATGGGCGACGTCGCGCTACTCGGCTGCTCAATACCCGCGAATGGCCCGTTCCAAGTCGCCCTTGAGCCGCTTCCAGGCCGGCAACTGCGACACGGCACCCAATGGGCTCAACCGTTCCAACAAGAGGCGCCGGCGTCGAGGCAGAGACCGTTTGAATCGGATGAGTTTCCGTCCTTTCAGCTCACTGGCGACTTCGAGTGCGCGAAACAGTCTTTCCTTGGGACGAGCAATCGACTCGATTCGATTTGCCGAGGGCAGATCGAGCTTGACTCTGCCTTTGGGATTATCGGCGACTCGCCGAATCTCCTCCTCATCTAACAAAAGCCAAGCCTCAGTCTCCTGGACAGGAACGACCGGCACGACACGTCCTTCCAGCTCGAAGCCGGATTCGGCTTCTGAGATCTTCCGATACCTCGGTTCCGCATCGGTCGAATCAGAATCTCGGTGAACGAAAATCACGTCTGCGTTAGGTTCGAGCTCGAGGGCGGCTGATAGCTGATCGGCAACCTTCTTACCTGTCTTTGCTCGAGGAAGACTTCGCAAATCCGGTGCGACGCCAGCTGCCTCATCGGCGCCACAGAGGATGCACAGTTCCTCGAGATGCGAGACCAGCCCAGCATCAGACGGCCCCTCACCGACAAAGACGAAGAAGACTTGAATCATCCGCGGACTTCAGGACTGTTCGGCAGTCGCCGTTGGCAACCTGATTTGAGCTCCAGGTGGTGTCGTCAGGTAAGCCAGAATCGTTCCAAGACCGATTCCTCTATAGCCGTTTCGCGAACGCCAGGTCTCGCTCAAGGGAAGGCAGCGGAGCGTGCTGGTCGGTTTGTCGAACGGGCCTTTGATCCTGGTTTCGATCGCCGCGAGCAAATCTGAGCGATTCTGCAACTGCACGAACCAAGGCGAGTGTGTCGCAAGGATGACTTGGCGCATCGGATTATCTGGTCCTGGGGCTCGATTCGAATCGACCGCCAGATCGCGCAACAGATTGACCATCGCCTCCATCTTCTCAGGGTGAATGCCGTTCTCAGGCTCCTCCATACAGATAACACCCTGGAAAGCCGGATCCTCGGCGAGGATACATAAAGCCAAGAATCGTAGTGTGCCATCTGACAAAGACCGCGCCGGTAGTAGGACACCATCTTTCTCGATAGCCACGAGCGTCAACAGCTGACGTATTTCGTCAACATCGATCCTGATTCCTCGAACCGGAACTAGCTCGGCTAGACGGCTTGCGACTCGAGCCAAAACCTGCTCTGCCGCCTGCTCTTCGTTCTTGGCATGGGTGACAAGCCGGTATAGGGTCGCCGGGAGATGTGCACCGCCCGCGTCGATAAATGGTTCTGAGTGAAAACGATCCGTCTTCCTCATCGCTGAAGGCTCTAACGCCAAGACACGCCATTTCTGCATCTCTCGCCGTGCAGCAAGAATGGTCGGTGTTGTCGAGGTAGCGGTTGTACCGACGATCGTCTTGGGCGCGGTGTCGGCAGGAGCCCTTTGTGGCTGGCCGGAGCTTCCCCCGTCCTGCGCTACCAGAATTTCTGTCTGCCCGTCTCTAGCTTGCTCAGTCGAGATAAAGCCTCTTTTGGAACGTCTTCGATTACGAACGACCTTCCTGCGAAAGTCCTTGGCCTTGTGCGGGAACTTCAGACGCCGAGCCGCCGCCCCTTCAGTCACATACTTGAGAGCTTCGCTGAGCAAGACAAGTCTGCCCAGCTTCCCGCGCTGTTCCGGAGGCTCATATCCGATACTGACTTCATATCGGAGATAGGTCGACGTAGCCCTCGCCGACCGTTTGAAATCATCCTCAACATCAGAATCAACCAGCATCTCCGCTGCGATCGAGAAACAGTCGAGATGCTGGGTTCCGTCGGTCCAGAACAAGTCTCGAATGTCACTGGTCTCTGGATCCCCATCACGGATCAAGAGAGCGGCTTCCATGAGGCTATGGTCGGCCAATAGCGACAGGAACTTTATGACGTCGAAGACATTCGACTTACCGACACCGTTAGGACCGGCGATACAGTTGAACGGCCCGAGATCCAGCTCGAAACCGAGCAGGTTTTTGAAGCCGTGGACCTCGAGTCGGGTTAGCATGGCGACCTCACTGGGTAGCGTTAAGAGGCTCATTCAAGCTGAGCACACTTACACTCCGGCCAGTATAGCCACCGCGAAATAAGGAAGCTACCGCCCCTTCCACTCCGCGGCGCGTTTCTCGAGGAAGGCGGCGACGCCTTCTTTCTTGTCCTCGGTCGAGAAGCACAGGCAGAAAAGGTCGCGCTCGTAGACGATGCCGTCTTCGATATTCAGCCGCTCGGAGGCGCGCATCGCTTCCTTGGCGACGCGCACGGTGAGCGGGCTCTTGGCGGCGATCTTGCCGGCCAGCTCGAGGGTCCGCTCGCGCAGCTGCTCGTGAGGCACAACCTCGTCGACCAGGCCGATACGGTGGGCTTCCTCGGCGCCCAACATCTCACCGGTCAGGATGATCTTCATCGCCTGCCCCATGCCGACCAGTCGAGGCAAGCGCTGGGTACCGCCGCCGCCGGGGATCAGGCCGAGGTTGATCTCGGGCTGGCCGATCCGCGCTCGATCCGACGCGATCCGCATATCGCAAGACATCGACAGCTCACAGCCGCCACCCAGGCAGAAACCGTTGATCATCGCGATCACCGGCTTGGGAAAGTTCGCCATCACGTCGAAGACCCGGGGAAAGCGCATCGCCTCGCGCTGATCGAACGGTGAGCGTCCCTCGAATTCGGAGATGTCGGCCCCGGCGATAAACGACTTGTCGCCGGCACCGGTGACCACCACCACACCGACGCTGTCGTCGTTCTCGATCTCCTCGAGATATTGCAGACTGAGGTCACGGACCTCCTGATTCAAGGCGTTGAGCTTTTTCGGACGATTGATGGTGAGGATCGCGACGCGGCCCTCACGCTCAAGCAAGACGGCAGGCTCCATGGCAGAGTCTCCTATCGAAATATCGGATCTGTGATCGAAGTGGGGTGGGGCTAGCCCCACCATACGTCAAGCCACCCGCTCGACCAGGGCTGACACCCCCATGCCGCCGGAGACGCACAGGGTAGCGACGCCCCACCGGCCCTCTCGATGAGCCAGACCGTGGAGCAGAGTGACCAGGATGCGGGCACCGGTGGCGCCGATCGGATGGCCGAGGGCGATGGCGCCACCGTCCGGGTTGACCCGTTCATGATCGAAGGGCAACTCCGCGAGGCAAGCCAATACCTGGCAGGCGAAGGCTTCGTTGAGCTCGACCTGGTCGATGTCGCCAAAATCCAATCCGTTGCGCTCGAGCATCGGTCGGGTCGCTGGCACCGGCCCGATTCCCATGATCCTGGGCTCGACGCCGACCACTTCCCAATCCCGCAGATAAGCGGCGATCTCCAAGCCCTGCTCGCGCGCCGCGCTTTCAGAAGCGACGATCAGAGCGGCGGCCCCGTCGGTAATACCCGAAGCGTTGCCGGCGGTGACCCGACCGCCCTCGCGAAACACCGGCTTGAGCTTGGCGAGCTTGGCCGCTTCGACACCGTCACGCGGATGCTCGTCGTAAGCAACGGTGATCTCGGTACGACGCTTCTTGACCTCGACCGGCACCATCTCGTTCAGGAACCGACCGTTCTTGCGGGCGCTCTCACAGCGATTTTGACTCGCCGCCGCCCAGTCGTCGGATGCCTGGCGGTCGATCCCTACCTCTTCTGCCAGCTCTTCGGCGGTCTCGCCCATCACCAGCTGGGACAGCGGATCGTTAAAGCCGTCCTGATACATGCCGTCGACGACTTCCGAGTTACCGAGGCGGTAGCCCCAGCGCGCCCGCGGCAACATGTAAGGGGTATTGGACATGCTTTCGGTACCACCGGCGAGCACCATTTCGGCCTCACCGAGCAAGATCGCACGCGCTGACGAAATCACCGCCTGCAGACCGGAAGCGCAGGCTTGATTGACGGTAAACGCCGGTCGCTCTACCGGCATGCCGGCACGAAACGCGACTTGACGGGCGGTGTTGGGACCGCCACCGGCCTGGCGGCCATGGCCGAAGATCAACTGGTCGATCTTCTCTGGCGGACAGTCGGCGCGCTCGAGGCACGCTTTGGCCGCCGCAGTGCCCAGGTCGGCAGCCGTCAACGACGACAGGATGCCGCCAAACTTGCCGATCGGCGTGCGAACCGGCGCACAGAGGGCGAGAGGATTGTCGCGCCGGAGGCGCGCAAGCGGATGATCTTGCTGTTGAGTCATGACTGAACTCTGCTTCCCTCTCCCTCTTGGAGAGGGCTCGATGGGAGAGGGTTGAATGAAGGTAGGACTGGCTTAAATCTGGTCCCTCTCCCCTTGGGGGAGAGGGTTAGGGTGAGGGGGCGCTACTTGCCAGCGAACGACGGCTTGCGCTTCTCGACATAAGCGTTCAAGCCCTCGGTGGCGTCGGCCGACTCGAACAGCTGCTGCTGCAGCTCGCGCTCGATGGCCAGGCCGGACTCGAAGGGCACCTCGCTGCCACTCTGCACCGCGCGCTTGATCCGGCCGGCGGCCTTCGAAGCGGTATTCGGCGGGCAGAACTTGCACGCATACTCATGGATCTGGGCCCGCCAGCCGTCGAGATCTTCGGCGTCGAAGACGTCATTGATCAGGCCATGGTCCTTCGCCTGATCGAGGTCCAGGAGGCCGCCGGTGACCATCAGCTCGATGGCGCGGCTCTTGCCCAGCATGCGCGACAGGCGCTGGGTGCCGCCGGTGCCCGGCAGCACACCGAGGGTGATCTCGGGCAGGCCGACCTTGCCGCAGTCTTTGCCACCCTGGCGACGGGCGAGGCGCAGATCGGCGGCCATGGCGATCTCGAGACCACCGCCGACGGTGTGACCGTTGAGCGCCGCGATGACCAGCTTGGGAGTGTGCTCGAGACGGTTCAGGGTCTCGTTGGCGTGCAGGCAAAAGTTGTACTTGAAGCGCGGCTCGGCGGTCTGCAGCATGTTGATGTTGGCACCGGCACAGAAAAACTTCTCACCCGCGCCAGTCAACACGATCACATACACGTCATTGTCGAAACGCGCTTTCAGAATGCCCTCGTCGATCTCGCGCATCATCTCGTGGGTGTAGCCGTTGACCGGCGGATCGTCGAGGGTCAAGTAGGCAACGCCGTCCTTCACCTCGTAATGGACCAAAGTCTTATCGTCACTCATGGGATTTCCTTCCATTGTGATTGCATTGTGTATTCAGTGGGTCGCGGATTGCGGATCGCGGAACGACTCAGCCCTGCTGCTCCATCTCCGCGGTGTACTCGCCGTAACGCGCCTTGCCGTTGCAGTAGGCGCGATGCTGAAAAGCTTTCTGAGCTGCTTCGACGTTCTCAGCCTTGCCGCCCCAGGCCTGGAGCGGCGGCGCCTGGAGCGCACGCCCGTAGGAGAAGCTGACCTGCCAGGGAACGTCCGGAAAGCTCTTGTTCATCTCATTCATGTTGACCGTCGCCTCGACGTCACTCTGACCGCCGGAGAGGAAGACGATACCGGGCACCGCGGCCGGCACATGGTTCTGAAAGCAGCGGATGGTCATCTCGGCAATCTGCTCCGCCGAGGCCTGGGTCTCGCACTCGGAGCCCGAAATCACCATATTGGGCTTGAGCAGGATCTGCTCGAGCGGCACCCGCTGATCGTAGAGCGCACCGAACACGCGCTCGAGGGTGCGGGAGGTGACGTCGTAACAGCGCTCGATCGTGTGGGAACCGTCCATCAACACCTCGGGCTCGACGATCGGCACCAGACCCTGCTCGACGCATAGAGCAGCGTAGCGGGCCAGGGCGTGGGCGTTGGCATCGATACAGTAGGCACTCGGGATCGCATCACCGATGGTGATCACCGCCCGCCATTTGGCGAAGCCGGCACCGAGCCCACGGTACTCCTCGAGCCGATCACGCAAACCGTCGAGCCCTTCGGTGACCTTCTCACCGGCGGCCCCGGCCAACGCCTTGGCGCCCTTGTCGACCTTGATGCCGGGGATGATGCCGCGGGAACGCAGCAAATCCGGGAACGGCGTGCCGTCGGCGCTTTTCTGACGAAGCGTCTCGTCAAACAGGATGACGCCGGAAATCTGTTCCTCGACGCCCGTAGCGGTGAATAGCAGGTCGCGATACGCGCGGCGATTCTCTTCGGTCGACTCGACGTCGATCGAGTCGAAGCGTTTCTTGATCGTGCCGTCGCTCTCGTCCGCTGCCAGGATGCCTTTGCCCGGCGCAACCAGAGCCTGGGCGGTATTCTCCAATGTCTCGAGAGACATAATCTCCTCCGTTCTTAGTCCTTATGTCGATTTCCCAACCGAAGCCTCAACTCGAACTGGAACTCTAAGCGCAGTGAAACAGCGACTCCAAGTACCAAACCAGAGATACTGGCGATGGAACCAGCTGCCATCAACCATGTGTCCATTCCCGTTTACCTCCGATGACGCGACCTCACGCGACCACTCGAGAGTCGAGGGTCCGGGGGTCGTGGTCGTAGATGTGGGATTGATTGGCTGAGCCGCGGAGCGTCACGCTCCGGGCGTTTATTCTACATGCTATCCTGCGCCGCGACGAGAGCAGATGTTGTGAAACTTGGATCTTTCCACCTTTTCCCGACTCCGAGGGCAGTACAAAGGCATGATCGAACTTGGCTCCTGTAGGCTTTCCCTGGTTGACGACGGCGACTACCGCCTCGACGGCGGCGCGGTCTTTAGTGCCGTGCCCAAAGTGATGTGGGAGGAATACAAGACTCCCGACGACTTCAATCGCATTCGAATGGCGACCAACAGTCTGCTGGTGGAGCGCGGCTCGGAGCTGCTGTTGATCGACACCGGCATCGGCGACCGGGGAGGCGCGCACTTCCGGGACATCTTCGGCATGGAAGATGGCGCGACACGCCTCCCCGAGCAGATCCGACAGGCGGGTTACGAGCTTGGCGACGTCACCCACGTGCTCTTGACCCACCTGCACTTCGATCACTGCGGCTGGAACACGCAGGGGGACCCGCCGAAGCCGACCTTTCCCAAAGCCCGCTACTGGCTCGAGCGCGGCGAAGTCGAGCACGCACGCCATCCCAACGTTCGAGACCGTTCGAGCTACGATCCCGTCAACTGGGAGCCGTTATTTGAAGCCGGCGTCGTCGAGCTCTTCGACGATCAAGGCTCACCGATCGAGGGAGTCGAGGCGATCAAGGTGCCGGGGCATAACGCCGACATGTGCATCGTGCGGCTCGACGGCGGCGAAGGGGAAGAAGCCGTGTGGTGGACCGATCTGGTGCCGACGGCCGCGCATCTGCCCTACCCCTGGATCATGGGATTTGACCTCTTCCCGGTGACGATCATGGAGAATAAGCAGAAGTGGCTGCCGCGGGCCGCCGAAGCCGGCTGGCTGTGCTTCTTCGGCCATGAAACCGACGAGCCTGTCGGACATCTGGTCGAGAGCAGACCGGATCGTTACAGCTCTGAGCCTGTTTCGCTGCCGTCACGACTTGAAGGAGATGAACGTTGAGTAATGACTTTGACCTGATCGTCATCGGCAGCGGGCCCGGTGGCTACGTCGCCGCGATCCGCGCGGCGCAACTCGGTCTCAAGGCCGCGGTGATCGAGAAAGACCCTCGTTTTGGCGGCACCTGTCTGCACCGGGGCTGCATCCCGACCAAGGCGCTGCTCCACACCGCTTCGGTCCTCGATGAGATTCGCGAGGCTGACGCCATCGGCATCGACGTCGCGGCCCCGGAGCTCAATCTGCGCAAGACCCAGGACTATAAGGACCACGTCGTGGACAAGAACGCCAAGGGCATCGAGTTCTTGTTCAAGAAGAACAAGATCGAGGGGATCCACGGCCTCGGGCGCCTCACCGGGCCCCACACGGTCGACGTCGAGCGCGACGGCGAGACGACGACCTTTAGCGCCAACAACATCCTCATCGCCACCGGCTCGGTACCCCGCGAAATCCCGATCGCACCGACCGACGGCCGTAAAATCATCCACTCCGACCACGCATTGCAGCTCGAAGCCCGGGTGCCCGAGTCGATGGTGGTCCTCGGCGCCGGCGCCGTTGGCAGCGAGTTCGCTTCGATCTACGCTTCTTTCGGTTGCCAGGTGACCCTGGTCGAAATGCTGCCACGATTGCTGCCGATCGAAGACGAAGAGGTCTCTGACGAGTTGCGCAAGGCATTTCGCAAGCGGCGCATCAATGTCATGACCTCGACCACCCTCAAGTCCGCCGAAACCCACGCCCAGGGGGTGACGCTCCAGCTGGAAAAGGAAGGCGGCAAGCAGGTCACGCTCGACGCTGAGAAGCTGCTGGTCGCCGTCGGCCGGGCTCCGGTCTCCTCAGGTATCGGACTCGAAGAGCAGGGGATCCAGATCGATCGCGGCTACATCGAGGTCAACGCCACCCTGCAGACCGCCCTTCCCAACGTCTACGCCATCGGCGACGTCATCGCGACGCCGTGGCTGGCCCACGTTGCCTCCTCAGAGGGCATCCTCGCCGCCGAGCACATGGCCGGCCAGGAAGTGCGCCCGATCGACTACGACCGAGTGCCGTCGTGCACCTACTGCGAGCCCGAGGTCGCGAGCGTCGGCCTCACCGAGGCGGCGGCGAAGGACCGCGGCTACGACGTGGTCACCGGCAAGTTCCCATTTTCGGCCCTGGGCAAAGCAGCCATCCTGCGTCGCACCGCCGGTTTCGTCAAAGTCGTGCGCGAAGCGAAGTATGATGAGCTGCTCGGCGTGCATATCATCGGCGCCCACGCCACCGATCTGATCGCTGAGGCTTGCGTTGCACTGCAGGTCGAGTCGACCACCGAAGAGCTTTTTCGCACCATGCACGCTCACCCGACCCTGTCAGAAGCGGTGATGGAAGCTGCCCACGCCGCCTTCGGCCACAGCATTCATTTTTGATCGACGGAGACGATACATCCATGGCTACCGAAGTTCTGATGCCCCAGATGGGGGAATCGATCGCCGAAGGGACCATCACCAAATGGCTGTTCGAGGTCGGTGATTCCGTCGAGCACGACGAGCCGCTGCTCGAGATCTCGACCGACAAAGTCGACGCTGAAATCCCGGCGCCCGCGTCCGGTGTGCTGCTCGAGATCCGCCACCACGACGGTGAGACCGTTGGGGTCAATGAAGTCGTCGGTCTGATCGGCGAGGAAGGTGAGGCTGAGGAAGAAACCCTCGCCGAGGTCGATATTTCGCTCGAGGGCACCGCGGCGGCGGTCGATGAAGTCGCGGCCGAGGGCGCTTCGGCGAGCGACGACGCGTCGCCAGACGACGGGGAGATGACCCTCGAGGAGCGCATTCGCCGTTTTTCGAGCCCGCTGGTGCGCTCGATCGCCAAGAAAGAAGGCGTCGACATACAGCACGTCCAGGGCACGGGCCTGCACGGCCGGGTGACCAAGAAAGACATCCTCGCCTACCTCGAGCGCCGTGAGCGGGGCGAAGTCGCGGCAACGCCGGCCTCCAAAGCGCAGGCAGCTCCGGCCGCGGCACCCAAGGCGCCGCCTGCCCAGCCCAGCCCGGCACCCGCCGCGGCTTCGGCCCCGGCCGCCGCGGCCCGCCCCACCGGCGGCTACTCGGTCCCGGCCTACACCGCTGGCGAGAACGTGCGCATCGAGCCGATGTCGAAGATTCGGCAGATCACCGCCGCCCATATGTCCTACTCGAAGGCGACGTCGGCCCACGTCACCACCGTCTTCCACGTCGACTTCTCCAAGATCGCCCGTCTGCGCCAACGCGCCAAGGCGGCTTTCCTGCGCGACACCGGCACCAAGCTCACCTACATGCCGTTCATCTTCAAAGCGGTGTGCAAGGCGATCCGCAGGTACCCGCAACTCAACGCCGCGATCGATGGCGACAACATTGTCTACAAGAACGACGTCAATCTGGGAATGGCCGTCGCCCTCGACCACGGCCTGATCGTGCCGGTCATCCCGAACGCCGACGATCTCAGCCTCAAGGGCCTGGCGCGCACCGCCAACGATCTCGCCGACCGCGCACGCACCAAGAAACTCAAACCTGAGGAGGTCACCGGCGGTACTTTCACGGTCACCAATCCTGGCGTCTTCGGCAGCCTGTTCGGCACTCCGGTGATCAACCAGCCACAGGTCGCGATCCTCGGCATCGGCACCATCGAGAAACGCCCGGTGGTGATCACCGTTAATGGTGAGGACATGATCGCTATCCGCACCATGTGCTACCTGGCGATCACCTTCGATCACCGCCTGATCGACGGAGCCGACGCCGATCACTTCATGGCGGAGATCAAGAAGACGATCGAGACCGACGAATGGGAGGAACTGTCGCCGTTCCTGTAGAGACGACGTCTCGTTCGAAGTCGAAGAAGGCTCAGCCTCGAACCTCCATCCGATGCACCGTATATCGCTCGAGCTTTTCGGAGTCGATCTCAATCCCCAGCCCGGGCCGGGTGGGGACCCGCGCCACCGCACGCTCGATCCGCGACGCGAAATCCGTCACGTCGTCCGCGAGCCGTAGGGTCGACATGAAGCAGTGCCCACCCGGGAGCAGGTTGGGCAGGGTCGCCGCCAGGTGCAGCGCCGCCGCCTGGGACACGCCGAGCTCGATCATCGAGTTCACCAGACACTTCAAGCCGAAGGCCTCGGCCAGCGTCCCCACTTTCCAGGCGCGCGACAGGCCCCCGTTCTTGCTGATCTTCAGCGACAGCACGTCGACCAGGTGCCGGCTCCCGAGCTCCGCGGCGTCGGACAGGGTCTGGACGCCTTCGTCCGCCGACAGCGGATGGGTCGCCCGCGGTCGCAAGGCCTCGAAACCCCAGAGCTGCTGATTCCTCGGCAGCGGTTGCTCCACGAAGTCGATCGCGATGCCCTTAGTGCCGTCCATGAACTCCAGCGACTGCGGCAGGTCCCAACCCTGATTGGCATCGACGTTGAAACGGATCGCATCGCCGAAAGCCTCGGCGATCGCCTGAACCCGAGCGATCTCGGTGACGATCGGCAACGCACCCATCTTGATCATGAAGGTACCGAAGCCCTGCTCCACCTTCTCGGCGATCCGCTCGACATCCTCCTGCGGAGTACCGCTGCCGAAGGGCCACAGCAACGGAATCTCTGAGCGAAGCTTACCGCCGAGCAGGCGGTGCACCGGCACTCCGAGCGCCTTGCCGGCGAGATCCCATAGCGCCACGTCGAGCGCGCCCTTGGTCAGCAGGTTGCCGGCAAGCATCTGGTCGAGCTCGCGGTTGATCCGGCCGATCTCGGCCGGATCCGTCCCCAGCAGGTACGGCGCCAGGTGGTGCTCGATGGCTGCGAAGACGCCGCCCCAGGTCTCCTCCGTGAATGGCGGCATCGGGTTGGCCTCGCCATAGCCGACCAACCCGTCGTCGGTGCTGAGCTCGACGATCACCGCGTGGGCGTCGCGCACCGTGCCGTACTGCTTCGACAGCACATAGGGCGTGGCCAGAGGCACCGTGACATGGAAGGCTTGAATGCGGTCGATTGTCATGATTTTGGCTCTCCCGGCACGTAGTGGGTTGAGATGTGTCGGGGCGAAGGCTAGCATCCGTCCCAAGAAACCGCGCGCTACGCGCAACCGTTCCGGATTCTAGCCTTCGAAATCGGGGAAGAAACCCATGGTCAAGAAGAAGATCGCCGTCATCGGCGCCGGTAACCTCGGCCAGGCCCAGGCCGCGCATCTCGCGATGCTCGGCCATGAGGTCCGAATCTACAACCGCACCGTGGCCCGCATCGACGAGATCAACGAACGCGGCGGCATCCTGATCCACGGCGTGCTGGACGGCCTGCAGAAGATGGCGGTCGCCTCGGGCGATCCTGCCGACGTCATTCCCGGCGCCGACTCGGTGATCGTCACCGTGCCCGCTTCCAGCCACCGCAAGGTGGTGACGATGATCGCGCCCCTGCTCGCCGACGGCATGTCGGTGGCGCTCCACCCGGGGCACACCTTCGGTGCCTTCGACGCCAAACAAGCCCTGATCGAAGCGGGTCGTGGCGACCTCGACGTCACCTTCGTCGAGATCCAGACCTCGCTGATCACCGCGCGCCTAACCGGGCCGGCCAAGGTCCACGCCTCGGGCATCAAGAAGGCCTTGCCGCTTGCCGCTTTCCCGGCCGACCATGGTTTCGAGCGCGTCGAGTATCTCTTCGACGCCTACCCGACGTCGATCCGCGCCCCCGACGTCCTGAAGACCGGCCTCGACAACCTCAACGCCTCGGTCCACCCCGCCGTCGTGATGTCCAACCTCGGCCAGATCGACCGCGGCGAGACCTTCCTCTTCTACCTCGAGGGTTTCACCCGCGCCGTTTCCCAGCTGGTGCAGGGCGTCGACCGGGAACGGGTCGAGGTCGCCCGCGCCGTGGGCGTCGACGCGATCACCATCGAGGGTTTCTACGACACCGCCTACGACACCGTCGGCGACGAGCTGCACGAGAAGGTCCAGAGCAACGAGCCCTATGCCGAGATCCAGGCGCCGACGCGCATCGACACCCGCCTGATCCTCGAAGACCTGCCCACCGGCCTGGTCCCGATCTCGTCTCTTGGCGCTCACTTGAGGGTAGCAACGCCGGTCATCGACGCTTCCATCACCCTGTGCAGCGAAGTCTTCCACCGCGATTTCCGCGCCGAGGGGCGGACGGTCGACAGCCTGGGCCTCGCCCACCTGGACGCCGCGGGAATCCGCGAGTACGCCAAAACCGGCGTCAAGTGATGGCCGGCAGCTCTCGTAAAGCCCTCGGCCTCAAACCGCCGAATATCTTGGGCGAAGGGTTCTGGCCCTCCCCCTTTGGAAAAGGGGAGTTGGATAGAGCCACCTCCCCGTCTGATGACGGGGAAATCCCCCCTAACCCCCCTTTTCCAAAGGGGGGGACCGGAATCCGCTCCGTTAAAGCCTGACCAAGCAATAACCCTTCTAGGAGAGGTGGAGTCCTCATGTCGGGAATTGGAAACGGTCGTCGCGCCGCCGTGATCGGCGCCGGCCCCGTCGGATGCGCGTCGGCCGCGACCCTTGCCCGCCATGGGTTCGAGGTCCGCATCAACGACGTCAACGCGGAGATGGTGGAACCGATCCGCGAACGCGGCACGATCCGGCTCAGCGGTGCCCTCGACGGCGAAGCGCCGATCGCCGGCGCCGCCACCGACCTCGGCGACGTGCTGCCCGGCGCCGAGATCGTGGTCAACGCGGTGC
>JAAUXY010020931.1_pt1 | contig 21067 bp, 20 predicted proteins | sample 7278121 | NCBI WGS metagenome assembly JAAUXY01 (sample SAMN14350117, study PRJNA611818) | marine sediment metagenome | isolation source: surface marine sediment (1.8m) | place: French Polynesia: Moorea | collected 2018-08 | reverse complement strand
TTGACGGTGATCGTCCCGCGTTCCTCGCAGACATAGTCCTCCTTCAGCCGGCGATAGGCGTTTTCCGTCAGCTGGATGTGATCCTTCACGCCATGGGACTCCATGCGACTCGCCGTGTTGACCGCGTCGCCCCAGACGTCGTAGGCGAATTTCCGGGTGCCGATGACGCCGGCCACTGCTGGCCCGGTCTCGATGCCGATGCGCAGGCCGAGCGGCTCCCCGAGCGCTGGTACCAGCCTCTCCATCTCTGCTCGCATGTCCAGAGCCATCTCCGCGACTGCCGCGGCGCTGTCGGCGCGCGGCTCCGGCAATCCGCCGGCGACCATGTAGGCATCCCCGATCGTCTTGATCTTCTCCAGCCCATGCCGCTGAGTCAGGCGATCGAAAGCCGAGAACACCGTGTTCAGTAGGCTCACCAGCTCCTGCGGCGTCTTACGGGCGGTGAGCGGAGTGAAATCGACGAGATCGGCGAATAGGATTGTCACGTCGTCATGGCCGTCGGCGATGCTCTCCTCGCCAGATTTCAGGCGCTCGGCGATTGTCTCTGGAAGGATGTTGAGCAACAGCCCCTCCGAGCGCGCATGCTCCCGCTGGAACGCGTTGACGAAATACATCATGGATAGGAAGAGCGCGACCGACGGCCCAATAACGTTCATGCCGAAGAACAGCATCGATGTCGCATGCGAGGTCGATACCGCCCAGTGCTGGATCCGATCATCGACCAACAGGGACAGGGCAAGCAGCGCGATATAGGCGAGGAACCACCACGCGGCGGCGCGTAGGCTCTGGAACATCAAGGCGCCGACCGGCGCCAGGATCGACCACGTCATGAGCACGCCGGAGGCCGCGAAACCGCCCAGGCTCCACTGCATGGAAATCGGGTTCCACAAGATCATCAGGAACAGCGGATAGAGCAGGAATGCGAAGCGCTTCGTTATCAGGAAGACGACCAGCGCGGTCCCCACAAGCAGTGTGAAGCCGAAGGTGATGGCCACCGTGATGGTCGGACCGAGGATCGCGAAATAGAGTGTGCCCCAAATGATGCTGGCAACGACGCATATGGCGCTCAGCACCACCAAGGTCACTTTCCGCCGCCGCTCATCCACGGGATCGGTGTCCCGGGCGCAGATCCCTTCCAGGTCGATCGGCAGCCTGCCGATGAGGTGGTCCATTTGTCGCCCCCTTGGCACGCCTCGCCTTCGCCGCCGTCAGTGCGCTCAGCATCCTTTCCGTCGGCTGATTGAGTGCAATCAGACGCAACGGGCGGTGTCCACCCTATCGGTGGCGGTTGGCACCATCCATTTCTACACGCAATCCTCTGAGCAACTCGACGCTCCGCCGAAGGTGATCTTTACCGCCGGCGTGTTTTCCATTCTCGCGGGCTCGGTGCCATGGCTCATAACGGACGGCTCGCCCGCCGCGCGCACGTGCCAGGCTCAAGGAGGGTTCACCCTCGCACGGTCATGATCTGCGGCGAGCCGGAGAGTCCGCATCGGGTGAGGCCTGGGCCTCACATGCCCACCCGGGTGATGCCTGGAGTTAGGGGTCTATCCGGCGAAATGGGCCGGAGAGTCTGCTTTCGGGCCTTTCGACGCCGTCGCCGCAGTTGTTTTGCCAGGACCGGGTATAACCAGAAGCTGACCTCGGAGCAACTAACCACGAGTTCGCGATGTTCGACTTGGTAATGTTGAATTAACGTGCACGACGCAAATTCGTGAAGCGCCATCGTCTCGCTTTTCGAGACTCCCATTCGATGCGGCGAAATCCGAGAGGTAGACGCCATGCTGGGCATAGACACCATGCTGGTGTTAGCCATTGGTTCCTGGACTATGGGGTTCATAATTGGATATGGAACCGGGTCCTCTCAAACCCCGGGCACATTGTTGAAGGTACTTGGAGTGATCGCCGGCCTAGAGCACGATGATATGAGGTTGAACCAACCTCATATCTGAATCGTGCTCTAAACTGTTGAAGTAGAGCGGGATTCAGATTTGAAGTCCAATTAACTTCAAATCATCCCGCTCGAGTGGGAGCTGTGGCAGCCTGGATAGAGGCCGGGGAACAAATGGGGATAATCCTACCTGGCCTGGGAGTAGGTATCTCGACAGGTATTATTACGGGACAAATCATACTTAGAAAACCAGAATGGGATACGATCAAATCGCTCATGACATATGGCGAAGAAAGAAATTTTACACATTGGCAAATGTCAATAATCCAATCATTGTCCTGGGGAGAAATATTGGGGATTCCTTTCTTCTTATTGGTTCATTTCTTCAGATAATTCATTTCTTAGATCGCTCTGTGGTGAATTTTCGATTTGTAAACTCTTTTGTAGATCATTCAACTCGGCTAACTCGTCGTTGAGATCAAACCGCGAAGAACATTCCACATGTAAGTATTGAAATCAGTAAACAAAGATACCGCGCTTGCGCTGCAGACCTTGGTGATAAGCCTCAGCGTCCGCGGTCCGGTCAGGGTCATCCTCGGGCTTCGCGAGCCTCGGCAGGCCACGACGGCTTTCGGGTGGAGATCGGACCTTGAGGCCAGGAAAGCGGACATTTCTTCGGGAAACTCCGGTTTTGGGGGAGGAGCGGACATCGGAAGTCTCTGGATGTCAGGACTGGGTGTAGCCAAGATGAGACCTGCCCGATTTGACAGCGCTTGTCCGGAACGAGATGGAGTTGCGGTCCCCTGACTGCGTTCATAGAATGGACGTGTTACCCGAGCTAGATCGAGCCAGATGGACTGGAACAGATCCCAGGAGGATTATTGCGTGACGCGGTTCCCGCGGGGTTTAGTGTGAGTTCTACGTTGCATTAGAGGCCCGAAGAGCGCCTTAGCGCTCGGCATTGTTCAACGAAATTATCTATAGTGTTACGGATATGCAGAGGTCCGCTATAACCCTATCCGCACATCTCCGGGGACAATCCTATTACTGGCAGAGCTCTATGCCTTTGGCAGGTGTGTTGCGTAAGAAAATTCGGCGCTGTATGTGACAAAGCTCACAGATTCCCATTACGGTCTGTTTAGACTCTTCTCGTGACAAATGTTATCCTATGCAATTGAAAATGCGACGTCCTTGATTGAACCATTCCAAGGTCGAATGGGATAAAGTTGGGGGAGCATTCTATGACGGAACGGGCAAGACCGCGGGTGATCATCCGCTTGTACGAAGATCCTTCGCAGGAGGGGTTCAGCGACAGCATCAACTATCTCGAAGAGCGCGATCCAACGGCGCTGCGCCGTATTAGAGCTGCAATCGGGGAGTTTCGCCTTCTGCCGGTCTTCTCAGACGAGGTGCGTGAACGTCTGCCCGAACTCCAGAAGCGGGCGAGCGAGCTCGATCCGACCTACGAGACCGAACCGCTGAGCACCTTTTTTTATGTCGAGGCCGAGCAGGCAAACGATCTGGAGATCGTACGCAAGGTCTTCAACACCTCCTCGGTCGTTCGGAGCGCCGATATCGAGATCCCTGGCCCCGACCCGGTCGTCAATGCCGCAGATGACCCGCGCTCGCCGCAGCAGACTTATCTCGACCTCGCACCCGGCGGCATCGACGCCCGCTACGCTTGGACCTTCACCGGCGGCGACGGCGCGGGCCAGACGGTCGTCGATATAGAGCAGGGGTGGACCCTGGATCACGAGGATCTGGTGGCCCATGGCGCGACGCAGCTCAACGGTACCATAGTTAACAGCTCGCGCCGGCACGGCACCTCGGTTCTCGGTGAGCTCTGCGCGGTTGACAACACGCTCGGCTGTGTCGGTATTGCGCCAAATGTGGCCAAGGTTTTCGTCGCGTCCCGCAATCCGAGCCTTGCAAACTCAATCGTCGACGTGCTCTCGAGCGTCGACTTCGGGGACGTGATACTGCTCGAGACCCAAGACGGCGTCGCTGGATCAGACCCGATTATGTACGGCCCGAGCGAGATCATAGATGCGGTCTGGGAATCGGTCAGGCTCGCCACTGCTCTCGGCGTGATTGTGGTCGCGGCCGGCGGCAATGGCACGAATAACGGCTCCACGCCCGCAGTCAATCTCGACACGCTTACCGACTCGATGGGGCAGCTCAAGCATTTCCGCGACCCGGGCAATCCTGAGTTCCGCGACTCTGGAGCGATCATCGTCGCGGCAGCAACCTCAGCAGCACCACATACAAGGCTCGACTATTCGACCTTCGGGCAGCGGATCGACTGTTACGGCTGGGGGCAGAACATCGAGACCTGCTCCTCCGACCCACTAGGCGCGACCGATCTCTACCGCAGCAATTTCGCCGGCACGTCTGGCGCCTCGCCTATGGTGGCGGGTGCGGCCCTCTGCGTGCAGGGCATCTACGAGGCGGCGACCGGCGGCCGGCTGAGCCCGCGCCAGATGCGCGAGATCCTGAGCAACCCCGCTAACAACACCTCTCCTGCCGCAAGCGAGGCCACCGCCATGGGGGTGATGCCGGATCTGCGGGGCATAATCGACAGCATGCTGGCCGTCGTGCCCGACATCTATATCCGCGATAACGTTGGCGATATCGGCGATCCGCATACAGGGGCAATCTCGTCCTCGCCCGACATCATCCTCCTGCCAACGACGGTCGCGAACCCGCAGGCGGCCTTCGGCGAGGGCAGCGGGACGGAGAATGACGCAAGCTTGGGCTTCGAGGCAACCGCGGGGCAGGACAACTTCCTCTACGCACGGGTTCGCAATCGGGGCGGCACGCCTGCGATTAACGTGAGCGCGGAGATCTTTTGGTCCCCGCCCTCGACCCTTGTCACGCCGGACCTCTGGACATCCGTTGGAACCGTCACTATCCCGAGCGTGCCCATTGGCGACATGCTAACTTGCTCCGACGCGCTGACATGGCCCGAGACCGAGATCCCCGCTCCGGGCCATTACTGCTTCGTTGGGCTTATTGGTACGGACGGCGACCCGGCGCCAGCGCCGGCCGATTTCCTTGACTTTAATAACTTCCGCAACTTTATCCGCAATAACAACAACGTCACCTGGCACAATTTCAATGTAGTGCCCCGCGATCCAGGCGACCCAGAGGCCGAGTTCGCGCTGCCCTGGCTGATGCCCGGTGCGCCGGAGGAACGGATCCAGTTCGCGCTCGAAATCACTCTGCGCCTGCCGAAACGGGCTGAGGTGCTGCTTGAGATGCCGTTTGGCTTCCTGCGCGACTTCGATGCTCAGGTGAAGCTCGTCGACATCGACAAGGAGAATGACCGCGGCACCGCGCAGCTTCCGCCGATGGGGCGGCTGCTCTTCGGCCCGGCGCTGATGCCGGCCCGGGCGCGCTATCAGATGAGCTTCCGGGTGCGGCTTAACTCGAAGGACGAGGATACGGTCTACCCGATCGATGTGCGCCAGCTCTTCGAGGGTAAGGAGGAGGTAGGGCGCCTCTCTTGGCGCTTCGACCCGCGCGCGAAGCAGCGGCGCAAAGAGATCCTTGCGCTCGACTGACCCCAGCCAATTCAAGCGCTGGCCCAGCGGCCTTGAAGTGCCCGCATTATGTCGGAGAAGTCGACTGCTGCCATATCGTCAGGCCGGCTCTAGAAGGACAACGGTCGTCCTGCTGGACGTAACGGGCGTCCATTTTTTTGATGGCGGCGCGACCGCATGAAACAGAGTTGCCAATTCTGTTTCAGCAGGAAAGAGCCTTGGCGGAAGCGGGCAGGCTTGATCTCAGCTCCGTTCGGCATACGGTTGCTGCCGGGGCTGATTTCTGGATTCGGATCTCAGAGCGGCCATAGTAGTGGCGCCAGCCTCAATTCAGCTTCAGGTCATTGTTCCCCGTTGCCCGCGGCGTCACTCAGGTCCGGAATTGGGTGCAGAGCGGTCGTCGTAGGCTCTTTGGTCTGATGCCGGGTTCAAACCGGACCTGATGCAGGCATGCGGCGGACGGCAAGGTGTAGCCATAACCGAGCCTCGCCATACTTCGATGGTGATCGTAGCATTACTTGCTCGGCCCCCGTACACTCCTGGTCTAGAGGGAACCGCGATGGTCAACACGAACCAGATTGCCGAGATTGGGCTGTTGGTCGGCGAGCCGGCACGTGCAGCAATTCTCACTGCGCTGATGGATGGTCAAGCTCTGCCCGCGAGCGAGCTCGCGCGATGCGCAGGCATAACGCCCCAGACGGCAAGCAGCCATTTGGCTCGTTTGTCGACCGCGAGACTCTTGAAGGTCGAGAAACAGGGGCGACACCGTTATCACCGGCTAGCGAACGCAGATATCGCGAAAATGCTGGAAGGCATGATGCAGATTGCATCTGATCGTTCGCCGACACCGCGCAAGATCGTAGCGGGCCCACGCGACGCGGCGCTTCGCAAAGCCCGGACCTGCTATGACCATTTCGCGGGGCAATTGGGCGTTTCCATCACTGCGGCTCTGGAGACGATGGGGGCAATCGAATTAGATGACGACGCCGGGCTGATTACGAGCGAAGGGCTGAAGCTTATTGACCAACTGGGTATTGAATTGGATCCTCAGGGGGAACGGTCAAAACGACCGCTCTGCCGACCGTGCCTCGATTGGAGTGAGAGACGGCCTCATGTCGCCGGCAAACTCGGAAAGGCAATCAGCACCCATTTTTTCGACAGAAGACTCGTCCGTCGGATCAAAGATACGCGCGCGCTTAGTGTGACGCCCGCGGGCCGGGCCGCACTTCGCGAAGTTTTCAACATCCGCGATTTCTGAAGAGTCTGTCGGTGGCACCTCGAAGGGAGCGTCGGACTATTGAAGCTCATCTTGTGCTGTTTTGCTATCGGACGGCGCCTCTGCGCGATCGCTCTTGGTGTAGTCTCGCGTGACTGTCGCCATGCGAAGGCGATACTCGGTGAAGTATCGCGCTCTACCCAGCTTTTGTGCTTTTCGGTGCTCCAGGCTGTTTCGCCACAATGCAACCGCATCTTCGCTTTCGAAGAACGCTAGCGCGAGAATCTTGTCTTCGTCAGTGGCACTATTGAAGCGCTCGAAAGTCAGAAAGCCATTCACCTGCGTCACGAGTTCTCTCATGAGAGCGGCAGGGCTTTGGTAGAAGTCGCGATGCCGCTCATCAACTTTGTACTCGAAGATCATTGCTATCATGATCAGGTCTCGGACGTATCGTGTTGCGCCTTGCTATCGATTGGTGCCTGCTCACGATCGAACATCCCGTAGTCTCGAATAACGCCGGCAACCCTCAAACGGTAGTTGTCGAAGATGCCGCCGCGACCCGCTCGCTGCGCATTGCGATGCTTCTCAAGTGACCTCCATGCCGCGACCGCCGTTTCGTCGCGAAAGAATGACAGTGAAAGAATCTTGCCCGATTGGGTTAGGCTTTCAAATCGTTCGATCGATATGAAGCCGTCGATCTGATCGAGCAACGGCCTCAGGTCCGCGGCGATATCGAGATAGGCCTGTCGCTTTCCCTGTCTCGGCTTGACCTCAAAGATAACCGCAATCATGGCCTGATCAGTTCCGCATGGGGAAGAGACGCATTCCTCAGGAACATGCGGTCTTCACGCAAGATAAACTTTTCACGCCGTGCGAATTCGTAGTTCTCACGTCCTAGCGGGTCTGCTGCCAAGCGCGCGCGGTAGGCTTCGTAGTCTGCGAGGCTGGCGATGTTGTAGACACCGTAGCCGATCGTGCTGGAACCCTCGTGCGGCGAGAAATAGCCGATCAGGTCAGCGCCGCTGCGAGGGATGGCCTGGCCCCAAGTTCTGGCGTACTGATCAAAATGGGCCCGCTTGTATGGATCCAGCTCGTATCGAATGAAGCAAGTGATCATGTTGTCCTCCTTTGCCGAACGCTTGAAGGATGACAGGGACAGACCCGGTAATGCTTCGGGCTGCACCGAAGTGTTGTGGAGGCCGCTCAGGATCATTAGTCCTGGCCAACCGGTGCCGTCACACACGTCCGGAAAAGCGGACAGAGCGGTCGTCGTAGGCTCATTGGTCTGATACTGGGTTCAAACCGAACCTGATTCAGGCATGCGACGGAAGGCAAAGTGTAACCAAAGCGGGTTTGAGATGGGTTTGGTCGGCAACGGCATATCTAGCAACCTGGTGAACGCGGACGGCTAAGCGACGTTGGCTTCTCGACACAAGAGGGCTTCGGCCGGAACGTCAAGCCGCGTGGTCTGCATCCAAAAGATTGGACCATTAAACGGGGCAGGCCACGTGACGCTGTTGCAAACGCCCCACGCGGGTGCACCAGCGTCCAGCTATGGGCCGCAGCCAGTCAGGGACTCAAGTCGTGTGCTTAAAGGTAGAAACCACCGGCATACAATGGCAGATCTTCTACACCCTCAAGGAAGCCCAGATCGTCATCGCGCGATGGCGCAAGCACTACAACATGGTGCGGCCACACATCGCCCTCGGATACTGGCTACCAGCGTCCGACGCGACCATCCCAACGGCAGATCACAAACCTAGTCCCGTTCCATAACCGACAAGCATTGTTTCCCCATATTTCCGACCGAACCAAACGTGCATTCCTTGAGGGATAGGTCCCGTCGGTATCGATATCGTGTAGACACCCGGCTTAACAAAGGCCCTATTCTTAATAAGCTCCTCTCCGACCTTGCCCAATTTCTTGTACTCATCCATCAGCTTGATAACTTTTCCCACGTGTTTGAGACCTTCAATATAAGCCTTCAAAGAGCCGTATAATGCCAAGTCCCAGTCCAGATCACCCCAAGACCAATTAGTTCTGAATTTACTAGCCGATTCAACACCATGTGCGAAGATCAGGAGTGGTGCGTAGCTTCCTCCAAGTCCGCCACCGAGTTTCGCACCGTGTGATGAGAGGGTCGCCCATTCGACCTCCCCTGCCTCAGTAGCGCCGAGACGATAGACCCTAGCATTCCAATTGTAATAACCGATCGCAACCAAATCTCCAGAATGGCCTTCGCCAATCCCAAGCCAAGAATTCCACGGTTTACGCTTGACCCTCTCACGGATCTCCGGCTCGCCAATCTCCACCGATCCACGGTACGGAATTGCGACTTTTTCGCCTCCTTTAAAGCGACGGTTCTTATGGTCCACGGTCTCGGGAGAGTTGATAAAACCGTTGTGATAGTGCAAGTACCAGTTCACGATTTCGGGAACGATCTTCCCATTCTCCGACGCCCCTGGGAAGTTGAACTGGATGATGCGCTCCGCTGGGATACCGTATTTCTCCTGCAATGTGAGCCAGCTTTCCTTGCCCAACCCACTCACAATATGCCACGTGCTCACCTTCGACTCCGGCGGCCGATACGACTTCACGCCGTCCGGGTTGAGCGCGAGGTATTTAGGTGGTCGTTCAAGCGCCATGACCGTCGCCTCCAGTTCGATGGCATTCTTTTAATGAACCGGGATTTCCATGTGGAGGCCACCTAGCCCTTGAAGCATGGCTCGAAGCGCTTCAGTTCGCAACCCATCGTTGCCTCGTGGCTGGCTTGGGTCGTGGTGATCGAAAAGCTGCGAGGGGGCGGTGATTACAGCACGAAACTGGCTTTTCGCAAGCGATCCGGACACACCCATCCTGTCGGAGGTCCCGTTGAGCGATATCTCGTTGGTCATGCTGGAGCTAGTGTCGGTCTGAGCCCATCAATGCGGCCCAGGATGTCGGCGAACAACTCGCGTAGGGTTGCGACCTCTGCCATCTGGAGAACGACATAGCGTCCGTGGCGGACGACCTTGGCGCCTACAGCCCGGCTCTTCGGGGTACAGCGATCCTATCGGCGACATCGTCGGGACGGCGAGGATGGACTACTATTTGCCTTTGACTGACGAATACTTTAATACGCAAGTCTTCAGCGCGACGTAGAGCGCCTGGATTTGCCGCGGGAGGCCGAAGACACAGCGATGCGCATCGCCCTCTTCATCGCCCACTTCGACGCGGGCGGGGTCGCCGTGGTCGTGACCGACCTGGCCAACGCCCTGGCCGCGCGCGGCCACCAGGTCGAACTCCTGGCCCTGGACGGCAGTGGGCCGCTGAAGTCCCGGGCCGACGACTCGGTCCGCCTGGTCGACCTGGCCTGCGGTGCCGCGCGCTTTGCCCTGCCGCGTCTCATGACCTACCTGTCGACCGCCAAGCCGGACGTCGTCATCGGCGCCTCGACCCATATCAACACTCTGGTGATCCTCGCCGGCTTGTTGAGAGGCTTCCGGGGCCCGAGGATCATCGCGACCGAGCATTCCGCGCTCGGGCACCGGGCGACGACCTGGCGCGCCCGGCTCCTGTTCGCCCTGGTCCGGATGACCTACCGCCTGCCCCACCGGGTCGTCTGCTGCTCGGAGGGCATCCGGCAGGAGCTGATCGAGGAGTACGGGCTGCCGCCGGAGCGGATCGTCACGATCCACAACGCGGTCGTCGGCCCGCGGGCCCTGACCGCACTGGAAGCCGACTCCCAGGACCCCTGGCTGACCGCCTCGGACGATCCGCTGATCGTCACCGCGGGCCGCCTGCACCACCAGAAGGACCACAGGACCCTCCTGCTGGCCTTCGCCAGGCTCGCCGCCGAGCGCCCGGCCCGGCTGCTGATCCTCGGCGAAGGCGATGAGCGCCCGGGCCTCGAAGCCCTGATCCGGGACCTGGGCCTGGCCGAGCGCGTGCGGCTGGCCGGACAGGTCGACGACCCCTTGGCCCGGATGAAGGCGGCCGACCTCTTCGTGCTCTCCTCGCGCTTTGAAGGCCTACCCACGGTCCTGATCGAGGCCCTGCTCTGCGGTCTGCCGGTGGTCTCGACCGACTGCCGGCACGGGCCGCGCGAGATCCTCGAGGGCGGACGCTACGGAACCCTGGTGCCGGTCGGCGACCCGGAGGCCCTGGCCGCGGCCATGGTCCGGACCCTCGATGCGAAGAGAGATCCCGAGGCGCAGCGCCAGAGGGCGATGGCCTTCAGCGCCGATCCGGCGGCGGCGCGCTACGAGGCGCTCTTCGCCGATCGGCCGGAGCCGAAGGCTCTGCCTGCGGAGGTTTCCTGAGAATGGGCCTGGCCTGGTGCCGCCGTGCCGAACGGGCAAGCGGCCCTTCGGCCGATCAGCCCTCGCTGCCGTCGCTCTCGCCGCCGCAGGGGATCTCGCCCGGCCGGGAGGGAAAGCTGAGGCACTCCTCGGGCAGCAGCGGCTCCAGGGCCACGGCGACGTCGTGGGGATCGTCGAGAAAGGTCACGCCGAGCAGCATGCTGTCGCGCCAGGCGACCCGCATGGCAAGGTCGACCGGGTTGGCCAGGCGCAGCTTCAGGGCCAGGCGGACCGTCGCCTCCTCGAAGTCGGGAAGCGGCCGATCGAAGAGCAGGCGCGCGCCGTTTACCGAGAGGTCGATGACCATGCAGTTCAGCACCTCGTCGGCGACCAGGACGCAGCCGGACATGAACTTCACCGCCCGGGCGTAGGTCCGGCGTTCATCCTTCTCCAGCTTCAGTCTGACGAGATCCTTCACCGCTGCGGCCTCCTTCGGCCGACCTGCGTGGTTCTTACGCCATCCGAATTAACACCTTTAGGCTTAAGGTTTCCTTAGCCCGGCGCCGCTTTCGCGCCGCCGAAAGGTCGGGTTAACCGACCCCGGCTAGTCTCTGCCCGGCCGGCCCGAGGCCGCCGAGGCCGCCGGCGCCCGCCGACTCGCGGCGGCGGCGGAGCCAAAAGGGCCTTCACGGCGTCGGCCCGCGGAGTCAAGATCCCGACCCTGCGAGGGCGCGCCTCGCGTTTGCTTGGGGGAAAGGCATGCGTTCCAGGGGACGCGCGATCGCAAGCGCCGCCTTGCGATGGACACTCGAGTTCCTGCCGCGGAACCGCCTCGGCGACACCGCCTTCTCGGCCGTGATCTTCGCCGTCCATCACTTCCGCCTGCCGCGCTGGCGCCGGCCGGTGACCTTCAACGACCACCTCTTCGCGATGAAGCAGCGCGGCGAGCTCTGCGATCCGCTGCGCCGCCACGTCACCGACAAGCAGCGGCTGAAGGCCTACATCGCCGAGACGCTGGGCCCGGGCTTCACCCTGGAGACCCTGGCCCTGCTCACCACGCCGGCCGAGATCGCGACCTTCGAGCCTCCACAGCTGCCCTGCATCATCAAGCCGACCCACCTGAGCGGCGAGATCGTCCTGGTCGAAGACCGGGACCAGCCCCTGGATCGGCAGCGCATGGCGGGCTGGCTGAGCATGAGCCACTACGAATGGTCGCGCGAGGCCAACTACAAGGACCTCCGACCCGCGGTCATGGTCGAGGAGTACTTCGTCGACTCCAAGGGCGGCGTACCTCGGGACTACAAGCTCTTCTGCATCGGCGGCCGGGCGAAGTTCGTCCAGGCGATCAACGACCGCTTCGGAGCCCCGACCCGCAACCTCTACACCAGGGACTGGACCAAGCTGCCCTTCGCTTACAACTACCCGGCCGGGGGCCTGGACCCGCGGCCCGAGCGCCTGGGCGAGATGTTCCAGCTCGCCGAGCGCCTGGCGGCGCCCTTCTCCTTCATGCGCGTGGACTTCCTGGTGGCCGACGGCCGCCTCAAGATCGGCGAGCTGACCAGCCTGCCGGAGAACGCCATCGGCATCTTCAAGCCCAAGGTCTACGACCGGCGCCTGGGCCGCCTCTTCGCCGACCCGAAGCTCGAGATCGAGGCCGTGCTGGAAGCCTGACGCGCGGGCCTCGAAGAAAATGGTCCGGCTCCCCCTGGTCGCACCCGGGAGAGCCGGCCGGTGGTTGCGTTCTGGTGCCGTCAGTCGCTGCGGAGCTGCCGGCGCAAGGCCTCGAGCTCGGCGTTCAGGTCGGACCATTCGGCGGCGGTGGGATTGCGGTCCTCGACGACCATCAGCGCAACCGCGTCGCGGCCGCTCTGCAGGGCTTCGACGGCGCCGCGGATGCCGCGGACCGCCAGGGGCACGACCTCGTCCAGCAGCAGCAGGGCGAACTTGAGAGCCTCGGACATCACAGGACTCCTTCGTCGATCAGGACCTGCCGGAGCACCGCGACCGCGGCCCCGGCGGATTCGAGCGCGAGCGCCACGGCGCCCTCGGAGGCGGCCGGCGAGCGCACCACCTGCTCGGCCCCGTCGAGGGCGAGCTCCGCTCGGCGGTCGGCCCGGCGCAGCAGCTCGACCACCTCTGGCTCGGAGCAGACCGGTGTGGTCTCGCTCGGGCAGCGCGGCAGGCTCTCGTAGTCGACCGCCAACGCCAGCACGGCCCGGTACTCGGACTTGAGGGCGAAGACCCGCTGCGCCGGGGTTTCCGCCTCCAGGCTGGCGCAGGCCGCGACGAGCGCGAGCAGACCGGATGCCAGCAAGGCGAGGACGGGCCGCGTCATGCCGCAGCCCCCAGCTTGGTCAGATTGCTCTTCAAGAGTGTCCGGCCGCCGCCGTAGCCGAAGGCCAGGCTGGCCAGGAGCGCGATGTGCTCGCCGGGGATCGCCACCTGGGGCGTCCCGTTGGCGACCACGATCGCGAAGAGCAGCAGGACCAGCCAGAACTCGCTGGTCTGCAGGCCCTTGCGGACCACCGTTTCGTGCATGCTTCCTCCATGAAAAAGGCCGCCCCGAAGTGGGCGGCGGATTGTCGCCCCGAAGTGGGCGGCGGATTGTCGCCCCGGAGACGGGGCGATCGATGCCGGCCGCGCGCAGCGGCCGATCGGGACGGGGGGGCTGCGCCGCGCCCTTGCGGATCCGGGCGCTCAAACGCCGGTCCAGAGCCGGACCGCGATCGCGGCCAAGGTCGTCACCAGGCCGCCGTAGAGGATCTCCAGGCGCAGCAGGCGGCGGTTCAGGGTGCCATAGCGCTCCCGGCAGAGGGCGACATGGGCCGGCAGGCTCTCGGTCTCGACGTCGCCGTGGGCGCGGCAGACCGCGGTCATTGCCGGAGGGCCTCCGCGCAGGCGCCCGGCCTCAAGACTCGCGTCCCCTCTGCTCGCCCGGGACTTCGACCGGAGCGGCCGGCCGCCAGCCCTCGCCGGCGGCGACGAGGCAGCTGATCCGCCCCGGCGCCCCAGCGCTGGGCGGCCGGGTCATGAGGATCGAGAAGCTGCGGCCGCCGGGGCTAACCAACAGCTCCAGCAGGGCGCCGTTTCCGGTCAGGCCAAGGGCTCGCGGCGCCTCGCCGTAGCCGTCGGCGAGTCGCTGGACCAGGATTTCGCGGGGCGCGCAGGGCGCCGCCGCCGCGCCTTCGGAGGAAGGCCAGACCAAAAGCGACCCCAGTCCGAGGACCAGGCCGGCCAGGGCCCGGTGCCCCGCAGGTCGGCCGCCGCCGGCCGTGGCGCGGCGGAGGGGATTGATGGTTTGAGACATGCTTCGACTCCTTTTGCTGTGATGTCGGCAACGACGGGCCGCGGGGCGGCAGGCCCGGCGGCGGGAAGACCAACTCGGCTTATCGGTGGGATGGAGGTGCGTCTGGGGCGCTTGACACCGTGGGCGGTACGTTTAGCCGGCGCCGGTGCCGAGCGCACTTCCCAATCGGACGCCTTCGCGTCTGGCCGGGAGTGGTGCGCTAATAGGTTGAAGGTAGGTCAATGAATCCGGCCAGACGGATCGCGAAGCGAGTCCGTCTGGCCGGATCTAACGCCCTAGGCGTTAGGCGCGGGGCGGTGCTTGCGCAGGCGCCGCCGGATCGGGTCCTTGATCGCGCGCGGCAGGGCGCGCTTGATCGGGGCCGGCGTCATGCGCGAGATCAGGCGGCCGAAGTCCGTCAGGCTGTGGTTCTGGACCGTGTAGTGATCTGCAGCCGAGGGCTCCAGCCCGGCGAAGGCGCAGAGCCGCCGCGGCGAATCCCTCTCGATGTCGAAGACCAGCAGACGCTCGGCCGGGATCGAGTCCTGGACCGCTTCCAGGTGCCGGTCCCAGTCCCGGCTCCAAGCCTCGACAACCGCTTCCCGGTCGGGCAGCCCGTGGACGCTTCTGTAGAGCTCCGCGAAAGAGCGCGGTCCCAAGTGCGACAGGTGGTCGAGCCGGCTTGCGATCCATGTTTCCTTGGGCCGGACGTTGAGGATGAACATCGCACCCTCGACCTGTTCGGCGATCTCGCGGAAGTACTTGTAGGCCTCGATGTACTCCGCCTCGCCCATGCACTCCATGTCGGTGAAGGCGTCGTAGGCCTCGTAGCCGGCCAGGATGAAACGGCCGGCCTCGAGGTTCTGCTTCATGCGACGGGCGAGCCGGCCGTCGTCCCAATGAACGCAGGGCAAACCGTTCGCGGCGAAGAAGTGCGCCAGCGACGAGGTGCCGCACTTGTTGAAGCCGATCTGGAAGTACTTCTGTGCCATCTCTGCCAAAGTGCTCTGAACGCGGACCCGACCGAGGCCCGATCCTAGCACAGCCGGGGGCCGCAATGCCGGCCGGGCGCAGCCTCCGACCCCAATGCCGAACTCTTGCAGAGGCCTTGAATTCTTGCTTGCCTCTGCTCTATTATTTCAGGTCTTCAAATAAAACGGAAGACAAATCCGAACTCAGGGGGCGTTACGCGGGGTGGTTACCGTATCTGTTGTCATACCGGCCTACAACATGGAGCGCTACGTCGAGCGCGCGGTCACCTCCGCGCTTTCGCAGAGCCTTGCCGATCTCGAGGTTCTGGTCGTCGACGATGCCTCGCAGGACGGAACGGCGGCGATCGTGGAGCGCCTGGCGGCCGCCGACCCGCGGGTCAGGCTGATCCGGCTGGCGGTCAACGGCGGCCTCAGCGTCGCCCGCAACGCGGCCATCGCCAAGGCCCGGGGCGAGTGGATCGCGATCCTGGACGCCGACGACTGGTACGCGTCCGAGCGCCTGGCGAAGCTGGTCGCCGCCGGCCGTTCGGGCGCCGCCGATCTGGTCGCCGACAACCTCTTCTACGTGATGGAGGGATACCTGGCGCCCTGGCAGACGCTGGTGCCGCGGCGGGGCGCCAGCCCCTTCCTGCTTTCCGCCGAGGACATCCTGCGCGGCTCCCGGGCCGGCTATCCGAAGACCCTGGTGTCGATCAAGCCGATGTTCCGGCGCGCCTTTCTCGAACGCCACGGGATCCGCTACCGCGATTCCCTGCGCTCCGGCGAGGACGGCGACATCCTGCTGCGCTGCCTGGCCAGGACGCCGGGGGTGCTGATGCTGCGCGAGCCGCTCTACCATTACCTGGTCCGCCGGAGCTCGCTCAGCCACACCATGACGGCCGACCCCCTGCTCATGCTCAAGAGCCTGAACGGGGAACTCCTCGAGCTCTACCGGGAGGCGCCGGAGGTGTGCCGCTGGCTGCGGCGACGGCCGGAGAGGATCGACCGCTACCTGGTGATACGGGAATTCCAGGAGGCGCTCGGCCGGCATCGCCCGGGCCGGGCGCTGGCCGTCCTCGCTCGAAACCCCCGGATCCTGCCGCACCTGGCGATCTACGTCGGCTATGGCCTCGGCTACCGCCTGAAGCGCCGGGTTATCCTGGCTTTCCTGCCGAAGGCCCCGGCAGGCGCCTGACGGGGACCGCAGGCGCCCGCCGGGGACCGGAGCATGATCGCCTCACAGCGCAGCGACCTGCCGCGTGAACCATGCTCTAACCTGTTGAAGTAGAGCGGGATTCAGATTTGAAGTCCGTTCGTCTTCAAATCATCCCGCTCTAGGTTTCCCGCTGAGCGCCCGGGCCGGACGCCGCGCCGATCTTGTCCCGGCCGAGCAGGCGGAGGACCGCGTTGCGACCGGCGCGCAGCACCGGATAGAGCCGGCGGGCGGTGCCGGGATTTCGGAAGACCGCGGCGCAGAGCCGGTTGACCGCGCCGCCGCCGCCGGACAGCAGGGCGAGCATGTGCATGCAGTCGCCGCCGTGATAGATCTGCCCGCCGTAGAGCAGAACCATGCCCTCGTCGAGGTCATAGCCCGCCGCGCTCAGCCGCGACACCAGCGGCCCGCCTTCGCGGGCGTCGAGCAGGGTGACCGGGCCGACGGCCTCGCGCAGCCTGACCAGCCCGGCGTAGCGGGTGCAAAAGGGACACTCGCCGTCATAGACGACGACGGCGCCGTCGCGAAGCTCCGCCGACCGGGCTGCGGTTTCCTGTTTCATAGGACGAATATAGCAAGCGCCGAGTGGCTTTAAAGCGCAGCCTGCCGGTCATCCGCAAATACTGCCGCGTGCACCGAGGCGTCCGGGCATCGGCCCTGCCAACTAAGACAAGACCAGCGCCCCTTGAAGCCGGGCTTTCATTTCAATATTACTTCGATTATTACTTATCCTGATAAATATTCCGTTGGGGGGCGGAAACCATGGACAGCCTTGCGACGATCGGTATCCCGGCCGGCCGGGGGCCCGAAAAACGGCGAGATCGGTGGTCTTGCCGGCCTCGCGCCGCCGCGCCCGGGCGGCTTCCCGCGCTGCCGCTCGCCAGGTAAAGGCATCTTTCGCGGCATGATCTCATCAAGAAATGGAAGCCGGTCGGACGCCCCTCTCCGCCTCCGGCGACCGTCGGGGGCAGGGTCGGCGCCGGGCGCCGGAACTGGGAATCGCGGGCCGGGCGGCCCGGTCATCGAAGCGGACCCGGGGCGAGGCCTTGCCTGAGCCCGCCGTAAAGGATCCGAAGCCGAAGATCGCTTTCCTGCTGCCGGATCTCGGGGGCGGCGGCGCGGAATCGATGATCGTCCGGCTCGCCAACGCCTTCGCGGCCCGCGGCTACCGGGTGGATCTGGTCGTCTTCCAGGCCGAAGGGCCGAACCACGCGGCGGTGTCTCCGGGGGTCCGGGAGATCAGCCTGGGCGTGACCTGGTGGCCGGCCTCGCCCCTCGCGATCCGCCGCTACCTCAGCCGCGAGCGGCCCGATCTCCTGATCTCGGCGCTGTTCCATGCCAACATCTTCGCCCTGACGGCGCGGCTGCTGCTGCCCTTCACCGCAACCCGCTTCGTGGTGACGGAACGCAACATGCTGTCGGTTCACGTGCGCTATTCGAAACGCAAGACGCGGCATTTCTTCTTCCTGGCGGCGCGCCTGCTCTACCGCTTCGCCGACAAGGTGGTCGGCGTTTCCAGAGGCGTGGCCGAGGACATCGGACGGATCGCCCGGCTGCCCGCGGACAAGGTGACCTGGATCTACAACCCCACGGCCTCGCCCGAATGCCTGGCCCGGGCGGAAGCGGCGGTCGACGACCCCTGGCTGGACAAGGCGAAGCCTCCGGTCATCCTCAACGTCGGCCGGCTGGAACCGCAGAAGGACCAGGCAAACCTCTTGCGGGCCTTCGCCAAGCTGCCGCCGGATCAGCGCGGCAGCCTGCTGATCCTGGGTGCCGGCAGCCTGCAAGACGAGCTGGAGGGGCTGTCGCGAGAGCTCGGGATCGACCACCAGGTCCGCTTCGCGGGCTATATCGACAACCCGCTGGCATACATGAGGCGGGCGGACCTCTACGTCCTGTCCTCGCTCTACGAGGGCTTTCCCAACGCTCTGGTCGAAGCCCTGCTCTGCGGCCTGCCGATCGTTTCGACCGACTGCCCTTCGGGCCCCGGCGAGATCCTCGGGGCGAACGAGTTCGGTCTGCTCGTCCCCGAGCGCGATCCGGAGGCCATGGCCCGGGCGATCACCCGCTCCCTTGCGCGCCGCTGGAACCCGGAAGGCCAGAGGTCGCGGGCGCTGGAGTTCTCGCTCGAGCGGAGCGCCGACCAATTCGAAGAGCTGGTCCGGCAACTCTGGCGGCCACGGGCGCAAAGTTAACGCCGGGCTCCGGCCGGAGCGCAGAGCCCCGCAGGGATCGGGATATTTCAATACGTTAGGCGCCAATACCCGTTGCCGCTTTGCAGTCGAGAGGCGGCAGACCCCGAAGAATTCGCCGGCCTTTTCTACAAGATCAAGATTCGATGGAGACAACGCGAAGCATTAGTGCTAATACTTCGTAAAAAAGGGCAAGGCTCTTTGGAGGGCGAGACTTTGCACAGGGGGGAACTCGGGCAATGGCCGAGTCACGGGGGACTCTGGCGGGCGTAGCTTCGGCAACCGGCCTCGGTAGAACGGAAAACGCAGGACGGCGCAACGGGCGCGCGCAGTCCGATTGGCAGATCCTTGCGGCAGACGCCCTGATCGTCGCCCTCGGCTACGGCCTCTTGCATCAAGCAGCGCCTCCGGCGCTGACCCTGATGCTGGCGGTGGCTGCAGCGCTGGTGGCGGTCGGGTGGTTCTGGCATCGCGGCCACTACTGCCGCCGAAGGTCGGCCTCGGACCGGCTTCGCGACATCGCCTCCGTTGTCGCCGTCCTGGCGGCGGTCGAGTTCTTCGCCGGGCGGCTCGGCCTGGCCGGCGTCCTGCCGGTCGCGGCGCTGCTCTTCGCCTGGGCCGCGATCGCCGGCGGCCTGCTGATCGGGCGCTCTGCGATGCGGCGCTACCTGCAGTGGCGCGGGCTCTGGCAGCGACCGACCGTGATCTTGGGCGGGGGCGCCCGGGCTCGCCAGGTTGCCGACGCCGTCGCGGGCAACGACGCACTGGGCCTTCAAGTGACCGAAATCTTGCCCTTTGGCGATCCGCAGCCCGGCGGCGCGGTCGGGTCGGCCGGGCGCGACAGCCTGGCCGAACTGCTGCTGCGCTTCCGCGAGCACGTGATCCTGATGGCGCCGGAGCCGAAGCAGATGGCGGCAATCGACAAGCTGGCCCCGTCCCTGACCGTGCTCTGGCCGATGGTTGGGATCGCGGTGCCGCTCTACAACACCCTGCCGGCCGGGGCGCGCGCCCAGATCCTTCTGGACAACGAGACGATCCTCCTTTGGGCCACGAACAGCCTTTCGCAGCGCCGCTCGAGGATCGCGAAGCGCGGCGTCGACATCCTGGGGAGCGGCTTCGGCCTCCTGCTGTTCAGCCCGCTGTTCCTGGCGCTCTGGCTCTGCGGGACCCTGACGCGGCAGCCGGTGTTCTACGGGCACCGGCGGATCGGGCGCTTCGGCCGGCCCTTCACCTGCCACAAGTTCCGCACCATGGTCCCCAACGCCGCCGAGGTCCTTGAGGAGCTGCTGGCCCGCGACCCGGCGGCCCGGCGCGAGTGGGACGCCACCTATAAGCTGAAGGACGACCCGCGGGTCACCCGGATGGGCGCCTTCCTGCGCCGGAGCAGCCTCGACGAGCTGCCCCAGCTCTGGAACGTGCTGAAGGGCGACATGAGCCTGGTCGGCCCGCGGCCGATCGTGAAGGACGAGCTCAAGTACTACGGCGACCATCGCCAGAACTACCTGAACGTCAAGCCGGGCCTGACGGGCGTCTGGCAGGTCAGCGGCCGAAACGACACCAGCTACGACTATCGGGTCTCCCTGGACCGCTGGTACGTCACCCATTGGTGCCTCTGGTACGACGTCGTCATCATGGCCAAGACGATCGGCGTGATGGTGAACCGCAACGGCGCCTACTGAGCCGCCGGCGAGGCGAGCGGAAGCGGCCGGGCTGGAGCCAGATGGTCGGTGTGTTTGCAGGCTGGTCGATCTGGGCTTGAGCGCCGCGAGGCCCGGGGCGCCCCAGCCCCGACGGCCCGGTTGGAGATCGACGGAGTGAAGATGACAGGAATCAGGCCATGACGGCGGCGCGCCCCGGAAAGCTCCTGCTGGTCACCCGCGACGTCGACGGCGGCATCGGCCAGCACATCGTCGACCTGGCCGAAGACATGGCGGCGCGCGGCTGGGAGGTGCACTGCGTCCGGGCCGCGCGCAGCGACGGCCACGTGACCGGCCACAGCGCGCGGCTCGACCGCCTGCCGGGGGTTATGGTGCACGCCATTCCCATGGCCCGCGCGATCGGCCCCGGCGACTGGCGCAGCTACCTGGCCTTCCGGCGGGTGGTGCGGCGGCACGGGCCCTTCGACATCGCCCACGGGCACGGCGCCAAGGCCGGGGTCTTCGTGCGCCTGCCCTGCCGGGGCATCGGGGCCAGGGTCTACACGCCGCACGGCCTGATCACGGTCGATCCCACGATCGGCCGGGGCCGCAGGGCCGTCTACGGCGCGATCGAGGCGGTCCTGGCCCGCTTCCGGACCGACGCCCTCCTGGCGGTCTCGACCAAGGAGCGCGAGGAGGCGCTGCGCCTGGGCACTCGGGAGGCGGTCTGCCACAAGATTCCCAACGGCCTGGCGGCGCCGGACCTCCTGCCGAGGGCGTGCGCGCGGGCCGAGCTCGGCCTCGGCCCCGAGCACCGGGTCGCGCTCTTCGTCGGCCGC
>JAAUXY010066776.1_pt1 | contig 21082 bp, 14 predicted proteins | sample 7278121 | NCBI WGS metagenome assembly JAAUXY01 (sample SAMN14350117, study PRJNA611818) | marine sediment metagenome | isolation source: surface marine sediment (1.8m) | place: French Polynesia: Moorea | collected 2018-08 | reverse complement strand
GTGGTTATGCATTCTCGTCACTCCACGGCCTCTTGCGCCACGCCTTCAGAAAGAAAGTAGTCCTCTGCATCAGGGATAGCGAAGGACTCAACGAACTTCACCAGTCCGTCGATTGTGACGAACTCAATATGCGACATAGAATATTCCTGAGAACTCAAGGTGGCTGGAAAAGTGTAGGTCCTGTCGACAAAGTAGGAGACATGATCGGTAGCGAATGGGCCAGCCGATCTCCTACCCGCCTCATCGAAATCGCATTGCCAAAGTGTTCCGTTTGGCACGACTACCACGGAGAATACTAGCGTTCTTATCACAATGCCAGACCGTTGCCTCTTACGGGAAAGCGCCTGGCGAATCAGCTCCTCCGCTGAGCTTAGTGCTTGAGCCCACTTCTGATAGAAACCAGAGTCACCGGCTGTGATGTCGCCAGTGCCTGCTGCGCGGCCGACCTGGGCGCATGACTTGCCCACTGGTGCCTGAATCCTGTAACGGCTGTGACTATTCTCTAGACGGACGATCTGAGGCCGACCGTGGGTATGCGACTGGATTACGCATTGGTAGGTCTCACCACTTCGCCGAGGCACGCAGGAGACCAGTAAAGGGTAGTTAACTCGGAGGTTCTTACATTCTACGGCTAGGTGTAGAACACGTGTACCGAACATTCGGATCGCTCGAATATCAAACTCTCTTGGTTTACCACTGGTCGGATCTTCGTAGGTACCGCCATGTTGGGATGCGAATCCTCGCCTAACGAGCTCGCGATGGACTCGTATCTCGAATCCAAAGTCTGAGCAATCGTCGAGGAAACCGACCAAGTCAGCTTCCGAAATTGGGTCTGCCCGTAGCTTAGGCATGGCAGCTACCCAGTCAGCATAACGACGAAACTGAGCTGGCGCGCTTGCGCGTCCGCTCGAGTTATTGGTTCGGCGGTGATGCGGAGGCGTGAATATTTGGGGCCCCTGCGAGTTAGCCTCCGCTCCCGCTCTTCCTTCCACTCGGGGAATCGCCTCGTCCATTGCATAGTGAACAAACTGCCGGCCGAGTTCTGTGAGCACGTACGGCCTTGTGTCACCAAATGGAGACATGAGTTAATCGCCTTTAGGCTCACGGTAGGACTTCCTATAGCGAGGTTCACTTCGAACGGTATTACCATCATCCACCGCCTCCAATCTCCCACAGCAGGCAACGAGCTTGGCAGTACGCGTCTGCATCTGAAGTAGCACCCAACTCCGCCTTCAGGTACCATACCCCTCCTACTGCCTTATAGACGTGGCAGATGCCGGGCTCGCCGTTGCCGTCCAAATCCTCAAAGCCCGCTCCTACTAGGAAACAGATGCGATTCTCTATCGGACCAAGAGCAACTGGGACCGGTCCTGGTCGATTATTCGCGATGGCTACCACTTCTTCCCCGACCGTAAGGCGCAAGCTTGCGCGCTCCAAGTTTACGATTCTTTCGTCGACGTCGCGAATCCGGGAGCCGGCAGCCCGCGCTACCAGCTGTTCGATGTTCTCTTTCTCAAGTATCGCCACCTGCTCCGACAATTGGTCGGCGACAGCGCGGTCAACCTCTTCAGGAACCAGCTTCGATGAACGCTCCAGAATGATGCTATCGATACGGCGTGCGAAGTCTTCCCCGGTGACGATTCCTTCCGTTAGATTGTTGACGTGTTTCCGAAGGCCTTCGTCGACGCTATACTCAAGTACCTTACGGTCGACTTCAATTCCGAGTCTCTTCTCTGCGCCGTCGAGCGACTTGCCCATGTACCAAATGAAGATTGCTGTCGCTGTTGCGCCAAGCACACCAATACCCCAGATCACGCGTTTGAACTGCCTATCCAGGAAGTCGTTGTGTACGTGCGTCTGCTTCTCGACAAACTCTCTGTGGCTACCAGCCTCTGAAGCTAGATATCGCCTAACTTGAAGCTCAACCTCTTTGCGCTGTTCATCATCCATTATTCACACCGAGGAACGAGTCAGGTTCACAGTTCTTAGTCGCCGAACATCGCGCCTCAGTGGCGCGCGGAACGCGTCCTACTGCAGGCAATGGTTCGGCCTCATCTCTCGAGGAAGACTGCTTTGATATCAAGCGGCTCATATTCGGCTACCCAACGTAGGATTTGTACCTGCTACCTCTTCTGTCGCCCGTGCAGTTGGAATACGAGCCCTTGCCGCTCCGACGATCCGCTGAGCATCAGATCCTTCCCGCCAGTCGGTCGAAAGATCATGATAGAAGCGCTCAACGTACCAACGTATCTCGGCCCGATCCGGGCTGAAGATTTCTTCAATCCAGTATTCCACAAAAAGTCGCCTCCATAGCCCCTGATGGCGTTTGAAGCTAGGGTCCAGAACCTGGACGCTTGTTAATATATTGCAAAACTTATCCAGTTTCTCAAGAACCATATATTGCTCCGACGAGATTTCAGTCGGAGCCACGCGACGCTCGTCTATATCTCGCCGAGCTGTCAGGACAGGAGCGACAGTCTGATAAGATGTCTCGTTGGCCAGCCAAGCGCGAACTTCCGCCATATCCTCGTCCTCCCAGAACCACTTGTGTAGTTCCCGGAAGTCACGCAACCAAGCGTCACGCCGCTGCTCCCTGTGGTGAAGATACAACAGGGCCGACAGGCTCACACCGATAATGCTGAGCACTGCCTTGAGTGTCAGATCTATTACTTGAATCGTATCGATCACCAGAGACTCAGTCGATATAGGTCATTTCGAATCTGTTTTCTTCTCGAAGATCTGGCCGAGCCCTTGAGTTGAGTGTGCCGAACATTGTTTCTGACCGGCATCGGTCTTATAGAGCCATATAGCGCTATCCACATCTATAAAGAATCATCCACAGATAGATGTCCCGCGAGCCATCATTTCTAGATATTCACTCGTAGAAATCCGCATCTATAAAACCCCTCAATGAGCCGGCTCTCGAGTCCCAGCCTCTCCACGCGCTCGGGGCTGAACCCCGACAACCGCTTCGACGGATCCCAATTCCGCCCGCGGCTCTCCTCCCCCGCTTCAAGCTCCAACTCCTGCCAGCCAACGCTCATCATAGCAATCATGCTCTCACCGCCTCGAAGGTATCTGCCGTCTCCCAGCCCGTTTTCTCCCAGATCAACTCAACCGTCGATCCGCTGGCGAGCTACGCCTTTGTACCGGGCTGATCGAGCTTCGAGATTAGACGAAGTCACATTATGAATCAAGAGTATCGACCGTCGACCGCAGGTTGACAGGCAAACCACCGACTGCCGGGTCTGATTCGTCGCCGAGAAGGGCCTGCCCGCCGCCGGCACCGCCAGCATGAAAGCCGCCGCCGCCGGTCTGCGGCAGACCGCCATCGAGTTCGAGAAGGCCGCTCGTCGCCTCGGTCGCGACATGTCCGCGCCTTCGAATGGATCAGGATGGGCCGGGGCATTTCATGCCCCGGCTATGCAGGCGAGACGCCTGCGCTCCCAGCAACCCTACCCACGGTTCAAGCCGATCTTCACGATCTAGACTTGACGCCGCCTTCAACCTGCTCGCCGGAAGAGGTGCGTCAGATCCAGTATCTGAATAGGGACTTCGTCCCCGCTGGGTGACGGAGGTTTCCAGCCTCTGCGGACTTCCGCAGCCCTCAAAAACAGAAGTTCCCAGCCCCTGCGGACTTCCGCAACCCTCAGAAACAGAAGTTTCCAGCCCCTGCGGACCTCCGCAGCCCTCAAAAACATAAGTTCCCAGCCTCTGCGGACTTCCGCAGCCCTCAAAAACAAAAGTTCCCAGGCCCTGCGGACTTCCGCAGCCCTCAGAAACAAAAGTTCCCAGCCTCTGCGGACTTCCGCAGCCCTCAAAAACAAAAGTTTCCAGCCTCTGCGGACTTCCGCAGCGGGCTCGCCGGAAGCGGGACCATTCTCGCCGAACTCCGCCAAGGGCAGGAATCAGCCATATCGTCCAGTCTCAGAGTTCAATATATCGGCCATTTTTGCACCGTATCCCGGCCTCTGAAGGCGGCACTCGTGACGATGTAAACGCAAGCTACTAAAGGCTTTGCGGGTTTTGTCCGGGTAAATGGAGATATCTCCATTTACGGAAATGGCCGATTGCGCCACGTTTTGTCCGAGTAAATGGACATAACTCCAGGCTCCCCCAGCCGGCCCGCGTTCCCTGGCGCGGGTCTGCCTCCTGTGGTAGAAGAGAAGATCATGAGGCTGCCCTACGGCGAATCGGACTTCTACACCCTGCGAACCGAGGGGCAGCTCTACGTCGATCGTACCGACCGCATCGCCGTCTTCGAAGACCTCGGTAAGCGTCTCCTCTTTCTGCGTCCCCGCCGCTTCGGCAAGTCGCTATGGCTCTCGACCCTGGCGGCTTACTACGACTTACGCCGTAGCGACGAACACGACCGCCTCTTCGGTGACCTGAAGATCGGCGCGACACCGACACCGTTGGCTCATCGCTACTTCATTCTTCGCTGGGACTTCTCCGAGATCGACCCGGATCCCCCGCGACGCGGCGTCAACGCCGAGATCGACTCACGTCATGAGCGGATCGCAAACGAGATTCACCGCTACCTCTTGAGCGCCCTTGAGGTGTTCCTTTCCCGTTACCGCGACCACCTGGAGTTCGATGTCGAGCTCGCCGACGACGCCTTCACGAGCCTCAACCGCCTCCTCGCTGCCATCGAGCGAACTCCCTACAGGCTCTATCTCCTGATCGACGAGTACGACAACTTCGCCAACGAGGTGCTGAGCGCCGACCAGGAAGTCTACGATGAGCTGGTCACCAGTGACGGCCCCTTCAAGTTCCTCTTCAAGTGGGTCAAGGCGGCGATGGGCGGAGGTCGGGGGCTCGACCGACTTTTCATGACCGGAGTCTCTCCGCTGGTGATGTCCGACGTCACCAGCGGCATGAACGTCATCAAGAGCGTCTACCTCTATCCGGAGCTCAATGATCTCTGCGGCTTCACCGACGCGGAGGTCCGGAGCCTGCTCGAGAGCCTGGATGCCGAGAAAGACGCCGCCGCGCCACCTTCCTGGAGCCCCGTCGATGCGCGGGATATGGTCTGCGACTGGTACAACGGTTACCGCTTCGCCACCGATGCCGGAGAGGCCATCTACAACCCTACCCTGTTTTTCTACTTCCTCGATCACCTGCAGCGCACGGGCTCATACCCTGAGCAGATGCTCGACGCCAACCTGGCAGCCGACGAGGGCAAGCTCGACTATCTCGCCCGGGCGAGCGCGGGCCAAGACGCTGTCGTCGACATGATCCGCAAGGAGAAACCTCTCCTGGTCCGTCAGATCTTCGATCGCTTCAGCCTGCGCACCCTGCTCGATCGCTCGGCTCAGGACGCGAGCTTCCTCGGCTCCTACCTGTTCTATGTCGGCATGCTCACATTAAAGGGGGCGAGGACCGCGACCCGAGCTCTCGAACTCGTGGTCCCCAACGAGGTGGCGCGTGGACTGTACCTGGAGCGCATTCGGGAGATTCTCATGCCGGCCGGCGCCTCGCGGATCGCCGCCGACGAGAATCTCGACACCTTCTGGCGCGACGGTGATCTCGCGCCGCTGCTCGATTTCATCGAAGGTACTATCTTCCCGACCTTCTCAAACCGTGACGCCCACTGGGCCAATGAACTCACCGTCAAGACCGTTTTCCTGACGCTCCTGTGGAATGAGGCGGCCTACATCACACACTCAGAGCCGGAGCTGGATCACCGGTATGCCGACCTCTGCCTGCTGCGTCGTCCCGATGCGCGGACGTCGAGCCTCTGGGACCTGCTCTTCGAATTCAAACGGCTGTCGCTCAAGGATCTGAAGATGAGCGGCAAAGAGGTGAGGGCAGCGTCGCGAGCCGAACTGATAGAGCACGAGTTGGTGAAAGACGCATTGGTTCGGGCCGAGTCCCAGATCACCGACTACCGGGCAGCCCTCGAGAGGACTCAGGGCAAGACCCTTCGACTGCGCAGCTACGCGGTGGTGGCGCTGGGCTTCGAGCGACTCGTCGTGCGCGCGAGCTAAACCTGCCGTCGGTCGAGCGCCGTTAGTCCGGCCGATCCTCGCCCGACATCCGGCGCTGGATCTCGCGGGCCTCTTCCATCAAAACTCGCGCCTCGTCCATGCGCCCCTCACTGCTCAGCAACACGCTGGCGGCTTGCAGGTGACGGCGGGCCTCGTCGTAGAGGGCGAGCTCGCGACACGCCTGGGCGAGAATCTGCCGCAGGCGAGCCGATAGCAGGGGTCGATCCCGAAAGTCTGTCTCGATCCGCTCCGAACCCAGCTCGAGCAGCTCGCGGGCGGTGATCTCGCTGGGCGGCTGGGCGTCCTGGTGACGGGCTCCGGAAGCTTGCAGCACCTCGGTGAGGAAATCGTTGATTTCCCGGGTTTGGTCGCGGGCCTCGAGCGCGGCGCGGGCTTCTACCCGAGCCCGTTCTTCGGCCTGCCGGGCTTTGAGTAGGCCTGCAGTTGTGCCGATCGAAACGAGAAGCAGGACGCCTGCACTGAGGAAGGCAGCCGCGGCGAGGCCACGACGACGACCGATTGGCTTGCCTTGCAATTCGGGCGTCGCCGGCAGTCCCGCGGGTGCCGGCTGATCGTCGAAGCAGCGGTCCAGGGCGGCCAACAGCTCCCGCACCGATTCATATCGTTCTTCAGGCCGACGCGCGACCGCGCGAAGCGCCGCCGAACCGAGGTCGCCCTCGAGCAGGCGCCCCAGACTCCTCGGCGTCGTGCCGCGTTGCGCCGCCACCGCCTGCTGCTCCTCTGGATCCAGCTCCTCCCAGCCTTCGATCAGCCCCCGCGGTTCCTCCCTCACCATGCGGTGCATCAAGCGCGCGGTGCTGTCGTTGCGCTCTCCGACAGGACGGATGTCGGCCACCAACTCGTAGAGCAAGACGCCCAGGGCGTAGATGTCGCTCCGGGTATCCAGCTGATCGCTCAGCCCCAGGGACTCCGGACTCATGAAAGCCGGCGTGCCGAGCACGCTCAACCCGGTTTCGAGGGGGTCGATCAGCGGCTGATCGAGCGACTTGGCGATACCGAAGTCGATGATCTTGGGCTCGACCCGATCATCGGATTCGGCGACCAGGATGTTTGACGGATTGAGATCCCGGTGCAGAATGCCTTTCTGGTGGGCATGGGCGACGCCGAGACAGACCGACCGGAAAAGCAACAGGCGGCTCCGGACGTCGAGGCGCGCGGAGTCGCAGTAACGGTTGATCGGTTCACCGTCGACGAACTCCATGGCGAAGAACAGAGTCCCGTCCTCCGCGGTTCCGGCTTCGTAGAGCGCGGCGATGTTGACGTGGTTGAGACGAGCCAGCGCCTCGCGTTCCGCCTCGAAGCGCAGGCTGGCCTGACCGTCGGGAGCACGACCGATGACCTTGAGCGCCACCCGGCGGTGGACGGGCTCGGACTGCTCCGCCAAGTAGACCGCGCCCATCCCCCCGCGTCCCAACTCCTCGAGAAGAGTAAACGGCCCCACCTGCTCGCCGGGCCCGAGCCCGACGGCATCCGTCTCCGAGTCCAGCCCGGAGAGGATCTCGATCACGTCTGTGACGGCTCGAGCAGGCTCGACGGGTTCTTCGATTCTGTCGTCTTCCTGTAAGAGCTGTTCCGCCTCGCGGGCGAGCTCAGGGTCATCTGTCGCGTCGGCCAGAAAGGCGCTTCGCTCGGACGGTGGAAGCCTGAGAGCTGCCTGCAGGATCCTTGCGAGCTCAGCATAGCGAGCGGGATTATCCATATCCGGTGAAGAATAGCTCACCAGGTCTCGACGGAGTCGATCTGCGGCGTGTGGTGATCTACACTTGGGTGGTGACGGAGCCGCTCGTTGACGATTGCCCCCCGTTCAGAACTTCCACCTGAACATGGGCGTTCTCTATTTCGCCAACGACCTGACCCTGCCGTCGGTCGAGTGGATGCGCCGGATGCTCCGGGTCCTGGAACCGGACGTCGCGAGCCTGGTCACCGAAGTCGAGCCGGGGAGCGACTATCGCCAACGCTTTGACGTCACCGTGCTCTCGGACAGCTGGTGGTCGCACGGGTGGCGCTTGAGCCGGAGACTCGGCCTGACCCAGGGGATCCGCAAGACGGCACGGGCGCTGGACGCGCTGCGCCGCGAGGTCGAGTCGAATCGGGTCGAGGTCACGCTGGTTCACTACTTGAGCGAAGCGGTGAAGTACGACCGGGTTTGGCACCGCACCGCCAAGCCGGTGTTCGTCCACTGTCACGGCTTCGACGTCACGTGGGACTTTCGAGACGCTGACGACCCGACCCGGCCGGCCCACCCCGCCGATTATGTCGACCGGGTGCTGAAGCTGCCGGAGCACGTAAGCTTCATCGTCAACTCCAATGTCACCGCCCGCCGTCTGCGCGAGATCGACGTCGCCGAAGAGCGAATCCACGTCAAGTATCTCGGGGTGCCGATCCCCGACGCGCCGCCGGTTCGGGACGCGGACGGCGAGATCGTGATCTTCTATCTCGGCCGGCTGGTCGACTGCAAAGGTCCCGAGCTGGTGATCGAAGCCTTCGACCTGGCTTGCCAGCGGGGTCTCGACGGCCGCCTGGTGATCGCCGGCAACGGACCGATGCAGGGAGAGTGCGAGCGGGCGCGGGAGCGCTCGGCGGTGAAGGACCGCATTGAGCTGCTCGGAGCGGTGGATACCGAGACCGCCAATCGCCTGCGAAGGTCCGCGGATATCTTCACCGCCCACAACCGTCTCGGCCCGGTCAGCCGGCAGGAAGAGGCCTTCGGCGTCGCCGTGGCCGAGGCGATGGCCGACGGCCTGCCGATCGTCTCCGGCGCCAACGGTTCTTTGCCCGAGCTGGTGGACGACGGCGTCGAGGGCATCCTGGTTTCGCCCGGTGACGTCGAAGCGCATGCCGAAGCGCTGCTCCGCCTGGCGGGTGACGCCGAGTTGCGCGCCCGTATGGGGCGGCGGGGCTGGCAGCGGGCGAGCCGCGATTTCTCTCTCGAGCAGGAAGATAAAGCCCTGCGCTCGATTCTGGGCCTGGCGCGGCCGTAAGCCGGGCATCTTCTGAGAAGCGATGAGCCGACGAGAAAACAGCGCCCGTCGACGGCTGTCTGTCGCCTTATTCGTCGTGGCCGCCTTCTTCCTGGCCCTGAGATTCGTTCGGATCGAAGCCGATTTCCCGGCCGGGATCACCCGATCCGGCATGCTCTACACCGACGAAGGTTGGTACGCCAATGCCGCCATCCGTCACCAACTGGACGGGCGACGGCATCTCGAAGGGGATTTCAACCCGATCGTCAATATGCCGATCGGCCAGCTGATCCAGGCCGGTGTCTTCAAAGTCTTCGGCATGAGCCTGGCGGTGGCCAGGACCAGCGCCGCGGCCTTCTGCGTCCTGCTGATCCTGGGCACCTATCACCTGGCCAGCCGCTGGAGCGACGGACTGACCGCCTCCTGGGTCGCCCTGCTGCTGTCGTCCAGCTACTTTCTCTTCGCCTACTCGCGGTTGGCGATTCTGGAAATCGTCATGCTCTCGCTGGTGGTCGCGGCCCTGGCCCTGGCGTCGTCGTTCGGCAACAGACGTCATCTGGCCGTCGCCTCGGGTTCAGGTCTGGTCCTGGCGCTGGCCGTGCTGACCAAGAGCACGGCGCTCTTCGCCCTGCCTGCCCTGCTCTACTTGCTGAGCCTCCGGACTGGAAGGACCCGCGAGAAGGCTTGGCTCGCTGCCGCCGGCGGGTTGCTGTGTGTCGGGGTCGTGACCGCTTACAATCTGCTCGCCTCGCACTTCTATCCGACGGACTTTTCATACTTCCGGGAAGTCAACCTCGACTCGCGGCTGGTAACGAATCCTGTGCGCGCCGCCCGCAACATCTTCGGCGCGATCAAGCACGCGCAGGTCGTCGCGCCGATCGCCTACCCTCTGGCCCTGGTCGGGGGCGCCCTCCTGCTCACTGTCTCGAAGCGCTTTCGCGACAGTCCCCTCGTCCGCCTGTCCCTGCTTTGGTTGACTGCTTACTTCGCCATGCTGGGATTGGTCAGCTACCATCCGCCACGCTATTTCCTGCCCCTCATCGTCCCGACTGCCCTACTCTTCGGCGCCGCCCTGGCGACGATCTACCAGCGTCTGGACCGGCGACCGGCCATCGCTCTGACCGCCGTTCTGCTGATCAGCATTGTGTCCTTCAACGGCCACAAGGTCCTGAGCTACATGCTGGATCCGAAATACTCATTCGTCGGGATGGCGCGAGAAGTGGCGCGAGAGATTCGTGGAGATCAGTCTGACGAACCCGTGATCTTGATCGGCAACTTCGCCGACACGATCAGCCTGGAGACCGGTCTGCGCTCGATCAACTCTTCCCTTGGCCCCGGCGACCTCGAGTGGAAACTCGAACACTATCGCCCCGGCTACTACATCACCCTTGGCAACGAGCCGACGGTTGAAGAAACTCTCGATCGACGCTACCGACGGCAAAAGGTCTCGGAATGGAACGTCTTTGGCAACTATCATCGGGGGCGAAAAGTCACCCTCTTCAAGTTAATCAGCGATGAGCCGACCTGAAAATTCATCCGCACGACGCCGGCTGATCACGGGCGCACAGCTGGCGACTCTGGGCGCGTCCATCGGCGCTCTGCTCGGATTTGCTCGAGCGCTGGGCGAGGTGCGGATGCAGGGTTACAGCGCCCTGGGGTTTCGTCGCACGATCTTCCTCGAGCTGCGAGACACGGCCAGCGCCTTTGCCATGATCGGCCTGGGGTCAGCGCTCGCGATCATCGCAACATGGTGGCTGGTTCGGTGGCTCTTACCGGCCAGTCGACAGGTCCTGCAAGCCTCCTTTCTACAAGACTTGGCGCGGCGGGAGGATCTGCGCTGGCGCCTGAGCGCTTTCATCCTGGGGCTCGGGTGGCTGGCCGTCACGGTGGCGGCCTATCTTGACGCTCCCCGCAAACTAGCCACCGCCACGGCCATCTCCGCCGCCTTCCTCTTGCTCATGATCTGGGGCTCCGCCCGGGCCGTGCGTCGATACGGGAATAGTGACGCGCCAGCGTTTCAGGCGCTGCTCGCCGCCGGTTACGGCGGCACCCTGGCGGCCCTGGCCGGCGGCTACTGGCAGAACCGTCCATATCTCAGCAACCCGGGAGATCCGCGCAACATCATCGGCAATCTGGCGCTGGCGATCGTTGTCGGCCTGATTGTCTGGAGCTTGCGGTCATTGGTCATCGCCGGGCGCCTACGGCCGCCGCTACTCGCTGCCGCCCCCATCGCTTTGCTCGGTGTCGCGTGGCTGGCGACGCCGATGCTCTCCCGGCCGAGCCTGAGCGCTGCCAACCCGAAGAGCCTGATCCTGATCGGTATCGACACCCTGCGGCTCGACGACACCTCGCTGATCGACGTCGCGACGCGTGAGCTGACGCCGAACCTCAAGCGCCTGGCCGACCGTGGCGTCTCGTTCAACCAGGCGGTCTCCCAGGCACCCTGGACCATGCCCGCCTTCGCCTCGATCGTCACCGGCAAGTATCCCCAGGAGCACGGCGCGTTCTCCCTCAAGGGCCACCTGGGCAAACCGGCCCTGACCTTGGCAGAGCTGCTGCGGGAAGCGGGCTATCGAACCTCCGGGATCGTCGCCCATCGCTACGTCAGTACCCGCCATGGCTTCGCCCAGGGTTTCTCGAGCTTCAACGAAGAAAACTCGGTGGGGCATATCGGCATCACCTCACGCCGCGTGACCGATCTCGCCCTCGACTTCTTGGAGAGGCCCACGGACCAGCCATTCTTCCTCTTCCTGCACTACTTCGATCCCCACTACCAGTACCAGGACCACGAGGAATTTCCGTGGGCCGACGGATACCGCGGATGGCTCCGGGGGCCGCAAAACGATTTCGGCAACCTGCGCGCCAAGCGTCACCTGCTGACGCAGGACGACATCGGCTACCTGCGTGACCTTTACCACGAAGAGATCGCCGCCACAGATCGCGAGATCGGCCGCGTGATCGACGCGGTGAGCGCCCGCGGCCTCGACGACGACGTCGTGATGGTGGTGGTCGCCGACCACGGCGAGGAGTTCATGGAGCGCGGCTGGCTCGGTCACACCATCAGCATGCACGACGAGGTTATTCGTGTCCCCCTGGTGATGCGAATTCCGGGTCTCGCCGAAGGCTCCCGAGTCGACCGCCCGATCGAGACCCGCCAGGTCTTCTCCACTGTCCTCGACGCCCTGCAGATCCAGGGACTCCGAGGCCTGCGCCGAGACAGCTTACTGCCGCTGCTGAGCGCCGCGGGAGACTCGCCTGAGACCTATCGCGGACCGACCGCGGCCTTTTCCTCGGCCCTGCTCACCGACGCTCCGATCGACTCGGGCAAACGAGTCCACCTGTTCGCGATGCAGGAAGGCCCATGGAAGCTGATCCTCGACGCGGCTCGCGGCACCGAGCAGCTCTTCAAACTGGATTCCGATCCTGGAGAGACCTCGGATCTGGCCGCGGTCGAGACCGAACAGCTCCAGGCCATGCGCCAGCAGCTCCAGAGCTGGATGCAAGAGATGGAAAAAGTGCGGGGAAAATCCTCGGAGCTCAAGCTCGGCAAGGACGAGATCGAGCAGCTGAAGGCCCTCGGCTACCTCTAGCAGACCGGCCGCATGGTCAACGTCGCGCACTGTATTCACGGCCTGGGCCTGGGCGGCGCCCAGAAGGTCATCGCTGGGATCATCCGCGGTCGCCAGGATCCGCGATTCAAGTACTACGTTTACTCCTGTCACGAGGGCGAACAGCGCCGAGAGATCGAGGCCGCCGGAGCGACGATCCGCATCATTCCCCGGGCTCTACCCAAGCTCGACCCGCGCTGGGCCTGGGGCCTGGCTCGGCAGATGCGTCGCGACCGCATCGACCTGGTCCACACCCACCTGTTCGGCGACAGCCTGCACGGCTATCTCGGCGCCCGCCTGGCCGGCGGTCTGCCGGTGGTGTTGACCCTCCACTCCCGTCCCGAAGCCTTCACGTCGCTACAGCTGCGCGGATACCGCTGGCTGCTCGCACGCAGCGCCGCGGCGGTCGCCTGCTCAGCGGCGGTCGAGCGCGCCTTCTCGGGGCGCGGAGTGGCGCGCCGTTTGACCACCATTGCCAACGGTCTGGAACCGGCATCCGCGGAGCTCTCCCCCGCTCGGCGCCGTGAGCTGCGCTCAGATCTCGGCGCGTCGGACGAAACGATCTTGATCGCCGCCGTCGGGCGCATGGTGGTCGAAAAAGCCTACAGCGACCTGATCGCCGCGTTTGCTCGAGTCAGCTCCGAGATCAATGCTCGCCTGGTCTTGGTCGGTGAGGGGCCCCTGCGCCAGGATCTCGAGGCTGAAGCCCGTCGTCATCAACTCGGCGATCGGGTGATCTTCACGGGCTTACGTTCCGACGTGCCGGAGCTATTGCAGGCGGTCGACGTCGTGGCCTTCAGCTCGCTCTTCGAGGGCATGCCGATGGTCCTGCTCGAGGCGATGGCAGCCAGCCGATGCGTCGTCACCACCGACGTCCCCGGGATTCTCGAAGCCGTCCGGGATGATCGGGAGGCCCTGGTGGTACCGGCGGGCGACGTCGGCGGCCTTGCCACTGCACTCGAGCGCGTCGCGAAAGGTCCCGAGCTCCGCGAGCGCCTCGGGGCATCCGCCAGGCAGCGATTCGACGACGGCTTTACCGCCGACGCCATGGTTCGGGCTTATGAGTCGCTCTACCGTGAGGTCTTGGAGTCGTTCTAGTACGACGTCCCCTAAGTTCTGTCCGGGTATGTACTTGGCTCAAGAAAGCTGAGCTCCCGTCCTGAAAGGACGACATCATATAGCCTGGGGCCGCACAAGGAGCGTAGCGACGCAGGGCGAGCCCCAGGTCTCAAAAGCCCCCTCCGGCTCGCCCTGAAAGGGCGAAATCCCAGGGGGCGATGGTGTCAGGTTCCGCCCCTCCGGGGCGGGGGGATGGGGGGGATCGCCAAACCCGGGGCTGGCTCCACCTCGCCAGGGCTCGGCGTCGCCGCCCCGGGCTGCACGATTAGGCCCCTCCGGGGCCGTCTCCAAGTCGCCCGGAATCCGGACAGAACTTCAGGGATGCTGTACTAGCCTCGAGACTCAGCGCAGAAACGTAATCTCGGATTTCGGAAATCTTTTCATTCGCCAGATCGCCGAACGAACGCCCTCCGAATTGACCGAAGGATTGGCGAATTCCCAGACCACTTCGCCATCCATCGTGACCTCGAAGACATAACCGGTATCCGACTCGGTGATCAGAGTATTGCCGTTCGGCAAGCGCTGGTTGCTGCCTCGAGTCCGGGTAAAGAATTCACCCGGGTTCTCGTAAAACCATTCGATCCTAAAATCGAGCGGATTCAACTCGATGATCTTGGAATGCTTGTTGCCATTACTGAAGACCATGATGTTGCCGTTATCGAGCAGCACCGGGTGATGCTGCAGGATCAGGTTGGTCGGCCCCCACAGCCACAACACTTCGCGGGTGGTGCCATCCAGGATCGCGATCGAATTGATATGTTTGATCGACGTCAGAATGTTGCCCTTGCGAAAGAGATCAGATTTCTCCGCTAGCCGACCGTCGAAAACCTGAACGCTATTGACGTGCAGAACGTCGAGGTTGACGGCTCCTTGCTCCGCGATCTTCTCCGTGAAGTCCAGGTGCGAGACGCTGGGTAATAGATAGGCGTGTGGCGAGCTCATGAGCACATCCATGAACGAGACTTTCTCTTTCAACTCGCCGTCCGCGCTCAGGATGATCAGTAGATCGTCCCTGATGTTGACCGTCGGGTGCATCTCGGGCATGAGCCGTGGCTCGCTGATCAATGCGTAGATATCGCCTTCATGGACCCACACGTCATGGTGAAAGTCGGCCGGGTATTTCCATAGCAGCTCGGATTTTTTGTTGACCCGAATCAGGTGCTTGCCGTTCTTGACCGCCAGCACGTCACCGTTGGGTAAGAGCTCGAGGTGCTGCCAGCGAAAGGACGGAAAGATCCACTCATGAATCACCTTGCCGTCCATGTCGATCAAGAAGCCCCGATCCTCGGTCCTGGAGCCGTAGAAGTTCAGGCCGTCGAAAGCCTTGTCCCGCTGGTCGAGGAGCGTGCCGGTCTGCTCGCTCTGCGGATCGAAGGTGCCGCTGACGTAGGGCAGGGCGGTCAGCAGCTTCTCGACTTCCCGGGTCCTCGACATCACCGTCTCGTCGCTCGGCGGCGTGGCTCCGGTCTTGCGCACCAGGGCGCGCAGCAGCTTGTGCGGGAAGATGCCCTTCTGGTGGGTCAGAAAACCCCAGGAGAAGCTCGCCCCCATGAGGGCCAGAACCAATAGGGCGACCAGAGCGGAGGCGGCGGGTCGTCTCATCCCGCGGATCTTAGCATCGGCCCGATCTGCTCAGCGACGGCACGGGCGATCAGCTCATTGCCCTCCGCCGAGTAGTGGCCCGCGAGGTAGCGCTCGAAGTCGGGATCGGTGAAATAGCTCTCCATACGAATCAAGGAGTGACGCTCGTCGAGGCGACGCAGCAGGTCGTCGTAGCAGAAACGGCCGGCGGCGTGATATCCCCGCATGTCCTTCCTGTGAGGCAGGTGCGCGACGAAGAATCGCGCGCCGCTGGCGGCCACTTCCGAAGCGAAGGCGTCGACGATGGCGCTCGCCGTCCGGGCCGGCTCCTCGTCGATGCCTCGGCACGCCACCGTCGTCTCGCCGACCAGCCGTCGCCGGATCGCCTTGGCGCCGACATTGAGCAGGACACTGTGAAGCCACCAGCGATCGGCATAGTCCTCGGTATAGAAAAACTCGTAGGGCCTGAGCGTCGACCCGGCGAAATCCTCGAGAGTCGGCAGGATCCCCTCGATCGGTAGGGTCGGCGAATTGATCAGCCGCAGTTCGTCGCCTTCGAGCACGAAACGCGGCTTGGAGAACGGGATGTTGGTGCGGTGGACCAGAAGAGAGCGAAAGACGTTGAGGTTGCGGGCGATATTCGACGGCGCGAGGCCGAAGACCACCACGTCCGGGCGGTAACGCGCTCCGTCGATCTGCCAGCGCAGGTATGCCTGGTCCATGCCATAGCCGCCGACGCCGAAGTTCAACACCTCGGCTCCGGCTCCCGTCTCGGCGAGCAGCTCCTCCAAGCGATAGCCCCAGGACTGCTCGTAGGCGATGTCGTCGCCATGGGTGTGGGAATCGCCGAAGAGCGCGATCCGCAAGACCCCGTCCGGCGGCGATGGCTCGACCTCACGGTGCGATCTCAGGCCGATCGAGTTGGATCGATAGAGGCCGTTGTCCGACACGCTCGAGGGCCTCGTCACCCAGCCGAGCCGCGGATGGTACATGTTGTAGGAATCGGGGCGCTCGGCGTATTTTTCCAGGTTGTGGGCGACCCTCGCGACCGGGATCGTGTAGGGCCACAGTCGGCCGCCCTGAAAGTAGAGCTGACCGCTGGAGTCGCGCTTCGTGAGAAGACGGACGGCGCCCTCGGAAAGCGCCAGGCACAGTATCACCGGCAGGAGAATCCCGGCGATTCGCTGGAGACCTCTCCTGACCGGCATCTTCAACTCACGAGCTCGCTGGGCTCAATTCCAACTGAATCTCGTCCACCTGTCGACGAGGAATAGCGTCGAAGGAACAAGTTGGGCGCGCGCACCCTTGCGGGCGTAGCTTCAAGAACTCGCCGGTCCCCTACGCTGAGGGATCTCGCCAGGGCTATGCTCCCGCCTTACCGACGGAGCGTAGCCCTCCGACGCCGTGCTCAAACATTTGAAGCTACGTCCTCAGGGATCCGCACGCCTCGTGTTCCTTGCAAGTCGCTCAGACACACGCGGCACTTTGGGCAATGAGAGCACAAGAGGCCCGTATGCATCCTTGAAACCTTCCGACCAGGCGGAGGTGTCTCCCGACTCGAAACCATCGGCGAATAGCGGCGGCAGTTGATCGGCGCCGATCTCCCATTTCTGTCCCGCCGGCCGCGGCTCGCCGTCGATGTCGACGCTCAGAATCGATGATAGATCCTGTCCGTACCCACGGGCGCAAGCATCGGTCGCCTGCAGATGAAAGTCTCCTTCGGCGCTATCGACAAAACTCGGTAGGCAAGAGCGCGAGGTCTGATCGGCCCCCGAGCGCTGACGCCAGCCTGCCAGGTCGATCTCGACGCTCTCGACCCATTGGAAAGTGCCGGCAGGATCGAAGACGTTGGCATCCATCTCCAGGTTGGCCGGCGCGTAGGTTGCCTGGACATTGCGTTCCCCTTCGCCGACGCCGACGACCACGTTGTTCTTGATCACCAGGTTATGCTGCATGAACTCATAGTGCCGGCCTTTGTCGACAGCACCGATCGAGATCGCCCCGCGCCGTCGAATTTCTCCGACGCAGGTGTTGTTGGCGACCACGACCTCCCCCGGCGGCGGCGCGGCGTCGTTACCCGCGAACACCCAGACGCAGGCCTCCCAGGGTGCTCCGGTGGTCGACAGAAAGTTGTTGGTGATCGTCACCGAGCCGATGGTTTCACCGGCGACGTCACCCTCCCCGTCTTTCAGCTTGCTCCTCGAGAACTGGATGCCGATGTTGCCGGCACCCCATTTCGGATAGGTATTGCGGGCGATGTTGCGATCGAAGACGACCCGGTCGACGGGCCGAGCGTTGGCATCGTCACAGAAGCCGTCCGAGGTCGGCTGGACGTTGAGCACCAGCGAGGCGTCGATGATCTCGTTGTTGCGCACCGTCCAGTCCTGGCTGCACTGTCCGGTGACCAGGAAAGGTGTGCCGTGACCGCCGTTGGGATCAGGCTGCCAGTTGTCGACGTTGCCGTCCCACACCGAATCGAGAATCTCGAGGCCGGAGATATAGCCCCAGACCTTGAATCCCGGCCAGCCGGAATCCGCCCCGCACACCGAGAAGTCGCAGCCGTGGGCGGTACGGGTGATGTTCTGCCAGCGAATCGGTCCCTCGTCCGGGCCGCTGTCGGGCCCCGAGCCGCGGACGAACCAACCGCCGTCGTCCTCGAAGAGGAGGTTGGTGAAGTTGGTCCAGTGCAGGCCGGAGCTGAACAGGCTGATGGCAAACTTGCGGCCGCCGTCGTTGAGGCGCTCCATGTTGATGCCGTAGAGCTCTAGATCGTGGTAGTAGACGTAGTCGAGGCCGTCACCGCGTGGCCCATGCACCACGAAGCCGGAGAGGGCACCCGGTGAATAGCGCCCGTAGTTGTGCATCTCGAGGTGGGCGATTTCCAGGTAGTCGTTGCCGGCGTTCAACGCGAAGACTCGCTCCAGACCATTCTCAGCGCCGTCGCCGGTGCCGTCCAGGACCGCCTTGTCGTCCGGGTCGAAGGGCGGATAAGCGCCGTCGTCGTCGGAGTCCCAGCCGACCAGCATGGTCGGGTTGCGCGGGTACAGCCAATCCCGCGCCTGGCTGCCCGACTTGGGGACGGTGTAGGTGCCCGCGACGCCGGCGACCCCGGGAGTGATGTACTGCTCGGTGGTCGCGGTGCCGCGAAAGCAGAGGATGTCCTCGGCGCCGTCGCCCGGGCCGTCGGCGACATTCCCGGCGGGTTGGATGGTGCGATAAGGATTCTGCGGGGTGCCGTTGCCCTCGGTATCGCTGCCGGCATTGGCGTCGATGTAGAGCAGATCCTCCGCCTTGCCGTCGCCGTCCGGATCGGTCGTCGTGCCGTCGCAAACGTTGCAGTCCTCCGGTTCGCCGACGATGCCGTTGCGATTCATGTCGAAACCGCAGGCACGGGCGGTATAACCGCGTTCCTGAGCGGTAGCGACGACAGGGGCTAGAAGGAGGACGACCAGAACCGTCGTCGCGAACCAGCAGCGACCGTTGAGCATGTATTCTCCTGGAGCGAGACCGCGCGAGCTGAGACCGCGCCCATTCTCTCTCATCGGGACGAGGAGGGCAAAGACTCGGAGGGTAGGGAAAGCTGGGAGCGCAGGCGTCCCGCCTGCATCGTGGCCCAAGCCGCTGAGCGCGGCGCTTTTTCTGCGCAGCTCAGGAGCACTGAAAGCTGGGAGCGCAGGCGTCCCGCCTGCATCGTGGCCGAAGCCGCTGAGCGCGGCGCTTTTTCTGCGCCGCTCAAGATGGCTCGAAGCCGCAACGTCTGGACTCCCAGCATCCAGGTGCGTCGCCTGTGCCTTCAGCGAACAGGCAGGCGGGACGCCTGCGCTCCCAGCAAAATCAGCAGCGACGTCTGGGCTCCCAGCGTCCAGGTGCGTCGCTTTTGCCTTCGGCGAGCAAGCAGGCGGGACGCCTGCGCTCCCAGCAAATCAGCGGCCTCGGGGGGGTCGCCGGACCCTTCGCATTGAAACATGGCTATAAGCTGGTGATAGACTCGGCCTATGACAGCCCTTCGACTCGTCGCATGCCTCCTCGGCCTCCTGCTGCCGGCGTCGGTCTCGGCCACCGATTATCACGTCGGGCCGGGCCAGCCACTGACCGCCATCGGCGACGCGCCCTGGGCGACCCTCGCGCCCGGAGACCGGGTGCTGATCCACTGGCGGGCTGAGCCCTACCAGGAAAAATGGGTGATCAATCGGCGGGGGACGGCGGAGGCGTGGATCACGATCCGCGGCATCCCCGGCCCCGAGGGACAGCTGCCGGTGATCGACGGCCGGGACGCCGAGACCGCGACCGGCCTCAACTTCTGGAACGAGGAGCGCGGGGTGATCAAGGTCGGCGGCTCGAACACGCCGCCGGACGGCCTGCCCGCCTACATCCTGATCGAGAACCTGGAGATCCGCTCCGGGCGGCCGCCCTTCACCTTCACCAACGACAGCGGCGGCACCAGCTCCTACTCCGACAACGCGGCGTCGATCTACGTCGAAAAGGCCGAGCACCTGGTCGTCCGCGGCTGCGTGATCCACGACTCGGGCAACGGCATCTTCGCCGGCTCGTTCGACGGCCAGACCCAGGACCTGCTGATCGAGGCCAACCACATCTTCGGCAACGGCAACATCGGCAGCATCTTCCACCACAACACCTACACCGAGGCGTCGGGCATCGTCTACCAGTACAACCGCTTCGGCGCCCTGCGCTCGGGCGCCGACGGCAACAACCTGAAGGATCGATCGGCCGGCCTGGTGGTGCGCTACAACTGGATCGAAGACGGCAACCGCCAGCTCGACCTGGTGGAAGGCGGGGTCGCGGTCGCGACCCATCCCGACTATGGCGAGACCTTCGTCTACGGCAACGTGCTGATCGAGAGCGACGGCCAGGGCAACAGCCAGGTGGCGCACTACGGTGGCGACGGCGGCGACACCGATCTCTACCGCAAGGGCATCCTCTACTTCTATAACAACACCGTGGTCTCGACCCGCGGCGGCAACACCACCCTGCTGCGGCTCTCGACCGAGGACGAGTCGGCGGACGCGCGCAACAACATCCTCTACACCACGGCCGCCGGCAATCGACTGGCGATGCTCGCCGCCGCCGGCCATCTGACTCTGCGCCACAACTGGACCAAGCCGGGCTGGGTCGACAGCCACAGCGGTCTCACCGGCACGATCGACGACGACGGCTCCGGCGTCACCGGCAGCGCCCCGGGCTTCATCGACGAGGCGACTCAGAACTTCCGGCCGGCGGAAGGCGCGCCGGTGATCGATGCCGGCACGACGCTGCACGCCGGCGCCTTCGAGCACCCCGTCCTCAGGCACTACGTTCGGCACGCCATGGATGAGCCCCGACCTGTCGACGCCATCCTCGACATCGGCGCTTACGAACGGTGCCCGGCCGGCTGCCTGCCGATCTTCTCGGACGGTTTCGAGAGCGGCGACACCCTGGCGTGGAGCTCGACCACGCCTTAACCGGCCGATCAGCGGCAGCCGCCCTACACCACGAGAGTTGGTGAAGCCAGACGGCTGTGTCACAATCCAGACGGCTCGGGTCACGAGCCCTGGAGACAAACTCATGTGCGGAATCGCCGGTATCTACTCCCTCGACCAGCGCACGCCGCCGGACGTGCTCGACGCGATGAACGGTACGATGATTCATCGCGGCCCCAACGATGCCGGCACTTACCTTGACGGCCCGGTGGGGCTGGCCATGCGCCGCCTGTCGATCATCGGCGTCGACAACGGTCACCAGCCGCTGTTCAACGAAACCGGCGACGTGGCCGTGGTGTTCAACGGCGAGATCTACAACTATAGAG
>JAAUXY010049356.1_pt1 | contig 21084 bp, 21 predicted proteins | sample 7278121 | NCBI WGS metagenome assembly JAAUXY01 (sample SAMN14350117, study PRJNA611818) | marine sediment metagenome | isolation source: surface marine sediment (1.8m) | place: French Polynesia: Moorea | collected 2018-08 | reverse complement strand
GACACCGTCCAGGTGACGGATAACAATTAAGGGAAGTGGGGAAACGATAACTATGGCAACGCACACTGGTGACCGGTACTACGTGCCGCATGGCAGCCACTGGCCGATCGTAGGCTCGGCGGGCCTGCTGTTCCTGATGGTCGGCGTTTCGAGCTGGCTGAATGGGGCCGACCTGGGCTTCTACATCATGCTGCTCGGCTTCGCGATACTGATCTTCATGGTCACGGGCTGGTTTGCGACAGTGATCAACGAAAACCAGAGCGGCGTCTATAACTCGCAGGTCGACCGGTCGTTCCGGCAGGGGATGATGTGGTTCATTTTCTCCGAGGTCATGTTCTTCGCGGCGTTCTTCGGCGCACTGTTTTACGCCCGTAACATGGTGGTCCCATGGCTGGGCGGTGACAGTAACAATTTCTTCACCAACTTCTTGCTGTGGGAAGGCTACGAGGCCGAGTGGCCGACGAATGGCCCGGGTGCCCTGGGCGGCGACTACCAGGTGATGGGCCCGCTGGGCCTGCCGCTGATCAACACGGCGTTGCTGCTGACCAGTAGTATCACGGTGACGATCGCGCATCACGCGCTGATCGCCGGACAGCGCAATATCCTGAAGATCTTCCTCGCGCTGACGTTCATTCTCGGCTTCATCTTCGTGTACCTGCAGGCGGTCGAGTACGTGCACGCCTACCAGGACCTGAACCTGAGGCTGACGACGGGCATCTACGGCTCGACGTTCTTCATGCTGACCGGATTCCACGGTCTGCACGTAACGCTCGGCGGCATCATGCTCTTGATCATCTGGCTCAGGGTGATGAAGGGTCACTTTACGCCGGAGAAACACTTCGGTTTCGAAGCCGTAGCGTGGTACTGGCACTTCGTGGATGTGGTCTGGGTTGGCTTGTACGTATTCGTTTATTGGATGTAGGTGCTTGTGGGAGGGCCGTCCCGGCCCGATCGCGGCGAGACGCCGCTCCCACGAAGAGAATGAACACGGGCGCTTCGGCGCCCGTGTTCATCTGAGCGCGGGTGGTTCGATCCAGCCGAAAACGAACGACCCGACCAGGAACACGATCAGCACGAGCGAGAGTGCGACGCGAATTTTGAGCGCGCGCAGAACTTTCCTCGAGTCGTGGTTGTCACCAATCAGGTAAAAAAGACCCGAGCCAAGACTCAGGATGATCGCTGCGAGAAGCAGCAGCACGATGGTTTTCATACGGAGGCCGTAAATCAGAGACGCGGCAGTATAGCTTGGACACTTCAGCGACAAAAAGGCTCCCGGAATCACTGCCGTACGGCGTCGGCGCGGCGTTTGTCGTGCTGTTCGTGTGCCTTTGCCTGTGGCAGGTCGGCCGCGGGCTCGAGCGGCAGGAACAGCTGCGCCTCTACTCGAAGGACTCGAGCTTCGTCAGCTGGAGCGAGGGCATGGACGTCGTGCCGTTCCAGCGACTGAAAGTCACGGGTCGCCTGGACGGGCGCCGCCAGTTCCTGCTGGAGAACATCGTGCTCAACGGGCGCCAGGGCTATTACGTACTCACACCTCTGTCGTTTGACGACCAATCGCCCCTGCTGCTCGTCAATCGCGGCTGGGTGCCGAAACCCGAGACCGCGCGTTCGACGGAGTTTCTCGCCGTCGACGAATCGAGGATCACGCTTCGCGGTCGCGCCGGGCACCTGCCGCGGGCCGGCATCAAGATGGGTGATGGCATCGCCCCGGGACAGCGCTGGCCGATGTTCGGCGTGTATCCGGACTACGCCGAGGTCGCAGCCGCACTCGGCCGCGAGGTGCAGCCGCTGGTCCTGCTGCTGGATGCAGAGGACGAACATGGCTTCCTGCGCGAGTGGCGGCCGCAGGAATTCGGGCCCGGGCGCCATTTCGGGTACGCTTTCCAGTGGTTCGTCATGGCAACCGTGCTCGGCGCGCTGCTCGTGCGTAACTACCGCCGCAGAGGTTTCGAAGCATGACAGGAAGAAAGGACCCGGCAGGCCGACTGCAGCTGCTGATGCTCGCTGGCATCTTCTTTGGCCCGCTGATCGCGGCTGCCTGGCTCTACCTGGCCGGCGACGACCTGCAACCCGAGGGCCGCACCAATCACGGCGCACTGCTCGAGCCGATCGTCGCGATCGCCGAGCAGCTGCCCGATTCGCCGCTGCACGAGCACAACGAAGGCCACTGGCTGCTCCTGTACGCGAACACGGCGGCCTGCGACGACGCTTGCCGCGACGGCCTGTACACGATCCGCCAGTCCCGCCTGATGCTGGGCCGTGAGATGGAGCGAATCCTGCGTATCTTCTTGCACGGCGAAAGCCCGCCGGATACAGTGTTTCTCGCTGCGGAGCACGAGGGCCTGGTGACGATCGCCGATCGCAACCTCGCCGCCCTGCTCGAGCGCAAGAGGCCCGAGAGCCTCGCCGCCGGCGGCTACTACCTGATCGACCCGCTGAGCAACCTGGTGCTGTATTTCCCGCCGGACATCGACCCGTCGGACATGGTGGACGACATCAAGCGCCTGCTGAAGCTTTCGCGGATCGGCTGATACAACGGGAACCCGGACTTTGAGCATTTCAATCGAAACGTCGACGGACTGGCGCGACTACTACGAGCTGACGAAGCCGCGCGTCGTGATGCTGATAGTTTTTACGGCGATCGTCGGCATGTTTCTCGCCGTACCGGGCTGGCCCGGGGTCGCGCCGATGCTGTTCGGCACGATCGGCATCGGCCTGGCGGCATCCGGGGCCGCCGTTTTCAACCATGTACTCGACGCCCGCATCGACGTCCACATGCTGCGCACACGAGGCCGCCCGTTGCCGCAAGGCCGCATCTCCGAGGCGCGTGCGCTGGCGTTCGCCACGGTGCTCTGCATCGCTTCGATGCTCGTGCTGGTGCTGTTCGTCAACGTGCTCACGGCCGTACTGACGTTTGCGTCGCTCATTGGCTATGCGCTCGTGTATACGAAGTGGTTGAAACGTGCGACGCCGCAGAACATCGTCATCGGCGGTGCCGCCGGCGCCGCTCCGCCGGTGCTCGGCTGGGTTGCCGTCACGAACGAAATCCACAGCAGTGCACTCCTGCTGTTCCTGATCGTGTTCACGTGGACGCCGCCGCACTTCTGGGCGCTCGCCATTGCGCGCACCGAAGACTACGCCAGGGTCGGCATCCCGATGCTGCCGGTTACGCATGGTGCAGCCTACACGCGGCAGAGCATCCTGCTTTACACCATCCTGATGGTTCTGGTCTCTGTCATTCCGTACCTGACGGGCATGAGCGGCCTGCTATACCTCGGTACTGCGCTCGTACTCGGGGCGATGTTCCTTTACCACGCAGTCCAGATGATTCGCCTGCCCGACGACCTCGAATGGGCGATGAAGACCTTCAAGTTTTCACTGACCTACCTGGGCGTGTTGTTCGCCGCCCTGCTCATCGATCATTACTTCCTCGTGCAATTGAGCTTCTAGTCGTTTTTAGACACTGCGTCACTCTTGCCGCAGGATCATTCGCTACACTGTGCGGCGATGAGCTCATCCGTCGACCAGGCCCTGTTCGAGCGATTGCTGCGACCGCACATGAAGCGGTTGTACGGCATCGCGTGGCGCCTGGCCGGTAACAAGGCCGATGCCGAAGACCTGTTCCAGGACCTGTTGGTAAAGGCGTACGGAAAGCTCGACACGCTGGCCGACATCGAAGAGCCGTTCCCCTGGCTCAGTCGCGTTATGTACAACCTGTTCGTCGATCGCCACCGCAGCCTGAAGCGCCAGCGCCTGCGTATTGCGACCGAGGGCGAATTGCCGGGAGGCGGTATCGACGAGATGCCCGGCATCGACGACCCCGAGCGCGACCAGCAGCGCTTCGAGCAGCTCAGGAAGCTCGACGCAGCGCTTGCTCGACTTTCCGACGACCACCGGCTGGTCGTGCTGCTACACGACACGGACGGCTATAAATTAACTGAAATTCAGGAGCTTACGGGAATTCCGGCCGGCACGGTCAAGTCCCGCCTGCACCGCGCGCGAGCGCGCCTGCGGGAAATCCTCTCCGAGGATGGAACCTTTTCGTAATGGGAATCGTTATCGGGTATGAGCAGGAAAGAAACTATGGACCATCAAACTGAACAAGACCGCAAACTGCGGGATCTGTTAAAGGACTATCCGATGCCCGAAGCCTCTGCAGCCTATTTTGACGACGCGCTCGTTAGCGCCGCACGAAACGGCGCACGCCGCCAGCGTAATCGCTGGTTGCTGACGGGCTTCGGATCGGCGATCGCTGCCGGTCTCGCGATCTGGTTCATGGCCGGCGTGTTGATGACGACGCCCGACCTGCCGCAGTCAGATGCGCCCATTCCCGGAGTGACTATTGCGCTCGAAGAGCCGAAAACGATCAATCTCGTGTTCGCGTCGGCGACGGCACTCGACACGGCGACATTGACGGTGACGCTGCCCGACGGCATCGAACTTGCGGGATTCCCTGGGCAGAAACAGATCACCTGGGAAACGAGCCTCGTGGAAGGCAAGAACCGCCTTCCGTTGAAACTGATTGCGCTGACACCGCAGGGCGGCGAGTTGCTCGCGCGCCTCGAACACAATGACCGCGACAGGGAATTCCGGTTGCGGGTGGACGTATCCTAGAAGGAGCTTAGCTATGAAACCCATCTACGCGTTTATTGCGGCCCTCGCGCTGACCTGCCTGGCGCTGTCGCCGATAGTCGCCCGAGCCGACGACGACGATCTCGACGATCTCGACGTAACGATGGACATTCTCGACGACGAGGATGATCTCGACAACAACATCGCCGATATGCGCGGTCCGGAGGACGACGACGTCGACGACGATGACTGGGAAGACGAGGAAGAGTCGGAAGAGGAATACGAGGACGACGAATCCGAGGACGAACGGGACGAGGAAGACGACGAGTCCGAGGATGAGGAAGACTTCGACGACGAGTCCGAGGATGAGTTCGAAGACGACATGGAAGACGAGTTCGACGACGAAGATGACATGGACTCCGAGGATGACTTCGAGGAAGGCGAAGACATCGAGGATGACGAGGCGGAAGAGGACGACGACTCGGAAGACGACGACATGGACGACGAGGAAGAGGACGACGACTCCATGGAGGAAGACGACTCGATGGAAGAGGAATCCGAAGAGGAGTCCGACGAGGTCTGATTAAGGACCTCATCCGGGGCCAGATCCCCGGAAATCGCAAAATCCCCCCGATTGGTGCCCATTCGGGGGGATTTTTATGCGCCACGTCATGTTTTTCGGCGCCACGAATGGGTAGTCTCACCGTTGACATAACGCAGATTTTTCGTTTGGGCCCTTTCTGCGATGCGTAATCGACTGAAAAACCGTTTAATCGGCTGTGCGCTGGCGCTTTGCGTCGCTGTGTTCGCGTATGCGCCGCCCGCGGCCGCGATGACGGCAGAGCAGTACTTCGCGGATGGCAACCGGCTGTTCCGCGACGATCTCTACTGGGCGGCGCTACTGCGCTTCCGCCAGGCCTACGACGCCGGCATGGATACGCCGCTGTTGCACTACAACACGGGCATTGCCCACTATCGTGCCGGCCAGCACATTCGGGCACGCGACTCCCTGCTGAAAGCACTTGCTTCGCCGCGGCTATTGGTCGTCACGCAGTACAACCTGGGTTTGAACGCCTGGGCGCTCGGCGATACCGAAGAAGCGCTTCGGTGGTTCCGGCTGGCTCGTGACCAGCAGGAGAACGAAAAGATCTCCCGGTTCGCCGTTGTCGCCATATCGCGCATACGCGATGCCGAAGTGCCGACCGAACTCGAGCAGCGCGTGGTCGAGCGCAAAAAGAAACAGGATCGCAAGTTCACGAACCTGACTCTCTACACGAAAGTCGGTTTCGGCACGGACGACAACGTGTTCCGCACACCCGGCCAGGACTACATCGACTTTTCCGACCCGAACCTGCCCCTCGTGACGCCGGAAGTGCAGAGCGGCGCTTTCATTCCCGTGTCGCTTGGCGCCAAGTACAAGGTCAACAGCTATCCCTTCGAAGGCTTCTTCACGTCTTATCGCCTCAAGGGACGCTTCTACCAGGACAAGGAACTCGACAACGGCAACGAGCTGTTCCAGGAGTTTGCTTTCGGCAGCGAATTCCGCAGGAAAGAAGAAAACCGCAAGCGGCGCGTTTACAGCGCGTTCACGATCGCGAAGAGCGACGAGGTCTATTTCGACCCTGATAACGGCTCGGGCAGGACGCTGAACGGCGAGAACATCGAAGACCGCATGAACTACGTGCGTTACGGGCCTGAACTCGCGTACCGGCGCACGATCGGTCGCTTTACCTATGGATTCGACGTCGTGGGTCAATTGTGGAACTACGAGAAAACCCTCGCGACCGAATGGGACCACGAGTACTTCCGGTTCGACCTGACCACGCAGTACAAGTTTACGTCGACCTCGCTGCTGCGCTTCGAGATTGCCAAGTACAGCCGGCGTTACGGCGACCGGACCTCCTACGACCTGGACGGCGTGCAGCGCATCGGCAACCCCACCGTCCGCTACGACTACCTGCAAGGCACGGTGACGGCGCGGCAGCGGATCGTCGACAGCATGTGGTTCGGCGTCTCCTACGAATTCACCGACCGGCAGGACCGCTACGCCGGTTACAACGACTACCAGCGCGACAGTTACGGCTTCGAGTTCCGCTGGACGCCGGGACGTCGGTTCGAGTTCGACGTGGAAGGCTACTATCGGATCTACGACTTCCCCAATGCGTTCGCCTTCCACAACCCGGTCGCCGGCCCGAGAACGCAAGAGAGTGCCCGTGGCCGTGCCAGGGCGCAGTACAAGGTAACCCCGTCGATCAGCATCTTCGCGGAGGGCAACTACAGGGGCACCGCTTCCACGGACACGCGCATCGCGTACGACCGCTACTGGTATCTTCTCGGCGTTCGCTGGGAGCCGTTCTAGCTGAACAGGCTGCCAGCGTCCTGTTAGACTTCCCGGCTTTGCTCGCAGCGCCGCGCAACGCCGATGGACGTCACGCCAATCCTCGAACACCTCAACGACGCGCAGCGTCAGGCCGTTACTGCGCCTGGCGAGCCTACGCTCGTGATCGCCGGCGCCGGCAGCGGCAAGACACGCGTGCTCGTGCACCGCGCCGCCTGGCTCATCGACGTCGAGGGCGTCTCGCCGCAGAGCCTGCTCGCCGTAACGTTCACGAACAAGGCAGCCGCCGAAATGCGGGGCCGGATCGAGTCGCTGCTCGGCATCCCGGTCAGTCATCTCTGGATCGGCACCTTTCACGGCCTGGCGCACCGACTCTTGAGGCGCCACTGGCGCGAGGCCGGGTTGCCGCAGAATTTCCAGATCATCGATTCCGACGACCAGCTGCGGCTCATAAAGCGGCTGCTCAAGAATCTGGAGATCGATGACAGCCGCTGGGTGCCGCGCGAGATCCAGTGGTTCATCAACGCGCAGAAAGACGAGGGCCTGCGGCCGAAACACCTCGATGACGAGGGCGATCCGAATCGTCGCCAGACGATCTCGCTCTACAAGGAGTACGAGGCGGTCTGCGAGCGCGGCGGGCTCGTCGACTTCGCAGAATTGCTGCTGCGCGCCCACGAGTTGTGGCGCGACAATCCAGAGCTACTGGCGCACTACCAGCGGCGCTTCAGCCACCTGCTCGTCGACGAATTCCAGGACACCAACGCCATCCAGTACGCCTGGCTGCGCCTGCTCGCCGGCAAGGTCGCAATTCCGTTCGTCGTCGGTGACGACGACCAATCCATTTATCGTTGGCGCGGCGCACGCGTCGAGCACATCCAGCGGTTCCAGCGCGATTTCCCGGGAACCAACGTCGTCAAGCTCGAACAGAACTACCGCTCCACCCAGACCATACTGAGCGCCGCGAACGCCGTCATCGCGAACAATGCCGAGCGCATGGGCAAGAACCTCTGGACCGAAGGCTCGCAGGGCGAAGCGATCAGGGTTTACTCGGCCTACAACGAACGCGACGAGAGCGACTTCGTGATCGCTCGACTCAAGGACTGGGTAGCGCAGGGTAATGCGCGCGCCGATGCCGCGGTACTGTACCGCTCGAACGCGCAATCGCGCGTACTCGAAGAGGGGCTCATCAATTCCGGAATTCCGTATCGCGTCTATGGCGGCCTGCGATTCTTCGAGCGCGCCGAGATCAAGGACGCGCTCGCGTACCTGCGCCTGATTTCCCATCGCGACGACGACAGCGCGTTCGAGCGCATCGTAAACCGCCCAACGCGGGGCATCGGTGCCCGAACGGTCGACACGATGCGCAGCTACGCGCGCGCCAACGCCTGCTCGCTGTGGCGCGCTGCCGGCGCCGTCGCGAGCGACGAGCTGGCCGGCAGGGCGGCCAACGCGGTGCACGGTTTCATGACCCTGATCGAGAAGCTGGACCGCGAAACGGCAGCGCTCGAATTGCAGGACAAGGTCGATCACGTCATTCATGCGAGCGGATTGATCGAGTACTTCAAGAAGGACAAGGGCGAGAAGGGCGAAACCCGGGTGGAAAACCTCTTCGAGCTCGTCAGCGCGGCGAAGAGCTTCGAGCCGGACCCGGCCGAGGAGATGTCGCCGCTCGACGAATTCCTCGCACACGCGGCCCTGGAAGCCGGGGAAGGGCAAGCCGACGCGTGGGAGGACTGCGTGCAGCTGATGACGATGCACTCTGCCAAGGGGCTCGAGTTCCCGCTCGTGCTGCTCACGGGCATGGAGGACGGCCTGTTTCCGCACCAGCGTTCGATTGCCGATCCACAGGGTCTCGAGGAGGAGCGCCGCCTCTGCTACGTCGGGATCACGAGGGCCAAGCAGACGCTTTACATAAGCTACGCGGAGCAACGCCGACTGCACGGCATGGACAACTACTCGCAGGCATCGCGATTCATCGCCGAGATACCCGATGAGTACAAGGAGGAGATACGGCCGCGCGTACAGGTCTCGCGCCCGGTACGGTCGTCGGGCCCGGCGTCGTCCCGCGGCGCGGCCGTGGCGAAAGGCAGCGATATGGGTATTCGACTCGGCCAGCGCGTCCACCACAAGAAATTCGGCGACGGAGTCATCCTCAACTGCGAAGGCCAGGGCGCCCATGCCCGCGTCGAGGTCAACTTCGAAAGCGCCGGCACCAAGTGGCTGGTGCTGAGCTATGCGAATCTCGACCTGATGTAGAACCGCGGCTCGCGCGGTGCCGGCGCTAGTCGCCGAAGTTGAAGGGCACGCGGAACGTCAGGTCGGTGTCCGGTGCGTCGTCGGTCGCGCCGATGCCGACCGCGAGGTTCAGCGGTGGCCCGTCAGGCGTTCGAAGCGAGTAGCCGATCAGCAGTTTGCCGATCGTAACGTCGGACCCCGCGATCTCGGGATCGACGGCAGTCGCGATGGTCGTACGGGTAAACTGGTCGAGCTGGTAGCTGATGCTCAGCGACGAATACTCGTTCAGGCCGATACCTATGCCGAAGCTGGCGCGGATCGCATCGCCCGGATCGACCTTGCCGAATCCGACGACGTTGCCTTCCTCATCCAGCGACGTGCCCTTGTCGTCCTCCAGGGTCCACAGGTAACCGATGTTGCCGAAGAACACGACCGGGTCCGTCGGGTAAATGAAGGTCAGGCTGGGATTGATGCTCCAGAAGCCCGACCCGGTCGGCAGTTCCGTCGTAAACTGCGGCTGGCCTGCCAGCGTGGACATCGTCGCGATTTCGAACGGGTCGGTACCGGTATCCGACTTGATACGCAGGTTGCCGACGAGAAACGGCGACGTCGGCTTCTTGCGCCGGAACTGGTATCTCAGGCCCAGCTCGATGTCTCCGAGCCCGCTGCCCTGGGCCTTGTAGATGCTGTCCTCGACAGCGCCGGTCAGGAACTCCCGTGATTTCGTGGCGTCGTCGCGGTAAACCCAGGGCGCGGTCAGCTCGGCCTCGAACCGGTTGGTGATTCCGTAGCGGGACGTCAGCCTGGCCGTGTAGGTATCGCGGTCCGCCTCGACGACGTCGATGATCCCGACGAGCAGGGCCGGAAGCACGGTGAATCCTTCCACGGCGACCCGGTTGACGGACGAGTACGTCATGCCTATCGACGGCTCGAGCGTCAGGCGCCCTTTTGGAGTGAGTACGCCGCCGACGTCACTGCTGACTCTCGGCAGATCGGGCATCTCGCTTTGCTGCGCCTCGAGTTGCTCCCGGCGTTCGCTCGCCACCTCGACGTCATCGGCCGCCTTGCTGACGTCCGTGCCACCCCTGAACTCGTCGAGATCGTCGACCTGGTTCATGAGCAGTTCGAGCTTGCGACGCTGTTTGTCGATGCTGTCCATCTTCTGGAGCAGCTCCGCGTACTCCGCGTTGACTTCCTGCATTTTGCCGAGCAACTCGCTCGCTTCGGCACTACCGGTGTCGTTGGCGTAAGCGGGCATGCCGGGTATCGCGCCTGCCGCGGCAATGCATAAGGAATGGAGCACGTATCTCATCATCGTCGCTGATCCTTGCGTAGCTAGAACGATCCCAGGGTATCCAGCAGGGCCTGCTCGCCGGCCATGCCTTGCAACGCACCGGGTACGTTATTCAATGAAATGTCAAAAACGGTGGTCGTCGAGATCACCTGGTCGTCCAGCGAGTTCTGGACGATGTTTGCAAAACGGTCCGACATGGAGTCCAGGACGTTCGCAGACACGAAATTACCGGTGCCGCTTTGCACGAGCGTTGCTCCCATGCCCGACATGTCGACGTCGCCGAGACCTGACGCCATGTTGTTGATGGTGAAATTGTTCCGGTACTGCTCGACGCCATTGAGGTAGCCCGTCTGCGTAAATCCGAAAGACACGTCCAGTCCCTCGCCGATGCTGAAGCCGCCTCGCAATTCCTCGAGGAGCGTGTTGTCGACCAGCAGCGATTCGTAGGTAATTCCGAAATCGTCGCCTCGTTCGGTCGTGGCGGGGACCACCTCCGGCGGCGGGGCGCGCTCGATCGATGCATCCTGCCGCGGCAGCCGGCTCGCCTGATCCAGCATTTCAGCAAGCTCCTCGCGGTGCCGGTCGAGTTGGCGCCGTTGCGCGTCGAGCTCCTTCCGCTGCGCGTTCACGGCCATGATCTCCGTTACCAGCAGCTCACCCTGTGCTTCGAACTGTGCCCAACGCTGCTCGAGCGCTTTTCGCTGGGCGGAGATCGCCTCGATTTCCCGTTCGAGAAGGGAACCCTGCTGCTGTTGCCGGTCCAGGTCGGCCGCGCGCTCGACCAGCATGGCCTGCTGACCGGCGATGTCATCTCTCTGCCTGTGCAGCGCTGCAACCTGTTGCTCGAGCATGGCGAGCTTGGCTTCGAGATCCTCGCGTTCAGCGGCGCCGACCTCCTGGCTCAGGGGCGCACGGATTCCGGTGCCTGCAGGCGGGATCGTCTCGATCATCAGTACAGCGATACCGACCGCGACTATCGATGCTGCTGCCCAGGCTGCTTGTCGCGTACGTCGTGTGCGCCGTTCGCGCTGGCCCACAACCGAATAGGTCGCGACGAGCTGATCGATTGAACGACCACCGGTCGCACTTTGTTGCTGAAGTTCCGACACGTCAGAAATCTCCAATGCGCGGAAGGGTAACGGTCAGCTGCGCAAGGCTGTCGGTCGACAGCGCTGCCCCCATGGGCGCGCGCGCCAGGGCCGTCCATTCCGCGGTCTGATTGAAATGCTGCTTACCGATTGCCGGCGAACTCTTGATGATGAACAGGACCCCGTTGTCCCAGAGTTGGGCAAACTCACCTTTGCTCATGAACTTGATCCCCAGCGCCGGGTCTCCGATCAGGACTTCGTCGCCTCGTATGCCCTTCAGCACGACGAAATGGCGATAGCCTCGGTAGTTGATCAGCACGATGGCCGGAATCCCGGCTTTCTCGAGCGTCTCGAGAGACGCCTGGTAGCCGTCCGCGCTGTAGCCGATCGACTCGAGGTAGTTCTTCATATCCAGCAACGAGAATCCCGCGACAGCGATCTTCTTCTTGTCACCGGCGGCGTACATGGCTTTGAAAGGCTCCTGCTCACTCGTTTCGTCGTCGTAGTGAAAGGTCAGCAGTGTCGCCAGGGCCGCCGAGCCGCAGCTGAAATCGTACTGTTGGCGTACGACGTGCGCGAACTTCGTCTCCTGAAGGCTCTGCGCCGGCACGTTCGTTTCGCCCGCCGCTCCGGGTATCCACACCGAGCCGGCGCCCGCGTCGCTCGCGCAGAGCAAACCGACGCAGCCAAGCAAGGGCAAACGCAGGAACGTCATACTACTCTGTCACCGCGTCTACGGAGACATTGATGATCGTCGTGTTCTGGATCAGCACGTTGTTGCCGGTGTTTTGTACCGTGCTGAGGAAACCCGTCGAATCCGAGAAGGCTTCTCCGGTGATTACGTTGTCGCCATTGGTATTGCCAATCGCAACGTTGTCGTTGACTTCACCGTCCTGGTCTTGCGCATTGATCGTTACCTGCTCGACTTCGATTTTCTCGCGAGCCCGGTGCCGCGCCAGCTCTTCGTCACTCAGGGTTGCTTCCTGGTCGAACACACTGGTCTCGAGCAGGGCGTCCTTCTCAGCGGAGATCGCCGACGACGCCGAGGACTCGAATGAGTCCTCGGCGAACGCCGGCACCGCCAAGAGAATCAGAGACGATGAAACAAGCAGTCTCTTCAAACTTCGCATCCGTGATGCTCCTTCAGGTCTTGCCTATTGCAGCTCCAGGTTCGACTGCACGTTGACGTTCTGCTGAATCAGGCTGCTGTCGCCGGCGTTCTGGCCGATGACGTTGATGCCTGCGCTGTCGTTGAACGACTCGCTGATGCTGTTGCTCGTAGTAACGACGGAGTCTTTAGCGACGTCGGAAATGACGTGGTTGCCGGTGACACTGCCTTCGAGTACCGAGGTATTCGCAGCCACGCCGCCAAGCGAGATGCTGTTGTCGATTGTCGCGGTTCCGCCGTTGTTGGCCGCCGCACCACCCGCAGCTGCGCCGGCGAAGCTGTTGTCGGAGCTGTTGGAGTTGTCGCTGTTGTCCGAGTTGTCGGAATTGTCCGAGTTGTCCACCTCGGCGCTTCCGCCGTTGTTGGCAGCCGCAGAGTAATCCCACGCCTCGGCGTCCGTGTCGCTCGAGTTATCGCTGTTGTCGACCGTTGACGTGCTGCCGTTGTTGGCTGCCGCCGCGGCGCTGTCCGCGCTTGCCGAGCTGTCGTCCGAGTTGTCGCTGCTGTCCAGGCTGGCAACGCCACCGTTGTTGGCGACCGCCGACCTGCCGGCACCGAGCACGCCGCTCGAGTTCGAGTTGTCGCTGTTGTCGGAGTTGTTGCTGTTATCCGAGTTATTGCTGTTGTCGGAATTGTTGTTGCCGTTGTTGTTCAGCGTATTGGACGTGCTGACCGACAGCGAGCTGTCCGACGCCGCTGCCGCGCCATTGTCAGCAGACGTCTCGTTGGTCGTGCTGTTGTTGGCGTTGTTGCTGTTATCAGCGTTGTAGCTGTTGTCGGCGTTGTAGCTGTTGTCCGAATTGTCGGAATTGTCGGAGCTGTCGTTACCATTGTTGTTCAGCGTATCGGCGATGCCGACGGCGATGCTGCCATCCGTCGCCGAAGCGCTGTTGTTGTCCGACGTCGCGGCGTTGTTGGTGCTGTTGTTGCTGTTGTCGCTGTAGTCGCTCGTATCGGAGTAGGTGCTGTTGTCACTGTTGTCCGTCATGGTGGTCGCTGTCGAACCGTCGTTCGCCATCGCCGATCCGGCGCTCGACCCATTCAGGTTGTTCTCTACTTCGCCTGCCACCGCAGTGCCGCCAAAGACGAGGGCAGAGAGCAGGGCTATTGCTTTGTACTTTCCGGGTTTCATCGTTGTGTTCCTTTGCAAATTGAAACGGAATTCAGTGGGTCATTCAGCGCCGCTGGCTGATCCCAGGTTGGACTGGACGTTGACGCTTTGCTGGACCGCCGAAGCTTGCCCCGCATTCTGCGCGGAAACGCTGATGCCGCTGACGCCGGTAAATGATCCTCCGACCTCGTTGGCCGTCTCGCTGTCACTGCCGCGCACTATCGAGCCTGTGTGGTTATTGCTCACGGTAGCGTCGAGGTCGCTCTCGCTGATGGCAATGCCGCCGAGCTCGATGCTGTTGTCGATCTCCGCGGTGCCGTCGTTGTTCGCTGCTGCACCGCTGTAGTGCGATTCGGCTGCGCTGTTGTCCGAGCTGTCTGCGTTATTCGAATTGTTGCTGTTGTCCGAATTGTCGCTGTTGTCGACGATGGCCATGCCGTCGTTATTTGCAGCAGCAGACCCGTAGCCGGCTTCCGCCTCATCGTCGACGGAGTTGTTGCTGTTATCCGCCGTCGCGGTGCTGTCGTTGTTCGCAGCCGCGGCTTCGTACGAAGCGTCCGCCGAGCTGCCGTCGGAGCTGTCGCTATCGTCAATACTCGACTCGCCACCGTTGTTCGCCACAGACGCGCCGTGGATGCCTCCGACATGGCTGGTCTCCGAGTTGTTGCTGTTGTCCGAATTGTCGGAGTTGTCCGAGTGATCCGAATTGTTGGAGTTGTCATTCAGGTTGCCGTTGCCGCTGTCGGTGGTTGCGAGCGCGACGCTGCCATCGGCCGCCGACGCAGAACCGTTGTCGCTCGTGACGGCGTTGTTCTGGCTGTTATCGGAATTATCGGCGTTGATCGAGTTATCCGAGTTGTCTGAATTGTCCGAATTGATGGAGTTGTCCGAATTGTCCGAACTGTTGTTCAGGTTGCCGTTTCCGACGTTGCTGGCCGTTATCGCCGTGCTGTCGTCAGCGGCAGAAGCGCTGCCGTTGTCGGATTCCGCGGCATTGTTGGTGCTGTAGTTGGCGTTATTGCTGTTGTCCTGGGCGTGATTGGTATCACTGTTGTTCGAGTTGATGGTCTCCGTGCTGGCCTCGGAATCTTCATTGGCCATCGATGAGCCCCCGGTAGCAATGTTTCCATTGTTATTGAGCTCGATGTCGTACCCTTCATCAGTAGCGTGTGCTGACGTTGCGAGCAAAGACATCGACGCAACCAGGAGCAATTTGCTGGTGAGTCTGTCCTCAAATTTCATCGCTGTTTCCTTTTCTGGTTCGGTCGGGCGAGGTTTTGCTTGTTACTTATTCCAGTTCCAAAATACTCTGCGGAACGCGCCAGACAATTCCCGCGATGGGATTACCGCCTACGGTATCCTCGTTTCGGTACCCAAGAATTGGGGTGATCTTTCGGACCTGCTTCGCACGGTGCCTTGTGACCCGTGTCCCGGATTCCGAAATCAGGGCCCGAACGGCCGTTTATAAGGTTTTTCGACATTGAAAGGCGCGTCTCCGGAGGGTATTTTGAGTAGACGTTTAAAAGGACTTGGACGCCGGAATCGGGATTCCGGGAACGCAGCTCGAGAACAAGAATTAGCAAGAACAACGAGAGGGAGGCTGTCAGTCAGTATCGTCCATGGATCTGAGCCCCACCGATCTACAACTGGTCTCATACGATCTCTACAAGACCGATGAGAAATATGACTTCAAGCTGACGGACATCCTGCGCCGTCGGCATCGGCCGATCCTGTTCATTCTCGACCGGTTCGGCGAACTCATTTATTCCTGCCGCCCTGACGAGAAATCGAACGACGAGCGATTCAGCCCGGTCATCACTCCGGAATTGCTGAAGAAAGCGGTGGCCGAAGCCCGGAAGCTGCTTTGCGACGACGGGAATTCGGGTGACGGCGTCATCAGGCAGGTGGTCATCAACAAGCCTGACGAAAAATGCGCGCTCGTGGTTCTGGAAAACCAGTTCTGGTGTGTGCGGGTATTCGGCATGGATGGCGGCGTGCTGGACGTCGAGGAGCGTTTCGCAGCACTCGTGGAGCCCATAGGCGAACCCAAGTCGGGCAATATCGATCTGCAGAAAGTCAAAGGCCTGTTCCGGCTCTCCAAAAGGGAGGCGGACGTCGTCGAAGAACTCATATCCGGCGGTACCGACAAGGAGATCGCGCGGCAGCTGGGAATCAGCGTGGAAACGGTTCGTGCCTACCTGAAGTCCGTGCGAGCCAAGCTCGGTGTGTCCACGCGAACGGCAATTGTCTCTGTCGTGCATAACCTCAGGGACCACGACGCGCCGGACCCATAGGGGACAATAAGATGGCAGACGTTTCATCGGCTGAAGAAACAACCCGTGAACTGCAGAAAGAAGACGAGGCTTCGTATTCCGTAGACCGGCTCGAACAGGATCTCAAGAGCCTGCACGGCAAGTGGCGCCGGGTCGAAAACCAGATACAGGAACGCGACCGCCACATCGATCGGCTCACGGAAACGGTTTGCGAATACCAGGAGCAGGTTCGCATGCTCGAGGCTGACATCGAGCGGGTACGGGAGGAAAAGCAGGGCGTCGAGACCGACCTTGCAAATCGCTGCGAGTCCGAATCACAGGCAGAAACGCGAATCGCGGAACTCGAATCGGAAAGCTCCGACCTGGCGATCCAGTTGCAGGACCTGGGTGGCTACATCGATGGCCGCAAGGACGACTGGCGAGAGATGCGTTCCCGTCTCGAGTCCTACGAGGACACGATTCGTGGCATGGAGAAGCAGCTCGAGGACCATGACGGAATCGTTGCGGGCAAAGCGGACGAAAATGCCGTGCTCGCGCAGCGAATCATGGACCTCGAGCGTGAGCTGGCCGAGCTCCGGGGTCGTCACAACGAAAAGAAAACCCACAACGCCGAGTTGCAGCAGGCGCTCAAAGACCAGTCCTGTGAGCTCGGCGCGGTCAACAGTCGCGTCATCGCACTGCAAAAAACGACAGAGGAACTGAACGAACAGCTTGCCGAGCGGCAGCGCGAAATCGAGTCGATGACCGAGTCGGCCGGCCAGCACGGCAGCACGATGTCGCGGCTGGAGGAACGGCTTGCGGAGCAGAAGAGCACCGTGGCAGAGCTGCGCGGCGAGCTGCACGAAGCAAGAGAGAACGCCGCCGATCACGAAGCCGTCGAGGCGCTCAGGCTCGAAGCCGCCGAGCAGAGAATACAGGCGACCGAGCTGCAGGCAATACTCGCGGAAGTCAGGGCCGAGAAGAAAGCGCTCGAAATCGAACTCGAGGCGCAGAACGAGCTGGTGGGCACGCTCGAGCAGGAGCTCGAGCGCAACCGGAAGAAAGTGGATTCGCTCGATATCTGCGGTACGCGTCTTTCCGCCATTGCAAACGACATCCGCGATATGGACGTGCGAATCGATGACGAGTGGCTGCGCTCACCGTCGGGATCCGGGGATATCGTCGAACTCGTCGACGACGAAAACGCGGAAGTCATGCTCGAGCCCGAGGAGATCCTGGAGGACACGCAGGTGTGTGAGCATCGGTTCATCGCCGATGATCCCGACAGCGATGACCCCGTGAGCTACGATCTCGACCAACGCAGTATGACGGTCGGCCGTTCCCGCCGCAGCGATATTCGGATCAACAGCAAATACATCAGCCGTACTCATGCAACGATTCGCGTGGTCGGCGACAAGGTGGTCGTCGAAGACGTCGGCAGCACCAACGGCTTTCGTGTCAACTCCCGGGAATCCAAGCGATGCGAGCTGCAGGACGGTGATACGGTGCAGTTCGGTACCAGCAGTTTCCGGTACGTGCGCTCGGTACCTGGCTAGCGCCACGCTACAGCGCCAAACGGCTGCAGCGACCTTGACCTGATGCGGAGTTAGGTTGACACTTCGCAGAAAGGTCGAGCCCTAATAATGAAGATTCTCATTCTCGGTGCCGGTCAGGTCGGTTCGTCCGCGGCATACCACCTGTCTCGCGAAGAAGCCAACGAGGTCACCGTCGTCGACATGCGGCCCGACGTGCTCCGCGAACTGCAGGACCGCCTCGACATTCGCACCGTCGTCGGCCATGCCGCGTACCCCGAAGTGCTGACGCGCGCCGGCGCCAACGATGCAGACATCGTCGTCGCTCTGACCGATACGGACGAGACCAACATGGTCGCCTGCCAGGTCGCGTATACGCTGTTCCACACGCCGACGAAGATCGCGCGCATCCGCTCTGCCGACTACATGACCTCGACGCGATTGTTCGTACAGGACGCGATCCCTATCGACGTGCGCATCAGCCCCGAGCAACTCGTCTGTGAATTCGTCGAGCAGCTGATCCTCTACCCTGGCGCCTCGCAGGTGCTCGATTTTGCCGACGGCCGCGCGCGCCTCGTCGGCGTAAAAGCCGACCGCGACGGTTTGCTGGTCGGGCAGCGTATCGCTGCGCTGAAGGAGCACATCCCCAATACCGAGGGGCGGATTGCAGCGGTCTACCGCGAGGGCAAAGCAATGCTGCCCAAGGGCGACACGACGATCGAGGAGGGCGACGAGGTTTTCTTCATTGCCGATCGCAAGGACGTTCGTGTCTTCATGAGCGAAATGCGGCGCCTCGAAGACCCGGTCAGGCGCGTCGTCATTGCGGGCGGCGGCAACATCGGCGTTCGTCTTGCGAAGGCGCTCGAGCAGACCAACCAGGTCAAGATCATCGAGCGCGACCAGCTGCGCGCCCGTTATATCTCCGAGCAGCTTTCCAAGGCCATCGTGCTCGTCGGCGACGCGGCCGATGAGGAGCTGCTGCTCGAGGAAAACGTCGACAACGTCGACGTCTTTTGCGCACTGACGAATTCGGAGGAAGCGAATATCCTGAGTTCGATGCTCGCGAAGCGGCTCGGCGCGCACAAGGTCATGGCGTTGATCAACCGTGCGTCCTACGTCGACCTCGTCGAGGCCGGCACGATCGATATCGCCATCTCGCCGCAGCAGATAACGATCGGCTCGTTGCTGGCCCACGTGCGACGTGGCGACGTCGTCAAGGTGCACTCGCTGCGGCGCGGCGCGGCAGAAGCCATGGAAGCCATTGCGCACGGCAGTGAGAACGAGTCGAAGGTGGTCGGCCGCTCGATCGAGGAGATCGACATGCCGAAGGGCACGGCAATTATCGCCATCGTCCGTGATGATCGCGTCATCATTGCCCACCACGACACGATGATAGAGACCGACGACCACGTGATCATGTTCATGACCGACAGGCGCAAGATCGAACACCTGGAGACGCTGTTCCAGGTCGATGTCTCTTTCGTCTGACCGCGGCCGGCAATGAACTGGACCGTCGTTCAACGCATTCTCGGCCTGCTGCTGATGATGTTCAGCATCACGATGCTGCCACCGATTATCGTCAGCCTCATCTATGCCGACGGCGCCTGGCTGTCATTCATCGAGGGCTTCGCGATGACATTCTTCGCGGGGCTCCTGCTTTGGGCGCCCGTGCGGCGCGTCCGAAAGGAGTTGCGACTGCGTGACGGGTTTCTCGTCGTCGCAGCGTTCTGGACCGTCCTGGGCTCGTTCGGCGCGGCACCACTGTACTTCGACGATCACCTGACGATGTCGCTCACCGACGCGATTTTCGAATCGATGTCGGGGCTGACCACGACGGGCGCCACGGTATTGACGGGGCTCGACGAGTTGCCGAAATCCCTGCTCTATTACCGGCAGCAACTTCAATGGCTCGGCGGTATGGGCATCATCGTCCTCGCCGTCGCCGTTTTACCAATGCTCGGCGTCGGTGGCATGCAGCTTTACCGCGCAGAGACGCCCGGCCCGGTCAAGGACACCAAGCTGACGCCGCGCATCACTGAGACGGCGAAAGCGCTCTGGTACGTGTACCTGGCCTTTACCATTGCTTGCACGATCGGCTACGCGGTGGCGGGCATGGGCATATTCGACGCGATTTGCCATGCGTTCTCGACTGTCGCGATCGGCGGCTTTTCCACGCACGACCTGAGTATCGGCTATTTCAACAGTCCCGCAATCGATATCGTCGCGATCGTGTTCATGTTCATTGCCGGCATCAATTTCTCGCTGCACTTCTATGCGTGGCGCTACGTGTCGATCCGCCACTACGGGCAGGATCCCGAGTTTCGCGCGTACACCTTCGTGCTGGTCATGCTCGCCGCTCTCGTTTGCCTGTCGCTGCTCAACTACTGGGGACTGCAGGGCAGTGGCATGACCATCGTCAACGGCGTATTCCAGGCGGTGTCGATCGCGACCACCACGGGTTTCACGACGGACAACTTCGCCACCTGGCCGGGTGCGCTGCCCGTCATCCTGATTTTTTCGAGCTTCGTGGGCGGCTGCGCGGGTTCGACGGCGGGCGGCATCAAGGTCATTCGCTGGTTGCTGGTCTACAAACAGGGCGGCCGCGAGATTGCGCGACTCGTGCACCCGAGCGCCGAGATTCCCGTCAAGCTCGGCAACAAGGCCGTTCCGTACCGGGTCGTGGACGCCGTCTGGGGCTTTTTCTCTATCTACATCATCTGTTACGGGATCATGATGATCCTGATGATGGCGACCGGCCTCGACCAGGTGACGGCTTTCTCTGCCGTGGCCGCCACCCTCAACAATCTCGGCCCCGGGCTGGGAGACGTTGCTTCCGGCTTCATGACCGTGACCGACACGGCCAAATGGGTTGCCGTCGTCGGCATGCTGCTCGGCCGCCTCGAGATCTTTACCCTGCTCGTGCTGATCACGCCGACGTTCTGGCGACACTGACGGCGCGATGAACGCTCTCGACCGGATCAGCGCGGCGATCGGCAAAGCGACCTCATGGCTGACGCTGGCGATGGTGCTCGTCACGTTCGTCGTCGTCGTGCTGCGCTACGTCTTCGACTTCGGCTTGATCTGGTTGCAGGAGTCGGTCACCTGGATGCACGCGGCGGTGTTCATGCTCGGCGCAGCCTATACCTTGCTCGACGAGGAACACGTGCGCGTCGACGTGTTGTACGGCAAGGCGACTCCCGTGCAACGGGCATGGATCGATCTCGTCGGCGTCGTCGTGTTCCTGCTGCCACTTTGCGCATTCCTTGCCGTCAAGGCATGGGACTTCGTCGCGATTTCCTGGTCGATGCAGGAGGCATCGCGCGAGTCGGGCGGCCTGCCTTACCCGATGCTGCCGATCCTCAAAACGGCACTTCTGATCATGCCTGCACTCGTCGCGCTGCAGGGCGTCTCGATGCTGCTGCGCGCCGTCGCGGTAATCAGGGGCCGCTGACGATGGAGTGGGTTGCCGCACTGCTGTTCGTCAGCGTCATCCT
>JAAUXY010082375.1_pt1 | contig 21094 bp, 19 predicted proteins | sample 7278121 | NCBI WGS metagenome assembly JAAUXY01 (sample SAMN14350117, study PRJNA611818) | marine sediment metagenome | isolation source: surface marine sediment (1.8m) | place: French Polynesia: Moorea | collected 2018-08 | reverse complement strand
CGCGAGGCCCTGGCCGGCCTGAGGCGCTCCGAGCTGCGCGACGACGCCGCGGTCCACGAGACCGTGCGCGTCGCCCTCCGGCGCTGGGCCTACCGGCTCTTCGGCAAGCGCCCGGTGACCGACGTCCACGTCCTGCGCCTCGATTGACACCCGGTCCGCGCTCTGCCAGGAAGCTCACAGGAGGAAACGCCATGATCGGACGCTTGAACCACGTCGCCATCGCGGTCCCCGACTTGGCGGCCGCCTGCGCCCAGTACCGCGGCGTCCTGGGCGCCGAGGTCTCGGACCCCCTGGACCAGCCGGAGCACGGCGTCACCGTCGTCTTCGTATCCCTGCCCAACACCAAGATCGAGCTGCTGCACCCGCTCGGCGCCGAGTCGCCCATCGCGAAGTTCCTGGAGCGCAGCCCGGCCGGCGGGATCCACCACATCTGCTACGAGGTCGACGACATCCACGCCGCGCGCGAGCGCCTGCAGTCGGAGGGCGCCCGGGTGCTCGGCGACGGCGAGCCCAAGATCGGTGCCCATGGCAAGCCGGTGCTCTTCCTTCACCCCAAGGATTTCTGCGGCACCCTGGTCGAGCTCGAGCAGGCCTAGGAGCCGCCTGATGACCGTCTTCAACGGCATCGTGCTCTATGCCTGCATCTGGTTCGTTGTCATCTTCACGGTGCTGCCCTGGGGCGTGCGGGCGCCGGACAATCCCGAGGCCGGCCACGAGGTCGGGGCGCCTGACCGGCCCCGGCTCCTGCTCAAGGCGGGGATCACGACTGTGATCTCGGCCGTGGTCTGGGGCATTGCATATTTCCTGATCACCAGCGGCCTGCTGTCCTTCCGGCCCGGCTGAGGCCCGGCGGGGCTAAGGGCTTTGTTAAGCCCGGCGGCCTAGCCTTCGGCCATGAGAAATACTCAAGAAGTCCTCTTAACTATCTGCTTTATATTATTTTTTTCATCCTTGAGCCGAGCCGCGGGAGAGCCTTTGGAGCTGCGCATCTCGCCTGCGGACTGCGCGCGTCTGGTCGCCCACCTTTCGGATGACGACGTGGCCTACCAGCCCGGCGTTGACGTGCGAGGCCGGCCGGTCGCGTCGGCGGACCTCGATGACGCGCCGAAGCTGGCGCTGCCCAATGACTACCGGGTCCGGATCGAGGTCGACAGCGACGACCGCTTCGGCGTTCCGGCCAGGGCCGGCAGCTACGACGCCGACATTGCGGTCGGCGAAGCCCTGGTCGAAGCCGACGGCCGGGTCCTGTTCAACGGCCAGACATTGGCGCCGGGAGCCGCTTTCGAGCTGGGCCGGCGCTGTCGGGAACTGCTGCGGCAGACGCCCTGAGCGCGATGGACAAGGCCGCGGGCATCCCCTAGTCTCTGCGCGCTTTTCATCCGAGCCTTCGGGATACCGTCCAGCCGATGCGCCTCTCCGTCTATTTCCTGCCGACCCTGCGTGAGACTCCGAAGGAAGCGGAGATCGTCTCTCACCGCCTGATGCTGCGGGCGGGCATGGTGCGCCAGGCCAGCGCCGGGATCTATTCCTGGCTGCCCCTGGGCTACCGGGTCCTGCGCAAGATCGAGCAGATCGTGCGCGAGGAGCAGGACCGCGCCGGCTGCCAGGAGATGCTGATGCCGACCATCCAGTCGGCGGATCTCTGGCGCCAGTCCGGCCGCTACGACGACTACGGCAAGGAGATGCTCCGGATCGAGGACCGCCACGGCCGTGACATGCTCTACGGCCCGACCAACGAGGAACTGATCACCGACATCTTCCGCCACGCGATCAAGAGCTATCGGGACCTGCCGCGGCTGCTCTACCACATCCAGTGGAAGTTCCGCGACGAGGTCCGGCCGCGCTTCGGGGTCATGCGCGGGCGCGAGTTCCTGATGAAGGATTCCTATTCCTTCGATCTAGATTTCGATTCCGCGAAAACGGCTTACAACAAGATGTTCGTGTCATATCTCCGGACCTTCGCGCGCATGGGCCTGAAGGCGATCCCGATGGAGGCGGACACCGGACCGATCGGCGGCAACCTGAGCCACGAGTTCATCATCCAGGCGGACACCGGCGAGAGCGAGATCTACTGCGACAAGCACTTCCTCGACTTCGACGTGCTCGGCTCCGACATCGACTACGAGAACCCGGCGGGCCTGCAGACGGTGGTCGATTCCTTCACCAGCCTCTACGCCCGGACCGACGAGAAGCACGACGCGCAAGCCTTCGCCGCGGCCGTCGCCGAGGAGCGGCGCTACGAAGGTCGGGGGATCGAGGTCGGCCACATCTTCTATTTCGGGACCAAGTACTCCGAGCCCCTGGGCGCCGAGGTGGCCAAGCCAGACGGCACCCAGGTCCCGGTGCACATGGGCTCCTACGGCATCGGCGTCTCCCGCTTGGTCGGCGGCATCATCGAGGCCAGCCACGACGAGTCCGGGATTATCTGGCCGGAGGCCGTGGCGCCTTTCAAGGTCGGCCTGATCAACCTGAAGGTCGCGGACGCGGCCTGCAGCCAGCTCTGCGAGGAGATCTACGGCAAGCTGCGGAGCGCCGGTGTCGAGGTGCTCTACGACGATCGCGACGAGAGCGCCGGCGCCAAGTTCGCGACCATGGACCTGATTGGCTTGCCCTGGCAGCTGGTGATCGGCCCCCGCGGGCTCAAGGCCGGCACCGTCGAGTTCAAGAACCGCGCCAGCGGCGAGCGCGAGGAGCTGTCGCTGGATTCGGCCCTGGCCCGCCTATCTGACTAAGCGATGGTCTTCAGCGCTTTCGAACGCCTGGTTGCCCTGCGCTACCTGCGGCCACGGCGGCAGCAGGGCGTAATCTCGGTGATCGCCCTCTTCTCGCTGCTGGGCATCGCCATCGGCGTGGCCGCGCTGATCGTCGTCATGTCTGTGATGAACGGCTTCCAGCAGGAGTTCCTGCGCCTCGTCCTGGGCGTCAACGGCCAGTTGACGGTCCAGGCGCACGACGGGCGCATCGACTACTACGAGGCGTTGTCCGACCGTCTGCGGAGCATCCCCGGGGTGGGCGCAATCACGCCGCAGGTGCACGGCCAGGTCATGGTCGTCGCCGGGGACGCCACCGCGGGCGCCCAGGTCCGTGCCATGAGCCTCGACGACCTGCGCGCCCGCGACCTGGTCGCCGGCAACGTCAGGGCCGGCAGCATCGACGCGATGGCGGAGGGCGAGGGGGTCCTGATCGGCACCCGCATGGCGTCCAAGCTCGGAATCGCGGTCGGCGACAGCATCACCCTGGTCCAGCCGCGCGGCAACGTGACCCCCCTGGGCATGGTGCCGCGCTTCAAGACCTACACGGTCGCCGGGCTCTTCGAGGTCGGGATCTATCACTTCGACAACCTGATCATCTACGCGCCGCTGGCGGCGGGCCAAGTCTTCTTCAGGCTGCGCGATCAAGTCAACACGATCGAGATCTTCGTCGACGATCCGGACCAGGCCGACCGCATCACCAGGTCCGCGGTTCAGATGCTCGGCGGCGGCTACCGCATCAACGACTGGCGGCGGGCGTCCAGCGGCTTCTTCGCCATGATCCAGGTCCAGCGCAACGTGCTGTTCCTGATCCTCACGCTGATCATCGTGGTCGCCGCCTTCAACATCATCTCGGGCCAGATCATGCTGGTGAAGGACAAGGGGCGCAGCATCGCGATCCTGCGCACCATGGGCGCGACCCGGGGCATGGTGATGCGGGTCTTCCTGCTCAGCGGGGCCAGCATCGGGGTGGTCGGCACGCTGCTCGGCTTCGCCCTCGGACTGGCCCTGTCGGACAACATCGAGCTGATCCGCGCGCTCCTCGCGGGACTTCTGGGGATCGAGCTCTTCGATCCCTCGATCTACTACCTCTCCGAGCTGCCGGCCAAGATCGATCCCGCCGAGGTGTCGGCCGTGGTGATCCTGGCGCTCCTGCTGTCCTTCCTGGCGACGATCCAGCCGGCCAGGCGGGCCGCCCGCCTCGATCCGGTGGAGGCCCTTAGATATGAATGACTCCCCTGCATCCGGGCTGCGGCTTCGGGACGTCAAGAAGACCTTTCGCCAGGGCGCGCGCGCGCTCGACGTGCTGTCCGGCGTCGACCTCTCCGTGCAGAAGGGCGAGATGGTCGCCCTGGTCGGCCCCTCGGGCGCAGGCAAGTCGACCCTTTTGCACATTGCCGGGCTTCTGGAGGGCCCGGATGCGGGCGAGATCGAGATCGACGGGCACGGGACCCTGGGCCTGCCCGACGACGAGCGCACGGCGCTGCGCCGCCAGACCATCGGCTTCGTCTACCAGTACCACCACCTGCTGCCGGAGTTCTCGGCGCTGGAGAACATCGTGCTGCCGCAGATGATCGCCGGGCAGTCGCGCCGCAAGGCGGCCGAGCGCGGCCTCCAGCTCCTGACCGTGGTCGGCCTTTCGGAACGCGCGCAGCATCGCCCGGCCGAGCTCTCCGGCGGCGAGCAGCAGCGGGTCGCCATCGTGCGCGCACTGGCCAACCGACCTTCGGTGCTGCTTGCGGACGAGCCGACCGGCAACCTTGATCCGCACACCGCCGACGACGTCTTCGACCTGCTGATCAACGTGGTCCGCAGCGCCAAGCTTGCCGCCATGATCGCCACCCACAACTACGAGCTGGCGCGGCGCATGGACCGCATCCTCAGGCTGGAGGAGGGCGGCATCGTTGAGGGCCTGTGAGCGCCGGACCGCAAAGCAGGGCAGGGGCGCGCCTCTGCGTCGCGCTGCCGCAGCACCGATGACGGTCGTCCGATGATCTTCAGCGCCTTCGAACGCCTGGTCGCGCTGCGCTATCTGCGCCCACGGCGACAGGGCCGCTCGGTCTCGGCGATCGCCTTCTTCTCCATGCTAGGGATCGCCCTCGGCGTCGCGGTCCTGATCGTCGCCATGGCGGTCATGAGCGGCTTTCGCGACCAGCTCATGGGCCAGCTCCTCGGCGTGAACGGCCATATCACGATCCGCCAAGACTCCGGCAGGATCGACGCCGACCCGGCGCTCCTGGAGCGTCTGATGGAGATCCGCGGTGTCATCCAGGTGATCCCGCAGGTTCAGGCGGAGGTCATGGTCGCGGTCGGCAACTCGGCCACCGGGGCCCTGGTCCGCGGCATGTCCCTGGAGGACCTGAAGTCCCGGCGGCGGATCGCCGACAACGTGATCGCCGGCGACATCGACGACCTGCGAGACAGCGGCAAGATCCTGATCGGCGTCCTCCTGGGACCGAGCCTCGGGATCTCCGTGGGCGACCGCATGGCCTTCGTGCTGCCCAGGCGGGGCGGCGACGGGATCGTCATGGCGCCGGAGATCAGCGCTTCCACCGTGGCCGGAATCTTCCAGGTCGGCAGTCCCGACTACGATTCCTCCCTGATCTACATGTCCCTGGCGGCGGCACAATCGGTCTTCGGCCTGCCGGGGCAGGTCAACGCGATCGAGGTCTTCGTCCAGAACCTGGACGAGGTCGACCGGATCTCGGCCGAGATCGAGGCGCGCCTCGGCCCGGGCTTCGACGCGGTCGACTGGCAGGAGGCGAATGCCAGCCTGGTCACGGCGCTCCAGGTCGAGCGCATCGCCACCTTCCTGATCCTCACCCTGATCGTCGTTGTGGCGGCCTTCAACATCGTTTCCGGGCAGACCATGCTGGTGAAGGACAAGGGCTCGGATATCGCCATCCTGCGCAGCATGGGGGCCTCCCGTGGCACGATCCTAAGGGTCTTCCTCTTGAGCGGTGCCGCCATCGGCTTTGCTGGCACCCTCCTGGGCCTGGCCATGGGAGTCGCCTTCTGTTCCCACATCGAGGAACTGGGCCGGCTGCTTCAAGGGCTGCAGGATTCCCTGCGGCGGCTTCCCGTCTTCGGCCCTCTGGCCGAGTACATGGAAGGCACGATCCGCTTTCTCGCCCAGATGCCCGCCAGGATCGACCCGCTTGAGGTGGCGGTCGTGGTGGTGACCGCCCTGGTCCTGACGCTTCTGGCCAGCCTCCAGCCGGCCTGGCGGGCCGCCCGGCTCGATCCAGTCGAAGCGCTGCGCTACGAATAGCGACCGGACCGTCTCATCCACGATATCCACAGGCCGGCCGCCGCCTCGGGAGATGACGCGGCCCGCCGCGCGTGGAATCCTTCGGCCATGCCTCACGCCGGATTCGTTCATCTTCGCGTCCACTCGGCCTACTCGCTCTCGGAGGGCGCGCTCAGGCTCAAGGACCTGGTCAAGACCTGCCGGGAGCAGAGGATGCCCGCGGTCGCGGTCACCGACAGCGGCAACCTCTTCGGCGCCCTGGAGTTCGCGCAGACCGCCGAGGCGGCCGGTGTCCAGCCGATCATCGGCTGCCAAGTCGGCCTGACCGCCGAGGACGCCCAGGGCCGAAACGGCACGCCCCCGACGCCGGACCAGCTGGTCCTGCTGGTTCAGGACGAGGCCGGCTACCGCAACCTCATGAAGCTGGTCAGCCGGGCCTTCCTGGAGGGCGACCCGGGCCTGGACCCCCAGGTGACCTTGGACGAGCTCACGGCCCTGAGCGGCGGCCTACTGGCCCTGACCGGCGGCCCGGCGGGGCCGCTCGGCCGGCTGATCCGGGCCCGCCGCCCCGAGGCGGCGGCAGCGCTGCTCCGGCGTCTGATGCAGGCCTTCCCCGGCCGGCTCTACGTCGAGCTGCAGCGCCACGGGCTGTCTGCCGAGGCCGAGACCGAGAGGCCCCTGCTGGACCTGGCCTACCGCCACGAGCTGCCTCTGGTCGCCACCAACGACGCCTACTTCCCCGATGCCGAGATTCATGAGGCCCACGACGTCCTGCTTTGCATCGCCGAGGGCCGCTACGTCACGGAGCAGGAGCGGCGCCGGCTGACCCCGGACCACCGCTTGAAGACCGCCGAGGAAATGCGCGCGCTCTTCGCCGACCTGCCCGAGGCGGTCGACAACACCCTGGTCGTGGCCCGGCGCTGCGCCTGCTACCCGGCCTCGGTCGACCCGATCCTGCCGGCCTATCCCACCGATGCCGGGCGCAGCGAGGCCGAGGAGCTGCGCGCCCAGGCGGCGGCGGGCCTGGAGCAGCGCCTGGCGGCGCAGGTCTACAGCGAAGAGATGGACGCCGCGGCGCGCGAGTCGGCGGCCAAGCCCTACCGGGACCGCCTTGATTATGAGCTCGCCGTCATCGAGCAGATGGGCTTTCCCGGCTACTTCCTGATCGTCGCCGAGTTCATCCAGTGGGCCAAGGGGCAGGGCATCCCGGTCGGCCCCGGCCGCGGCTCGGGCGCCGGCTCTGTGGTCGCCTGGGCGCTGACCATCACCGACCTAGACCCCTTGCGCTGGGGCCTGCTGTTCGAGCGCTTCCTCAACCCCGAGCGCGTGTCGATGCCGGACTTCGACGTCGACTTCTGCCAGGACCGGCGCGACGAGGTGATCCGCCACGTGCAGGAGCGCTACGGCCGCGACCGGGTCGCCCAGATCATCACCTTCGGAAAGCTCCAGGCCCGCGCTGCCCTGCGCGACGTCGGCCGGGTCCTGCAGCTGCCCTTCGGCCAGGTCGACCGGATCTGCAAGCTGGTGCCCAACAACCCGGCCAACCCGGTCACCCTGAAGCAGGCCATCGCCGGCGAGCCGCAGCTGCAGCACCAGCGCGACACCGACGAGACGGTGGCCCGCATGATCGACATCGCGCTCAAGCTGGAGGGGCTCTACCGCCACGCCTCGACCCATGCCGCCGGCGTGGTCATCGGCGACCGGCCCCTGGACGAACTGGTGCCGCTCTACCGCGACCCGCGCTCGGACATGCCGGTCACCCAGTTCAACATGAAGTACGTCGAGCAGGCCGGCCTGGTGAAGTTCGACTTCCTGGGGCTCAAGACGCTCTCGGTCCTGGCCCGGGCCCAGGAGCTGATCCGAGAGCGGGTCTCCGACTTCGAGCTCGAGGCCATACCGCTGGACGACCCGGAAACCTTCGAGATGCTGGGCCGGGCCGAGACCGTCGGAGTGTTCCAGCTGGAATCCTCGGGCATGCGCGACGTCCTGCGGCGCCTGAAGCCCGACCGCTTCGAGGACATCATCGCCGTGGTCGCCCTCTACCGGCCCGGGCCGATGGACAACATCCCCAGCTACATCAACCGCAAGCACGATCAGGAGCAGCCGGACTACCTCTATCCGACCCTGGAAGGGATCCTGAAGGAGACCTTCGGCATCATGATCTACCAGGAGCAGGTCATGCAGATCGCCCAGGAGCTGGCCGGCTACTCCCTAGGCGGCGCCGACCTGCTGCGCCGGGCCATGGGCAAGAAGATCAAGGCCGAGATGGAGGCGCAGCGCGAGAGCTTCGTCGAGGGCGCGATGGCCCGGGGCGTGCCCAAGGAAAAGGCGGCGGAGATCTTCGAGCAGGTCAACAAGTTCGCCGGCTACGGCTTCAACAAGAGCCACGCCGCCGCTTATGCCCTGGTCGCCTACCAGACCGCCTACCTCAAGGCCAACTATCCGGTCGAGTTCCTGGCCGCCTCGATGACCTACGACATGAACAACACCGACAAGCTCAACGTTTTCAAGCAGGAGCTCGACCGCCTCGGCGTGCCCCTGCTAGGCCCCGACGTCAACCGCTCGCGGGCCGACTTCGCCGTGGAGCGGGACCCGGCCGGCGAGGGCGCTGCGGGGATCCGCTACGCCCTGGCTGCCGTCAAGAACGTGGGCGAGACCGCCATGGAGACCCTGGTCGCCGAGCGGGATCGCGGCGGGCCGTTCCGGGACCTGGCGGACTTGGCCGGGCGGATCGACACCCAGGCGGTCAACAAGCGGCAACTCGAGAGCCTAGCCTGCGCCGGCGCCTTCGACAGACTGCACGAGAACCGCCATCAGGTTTTCCAGGGGGCGGAACTCCTGATCCGCAATGCCGCGGTGGCCGCGAGCGAGCGAGACTCGGCCCAGAACAGCCTCTTCGGCGGGGACGACGGCGCCCTAGCGATCCGCCTCGACCTGCCTCCGGTCGAGGACTGGCCGCCCCTGGACCGGCTGCGCCAGGAATTTGACGCCATCGGCTTTTACCTCTCCGCGCATCCCCTGGATGCCTACGAGGAGGCCCTGAAGCGCCTGGGGGTCCAGCGCTTCACCGACCTGGAAGGCGGCGAACGCGACACCCCGGGGTTCCGCAAGCTGGCGGGAATCGTGGTCGGCAAGCAGGAGCGGACCTCGCGGACCAGCCAGAACCGCTTCGCCTTCGTCCAGCTGACCGACAGCAGCGGGGTCTTCGAGGTCGTGATCTTCCACGACCTTCTCGTAAAGACGCGGGAGCTGCTGGAGGCCGGACAGCCCCTCCTGCTCTCGGTCGACGTCCGGCGCGACAACGACAGCCTCAGGCTGATGGCCCAGGACATCCAGCGCCTGGACGATGCGGTGGAAAGAAAATCCAACGGAATCAAAATATTTGCAAATAAACCTGAGCCACTACATCAACTTAAGAGCCTGTTCGAGCGGCAGGCCGGCGGACGCGGACGGGTCAATCTGATCCTGGATCTCGAGGACGGCCGCGAGGTCGAGCTGGCCCTGCCGCCGGACTGCCTGGTCTCGCCCTCCCTGCGCCAGGCGGTCAAGGCGGTCCCGGGGGTGGACGTCCGGGACCTTTGAGCGCGCCCGGAGGCGGGCGGCGCGCCCTGCCGCCCGGTCGAAAAACCCGCGGCTCCCCTGCGAAATCCGCTTGCATGTCGGGCGCACAGCCACTATCAAACGGCGCAATCCCACACGCGGATCCTGCGGTGTCCCGGCCCTAGCCGGGGGTCGCTTCCGGTGCCCTGAGAGGGGCCTTGATCCGCGGAGGCTCAACCGGAGAAGAGAGACATGGCGCTACCAAGCTTCACGATGCGCCAGCTGCTTGAAGCTGGCGTCCACTTCGGACACACCACCCGCCGCTGGAATCCCCGCATGTCGCCCTACCTGTTCGGCGAGCGCAACGGGGTCCACATCATCGACTTGGAACAGACGGTGCCCCTGCTGCATCAGGCGCTGAGCTTCGCGCGCGAGGTGGTGTCAAACGGCGGCCGGGTGCTCTTCGTCGGGACCAAGCGACAGGCCAGCGAGCGGATCGCAGAGGCGGCCCAGCGCTGCGGGCAGTACTACGTGAACCACCGCTGGCTCGGCGGCATGCTGACCAACTGGAAGACGATTTCGCATTCGATCAAGCGCCTGCGCGAGATCGAGGGCCGGCTGGCCGAGGAGAACGTCGGCCTGACCAAGAAGGAGCTTCTGAACCTGACCAGGGAACGCGACAAGCTGGAGCGCGCCCTCGGCGGCATCAAGGAGATGGGCGGATTGCCCGACGTGCTGATGGTGATCGACACCAACAAGGAGCACATCGCGGTGGCCGAGGCGCGGAAGCTGGGGATCCCCGTGATCGCGATCGTCGATTCCAATTCCGACCCGGACGGCCTGATGTTCCCGGTCCCGGGCAACGACGACGCCATCCGGGCGATCTCGATGTATTGCGATCTCTTTGCCGACGCGGTGCTGGACGGCCTGCAGCAGGAGCTGCTGTCGACCGGCAAGGACGTCGGTGAGGCCGAGGAAGTGGTCGAGCCCGCGCTGGCCAACGGCGACGCAAAGGTTGCCGAGCCGCCCAAGGCAGAGGCGGCGCCGGCTCCGGAGGCGACCGCCGAGCCCGCTGCGGAGCCTGCGGCCGAGGCCGCCGCCGAAGACACAGCCAAGGTGGCGGAGCAGGCCTGAGGCGCGGCCGCGCTGCCGGACATCGCTTGCCGGGACAGGGGGCGCTCCCTTTGGACCCGGAAGCCACATCGGACTTTAGAGACAGAGGTTGGATCATGGCCCAGATTTCGGCCGCGCTGGTCAAGGAACTGAGAGACAAGACCGGCGCCGGGATGATGGACTGCAAGAAGGCGCTGAGCGAGACCGATGGAGACGTCGAGGAGGCCGTCGACTGGCTGCGCAAGAAGGGCGTGGCCTCGGCGGCCAAGAAGGCCGGCCGCGTCGCCGCCGAGGGCCTGGTCGGCACCTTCGTCGAGGGCAATCGCGGGGCCCTGGTCGAGATCAACTGCGAGACCGATTTCGTCGCCCGCAACGAAGAGTTCCAGGGCTTCGTGGCGAGCTGCGCCAAGCTGGCCCTTGATGCCGGCGGCGATCGCGAGGCCCTGGCCGGAATGGCCTATCCGGACGGCAGCGGCTCCGTTCAGGACAAGCTGACCAACATGATCGCGACCATCGGCGAGAACATGAACCTGCGGCGGACCGCGGTGATCTCGGTCGAGCAGGGCGCGGTGGCGGCCTACGTCCACAACCACGTGGCGCCGGGCCTCGGCAAGATCGGCGTGCTGGTCGGACTGGAGTCGGCCGCCGATGCGGATCGGCTGCAGGCGGTCGGCCGGAACCTGGCGATGCACATCGCCTTCGCGGCCCCCCAGGCGGTCGACGTCTCCAGCGTTTCGCCCGCAACCCTGGAGCGGGAGCGCAACGTCCTGATCGAGCAGGCCCGGGCCTCGGGTCGTCCGGAAGAGATCATCGAAAAGATGGTCGAGGGGCGTCTGCGCAAGTTCTATGAAGAGATCGTGCTCATGGAACAACCCTATAGCGGCCCGCCCTCCAAGGACATCGAAGCCGAGGCGAAGCTCTCCAAGGCGCTCGACAAGCTGGGCAAAGAACTGGGCAGCGAGGTGAAGGTCGCCGGTTTCGGCCGCTTCCAGCTGGGCGAGGGGATCGAGAAGGCCTGAGGTCCCAGGCCTGGCCCCGGGCTCCGGATGAAACCATGACGACAGAAACGGTCCCGAAGACCGCCTACCGAAGGGTCCTCCTGAAGATTTCCGGCGAGGCTCTGCTGGGGTCGCAGGACTACGGCATAGATCCGGGAACGGTGCAGCGCATCGCCGAGGAGGTTAAGTCCGTTCACGGCCTGGGCATTCAGGTCGCCCTGGTGGTGGGCGCCGGAAACATCTTCCGAGGAATCTCGGGCACGGCGACCGGGATCGACCGGGCGACGGCCGACTACATGGGCATGCTGGCGACCGTCATAAACTGCCTTGCCCTGCAGAACGCCCTCGAGCGCCTCGAGGTCCACACCCGGGTCCAGTCCGCGATCCCGATGTCGGCCGTGGCCGAGCCCTACATCCGCCGCCGCGCGGTCCGCCATATGGAGAAGGGGCGGGTCGTGGTCTTCGCGGCGGGCACCGGCAATCCCTTCTTCACGACCGACACTGCGGCCGCCCTGAGGGCCTCGGAGATGGACTGCGACGCCCTGCTCAAGGGCACCAAGGTTGACGGCGTCTACGACGCCGACCCTGCCAAGGTCCCGAGCGCCAAGCGCTATGAGCGTTTGAGCTATCTGAAAGTGCTCACCGACGACCTTGGCGTGATGGATCACGCCGCCATATCCTTGGCACGTGAAAACCATATTCCGATTCTGGTATTCTCCATCACCCAACCCGGGGCCTTCGCGCGCGTGATCAAAGGCGAGGGCTCCTACACAATCGTGACAGGTGAGGACTAAGTCGTGGCAGAGCCAGATCTATCCGACATTCAACGGCGCATGGACGGCGCCATCGATGCGCTTCGGCGCGAGTTCGCCGGTCTTCGCACCGGACGGGCTTCCGCCAGCCTGCTCGAGCCGCTCACGGTCAGCGCCTACGGCAGCGACATGCCCATGACCCAGGTCGGGACCATTTCGGTGCCGGAGCCGCGCATGATCACCGTTCAGGTCTGGGATCGCTCCCTGGTCACTGCGGTCGAGAAGGCGATCCGGGAATCCGACCTCGGGCTCAATCCCTCGGCCGACGGCCAGCTGATTCGGGTGCCGATCCCGGCGCTCAGCGAGGAGCGTCGCGTCGAGCTGGCCAAGGTCGCGCACCGCTATGCCGAGCAGGCTCGGGTCGCGGTCCGCAACGTGCGGCGCGACGGGATGGAGATGCTGAAGCGCATGGAGAAGGACCACGAGATTTCCAAGGACGAGCATCACAGCTGGGGCGAGACGATCCAGGATATGACCGACGAGCACGTCAAGAAGGTCGACGAGACCCTGACCCAGAAAGAAGCCGAGATCATGCAGGTCTGACGGCGTGGAAGCCCTGTCGGAAAACCGGAGCGGCCGGGGGCCGATGCACGTTGCCATCATCATGGACGGCAACGGACGCTGGGCGAACGCCCGCGGCCTGCCTCGGAGCGCGGGGCATCAACGCGGCGCCGAGGCGGCCCGGCGTGCGGTCAAGGGAGCCCTCTCGATGGGCGTGTCCTACCTGACCCTCTATGGCTTCTCGGCCGAGAACTGGAAGCGTCCGGCCGCCGAAGTCGACGACCTCATGGGCCTCTTGCGCTGGTACCTGCATAGCCAGATCGCCGAGATGGTGAAGGAGGGGATACGCCTCCGCGTCATAGGCGATCGGGCGCGCTTGTCCCAGGACCTGAAGGACCTGATCGCCGAGGCCGAATCCGTGACCGCAGACAACCGGCGTCTCAACCTGACCATGGCGATCAGCTACGGCGGCCGTCAGGAGATCGTCGCAGCGACCCGCCGCTTGGTGCGTCAGGTTCTGGACGGCGACCTGGCGCCCGGCGACATCGATGAGCGGGATTTCGAGGCCCAGCTCGACACAGCGGAACTGCCGGATCCGGATCTGATCCTGCGGACCAGCGGTGAGCAGCGGATCAGCAACTTCCTGATCTGGCAATCCGCCTACAGCGAGTTGGTCTTCGTCGACAAGCTTTGGCCCGATTTTGGGGAGGCCGATCTGGCCGCAGCCATCCAAGAGTATCAATCACGCGACCGGCGCTATGGTGCCGCTTACGGATAGCGACAAAGCCGGCAGCAATTTCGCCAAGCGTCTGGTGGCCGGGCTTGTGCTGGGCCCGCCGGTGCTGGCCGCACTCTATTTCGGGTCGCCCTACAGCGATCTCCTGATCGTCACCGCCTCGGGCATCATGGCCTGGGAGTGGGCGCGCCTCTGTGGTGCGGATGCCGCTTCGCCGACGATGCTGGTCATGGTCGGCACCGTAGTCGCTGCCAGCGGCGCGATCGCGCTCGGACTGCCGGGCGCAGCCGGCTGGATCGTCCTGGTCGGGATCATGGGGGGAGTTCTGGCCGCGCGGCAGGGACAGCTGGAACCCTTCTGGATCGCGGCCGGCGTCACAGTCGTCGGCCTCTCGGCCATGGCCCTGATCTGGCTGCGAGGTCACCCGGAGTCCGGACGGGCTCTGGTTCTCTGGCTGGTCGCCGTGGTCTGGGCGACCGACACCGGTGCCTACTTCGCCGGCCGTGGCCTGGGCGGGCCGAAGCTGGCACCGAGGATCAGCCCGAAGAAGACCTGGAGCGGCTTGGCCGGCGGCATGGCCGCGGCCGGGCTGGTGGGCTGGGTGGCGAGCCAGGTGGCGCTGGACTATGGTGCCTTCGGTCTCATTGTCTCCAGCATGCTGCTTGCTCTTGTCAGCCAGGGGGGAGATCTTTTCGAATCCAGGCTGAAGCGCCGATTCGGCGCCAAGGATTCAGGCCACCTGATTCCCGGACACGGTGGATTGTTGGATCGCACGGACGGACTCATAGCGGCAAGCTTGTGCCTTGCCGCCGCGATCTGGTTCGCGGGGGAAGCGAGGTTCTGACATGGCAACGGCAATTACGAGAGCGAAAACGCGACCAGAAGTGGCGCCCCGCCGGGTGACGATCCTCGGATCTACTGGCTCGGTCGGCTGCAGTACCATCGACCTTCTCCGCCGGGCCCCCGCGGCCTACGACGTGGAGGCGCTGACCGCGCACCGCAACGTCGAACAGCTCGTCGCCCAGGCATGGGAGCTGCGGCCGCGGCTCGCGGTCATCGCCGATCCCAAGCATTACCCGGCGCTGAAGCAGGGCTTGGAAGGCAGTGGCGTGGCCGCGGCGGCCGGCCTGGAGGCGCTGGTCGAGGCCGCCCAAAGGCCCGTGGATTGGGTGATGGCAGCCATCGTCGGGGCGGCCGGCCTTGCCCCGACCCTGAGCGCGGTCAGGTCCGGCTGCGTGGTGGCGCTGGCGAACAAGGAAACCCTGGTCTGCGCCGGTAGTCTCATGATTGCCGAGGTGATCTCCCACGGGGCGACCTTGCTGCCGGTGGATTCCGAGCACAACGCCATCTTCCAGGTCCTGGACCAGGAGCGTCCGGAAGGTGTCGAACACCTCATTCTGACCGCTTCGGGCGGGCCCTTCCGGACTTACAGCCGGGAGGAAATGGCCGAAGTCACCCCCGAGCAGGCCGTTGCCCATCCGAACTGGGATATGGGCGCCAAGATCTCGGTCGATTCGGCCACCATGATGAACAAGGGGCTGGAGATCATCGAAGCCAGCCATCTCTTCGCCATGACCGAAGATCGGATCGAGGTCCTGGTTCACCCGCAATCGGTGGTCCACAGCGCCGTCGCCTACATCGACGGGTCGGTGCTGGCGCAGATGGGCAGTCCCGACATGCGGACCCCGATCGCGCATACTCTGGCTTGGCCGGCCCGAATTCCGGCGCCGGTGGAGCGCCTGGACCTGGCGGCCATCGGCCAGCTCACCTTCGATAAGCCGGATCCGGAGCGCTTCCCCGCCCTGCGCTTGGCGCGGGAAAGCCTGCGGGACCGGCCCAGCACGCCGATCGTCCTGAACGCTGCGAACGAGGTGGCTGTCGACAGTTTTCTGGCCGACCGGCTCGGATTCCTGCAAATCGCTGAAGTGGTAGAACGCACCATGAACAAACTGCCGGGGCGCAATCCCTCGAGCCTGGACGAGGTAATCGATATCGACAGCCAGGCACGCCGGACTGTTAACGAGGTTATCAAGGCTCTGGGCTAGGCTGCCCGGCGTGCGGCCAAAATTGTGACAGAGTCAAGTTAACTTTAGTTTTTTCTTTCAGCGGCTTGCCGGAATACGCCGGGGCGACGTAGAGTCTGGGCGGTTTCGGCACGGCGGACAAAGGCAGAGCGCATATGGAGATTCTGGACCTGATCCTGACCTATGTGATCCCGTTCCTGATCGTGCTGACGATTCTCGTTTTCGTTCACGAACTTGGCCATTACCTCATCGCGCGCCGCTGCGGCGTCCGGGTCGAAGTCTTCTCGATCGGATTCGGGCCCGAGATCTTCGGCCGGACCGACAAGGCGGGCACGCGGTGGAAGTTCTCGGCGATCCCCCTCGGCGGCTACGTGAAAATGTTCGGCGATGCCGACTTTTCCAGCATGCCTTCGGCCGAACTCGCGCGAATGACCCCGGAAGAGCAAAACCAGGCCTTCCATCGTAAGACGCTCGGCCAGCGGTCCTGGATCGTGGCCGGCGGTCCCTTGGCCAACTTCTTGTTCGCGTTCCTGGCCTTGGCCGTGCTCTACGGCTTCTACGGAGAACGGGTTCCGATCGTCGGCGACCCGACTGCCGTCGAGTGGGTCCGGCCCGGGTCGCCGGCCGAAGAGGCCGGGCTGATGACCGGTGACAGAATCCTCAAGATCGAAGATAAGCGGATCGAGAGCTTCGAAGACATCGTTGCCGTTGTCCAAGGGGCGGTAGGTCAGCCGCTCGACTTCCTGATTGAACGCGGGTCGGAGCAACTCGCCTTGGTCGTGACCCCGGAGATGGCGAGCGATCGGGACGTCGGGCAGATCGGAATCAGCAACGCGCGGTTCGAATACGAACCGGTCAGCGCCTTTGACTCGGTCTGGATGGCCGGAGCAGAGACCGTGCGGGTGACGGGTTTCATCCTCCAGGTCGTCGGCGAGTTCATCAGCGGCGCGCGACGCTCCGACGAGCTCGCCGGACCGCTCGGGATCGCCCAGGTCTCGGGCCAGGTCGCCGAACGCGGACTCGACCAGATCATCCTCTGGACCGCCTATCTTTCGATCAATCTCGGGCTGTTGAACCTCTTTCCGATCCCAATGCTCGATGGCGGCCATCTTCTGTTCTACGCGATCGAACGGGTGCGCGGCCGGCCTCTTGGTCAAAGGGCCCAGGAGTACGGCTTCCGGATCGGTCTCGCTCTTGTCTTGGCTCTTATGCTCTTTGCCACATGGAATGACATCCTTCGCCTTACGTGACCAACGATCTGTTGCTTGGCCGGTGAAGTCTGAATAACAAACCGGAAGACTCTACGGAGGGAGAGGACGTCTTGGCTCGCAACGCCGCCTTTGGGCTGGCACTTCTTCTGATTGCGGCAAGCCTGCTGACCAGCTCGGAATCCGTGGTCGCCCAGAGCATCTTCGCGGGCGGCACGATCGAGGAAATCCGGATCGAGGGCTCGCAACGGATCGAGCCGGCGAGCGTTCGCTCCTACATGGGCGTGAACCCGGGGGACACCTTCGATGCGGTGAAGCTGGACCGCGGTCTCAAGGCGCTCTTCGACACGGGACTGTTTGCAGACGTGACCTTCCGGCGTGAAGGCAACACCCTGGTCGTTTCGATCGTCGAGAACCCGATCATCAATCGGCTGGCCTTCGAGGGCAACAGGCGGATCGACGACGAGACCTTGCAGGCCGAGACCGAGCTCCGGCCCCGGATCGTCTACACGCGCACCAAGGTCCAAAACGACGTCAAGCGGATCCTCGATATCTACCGCCGCAGCGGCCGCTTCGCCGCCGTGGTCGAACCCAAGGTGATCCAGCTCGAGCAGAACCGCGTCGACCTGGTCTTCGAGATCGACGAGGGTCCGACCACTGGCATCAAGTCGATCAACTTCATCGGCAACCGGGAGTTCTCCGACGGCACTCTGCGGGGCGAGATCGTGACTCAGGAAACCGCTTTCTGGCGGATCTTCTCGGCGACCGATACCTACGACCCCGACCGACTGTCCTTCGACCGCGAACTCCTGCGCCGGTTTTATCTGAGAGAGGGCTTCGCCGATTTCCGCGTGGTCTCTGCCATCGCCGAGCTCACCCCCGACCGAGAGGGCTTCATCCTGACCTTCACGGTCGAAGAGGGCGAGCAGTACACTTTCGGCAAGATCGATGTGATTACTTCACTCCGCAACCTCGACCCGAACGCTCTGCGCTCGCGCGTGGTGACGGAAGAGGGGGACACCTACAACGCCGACGAAATCGAAGAGAGCATCACAAGCCTGACGGAGGCGGTCGGTGACCTCGGCTACGCCTTCGTCGACATCCGACCGCGGGTCGACAAGGATGTCGAGAACCGCATCATCAATCTGACCTATGACATCCAAGAGGGACCGAAGGTCTTCGTCGAGCGGATCGAGATCGAAGGCAACGAGCGCACCTTGGACAAGGTCATACGCCGCGAGTTTCGCCTGGTGGAAGGCGATGCCTTCAATGCCACCAAGCTGCGCCGGTCGCGGCAGCGGGTTCAGGACCTCGGTTTCTTTCGAAGCGTCACCGTCGACACCGAAGAGGGGTCACAGGACGATCGTTCAGTGGTCCGGGTGGCTGTCGAGGAGCAACCGACAGGTGACCTGACCTTTGGCGCCGGCTTCTCGACCACGGTCGGGCCCGTGGGCAATATCGCGATCCGTGAACGCAACCTCCTGGGCCGCGGACAGGATTTGCGGCTCAGCTTCACGCTCTCCGGCGACCGCTCGGAACTCGACCTCAGCTTCACCGAGCCTTATTTCCTCGATAAGGACCTCAGCGCCGGCTTCGACGCTTTCCGGGTGCAACAGGACCAGGACGAAAGCTCCTTCAACGAGACGGTGACCGGTGGCGGTGTCCGGATTGGCTACGACCTCTTTGAGGACGTTCGGCAGGTCTGGCGCTACACCGGCAAGTATCAACAGGTACAGGACGTCGACAACGATGCCTCTGAATTGGTGAAGGATCAGGAAGGCAACCGGATCGTTTCATCGATGTCTCAGGAACTGATCTGGAACCGGCTGGATTCTCGGCTCAATCCCAGCGACGGCTATGCGATCAGCCTGACGACCGAGGTCGCAGGCCTTGGCGGTGATGCCTTTTTCAGCAAGAACAGCATCAAGGGCGCCTACTATTACCCGGTCTTCGATGATGTCATACTGAGCGTGACCGCGATCGGCGGCTACATGATCGGCCTTGGAAAGGACACCCAGGTCAGCGACCGCTTCTTCATCGGCGGAAGCACCTTCCGCGGCTTCGAGTTCGCCGGCATCGGGCCGCGCGATGCCGACACCGATGACGCGTTAGGCGGGAACTACTATTATGTCGGAACGGCAGAGGCGACCTTTCCACTGGGCCTGCCGGAGGAGTTTCAGATCAAGGGCCGGCTGTTTGCCGAAGTCGGCGCGTTGTGGGATCTGGACAACAATGATGTTGACGTCAATGTCGACGATTCCTCGAGTCCGCGCTTGACCTTGGGCGCGGGCATCTCATGGAACTCGCCGCTGGGGCCTTTCGTCGTTGATTTCGGGATCCCGCTGATTAAGGAAGACTTCGATGAAGAGGAGATTTTCCGTTTCAGCGTTGGTACGAGGTTCTAGCCCCATGACTACCCCTAGTCGGATTTCTCGGGCGATTTGTGCTCTGGTCCTTGCCATCTGGGCGACGGCTTCGACCGTCCCCTCGGCTCAGGCTCAGGGCCAGGGAGCCCCGATCATCATCGTCATCGACACGCAGAGGATCCTGCGCGAATCCGTCGCGGTGCGCTCGATCCAGAAACAGGTTGGGGAGCAGCGGTCTGCCTACCAGAACGCCTTGAAGGAGAAGGAGAAGGCGCTGCGGGAGAAAGACCAGGAGCTGATGCGCCAGAGCACCATTCTGTCTGCCGAGGTCTTTTCCCAGAAGAAGCGGGATCTGGAGAAGCAGGTCGGGGCTCTGCAGCGTGAGATCCAGGAGAAGCGCCGCGCGCTGGACAAGGTTTTTGCCGAAGGCATGAAGGAAGTCCAGGCCGCTTTGGTCGACATCACCCGCGACATCGCCAAAGCGCGCCAAGCCGATCTGGTTTTGCAACGGGCGACCGTGGTTTACGTCAGGCCCGAGATGGAGATCACCGAAGAGGCTCTACAGAAGCTGAATGCCAGCCTTTCGAGCGTCAGCCTGCCGGCTTTGCAAAATTAGGAGCCTGTTTGGAAAGGCCTGACCGGTCCGGCGCGGCCGCACTTTCTCCTCCGAAGGGGTGGTCCAAGTCGGCGAATTCTCGTAAATCTGGGAGACAGGCGCTGGCGCCCGAAGCCGGGTCTCGCATCGTACCGAGAGCCGCAACCAAGCCGGCTTTCGCCCGTGCGGCTGACGTCGGCCAAGCGATCCTTGGCCCCGGTCATCGAAGTCGTGAAGTTGAAGGACCGTGAAGATGGACGACGCAAGGACCGGCCAGGCGCAGAGCAGGGCCAAGGATATCGGCGAGATCATGGAGATGATCCCGCACCGCTATCCCTTCCTGATGATCGATCGTATCCAGGAGATCGTGCCGAACGAATATGCCATCGGGATCAAGAACGTCTCGATGAACGAGTGGTATTTCGAAGGGCATTTTCCTCGGCATCCCGTGATGCCAGGGGTTCTGATCATCGAAGCCATGGCCCAGACTGCGGCGGTCATGGTCGTCGAGTCCCTGGGGCCCGACACCGCCGGCAAGCTCGTCTACTTCATGTCGATCGAGGAGGCGCGATTCCGCAAGCCCGTGGCGCCGGGAGACATCCTTGAAATCAAGGTGAGCCGGCTGCGTGGCCGCCCGACCGTCTGGAAATGCAAAGGCGAAGCCACGGTTGGTGGCAGCCTGGTCGCCGAGGCCCAGTTCACCGCCATGATCCTGGACCGGGAGCCGGAGTAGTCCGCCGAGATCTACTCGGCCCGAACCTCAGGCGCGCCGGTCGAGCGGCACGAAATCGCGCTGAGCGTGCCCGGTGTAGAGCTGGCGAGGCCGGCTGATCTTCTGGCTCGGATCCTCGATCATCTCCTTCCACTGGGCGACCCAGCCGACCGTGCGGGCGACGGCGAAGAGCACCGTGAACATTGAGGTCGGGAAACCCATCGCCTTAAGGATGATGCCGGAATAGAAGTCGACGTTGGGGAAGAGCTTCTTCTCGACGAAGTACTCGTCTTCCAGCGCGATGCGCTCCAGCTCCATCGCCAGGGCTAGCAGCGGCTCGTCCTTGATGCCCAGCTCGTCCAGCACCTCGTGGCAGGACTTGCGCATCACCGAGGCCCGCGGATCGTAGTTCTTGTAGACCCGGTGCCCGAAGCCCATCAGCCGGAAGGGATCGTTCTTGTCCTTGGCGCGCTCGACGAACTCCGGGAT
>JAAUXY010120249.1_pt1 | contig 21101 bp, 18 predicted proteins | sample 7278121 | NCBI WGS metagenome assembly JAAUXY01 (sample SAMN14350117, study PRJNA611818) | marine sediment metagenome | isolation source: surface marine sediment (1.8m) | place: French Polynesia: Moorea | collected 2018-08 | reverse complement strand
CCAGATATCGATGACTTCCAGCGTTACCTGCTCCATCTCCGGCTGCTGTTTCTTCCACCACTTGTAGCCGTAGTGGTCCATGAGCTCGCCGCACTCGATCCACACGGCCCGATACCACTCGAACCCCTGGGCGTTCCAGTTGTCGTGAACGCGGGAATTCATACGGTGCTGCATTTCAAGCATGGTCAGCAGGGCTTGCCTCATGGGGTACTCCGGTTGGATGGCGGCTAGTCGGCCGCCAGGTCGTTCATGTTACGTATATTGACGTCAATCGGGCCCAGCCCGTTGAGATGGACATCGCGCTGCGGGAAGGCGATGACGATCCCGGCGTCGTTGTACTTGTCGTTGATGCTGTTGCGCAATTCGCTGCCGGTGGTCAGGCGCCGGTCGAGATTCGGCAGGTAGCAGCGCAGGGTCAACACCAGAGCATTGTCGCCGAAAGCGTCGAAAGTGATAAAGGGCTCCGGATCATCGAGAACATTGTCATGCTCGTGGGCTGCGTCCAACGCCAGCTTCATGGCCTTCGGTACGTCGCTGCCGTAGGCGACGCCAATCTCTATCAGCAGACGGGTCTGCTGGTCTGAGAGCGACCAGTTGAGCAGCCGCCCGGTAATGAACTCCTTGTTGGGTACCAGCAGTTCGCGGCCGTCCCAGTCGCGCACCGTGGTGGCGCGCATACGAATCTTGGTGACTACGCCGGAGGTCTCGCCCACGGTGACCGTGTCACCCACGCGGATCGGCTGCTCGAACAGCAGGATGATACCGCTGATAAAGTTGGCGACAATTTCCTGCAGGCCGAAACCGATACCAACGCTGAGCGCCGCCACCGCCCACTGAATCTGGTTCCAGCTGGCGCCGAGCATTCCCAGCACCAGAATGACAAAGGCGGTGATCAGCGCATAGCGACCCAGGGTAACGCTGGCGTAGACCGTACCGGAGGCCAGTTCCATCTTCTGCCGCAGGAACAGGTCCAGCAATGACGGTATCCGTTGTACCGCCACGTAGCCGGCAACGGTTACCAGCAAGACCTGCATGATATCCAGCGGCGTAACCGGCGACGTGGTCTCGACCCCGTCCACAAGCTCGGTCCGGCTCCATAGGGCGACGGAATCGAGAATGCCCAGTGCCGGCAGCAGCTCGCTCCATACACCCCAGGTGCCCACCAGCGCCAGGATCACCAGCACCGTATTGAGCAGGGTGCGCCCCTCACTGTCGAGTTCGTCCGGATCCTGCTTGTCGAAGTCCAGCAGCATCTCAGGTTCGATCTCGTTGTTCTCCGCCGCCTCACGCGCCGCCGCCTCGGCCTTGATGCGTTCGCTCTCGATCAGGCGCAAACGCATAATGCGCAGCCAGCGCACGCCCAGCTCGTGCAGCAACAGCAGCGCTACAAACAGGGCCAGGGTGCCGACCAGGGAGGACAGGAACTGGATGGCGGTGTGGGTGAAGCCCAGCAGGATGCACACCACCAGCACCAGCGGCAGCGCCGTCATGAAATAGCGCAACAATCTGCCGAGAATCGACTGGCGCTGGGCGCTGCGCATGGATATGAGGTGCTTGAGCTCGCCCTGGGCCACACCGGGGGTCTGCATAAAGAAACGCGACAGGGCCACCAGCGCCACAATCAGGGCAATACTGGCGAGAATGGAAACACCCTCCTGCTGCGTGGAGCGGTTGGCAACAATTGCCACAAAAACCATCGGTACGAAGACGATCTCGAGCTGCCAGACCTTGGGAGAAAGCCTGTCCACGCTGTATTGGGACCAGCGGAAATGGCGTAGCATCAGCCCCTGGGGCACCAGCAGGTAGCGCAGGAACTCGAGGCCCAGGAAGTACACCGCCGTGCGATGCAGGGCAAAACCCACGCTGCGCTCCGTCCGTCCATCAAACTCCACCGCCTCCAGCGCCAGTCCGAGTGTGGCCAGCAACAGGGGCCAGGTGGCAGCCAGCAATACGGTATAGAGCAGGCCCTTTGCGGTGGAGCGGAATCCATCCGTCGCAACTTTGCCAACCTGGGCGGAGGTCGCCTCCAGCAGCTCCAGCAAGCGCATGTGATAGCGCAGCAAAAATGCAAAGGCCAGCAGCATCACCGGGTACAACACGGAGCCGAGGATGGCGGTTGGCGCCTCGCGCAGCAGGTTCCACCAGTGCACGGGCGACAGCAGCCTGAAAATCTCACTCGGCAGCGGCTTGAGCGTTTCGACTGAAAATGCCGGCGCGCTGCGAATCCACAGCAGGCGTTCGGAAATGAAATCGCGGTACTCCCTGGCGGAGGTTTCCACCCGACGCACGGCGAAATCCAGGTCACCCAGTGCGCGCAGGTACGTAGTTTCAACATCGATAGCGCCACGCACCAGGTCGCGGCGAGTACGGGCCAACTCCATCATATCGTCGCGAATACGCTCTGCCTCTTCGGGCTCCACATCGGCGAGCCGTTCGTCCACGTAGGCACTGATGGATTGCAGCGTACGGCGCTCGTCTTCATAACCGAGCTGTTTCAAGCTGGCTTCGGCAATCAGCCGGTCGCGGCGGGAAATGTCGGCTCGTCCGTAAAGGGGGTTCGGTAAGCGCGCCTGCTGTTCGCGCAGCACTTTGCCCAGTGCCTCACTCATGCCCAGCACCGCCAACTTGCGCTTGATGTTCTCCAGGTCGGTTTCAAAGCGCAGTGCCGTTTCCGTGGCCAGGTCTTCCTGCTCCTTGAGTGACTCCAGTTGTGCCGTGCGGGCAGTAATCTCTGCTGACACCACAGTGTTGGCCTGGGCCAGTGACTGGACCGCCGGGTGGGCATCGGCCACCGCCTCCTGTGCAGATGCCACTTCGTCCAGCGCTTTACGAGCCTCCTGCTGGCGCAGGGCAAGAATCTGCTGGTCGTAGACCTTGACGATTTCCCGCTGTACACGGAGGTCGAAGGCGACGCGGTCCTGCTGGGCCTGCAGCAGGTCGACGCGCATGGGACGGCTGAGCTGCTCGGCCTCAAGCCGCGAGCTGATTGCCTGGGCCGCGGCCCGCTGGGCGGCCAGCAGCCATTGCTCGGCCTGGATCTGCTTGGCAGAGGCATTCTCGCTGCTGACCGACTGTTGTTTCAGTCGCTCCTCGAGCGCCTGGCTCTCTGTCAGCTCCTTGCGGACTGTCTCTGGCCGCTCACTCTCCGCCGTCAGGGTTGCAGCGATACGACCGGCCTGGTCCTCAAGATTCTTGAGTTTGGCCCGCTCCGTCTGCACTTGTTGCTCCGCCTGCTCCAGGCCGATATCACTGGACAGCACAAAGCTGGCTTCCTCTGCTTCTGCCAGGTCCTCCTCAAGCTGGGCACGCATGGCTTTCGCTTCAGCTGCAGCTCCCTCCAGGGCCTTCTGGTAACCGGCCGCCTTGTCGTTGGCCTCGCTGGCGCGCTTGAGCTGGGACTGGGTACGCGAATAGATATCTGCGAAGCGCGTGCGCTGCTCCTCGCTCAGTTCCTGGTTGGCGGCAGCCTCCTCTGCGGCGGCCTTCAGGTCATCGGCACTGGGAAGCCCCGGTGAGCCCTCCTGGGCGTGGGTGCCCTGCAGGAAGACAGCCTGTGACAACGCAATGGCGGCTGCCAGTGACAGCACACGCAGGACACGTTCAATCAAGCTGGTTCTCCCCGGGGCAAGTAGCACTCGATATTATGGAATTTGACTGGATAATTCGAGCGGCATCCGGGTCATAGCATGACTACACTCAGGACAAGCCGTCTCGCGGAGCACACCATGCGAAGTTCATTGCTACTCCTGCTCGCCAGCGTCTACTGCGCCGGCGCTGTTGCCGAGGCTGGCTGGACCAAGCCGGCCCGGGTGGTGATGCTGGAGAGCAATATCTTCGGCCGCATCCTGGTGCAATTGGACCTGCGCAAGAATCCCAGCAACTGCAAGGAGCAATCGCTGTTCTTTCGCGAGACTACCGGCGAGACTTCCCAGCAGATGCACGACATCCTGGTGCAGGCAGCAGCCAACCGACTGCCGGTGAAGCTGCGCGTCAGCGGTGCCTGTCACCTCAAGGGCTATGCCGAGTTCAACGCAGTGGCCCTGGTTCCCTGATCCCGTTACGGAGACGTTCCATGATTCGCATATGCACGATAGTGAGCCTGCTTGCCCTGGTTGCAAGCGGCACTGCCCTCGCCGATGAAAACAAGCTGGGCAACAACAAACTCAAGGACAAGGGCTACGAACGACTGGAGGGTCGCAACCGCTTCAAGGTCGGCTGCAGTCATATCATAAGGTCGGATGATCGCAGGACGGTCTACCACCCCACAGTTCTCACGAACGAGGAAATCGGCCTCGATTACCAGGGCAGTTGGGTATCGGTCGCTTCCGGCGACAAGACCAATCTACAGGGCGTTGGCAAGGTCACCGTGTGGCGCAACTGCGGCCGCATCAATTAGGGAGATGGTGCCCAGGGCTGGGTTGATTGCTCAGCAATCAACGGCAGCGCCCGGCAATCATTGAGCTTGCGCAGCAAGCGAGATTGCCGGATGAAGCGGTGACTGGAGAGAGTTGGTGCCCGGAGCCGGACTTGAACCGGCAAGGTCAATTCAGACCGGCAGAGTTTAAGTCTGCTGTGTTTACCAATTTCACCACCCGGGCAGCGGGCGGCATCATATCACGCAGGGTGTTGGGATGTACCGTCGCGATCCCCGCGCTGAGATCGTTAGCGGGACACCAGCCGACGACCGAAGCGCCGTATCAGCGGTGACAGGACCACGGCGACTGTCAGTGCCAGTGCCAGGTTGAAGAAAGGCTCGCCGATGGCGATGGCGTCGCGATGGGCCAGCAGGTGCTGGCGCACCTCCGGTGCATAATTACAATCTGCAACTGCCGCGCCGGCCTCGGCAATGCTCTGGTAACAGGTCGTATAGGCCCCGACATAGGCGTTGTAATGGACAGTGCCGCGTTCAGCCTGTACAAAGGCGACCACGTAGCCAACTACGGCGAGCATGACCATGACCATGACGCTGCGGCGGAACACGGGGCTCCGCCTGTTCTGGCTGTCCTCTGGGCGACTGTCGTTGTTCATGAATATCTCTACGTTTACAGTGAGAATTCTAGCGTTCGCGGCAGCATGAGTGAGATGAATTACCGCAGGCTTGTGAACCTGTTCAACAAAATACTGTTACACTCCAGAAAAAATCCTTAAGGAACAATAACATGGCATCACCCCGCGGGGAATTCAGCTCCCGCTTCGGCTTTATCATGGCAGCCGCGGGGAGCGCGGTAGGTCTTGGGAATATCTGGGGCTTTCCTACCCAGGCCGCCAGTAATGGCGGTGCCGCTTTTCTGGTCGTTTACCTTTTGTTGGCCTTCCTGCTGGCCTACCCCGCGCTCATGGCAGAGCTGGTCATCGGCCGCCATGCCCATGCCAATGCGGTAACGGCGCTGCGCTTCATTTCCCGCGGGCCGCGCAGTGCCAGGCTGGGCACACTGGTGGGCCTCGCTGGCATCATTACCGTATCGATGATTCTCAGCTTCTACGGCATCGTCGGGGGCTGGATGATCGCCCATTTCTTCGGTTCCGTTGCCGAGATTCTCGGTCTCGCTCCGGTCGCCTCATGGCTGGTGGATTTCAGTTTCCTGCGCAACATCCTGTTCATGGGGCTGTTCATGGTGTTGACCGCCGGCATTATTGGCGAAGGTGTGCACGACGGCATCGAACGCTGGTCCAGCCGGCTGATGCCCATTCTGATTGCCACCCTGTTCCTGCTGGTGGGCTACGTGCTGACTCTCGACGGTGCCCTCGCCGGCCTGAAGGTCTACCTGCTGCCGGACTTCAGCGCCGCCATCAAGCCGCAGCTGATTGTCAGCGCCCTGGGTGCCGCATTCTTCTCGCTGTCGCTGGGCGCCGGGACCATGCTGATCTACGGCTCCTATATCCCGGACGAGGGTAAGCTGCCGGCGCTGGGCGGCTGGGTGACCGTCGTCGATATCATGATCGCCGTCACCGCAGGCTTCGTGGTGCTGCCGGCGATGTATGTAGCGCTTCACAACGGGGTGGAGATCTTCGCGGCAGACGGGTCACTGATTTCCGGAGACAGCCTGATCTTTACCGTACTGCCGGCCCTGTTCGACACCATGGGCATCGCCGGGCTGGTGGTCAGCCTCGTGTTCTTCGCCCTGATGACCATTGCAGCGCTGACGTCTTCAATCTCCATGCTGGAGGTCCCCGTGTCCTACAGCATCGAGAATCACGGCCTCACCCGGCGCCGCGCGGTCTACCTCATAGGATTCTCGATAGCTGGCGTAAGTACTTTGATTTTGTTGAGTTTTGAGACACTTTTTGGCCTGGTCGTTGCCGCTACCACTCGCTATGCACAACCCCTGCTGGGACTGATGTTCTGCCTCTTTTGTGGCTGGGTCTGGCACCGAGACGGCATACTGCAGGAGCTGCGCAAGGGTCAGCCAGATATTGAAAAGGGGCTGTTCTGGGCGATATGGCCCTGGTATATCCGCTTTATTGTGCCCGGTATTATCCTGCTGATCTTTGCCAACTCGCTGCTGGCATAGAATGGAACCCAGCCTTAGAACAGTAGCCTAAGCTACTGATAAATCGCGTGTTTAAGGAGTTGCCATGATACCCGTGACCCGCCGTCGCCTGCTCCAGCAGTCGGGACTGCTGGCCCTGCTGGCAGCCCTGCCCGCGCCGGTACTTGCGCGCCTGGTCAGCAAGCCGGCACCCGTCAGCGCCTTTGACGAGAAGGCCACCGCAGAAGCGGTTACCGCGGGCCTGGACCTGTCCGGGTTTACCTATGCCATTACTGGCTGCAACTCAGGACTGGGCTTTGAAACCATGCGGGTACTAGCCCTGCGGGGCGCCCACGTCATCGGCATTGCCAGAACCCTGGAAAAGGCCGAACTGGCCTGTGCAGCCGTGGATGGCCACACCACGCCGGAATTCCTTGACCTGGCCGACTACGCATCAGTCGCTGCCTGTGGCGAGCGCATTCGCGCCATGAACCTGCCACTGGACGGGCTGATCTGCAATGCCGGTGTTGTGATGGTGCCCGAGCGCGAGATCGTCAACGGCGTCGAGAAGCACTTCAGCATCAACCACCTGGGACACTTCATCCTGGTAAACCAGCTGATGGACCACGTGATTGCCGCCGAGCAGGGTCGCTTCGTGTTTGTCAGCAGCCGCGCACACCGGCGCGCTCCGGAGGGCGGCCTTCTCCTGGATGACCTGGCCTGGGAACGGCATGAGTACGACCCGCAGGTGGCCTACGGCCATTCCAAGCTGGCCAACGCACTGTGCTCCCTGGCGCTGGCCCACAAGTTGTCGGGCACCATGGCCACTTCCAACAGCCTGCACCCAGGTGTCATCGTCACCAACGCCATTCGCAATATGCCCGACTGGCAGCAGACGGCGGCGCGCTGGTTGGGCTGGATGTTTACCAAAACCGTCGAAGAAGGCGCCGCCACCCAGACCTACCTGGCCACCCACCCTTCACTGGCCGGGGTGCGAGGCTATTACTTCGATAACTGCAATGTCGGCGAGGGTACCGCGTACCTCACCGATGATGCGCTGGCAGCCAGGCTTTGGGAAACATCCCTGGCGCTGGCCGCGGATTACTTACCTTCCCCCGTAGCCTGAACACACGCTGGCACTGGCCGCGGGCGTGATGGTTTAATGGGGCCGCTTCGAGGCATCAAGACCCGTAACACAGCGGGCATTCCCGCCGCGAACGCGACAACCGAGGGAACCCATGCAGAGCTTGAATAGTTCCAACAAGTTTCTACACCAGAATGCCACTCTGCTGTGCGAGCAGTACGGCATTACCCCGCACGACCTGGCGCGCATCCAGGCCTTTGCCGCCGTGGTCGAGCCCAAGATGGACGAGATGGTGGACAGCTGGTACGACTGGCTCAAAACCCAACCCGAGTTCGCCGAGTACTTCACGGAGCAGGACACGTTGACGCGGGTTCAGGGCCTGCAGCACAGCTACTGGCAGCTGTTCATGAGCGGCTCGGTCGATGACGCCTACGTCTCCCGGCGGCGCCGAGTCGGTGAAGCCCACGCTCGCATCGGTCTGCCACTGAATACTTACTTCGCCGGTATGAACCGCTTCCTGGAGTGTTTCCGCGACGTGGCCGAGGCATCGGGCATGGCCGCCGAGGAAGTGGTCGCCACCCAGCATTCCGTGGCCAAGCTGTTGCACCTGGATACCGCCATCGTGGTGGAGACCTACAACACCATGATGGACGAAACATTGACCGCCCAGTCCCGGTCGCTGCTGGAAATGTCGACGCCGGTGACCAACATCTGGGACGGCATCCTGCTGCTCCCGGTCGTGGGCCTGATCGATTCAAGACGTGCCCGCGACATCATGAACGCCACGCTGGAGAAAATCGAGGAGTCACAGGCCAGGGTCTTCATCCTCGATATCAGTGGGGTCGGCGTGGTCGACACCGCTGTGGCCAATCATCTCATCAAGATCTGCCGAGCGACCCGGCTGATGGGCTGCGAGAGTATTATTTCCGGTATCTCGCCTGCCATTGCCCAGACCGTTGTGGAACTGGGTATCGATGCTGAAGATGTGCAGAGTACAGCCACCATGAAAGATGCGCTGGCGAGCGCAGCCCGGCAGCTGGGCATGGAAATCAGCGAGCTGGATTGATGGCTGCCGGTGTCAATGCGGCACGCATCCCGATGCAGGTCTCCCGGGGCTGCATCGTGGTCTCCATCCAGGTCGACCTCAGCGAGGCCGTGCTGGCACAGTTCCGCACTGACCTTCTCGAACTGTTACAGCGCTCGGGCGCCGAAGCGGTAATTCTCGATGTGTCAGGCATCGCCATCATGGACCTGCAGGAATTCCAGGCCCTGCGCGATACCATGTCGATGGCGGCCCTGATGGGGGCGCGCACCATATTTTCCGGCTTCCAGGCCGGCGTGGTCTCCTCGCTGGTGGAACTGGAGGCGCCAATCTCTGACATCCAGGCGGCCTTGAACCTGGACACTGCCTTCGAACTTCTGGCGCCGGAGCCGGATGCCGAGGACGACACCCCGGAAGACGGCGACGCAGAGGACGGCGACAGTGCTGAGCCGGAGGCGCCTGCGGAGGTAGCCGTCCCGGAGGCCTGGCGTGGACACTGACGAGGGCGCTACCCGACTGCGCGTTGCCTCCGAGGCCGACGCCACCCGGACCGTGGTCGAGGCGCATCGCTATTGTCGCGAAGCGGGCCTGAAGGAGGTCGACGCCCAGGCGGTGTCTACCGCGGTCTCGGAGCTGAGCCGCAACATCCTCAAGTACGCCGGCCGCGGCGAGATCACCCTGCAGAATGCCGAACACGGCAGTTCCCGCGGCGTTGTGGTCACGGCACGGGACCGCGGGCCCGGCATCGAAGATGTGGAAACCGCCATGCAGGACCACTTCAGCTCCAGCGGCACCCTGGGCCTTGGTCTGCCCGGCGTGCGCCGCATGATGGATGACTTCACCATTACCTCGAAACCCGGCGAGCTCACCGAAGTCCGCTGCCTGAAGTGGGACCACCCGCCCCTGCGTGCCACCCGAATTCTGCCGGGCTACCGGCCCTGTGCAAAGCATGCGACACCCCAGGACTGCGACGACTGCCAGGAGCTGGACGCCTCACAGTTTTCCCGCCCCTGCCAGGGCGAACGCGTCAACGGCGACGTTGCCATGATCGAACGCCGTGGCCACCTGCTGATGACCGCGGTGATCGACGGCCTCGGCCATGGCCCCGAGGCGAACCGGGTGTCCAGCACGGCGCGCGACTTCCTGCAACATCGTTGGAGCCAGGACGTGGTGGACACCATGCGAAAGCTGCATGACGAATTGCGCGGCAGTCTCGGTGCGGTGGCAGGCATCGCCGTCATCGACAGCCGCAGCGGGCAGGTCAATTTCAGCGGCATCGGCAATATCGCCTACCGGGTCTTCGGTCAGCGTAATCTGCGGCTGATGTCAGCAGCGGGCAACCTTGGCCACCAGATCCGTTCACCGCGCCAGGAGCAGCATACCCTCGCTGAAGACGAAGTGATCGTCATCTATTCGGACGGCATCAGCGACCGCTTCGAGCTGCAGGATTACCCGCAGATTCTCTACCAGAGTGCGGATACAATAGCGCGTACCGTCGTTGAGCGATTCGGCAAGGCCCACGACGACGCCACCTGTATCGCCCTGAGGATGCGCAAGTGAACCAGGCCCCGTCACGCAGTCTGCTACCGCGCGAGACTTTCGCGCTGGGCTCTATACCGCTGGTAGAGAGCGACTCGGTGCTTGAAGCGCGGCGCAAGGTGCACAGCCTCGCATCGGTGGTCGCCGGTGACTCGCTGTTGTCGACCCGGTTGGCCACCGTCGTCTCCGAAGTAGGCAAGACCCTGCAGCGTCTCAACAACCAGGCGCGCATTGAGGTGGGCCTGTGCGCGCGCGGCAACCTGCCCCGCCTGCTGCTGAGCTTTGTCGGCGAGCTTGACGCCCGCAGCCTGGGATACCTGCAGAACTTTTTCGGTCATTTAGATGAAGACGCCAGCAGTTCCGGCCTGTATCACCGGGTCAACGTGGAGCTGACTTCAACTGGCGTGGACAACGCTACCCTGGGGCGGCTGCGCCAGATCGTCGAGCAGAAAACCCGCGACCAGCTGCTGGAGGAGATCCAGACCAAGAACTCCGAACTGGAAGAGTCCCTGGAAACGCTCAAGCGCACCCGCAGTGCCAAGGACCGCATGGAGAGCGAGCTCAACATCGGCCGCGACATCCAGATGAGCATGCTGCCACTGTCGTTCCCTGCTTTCCCCGAACAGGGCGAGTTTGATGTGCACGCCACCCTATATCCAGCGCAGGAGGTTGGCGGCGATTTCTACGACATGTTCATGATCGACCTCGACCACTTCTGTTTCTGCGTTGGCGATGTATCCGGCAAGGGCGTACCCGCGGCCCTGTTCATGGCCGTGACCAAGACCCTCATCAAGTCCCGGGCCGCCAATGACCTTTCCCCTGCCAGCATCCTCAGCCACGTCAACAGTGAAACCGCCGTAGGTAATGATTCAGCCATGTTCGTAACCCTGTGGCTGGCCATTCTCAACCTGCAGACCGGCGAGCTGGTTTATAGCAATGCCGGCCACAATCCGCCCTACCTGATGCGTGCAGGCGGCGACATGGAACGCCTGGACAAGCGCCACGGCCCGGTTATCGGAGCCATGGAGGGCATTGCCTATGGAGAAGACTCGGCCACGCTGGCGCCGGCCGACCTGCTCTATCTCTACACCGACGGCGTTACCGAAGCCATGGACATCGAGGGCAGCCTGTACGGTGAAGACAGACTTCGCGACCGACTTGCGGATGCCGACTACCCCGCAGCACAGGACGCGGTGCAGGACACGGTGGATGATGTCTGGAGATTCCAGGGCGACGCCAGCCAGGCCGACGATATCACTATCATGTCCGTGCGCTATCACGGGCCGGTTACACAGGAAGGCGACACCGAACTCATCCTGACTATGCACAACGACATCACCGCGATCAGCGCCGTGAATGACGACTTCAATGGCTGGGCAGAGAAGCATGGAATCCCCACCAATGTTCAGCGGCCCATGAACATATGCCTTGATGAGCTGCTCAACAACATCGTGTCCTACGGCTTTTGCGATGAGGCCGTCGACGAGCAGCATGAGATAGAACTTCACTTCCGCTTGCCGGACTCTGAGCTTGTCGTTACCATCGTCGACGACGGCAAACCCTTCAATCCCTTCGGCAACGAACCACCCGACACCTGTCTCTCCGTGGAAGACCGGCCCATCGGTGGACTCGGTGTGCACCTGGTGAAGAATTTCATGGACAAGGTGCACTATGAGCGCCATGGCGAGAACAACGTCGTCACATTACACAAACACCTGGATGGGGAAAACGAGGCTTGAGATGGATATCTCGACTGAACAGATAGACAACACCACGGTCGTGAGAATGTCCGGAAACCTGGATACCAACACCTCGGGTCCGGCCCACCAGAAGATCGATGCCCTGATCGAGGAAGGCAATACTCACCTGCTGGTCAATCTCAGGCAGGTTCCCTTCGTCAGCAGCGCCGGCCTGAGAATCCTGTTGGCCACGGCCAAGCGCCTGAACGGCACGGAGGGCTCCCTGAAGATCACCGACCTCAACGAAACCGTTAACGAGGTGTTCGAGATCTCCGGCTTCAACACGATCCTCAACGTGTTCTCCACGGAAGAAGACGCGCTCAAAGACGGCTGATGCTGGTAATCATTGCAACCCTGCTGGCCGGGCTGGGCCTGTTTTTCGTCGGGCTCCAGCTGCTGACCGAGAACCTCAAGCTGCTCAGCGGCCGCCGCCTGCGTGAGAACATCGCGGTCTGGACCCGCAACCCCTTCTTCGGGCTCGCCTGGGGTGGGCTGTTTATCACCATTACCCAAAGCGCCGCCGCGGCCACCTTCATCCTGATCGGCATGCTGCGCGCCGGCATGCTGGGCGTGAAACAGATTTTGCCGATTCTCATCGGCATGAACTGTTTTGCGGGCATCATCATCCTGGTACTGATATTCGACATCAAACTGGTGGTGTTTTTCCTGCTGGGCATCACCGGCCTGATCTATTCCCGTGACCAGGCCGGCGGTGTGCGCGCCACGGCTGGCGCTGCCTTCGGCATCGGGCTGCTGTTCCTCGGACTCAATACCACCCAGACCGGTATTGCGCCGCTGGCGGAGATGCCCTGGTTCGAAGAAACCATCGCCGCGACCCATGGCTCCTACATGCTCGGCCTGCTGGTGGGCCTGGTGCTCAGCTTCCTGACCCAGTCGGGCCTGGCGGTGATGATTCTAAACCTCGCGTTCCTCAATGCGGGGCTGTTCAGCATCGAACAGTCGGTGATGATCGCCTATGGTTCCAAGCTTGGCTCCTCGCTGCTGACCTATGTACTGTCCGCCAACCTGGTCGGTGAATCCCGCCAGGTCGCGATGTTCCAGGTGTACTTCAATGTCGCCGGCGCCCTGATCCTGGTCCCGGCACTGTACGTTGAGGTCTATACCGGGCTGCCGCTAATGTTGGCACTGGGTGCCGCCTTTGCCGAGGATGCCACCTTCCAGCTCGCTGCCATCAACCTGCTGTTCAACGTGGTGCCGGGCATTGTGGTCTTCCCGTTTGTGCCAGTTATCAGTCGCGCCCTGGCGAGCTACTTCCCGCAAACCACCGAAGAACAGCTCGGTAAACCCATGTACCTGCTGGAGCAGAGCGGCGACGACCCCCACAACGCCCTGCGCCTGATCGAGCTGGAGCAGGTACGCCTGATCGAAATTCTCGGTCACAGCTTCGAGGCGATGCGCACCGAAAACAACACCGCCCGCATGGCGCTGCTCAACGAGAGTTTCCAGAGCCTCGGCGACAGCGTGCGCGATGCCATTTCCGACCTCTCCAACCAGCACCAGTTATCTCCGGTACTCTACGAGCGACTCAACGGCCTGCTGAATATCCAGCACAGCCTGGAGACGGCCAACGTCGAGGTTCAGAGCCTGTCACGGCAACTGAACCTGCTTAAGGGCACCGGTCTTGGCGAACGCTTCTCGATGGTTGCGATCGACGGTATTGACGCCATTCTGATGACCTTTATGGATGTCGCCCGTGAGCGCAGTGACCTCGATGCCGAGCTGCTGTCGGGCATGACCTCCGAAGATGGCATGACCCGCGTGCGCAAGGCGTACCTGGCGGAAGAAAAGTCGATGGATGCCAATGCCCGCATGCAACTGCTGGCGGCAGCCAACCACTGCGAAAGGCTGATCTGGCTGTTCCGCGATATGGGCAGTGCCTATAGCAACCTGGGAAGCGCCTGAGGCCAACGATGATTTTTACCACGGAAACCGCCTTTACCGGTGAACAGGACGGCATCTACAGCGCTGTCATCCACGAGGGCTGGGATGTCGTCGGTAATGCCAATGGCGGCTACCTGCTGGCGCTGGCTGCCCGCGCCATGGCGGACTCCGCCGGGCGTCCACATCCGGTAGCGCTGAATGCGCACTACCTGTCGCCTGGCCGGCCCGGCCCGGTGAGCATCGAGCCGGAGGTCATCAAGGCTGGCCGTCGCTTTACCACGGCCCGCGCCACCATGCGCAATGACAGCAAGGAACTCGTCACGCTGCTGGGCAGCTTCGGCGACGTCGGTGCCCTGGAAGGCCCGATGCGCATCGATGCCGAGCCGCCGGAGCTGCCTGCACCCGAAGACTGCATCCGTATTGAGCACAATGCCTCCGGCTTCCCGCCGGCGATGATGAGCAAGATCGAGCTGCGTCTGCACCCTGAGGATGCCGGCTTTGCCGTCGGCAAGCCCACCGGGCAGCCACTGTTTCGCGGCTGGTTCCGACTGCTGGACGATGAACCCATCGACGCCTTTGCCCTGCTGCTGGCGGTTGATGCATTCCCGCCCACGGTGTTCAACGCCAACCTGCCGGTCAGCTGGGCACCGACGCTGGAGCTGACCACCCACATTCGTGGCATACCTGAATCGGGCTGGCTGCGCTGTCGGTTTTCCACCCGCTTCATTTCCGGCGGAATGATGGAGGAAGACGGCGACATCTGGGACGCCTCCGGAAGACTGGTGGCCCAGTCTCGCCAGCTGGCACTGGCCCCGAAGGCCTAGGCGAAGCGTTTGATCAGCAGGCCGTTGGTGGTGCCCTGCACCAGCAGGCTGAACAGCACCACCCCGAACACCATGGACTGCACGGTGTACCAGTAGTCGAGTTCTATCGGCAGAGCCAGCACCAGTGCCACTGCAATGGCGCCGCGCAAACCGCCCCAGAACAGTAGCAGCTGCCAGCCGACGCCGATGCTGTGGGTCAGCGGTCTCGTCAGCAGGCTGCAGACGGCGACCGCGGCAGCCCTGGCCACCAGGGCGGCGGCAATGGCGATCAGCATGGCCAGCCACATGTCGCGGAACATGCCCAGGGTAATCACCAGCCCCATGATCACGAATAGCAGGCTGGTAAACACCTGGCCCAACCACTCCCAGGTGAACTCCATTCCCTCGGCCACCTGCTCTTCCACCTCGGCCAGGCTAGCGCGCACCACCAGGGCTGCAAACATGACCGCCATGATGCCCGACACGTGCAGCAGGTGCTCGGCAAGGTAGAAGCTGCCGAAGGCGGTAAATAACAGGAGGAACGCCGTGGCCGGCGGACTCCTGAGCAACAGGGCCAGCGCCGCTGCGAGCATCCCGCTGATCACGCCGACCAGGATTCCGCCGACGAACACCACGCCGAAATGCATGAGAAACTCGCCGGTACCGGCTTCGCCACCTTCCAGTGCCAGCGACAGGAACAAGGAGAACAGCACCACCGCCGTGGCATCATTGAACAGGCTCTCGCCCTCGAACAGGGTCTTGATGTCTTCCGGCGCATTCAGGGCGCTGAGCTGGTTGACCACCGACACAGGGTCGGTGGCGGCGAGAATCGCGCCGGTAATCAATGCCGCGGCCCAGGGGAAGCCCGAAGGGTAGCCAATCCCGTAATACACCAGCACTGCCGTCACCAGGCAGCTGACCAGCACACCCAGGGTGGCCAGCAGCAACACCGGCAGCAGCCAGCGCTTGAGCAAGCCCGGTTTGATGTGCCAGGACGCCTCGAAGATCAGCACCGGCAGGATCACGTAGAAGACGATCTCCTCCAGGTTGTGAGCGCGAATACCGGTGTCAAAGTCGAGCCAGCCGATCGCCTGCCCCGCGATGAAGCCGCAGAGGATGCAGGACAGGGTCAGCTCCAGGCGACTGAAGCGGCTGAGCAACAGCGCCACAATCGCCACGCCACCCAGCGCGAGAACTTGCCCGGTGACGGTGACTACCATTGATCAGCTACCGTGCTGCTGCGGCAGGACCTTGCGGCCGATCCAGTAGTCGAGACTGGCGAAGCGTCCGGCGCCGATGAAAAACAGCGCCAGCAGCATAACGAAATAGGTCGCAGCAAACTCAATACCGTTGTTGAGAATAACGATGGGCGCTGTGTTGTTGGCAGTCAGCCAGCTGTAATTGCCATGTTCGCGCAGGATGCTGCGGGCGCGGTCGCGCTTGTCCGCCAGTTCCTCGACACGTTCATTGGCAAACGGTGCGTCTGGGTCGGCTATCGCTTGCCAGCCGTAGTCCCAGTGCACGGTGGCAGCCGCGACAATCATGGTGAACATCAGCGGAATCGCAATCCATCGCACGGCAAGGCCAACCAGCAGGAATATCGCACCCAGAACCTCGGTCCAGGTAGCCAGGAACGCGAGCAGCCAGGGGAACGGCAGTCCCAGCCCCCAGTCGGGGTTGCCAAACCACTGTACCGTGCTGTCGAAGCTGCCGAGCTTGCTGTTGCCCGCCATCCAGAACACTGGCACCAGGTACAGACGCAGAGCGAGTGGGCCAAGAAAATCGACAACCCGTGTCGACTCCAGCAGGCCGTGTAGTTTTGTCACTAGGCTATTCATGGGTTTTTCCTGTTTTTGGTAAAGCGATTACTGCCCCGCCGCGTTGCGAAGCTTGTCGGCGAGCTCGGGCCGCAGCTCGGGTATGGGATCCAGTTCGAGCATGCCGTGGGACTTCTCGCTGCTCTCGATCACGCGCATATGCTGGCGCTGCAAGCCGCGGGGCTCTGCCACACCGCAGGAGTGGGCAATAATGCCGACCCCATAGGCGACGCGTGCGGCATAGGCTGCCACGCGCTTGCTTTTTTCAGCGGGCACCAGCCCCTTCTGCAGTTCCTTGTTGTGTGTGGTAATGCCGGTCGGGCAGGTGTTCTTGTTGCACTGCAGCGCCTGGATACAGCCGAGGGCAAACATGAATCCGCGGGCAGAGACACAGAAATCGGCGCCCACGCCCAGCGCCCAGGCCACCTTGCCCGGGTTGATCAGCTTGCCGGAAGCGATCACCTTGATGCGCTCGCGCAGGCCGTACTCATGCAGCAGGTCGATGACGATTGGCAGGCTCTCACGCAGCGGCATACCGACATAATCGATCAGCGCCTGGGGAGCGGCACCGGTGCCACCGTCGGCGCTGTCGATAGTGATGAAATCCGGGGCCGAGGCCAGGCCACGGCTGTGGATCTCCTCGAAAAGATCCTCGAAAAAGCTCAGCTGCCCCACCACCGTCTTGAATCCCACCGGCTTGCCGGTGACTTCCCGCACTCGCGCGATCATGTCCAGCAGGTCGCCGACCGAACGGATATCGACATGCCCATTGGGGCTGATCGAATCCTCGCCGATACCGATGTGGCGAATCCCGGCGATCTCCTCGGTGACCTTTTCACCGGGCAGAATGCCACCCTTGCCGGGCTTGGCGCCCTGGCTCATCTTGATCTCGAACATCCTCACCTGCTCGTGCGCAGCGATCGCCTTCAGCTTTTCGTCATCGAGCTTGCCCTGTTCGTCACGGACCCCGTACTTCGCGGTGCCAATCTGGAACACGATGTCGCACCCGCCCTCAAGGTGATAGGGCGACAGGCCGCCCTCCCCGGTGTTCATCCAGATACCCGCCTCGCGGGCGCCACTGGAGAGCGCCAGCACCGCCGGTCGCGAGATGGCGCCGTAACTCATGCCGGAAACATTGAGAATCGACGAGGTGGTGTAGGGCCGGCGTGCACTGCCCTCGCCGATGGTCACCGGCTTGGGTTCTACTGCGTCTTCATCGAGGGTAGGGAATGGGCTGTTGAGAAAAATGATGTCGCCTTCATGGTCAAGTGGCCGGGTTGAACCGAAGGCGACGGTGGTATCCACCTGCTTGGCGGCCCGATAGACCCAGCTACGCTCGGCACGATTGAAGGGCAACTCCTCGCGGTCCATGGCGAAGAAGTACTGGCGGAAAAACTCACCGAGGTGTTCAAACAGGTAGCGGAAGCGGCCGACCACCGGGTAGTTGCGGCGAATCGTGTGCGTGGTCTGGGTCTTGTCCACCAGGTACATGACAAACAGCGCCAGCACGCCGATACCCAGCAGGAATGAGAACAGCAACACGCCGTATTCGATGATGGTGACCGCAATGCGGTGAACTTCCGACACGTCCATGGGTACTCTCCGTTCGCTGCCAGCTGCCGTGCAAACTGCACAACATCGTATAGCACACCCACAGACAGCTGTTTTGCGAGGATGTTCCCCGGCGACGATTGCCGCTGCCCGGGAATCGGAGAATTAGGGCGCCTGGTCCCGGTTGGAAAGACGGCGCCGCACCGAGCGCACCAGGACCCAGACCAGCGCAAACACCAGCGGCGCCGCAAGCCCGGTCAGCAGGGCGTCATTGACCGGCAGGCCCACAGATTTCATGGCCTTGAAGCCATAGCCCAACAGCCCGACGGCGTAGTAGCTGATGGCGAAGATCGAGAAGCCTTCCACCGCCTGCTGCAGGCGCAGCGCCATACGAGCGCGTTCGTCCATGGACTGCAGCAGCGCCTGGTTCTGCTTCTTCTGCACCATGTCGACCATGGTGTTGAGCAGGTTGGCGGCCCGGGCCACCCGCTGGGCCAGCTCATTGGCGCGCCGCTCGGTGGCGTCGCAGGTGCGCATCGCCGGTTGCAGCGAGCGCAGCAGGAAGTTGGTATAGCTCTGGTAGCCGCCAATCTTCTCCTCACCGACCTCTTCCAGTCGTCGCTCGACGATACTGGCGTAGGCGCGCGCGGCGGCAAACCGGTAGGCATGGGTCGAAACGATCTGTTCGACACTGGCAGCGATGCCGGTAATCGTGACCAGCGCTTCCTCCTGGTCGGCCTCGCTACGCTCCTGCTCGAGGCGGATCATCACCGCATTGAGTTCCGGTTCCATACGACCCAGGGCTGCCATGGCCTCCCGGGCCCGCGGCAGGGCAATCATCGCCAGCAGGCGGTAGGACTCGATTTCCAGCAGCCGCTGCAGTAGGCGCGACAGCCGGCCTTCGCTGATGCCGAGGTCAATGACCACGATGCGCAGGAAGCCGTCCGCATCCAGCTGGAACGCCGACCATACCGCTGCAAAGCCCGACGACATCAAACCACCATGCAGTGTCTGGGAGGCCAGCAGTGACGACGCCAGCGCATTGCCATGGGGATCTTCTTCGCCCGGCACCGGCAACACCTCGATGTGCACCCCTACCAGGAAATTTTCCGCCAGTGCGTCGCGCTTCTCGCGATCCAGCAAATCCAGAGCGGTCTCGCTGAACGGCGGCTGCCCGTTGCCCGGTACCATCACCGTGTGGCTGACGGCTTCGGTGTGCCCTTCCCATTTGACCTGGCAGCTGCCGATGCTGACGCTGTGCTGGCGGCTGCCCGCGGAGGGCGCACTGGCGCCGTGCTTGCTGCAGAACTCGGCAAACTCTTCACGCGCCTCGTCCACCGTGGACTCGTTGCGCAGGGAGACCACATGGCTGCAGCGCATCGGGGCTGCCTGCCGCAGCCCGGGCCGGGCGTGCCACTCGTTACTGAGTCGGATTCGCTCCTCCGCTGACAACACCTGGGCTGGCGGTCGCTCGCTGGCGCCCGTCATGAATTCCCCTTGCTCGCCCAGAAGCTGTTGAGTGCGGCGGCGGTTTTTCTCGGTTGCTCCCAATGGGGCAAGCCGCAGGTGGGCGCGATGCGTTCGGCCTGCAGCGGTGGGTTGCGATCCAGCAGCGCCGGCAACCGGTCAAAATTGATATTCGGATCCTTGTCGTACAGCACCAGGGTTGGCACCTCCAATTGAGCATAGAGACTGTCGGCGGCGCCAGGGGTAAACAGCTTCATCGCCAGGAAACAGAATGGCGCGTGGCGGGCGCCCGGCTGCCGGGCCGTGGCCCAGGCCTGGTCGACCAGCTCCACCGGCACCTCGTGCTGGAAGGACATATCAAGGAAATAGCGGATGCTGGCCCGAGTGGTCAGTGCCCGGTAGAGGCCATCGCTGAATAACGGGATAGAAAACAGTTTGCGCAGGCGGTCACTGACCGCACCCGATGGCGGCTCACGGCTGCCCATCCCCGTGGGGGATACCAGCGCCAGGCTGTTGAAGCACTCCGGCGCCGCGAGGGCTGCCCGGGCAACAAACTCCGCTGTCGTGGACAGGGCGATGACATCGACTGCTGTGCTGAAACACTGCCTGCAGAATTCAACCAGCACATCTGCATACAGCTCCGGGGTGTAGTCGATCGCCGGTCGCGCCGAAAAACCGAACCCGGGCAGCTCCAGGGCATAGACCGCGCGCTGTGAACGGTAGGCCTCGAACAGCGGAGCGACTTCCAGCGCGCTGGGCGCAGCATTGATGCTGTGCAACAACAGCAGAGGGCGCCCGCCGGCCGAGTCATCGAGGTAATAGGCGACGCGTCCGACACTGGCAATGTCCACGCTGTCGCGGGGCGCATCCAGTGCTTCTGGCAGTGTCCTGGTCATGGGTAGTGTCGCTCACTCATCAGTGCATGCTAGCAGACCCCGGGGAACTCGCAGTTGAACAGCGGGGCTGTAAACTTGTGTTTACGCAACACAGCGAGTAAAAGATGGGCAACAATAAGGAATCGCCAACCGGCACATCACAGCAGCCGAGCGGCGCAGACGGTACCTGACACAAGGACGCAAGCATGGCCATCGCCTACCCCTTTTCCGCGATCGTCGGCCAGGACGAGATGAAGACCGCATTGCTGATAGCGGCCGTCGACCAGGATGTCGGCGGCGTGCTGGTGTTCGGTGACCGGGGCACCGGCAAGTCCACCGCGATCCGCGCACTGGCGGCATTGATGCCCAGCATCCCGGTGGTGACCGGTTGTCCCTACCACTGTGACCCCGGAGCACCGACACCGGGCCTGTGCGCGCAGTGCGAGAACGGCGCCAGGGATTTCAAGACCCGCGAACAACCAATGCCGGTCGTAGACCTGCCACTGGGTGCGACCGAGGATCGAGTGATCGGCACCCTTGACCTGGAAAAGGCCCTGCGTCTCGGCGAGAAGGCGTTTGAGCCGGGCCTGCTGGCCCAGGCCCACCGTGGCTTCCTGTATATCGATGAGGTCAACCTGCTCGAGGACCACATTGTCGATGCCCTGCTTGATGTGGCGGCCTCGGGAGAGAATGTGGTCGAACGTGAGGGATTGAGCATCCGCCACCCGGCGCGCTTTGTGCTGGTGGGAAGCGGCAACCCTGAGGAAGGCGAGCTGCGCCCGCAGCTGCTCGACCGCTTCGGCCTGTCGGTG
>JAAUXY010091588.1_pt1 | contig 21103 bp, 19 predicted proteins | sample 7278121 | NCBI WGS metagenome assembly JAAUXY01 (sample SAMN14350117, study PRJNA611818) | marine sediment metagenome | isolation source: surface marine sediment (1.8m) | place: French Polynesia: Moorea | collected 2018-08 | reverse complement strand
CGGTAGTGCAGGGCATCGGCCACCGCCACCGCGTCCGCCTTGCCGTCGCGCAGCACCTCGACCAGGTGGGAGGGCTCGCCGAGCCCGCCGCTGACGATGACCGGGATGGTGACTGCCTGCGACACCTTGCGGCAAAGCTCGACATCGAATCCTCTGCGGGTGCCCTCCTGGTCGACCGAGGTCAGCAAGATCTCGCCGGCGCCCAAGTCCTGGCCGCGCTTGGCCCATTCGATCACGTCGAGACCGGTGTGCTCGCGACCGTTGTCGGTGTAGGCCTCCCAGCCGCCGCCGGGCCGACGCTTGGCCTCGATCCCCATGACCATGCATTGCGAGCCGAAATGGCGCGCCACCTCGGTGATCAGCTCGGGTCGCCGGGTCGCCGCGGTGTTGATCGCGACCTTGTCCGCGCCCGAATGCAGCAGCTTTTCGGCATCCGCCAAGGACCTCACGCCGCCGCCCACGGTCAAGGGGATAAAGACGTTCTCGGCGGTGTAGCGGACGATGTCGGTGAGGTTGTTGCGGTCGTAGAGGCTCGCCACGGAGTCCATGTAGAGCAGCTCGTCGGCGCCTTGCTCGTAGTAGCGCCGGGCATGCTCCTGGGGGTCGCCGATCACGCGCAGACCCTCCAGGTGGATGCCCTTGATCAGATTGGGCCCCTTGATATCCAGGCGGGCGATGATGCGGACCTTGCTCACGACGTGCGACCGGTCGGTTTCGATGCGAGGAGCGGTCTCAGCTCTGCCACACGGCGCGGCGCAGCGACCAGGCGCCGTTCTCGAACTTCCAAAGATGGGGCGAACGGAATTGATCGGCGAGTGCGTCGAAGTAGTCCCGGTCGATCAACGGCTGCTCGAACATCCGACTGGCCTCGGGGAACTCCTTTTCCGAAATGCTCAGGTAGCGGAAGATCTCGTCAGCGAAGCGTTCCGGAAACTCGCCGTCGAAGCGCCTGACCAGCGCCACGCCCTCGTCCCGCTCGATATCCCGGGAGCGGATCTCCTGGGCGGCGTCGTAGGTCGCGCGCCCGATCCCGAACTTGATGTATGTCGTGTAGTAGTGGAAGTCGTCGATCCGGTCGTCGATGCTGTTGTATTTGCTGTAGGTTCCCGGAGTCCGCTCCGGGGAGGCCTGGAACCCGCCGTGTTCCACGGCGTAGTAGTAGCAGCTCTGCGGGTGCCACTTGAGGTAATAGCCGAGGTAGTGGATCTCAGTTTGGCTCTTCTCGATCTCGTCGGGGTTCTCAGGAAGGTAGAGCTGGAGCTCCGACGGTTCCACGCCGAACGCCTCCGTGAGTTCCTGGATCGAGGTACCACCCAGAAAGGTCTGCCGCTTGTCGGCGGCGGTGAAGTAGGCCCAGTCCCTTCTCGAGGTCTCGGTGTCCTGGATCGGGTTGCCGTACTCCGCCTCGTTCTCGCCGAAGAAGACCAAGGGGATGCCGAACTTGAGCGCCAGCTTCGGCGCCAGGTTCTTCTGGCCCAGGATGAAGGGCTGGAAGGGGTGGAACAGCTTGTCGACGGCCAGGCGCGTCAGCAGCCGATGCACGCGTCCGTTGGGCGTGACCAGCACGTTGTCGAAGCCGGCGTGGATCCAGGCCTGGTGGTTCTTCCAGCCCCACTCGGTATAGATATGCGGCGCCCAGGTGACGGTCAGCGGGTGCATCCCGAACTCGTGCTTCAGCATGTGGGCCGCGTAGAAGCTGTCCTTGCCGCCCGAGCCGGGCACCAAACAATCGTAGCCGCCGTCGACCCGGCGATGGCTGTCGCATAGCTCCTGCAGTTCGCGCCGGCGCTCGTCCCAGTCGATCTCGCGGTGCTTCTGCTCCGCCAGACGACAGGCGTCGCAGACGCCCTCGTCGTCGAAACGGATCGTCGCCTTCTTGCTGTCGCGGGTGTGCTGGAACTCGACCGCGGAGTTGGGCCGCTGGTTGGAGATCACGCAGCTCTTGCAGAAGCGCACCTCGGAAGGAAGGCCGTACATGGCCGCCGGGTCGCCGGCATCGGGGGCGTAGGCGCCCAAGTCAGGCGATCCGGGGCGAGGGACAGGTGTCATGCATCTCTCCGGGTCAAAAGCGTCGAAGCGCCGGTCGGCCGTTGCCCGCAGTGGGCCGGGGAGCGGGTCAGGCCCGTGATGCCGGCCGTCGAGGCGGCGTAGAGCCCCGCCTCGCTGGCCGGATCGAACGGCTTCCGGTCGTCCTTGATGGCGATCAAGCGAGCCGGCGCCGCATCAGGAGCTCGACGATGTCGAAGTCGAGCTCGCTGTCGATATCGACAGACCGCTCTGCGGGCATCTCGTAGAGCAGTGTGTCCTCGTAGAAGACCGCCGGCTGCGACAGGAAGGGCTCGCGCCGCCAGACGTAGATCGACCCGTTCAAATCGAAACAGGCGGGTGCGTCCTGGCGGCGGTGGATCGTGCTCTCCAACCTCTTGCTGAGGCGGACATGACCCTCCGCGTCACGCTCGACCAGGTTGAAGTAGGGCGAGTGACGCGCCGGTGCTCCGGTGATCAGGTTGCTCGCCGAGCCCTGCTCCAACACGGTTGTGGCGGCTTGAACGTCGCCGGGCAGGCGCAGGGGCGAGGTCACATCGAGATCGACGATCACATCGAAGCTCAGGCCCGTCTCAGCCTCGGCCCGTTCGACGCAATGCGCGATCGCCGGCGGTTTGCCCGCCTGGTCGGATGCCAGCTCCGTGGGCCGCTCTATTAGGACATCGGCACCATGGTCGCGCGCGGTCTCCAGAGTCGCAGGTGCGTCGCTGCTGACCGCGATCAGGTCGAAGATGGCCGACTCCCTGGCCTGCTCCAGTGTCCAGACGATCAGCGGCTTGCCGAGCAGCATGCGCGTGTTCTTGCCGGGAACCCCCTTGGAACCGCCGCGCGCGCAGACGGTGCAGATGCGCTTCACGTGGTGACCCTGCGGCCTTCCGACCGGACGCCCGCGGCGTCCCGGCGTGGCGCGCATCGGCCGCGCCGTGGCCGATTGGCAAGCGGCCGTTCGTGGGTTGAGCGGGCATCCATCAGTCTTCGAACTCTCGGATGAAATCGCTGCGTGCCTGGCTCAGGTCGGCATGCTGGCCGATATCCATCCAATACTCTCGGATCGGGAACACGGTGACCTGGCGTTCGGCCTCCTGCAGGGCCTCGAACAGGTCGGGCATATCGAAGCGGCCCTCGGCCGGGATGAAATCCAGCGCCTCGGGCTCCAGGGCGTAGATTCCGGCGTTGACGAAGAACTTCTGCACGGGCTTCTCGGTGATGCCCAGGAAGCGGTGCTCTTCGACCTCGACCACGCCGAAGGGCACGCGCAGGCCGTAGTCGCGCACGCACATGGTGGCGCTGGCCCCGTAATCCTGGTGGAAGTCCAGAAGTTGGCCGAAGTTCACCTTGGTCAGGATGTCGCCGTTCATGACCAGGAGCGGCTCGCTCGGCCGTCCGGGCAGCAGCCGCAGGGCACCTGCGGTCCCCATCGGTTCGTCTTCCGAGATGTACTCGATCTCGACGCCAAAGCGGCTGCCGTCGCCGAAATGGCCGATGATGTCGTCTGCGCGGTAGTGCACGGCGATCAGAAAGCGGTGGAAACCGAAGTCCGCGAAGTTCTCGACGATGGTCTCGAGGATCGGCTTCTTTCCGACCGTGAGCATGGGCTTGACCGAGTCGTCGGTCAGCGGCTGCAGGCGCTTGCCGAAGCCGCCGGCCATGATGACGACCCAGTTGTTGCGCTCGCGCAGCTCCAGCAGGTGATCCAGGGACTCGACGCCGACGATCCGCCCACCCGCGTCAACCAGCGGGATCTGCCGGTAGCCGCCGCGGTGCATGACTTGCATCAGGTGGTGGCTGTCCTCGCCGGCTGTCGCGGTCACCGGCTTGCGGTTCATGATGTTCTCGACGGCGGCGTCGAGCGGAATGCCGCGCAAGATGCCGCGCCGGATGTCGCCGTCGGTCACCGTGCCGAGCAGGCGCCGCTCGCCATCGACGATGAGCACGATCTTGCTGACCGATCTCTCGAGCGAGCGCAGGGCCTCTTGAATCGAGGTTTCGGGTCCCAGGATCGAGTCCTGCCAAGGGATCACGGCTTCGGCCTCTCGGTTAGGGAGGCGGGCGGGCGGACCACGGCCTCCGCCGGAACATCCTCGGTCACCACCGCCCCCGCCGCCACCAGCGCGCCGCGGCCGATCCGGACCAATTGGATCGCCACGGCGCCGCTGCCGATGTGGACATCGTCCTCGACGGTGACGGCACCGGAGAGCGTGGCCCCCGGGGCAACGTGGACGTTCCGGCCGATGCGGCAATGGTGATCGAGCGAGGCCCGCGTGTTCACGATGGTGTTGTCGCCCAGCTCGACCCCCGGCTGCAGCACGGCGCCAGCCATCACCTGGGCACCTTCACCCAGTCGCAGGTCGGCGGCGAGGATCGCACTCGGATGGATCAGGCTCATGAAGTCGTAGCCCTGGGATTTGAATCGATCGAAGACCGCTGCGCGGCGCCGCGTGGAGCGGGCCGAGCCGATGCCGTTGACCAATTCCACGGTACTCGGAGAGCGGTCGAGGACGGCGTCATCGCCGCCCAGCAGTGGCACGCCGTGGATCGTTTCGAGGTCGCCGCTCGACGCCGGGTCCGCGATGCCCAAGATATCCCGCTTGGCAAGCCGCAGGGCGTCGATTACGACCGCCGCATGGCCGCCCCCGCCGATCACGATGACCGGGCGCGTCATGCCTGGATCTGCTCGCCGGCCTCGTAGTCCCGCGTCGCGATCGCGCCGAGATAATCCCAATAGCGCATCGGATCGATCCCTGTGCCGGGCCGCAGCGCGCCCAGGTTTGCCTCGGTCAAGGTCTCCCCCTTTGCGATGGGCCTGGTTGCGACCAGGCTGCGTCGGACGACCGGACGGTTCGCCAGCTCAGAGGGCGTCGGCCGCTTCTCGCGGCAGCCCAGTGCCTGCTCGGTGGTCCTGATCGCCGCGACCATCTCGCCGAGCTCCTGCGGCGCCAGCGAGGCGGCGTGGTCAGGTCCCGGCAGCGAGCGGTCGAGCGTGAAATGCTTCTCGATCGCACAGGCGCCCCGTGCGGCCGCCGCGATCGCAACCGCGATCCCCAAGCTGTGATCGGAGAGGCCGACCGGCAAAGCAAAGGCATCGCGCAGCGCATCCATGGCGCGCAAGTTCACCTCGTCGGGCGGGGCCGGATACTCGGACGTGCACTGCAGGATCGTGACCCGCTCGGCCAAGGCGCCTTGCCCCGTCCGGCTGGCAAAGGCGGTCTCGAGCGCTTCGGCCGACGGCCGTACCGACGGCGGCGCGGTCATGCCGAAGGCCAGCACCGCCAGGGCCCGCCGGATCTCGTCCAGGGTGCTCATGCCGGTCGAAAGGATGATCGGCAGCCCGGTCCGCGCCAGCTCCAGCAGGAGCGGCCCGTTGGTGATCTCGCCGGAGGGCACCTTGAGCCGCCGCACGCCGATCTCGGTCGCCAGGAAGCGGGCGGCCTCCGCGTCGAAGGGGGTGGACATGAACTCGATGCCCCTGGCGCGGGCGTGCGCCGCGAGATCGGCGTGCAGCGCCCGGGGCAGCTCGAGCCGGCGCAACATGTCCCGCTGGCTTTCCGCGCCGCCGGTCGATGCCGTCTGGTAGCCGGCCTTGGGGGCGTCCGCGGTGGCCAGGCGGTCGGCGGCAAAGGTCTGGAACTTGACCGCGTCGGCGCCGGCCGCCGCGGCCGCCTCGACCAGCTGAAAGGCGCGCTCGGCCTCGCCGTTGTGGTTGACGCCGGCCTCGGCAACGATGAACACGCGCTCAGGCGACGGCATGGTCGTGGAACGGCTTCACGTTCAAGCTCGTGAGCGGAACGCGCTTCAGAGTCTCCTTGATCCGCGCGGCCGCGCCTGGCCCGCCGTAGGGCGAAACGGTGGCCGCGCAGCGAGCCTGGAACTCCGGGCCGAGGGCCGTCGCGATGGCGTCCTCGATGGCCGCGGTTTCGGCGGCGCAGTCGATGACCGAAGCGGCACGCGGCCTGCCCTTCTGTCGCATGCCGATGTTGACCGAGGGCGTCCGCAGGGCCGGAGCTTCGATCACGGCCGAGGAGGAATTGCCGATCACCACGGCGGCCTGCCGCAAGAGGCTCAAGTAGCGAAGCTGTCCCAGGGAATCGTAAGCCCGGGTCCTGGCACTATTGGCCTCGACCCAGCGATCCATCAGTTCGATGATGCGCGCGTTGCCCGAGTCGGCGTTTGGCTTGGTGAAGACCACCCGCGCGTCTTCGAAGGCATCTAGGGCATCCAGCAGTGCGCCGAAGTCCGCCGCCGGATCGCTGTCGGTCGCGGTCTCTGGGTGGTAGGTGACCAAAAAGACGCGGTTCCCGAGCTCGAAGTTCAGCGATTGCTCCAGGGCCGGTCGGTCGAGCAGGGTCAAGCGGGCGATGGCGTCGAGTCCCAGGCCGCCGACCGTGAAGACCCGTTCCGGCGCTTCGCCGAGCTGCAGAACCCTCTGTCGGAAGGGCTCCGTCGCCACGAAATGAAGCGCCGCCATCTTGGTGATGGCGTGGCGCATCGAGTCGTCGATGGCACCCTCGGTCACCTCGCCGCCGTGCAGGTGGGCGATGGGGATGCGCTGAATCAGCGCGGTTTCTGCCGCCGCCAGGGTCTCGAAGCGATCGCCGAGCAGCACCACCAGGTCCGGGGCGAGGCGATCGAAGGCCTCGGCGAAGCCGATCACGCCCTGCCCCGTGGCTTTGGCGACGCCTTTGGGGCTGTCGTCCTCAAGGTCCATCTCGACCTTGCGGTCGATGGCGAAACCGTCCGCTTCGATTTCCCGAAAGGTGGTGCCGAAGCGCGGGCTGAGGTGCGTTCCCGTCACCACGATCTGGAGCTGCAGCTCGGAGTCCTCCCGGATCTCCTCCATCAGGCAGCGCAGCAGACCGTATTCGGCCCGGCTGCCGGTGACGACACAGATCTTGCGCACCGTTGCTCCCGAAAGACCCTGTCAGGCCAAGCTGGCGGAACTCGGCAGGCAGATGAGCCGGCGCTCGATGTCTTCGGCGACCGGAAGGTCCGCGCGCGGCGCCTCGGCGTAGGCCGGTAGGCGGTGCATGAGCGTCCAGGCGGGGCGGGCCAAGATCCCCTCGGCGTGCAGAGCCTTGAGCAGCTCGTCCCGGACAGCGGCGTCGCCGGCATCGAGCAGGACCGCATTGAGCCAGTGGTTGCTGCGCGCGAACGCGGGTTCGGTAAAGCATCGCAGGCCCTCGACCCCGGCCAGGGCCGCGGCGTAACGGGCGGCGAGCTCTCGCTTGGCGTCGAGGAGCCCGGCCAACTGCTCCAGCTGGGCGCAGCCGAGCGCGGCGTTGATGTTGGGCATTCGGTAGTTGTAACCGACGGCGTCGTGGTCGTAGCGCCAGGGATGCGGCGCCTTGGCCGTCGTCGAGAGATGCTCTACGCGCGCAGCCAGCGCCTCGTCGTCGGTGATCACGGCACCGCCGCCGCCGGTCGTCAGTACCTTGTTGCCGTTGAAGCTCAGGGCCGCCAGAAGGCCGTGTCTGCCGACATGGCTGCCCTTGTAGGTCGAGCCGAGCGCCTCGGCCGCATCCTCGATCAACGGCAAATCGAAGTCAGCGCACAGCGAACGCAGCGGATCGAGATCGGCCGGGTGGCCCAGGACATGGGTGACCAGAACCGCAGCGATTCGGCGGCCGCTGTCCCGGTTGTGGAGCCCGCCGGCGCGCCGTTCCCCGACAGCGGTCAGATGCGCGGCCAGGCGCTGCGGATCGAGCCCGAGCGTGGCCTCGGCGCTGTCGGCGAAATGAGGTGTCGCGCTGCAATAGCTCACGGCGTTCGCCGTGGCGACGAAGGTGAGCGCCGGCACGATGACTTCGTCGCCCGGCCGAACGCCCGCGGCGAGCAGGCAGAGGTGCAGAGCGGCCGTGCCGTTCACCGTGGCGACGGCCTGTTCGCTTCCCGTGGCCGCGCAGATTTGGCGCTCGAAACGGCCGACGAAGGCGCCCGCCGAGGACACCCAGCCGCTGTCCAGGCACGACTTGACATAGTCCCACTCCTTGCCGCCGAAGGCCGGCTCGTGCAGGGGATAGGTCTCCTGGCCCGGCGGCAAGACGCGGCGGACCGCCGTCACCAGTTCCGCGGACAACCTCAAGGGGCTCACACCACGTACTCCGTGGCCCGGGCGGGGGCGGGGCGACCTTGGGCGGTGAACCAGTCGATCGTTGCCTGCAGCCCGGCCACCAGGCCTTCTCGCCCGGCGTGGCTGGGGCGCCAACCCAGGAGGCGCTCGGCCTTGCCGGCATCGGCGCAGAGCCGCTCGACCTCGCTGGCCTCGGGTCGGATCCGATCCTGTTCCTGGGCGATCTCCGCGGCCGAGCCCATGAGATCGGCGATCAGCCGGGCGAGGTCGCCGATGCTGATCTCGAAACCGGTTCCCAGATTGATCACCTCGCCAAGGGCCGCCTCGCTGCGGTCGGCCTGCACGAAACCCTGGACCGTGTCCCGCACGAAGGTCAGATCCCGGGTCGGGTGGAGATTGCCCAGGCGCAGCTCGCTTGCCCCCGCGGCGAGCTGAGCGATCACCGTGGGGATGACGGCGCGCCGAGACTGCCGGGGACCGTAGGTGTTGAAGGGGCGCACCACGGTCACCGGCGCGCCGAAGGCGCGCCAGAAGGAGAGCGCCAGCTGATCGGCGGCGATCTTCGTGGCGGCGTAGGGCGACATGGCGTTCAGCGGATGGCTCTCGCCGATCGGCACGCTCTGCGCGGTGCCGTAGACTTCGCTGGTCGAGGTATGGATCACTTTGGCGCGGTCGTTGTCGAGGGCTGCCTGGAGCACGTTGAGGGTGCCCCGCACATTGGTGTCGACGTAGCTCTCCGGCGCCTCGTAGGAATAGGGAATGCCGATCAAGGCCGCCAGGTGGAACACGACGTCGACGTCCGCCACGGCATGCCGCACGAAGGCCGCGTCGCGCACGTCGCCGGCGACGATCTCCAGTTCTCTGCGCACGGCGGCGTCGATGTGATCGAGCCAGCCCCGATTGCCGAAGGCGTTGTAGTAGACCAGCGCCCGCACCCGGTAGCCCTCGGCCACCAGGGCTTCGGCCAGGTGCGAGCCGATGAAGCCGTCCGCGCCGGTGATCAAGGCCCGCCGGTTCATGCCGCGTCCCTCTGGGCCGGCTGGCGGTTCGGATTGCGCCTGGCCGCGACGTCGCGAAGGATGCCGACGACGCGCGCCGCCGTCCGTCCGTCGTCGGAGCCGAAATAGTAGCGGCAGAGCTCGCTCAGTCTTTCCGGGGTGCCGCCGTTGAGGCTGTCACCTGCGATGGCCCGGTCGATCTTGGCGCCGAGGTCGGCCTTCGAGGAGGCGAGGGCGAAGAGGTCGTGGAAATCCTTGAAGTAGACGTAACGGGTCCATGCGCCGGTCGCTTCGGCGAAGTTCGGTATGATGGTGCTGCGGCCGAGCACACGCGATTCGAGAACCACCGTCGAGTTGAATCCGATCGTTGCTGTGGCCTCCGCGATCAGCTCCGGTGCCGGTGCGTCGACGATTTCGCAGTTGGTGATCTCGGAGAACTCGATTCCCAGGTTCTGGCGGACGACCTGGTCGATCTCCCGATTCCACCAGTCGGTGACGAACTTCGGTTTGATCTTGAACTGCACATCGGGATGCCGGAGCGCCGCCTCGGCGAAGGCGGTGTGAACGTCCCGGAACATCTCCACGAATCCGAAGTCGTCGTCGCGACTGAACAGTTGCGATCGCCGGTTCTCCGTGGCCAGGCCGCCGGAGAAGTGGCCGAACGAGAATAGGGTCACGATCTTGGGGTCCTGCTTCGAGGGCACGCGATAGCGGCTGTCCGGGCCCAAGATGTTATCCATGCGCAAGACACCAACGACGGTCATACGGTCCTCCGGACAGACCCCGCCTTCGGCGAGCAGACGCTTGGCGGTTTGGTTGACCACGCAGAGGTGCGTTCCCCGGTAAGACTCGCGGCTGTCTCGATAGATGCGGGCCCGTTCCGCGACCTGCCTGTCATCGAGGACCGTGTACTCCTTGTGCAGGGCGACGAAAGGCAGGCCGGAGGCATCGCATGCCGCGGCCCAGGTCTGCTCCTGTCGGTAGTGCGCGGACGGCGTGGCCGCGCAGTCCAGGCTTTTCCGCCGCAGGAGCGAACGGATCACTTTCTCCAGGAACGAGACCTGCGCCTCGCGCAGGCGCAGGATCTCGGGATCGTCCTCGAGGTAGTAGTAGAATCTCGGGGTCTTGCCCGGCGGCAAGAACAGCGCGTTGATCCGGGCCATCAGCGCGCCGTCGATGGCGAAGAGCCGGAGCGATCCGACCCGCGCCAGGGCATTCAGGTCCTGAACCCAACGGAATTCGCTGAACACCAGCACGTTGAGAGCGTCCGGATCGGCGCTGTCGTGCAGCAGACGGAGCCGGCGGGCCAGGAGCCATCCGAAAAGCGGTGCGAAGAGCTCCCGCCGCAAGGTGCGGCGGCCGAGTTCCTTCAGGTATCTCGAGATCTTTGTCAAAAGGTGATCCGTTTCTGTACCGCGATGTCGACGTCGGCGAGAATGCCGGCGATTCGCGCCGCTGCCTGGCCCGATCCATAGATCGGGTCCATGTCATACCGTCCGTGGGCGATCTGCCGACTCATGGCGTCGCGGATCGCGGCCGCCTCGTAGGGCACGTCGACGACATTGTGCCCGCGTTCCCGGCCGCTCTGCCGCGTTCCGACGTTCACCACCGGGGTTCCGATGAAGGCGCCTTCACGTATTCCGCTGGAGGAATTCCCTACCAGGCAGGCCGTACGGGCCATGAGAGCGATGTAGGTGTCGCTCGGCAGGTTCTTGAAGAAATGCATATGTTCGGCCTGGCCGTGCTCGCGCCAGACCCGGATACCGCGCGCGATATCCTCGGAGCCCGCGTCCGCGTTGGGCCAGAGCACGAGCGCCGGCAGCGAGACATCCTTCACGGCTTGCAGGGTCTCGGTGACCTGCTGCATGCCCCGGCCATACTCGGTGGTGACGGGATGCTGAGAGACCAGGACGAAAGGACCGTTGAGGTCGAACGGATCGCCGACCCCGGACCTGAGCACGCCGTTCTCCAGCGCCTTTTCGGGCGCCTTCAGGATCTCGGCAACCAGGTCCATGCGCGGGCAGCCCACCAGATGGACGCTTTCCGGCGCCTCGCCCAGGCGGATGATCCGCTCGGCCGCGTCCCTGCTGGCCGGAAAATGGATGTGCGCGAACTTGGTGATCGCATGGCGAATGCTCTCGTCGATCGTGCCGCTCACTTCGCCGCCCATGGTGTGGGCCAGCGGGATATTCATGTAGGCCGCGGCGATCGCGGTGGCAATCGTCTCGAAGCGGTCGCCGACCGTGAGCACGATGTCCGGGTTCAGATAGTCGAAGATGGTGGGTAGCTCCATCAGGCCGAGGCCGGTCGACTTCGCCATGGTCTGGGGCGTCTCGCCCTCGACCAGCATGTGGACCCGGGCGTCCACCTTGAAGCCGTCGCGTTCGATCAGCTTCACCACGGAGCCGTATCGATCGAGCAGGGCCGAGGCGGCGGCGACGATCTGGAGCTGCAGGTCGGGATGGGCCTCGATGCTGCGCATCACCGACTTGATGCTGGAGTAGTTCGCACGCGAACCGACGACAACGCAAATTCGTCTCATGCTAGGTCACTCATGCTGATTTTGTGATCGGCCGGCAAGTCGCGCGCGATCGGCCGACCGATCAGCTCGCGAAAGCGGGATGCCGAGATGCCGTCGCCCGGCTTCTTGTAGCAAAGGTCGGCCTCGGTCAGGACGCTGCCCGCGGATAGCGCCCGCGCGGTCACGATGGACTTCTCGAAGATCCGTTTCATGTCCCCGAACGGCGTCAGGTCGTCCTTGTCCACCGGATGGGCCAGCATGATCTCAAGCTCACGCAGGCTGGCCGCCAGCCTGGCGAACTCCGCAGGCTCGGTGGCGTTGCCGGCGTCGCTGCCGTACATCAGGCGCGAAAAGGTGAAGTGCTTCTCGATCACGCTTGCGCCCAGGGCGGCGGCGGCGAGCGCGGCGGTCAGGCCGTCGCAGTGATCCGAGAAGCCGACCGGCAGGCCGTAGCGCGCGCGCATCTCGCCGATCACATTGACGCCGGCCTGTGCGGGCGGACAAGGATAGGCCGAGGTGCACTGCATCACGGTCAGGGGGCCGCCCTCCCGGAGCACGGCCACCGCGGCGTCGAGCTCTGCCCAGTCGCTCATACCGGAGGACAGCAGCGCGGCCTTGCCGGTCGCTGCGATGCGCTCCAGGAGCGGCAGGTTTGTGACCTCACCGGAGGCGATCTTGTAGGCCGCGACCCCGACCTGCTCCAAGAGATCCACCGCTTCCATGGCGAAAGGCGAGGATATGAACTCGACGCCGTTGGCGTCCGCGACCGACTTGAGCTCGCACCACTGGTCCAGCGAAAAGGCCGTACGGCGGAAGTAGCTGATGCGCGCCTCGCCGCGGAAGTAAGGCGGCTGCGGCGCGTCGGGCAGCGACTCCGCTTCGGCGAAGTGAGTCTGGAACTTGACCGCGTCGACGCCGCAAGCGGCCGCCGCCTCGATCAGCTTGCAGGCGTTGCCGAAGGAGCCGTCGTGAACCGATCCGATCTCGGCGATGAGCTTGACGGTCAAGGTCGTTCGGCCTCGGATCGCGACGAGATCAGGCCGCCGGCGCTTCGTCGGAAGTGCCGGCTTGGCGGGCGAGCAGGGCCTCCGCGATGGCCAGATCGAGCGGCGTATCGATGTCGACGGAGACCTCCGGCGGCATGATGTAGGGCACGAGCGGGCTGCCGAAGCGTTCGCCGCGTTCGATCACGGCCGGCCGGTTGGCCAGGATCGCAGGCCCGTTCCGGGCGTAGGCAGGCTCCGGATCGACGCCATAGGGCGGCAGCACGTCTTCGAAGTAGGGCTCCAGCCTGCCCTGCGCGATGCGGTAAGTCACGACCGGATGGTGGGTGTGTGCGATCTCGGTCACGCTGACCACCGTTTCGGCACCGCTTTCGAACAGGAGCTCGACGGCTTCGTCGATGTGCCGGGCGCGGCGCATCGGCGAGGTCGGCTGCAACAGCACCTGCGCCTCGACCGTCTCGCCCCGCTCGGCCAACCAACGCAACATGTGCTGCATCACGGGGATCATCGGCGCCCGGTCGTCCGCGAACTGCGTCGGCCGCAAGAACGGCACCTCGAGACCCAAGTCGCGTCCCGCTTCGGCGATCTCCTCGTCGTCGGTCGAAAGAATGACGCGATCCAGGCGCCGGCTGGCGAGGGCCGCTTCCGCGGCCCAGGCCAAGAGCGGCTTGCCGGCGCAGAGCGCCAGGTTCTTGCGCGGGATCCGCTTGGAACCGCCGCGCGCGGGGATCAGTCCGACGACGGACATATCCGGCCGTGGCTGGATAGAGGCATGCGAGGCTCTAATTCGACCGCGGCTTCATAACCCGGCGGCCGAGGCGGCGGTCGACCGTCACACGATTGACCAGCCGGTTGCAGGCGCCGCCGATGCGGCGCAGGCATCGGGCCAGCAGGTTGGTCGAAACGACATAGCCGTCCAGATCGATGCCGTTCCAGACCTTGAACGCGAGCCCGCCGATGCCGTGGTCGTTGCTCAGCAAACGCTCGTCGACCTCGGAGACGGTCTTGCTGATCACCAGGTCGAGGGTGAAGCCGAGCGTGCCGCCGAGCGGCGTGTCGTAAGCGATGGTCGAGCTATAGCCGTAGGCCTGCAATGCCACGGCGATCGCGCGCGGGTTCATGCGCAGCGAGATGCGCTCGAAGGCCGAGCCGTCGTACTCGTTGAAGACCACGCCTTCCTCTCGCTCGGGCAGGCCCTTGACCTGCATCTCGAGGATCGGCTCGGGGCTGACCATCGTGAGATAGCTGCCCTTGAACTGAGTCGACATCAGGATGTGCGCCGGCGACTGCTTGTTCTGCAGCCTTTCGAAGACGTCGAACAGCAGCAGCGGGTCCTTGAGATGGTAGAGCAAGCCGAAACACAGGATGATGTCGAAGTGGCCCAGTTGTTCGACCAAAGCGGAGTCGTTGACGTTGCCGTAAAGCAAGGTGACGTTGTCGAAGCCGTGCACCGTCTTGAGCAAGAAGTCGGCGCGCGCCAAATGGTCCCGGCTCAGGTCGATGCCGACGACCTCCTTGAAACCGAGCGCGCAGAAGATGGCCGTGTAATGGCCCTCGCAGCAGCCGAGGTCGAGCACCCGCATGGTCGCGGGGTCCCGCGATCCGATGATCGCCTTCGTGATGCCGGTGACGATGTCCTTGTAGCGGCCACGGCCGTTCACGCCGTCGTCCGCCGCGGGGAATTCGGATTCGATCTCGACGCCGTTGGCGGCATGCGAGTAGCGCCAAGGCCTGAGCTCCTGGATTCGAGCCTCGATCGCTTCCGGCTGCAGCGCCGGGGAATCCGTCAGAGAGCCTTGCGGCTGAGCGGAGGTCAATTCGAGATCTCCGTGAGTTGCGGTTGCACGTCGCGCCGGATGATTGCGCGGGCGAGTTCCCTAACGTCCTGCGTTCCCGCCGGCCAGACGTAGCCGGCGGTCTCCTCGTCGCTCAGGGGCCGGCCCGTGTGGGCGTCGAGGATCGCCGCGATCATCGCGGGCAGGTCATCCGCGCCGGCGACGGCATAGACGGCCGCGCGGTCCTCGGCCGTGGGCGGCGTGGTGCGCGCTGGGAAATGGCGGTGTCGCTCGGTCGGGCCCCACAGAAGGACCGGCTTGCGGCGCAGCACCGCTTCTTCGACCGTGGTCGATACGAAGGCGACCAGGAGGTCGGCGTCGTCGAGCGCCTCTTGGAACGGCTGGGTGTTGTCGGTGACCCGGCAGTCGATGTTCTCGGGGATGAAGAAACGAATGGTGTCGGGCACGCATTCGCCCTTCGGCTTGGTCCGCACCGTCAGCTCGACGTCGTTCAGCCGGGTCACGGCTTCGGCCAGGGCCACGATATCGTCGACGAACTCGTTGCTCGTCTCCATGAACCAGGGAAAGAAATAATTGAACTCGGTGTAGTTGCTGGCGTGTAGGATGCGCCGCGGTCCCGGCCGCCGCTTCAGCTCCGCGGGATCGGGCGGCGCGAGCCGCAGCGGCTCCATGGCCTCGGCGGAGTCGGGCGCGAGCACCCGCCGCGACGCCGCCGCCAGCACCGGCGACCACATGACGTAGTGATCGCTCAGGCCGCTCGGCATCCGCGCGTCGATGAAGAAACGGGTCAGCGAGTCGGAGATCGCCTGGTCCGAGACGAAGAACGAATTGTAGTTGATGACGTAGCGCGACACGCCCGCCGCGCCCATGGCATCCGAGACCACGGCGAAAAGGCCGCTGTCTTGCCGAGTCGCATAGAAGCTTGGCCGCAGCGCCTCGGCGATGTCCACGACGTCGGCGTAGAGCCCTTCGCACTCGGCCGCCAGACTGGCGAGTTCTTCCTTGAATTCCTGTGAAAGACCGGCCCTAAAAACCGGTTCCTTGATCTGAGCGAGGGCGTGATCGACCGCGGCGCGCGCCTCGTCCCGCAGCGAGGTGGCCGCCGAAAGCTCGACCAGTTGAGCGCCGTTGAGGCCCCGCCTCCAGGCCCGCGCCAGGTTCAGATACTCCGACCAGCCCGCGCTCGAGGAACTGAGCAGCACATGGCGCAAAGCGGGAACCTCCGCCGTCAGGGCTTCGTCCAAACCGAAAACCAAGCGCTTGCTGCGGCTGACGAGCCAGGGGCCGCGGCGGCGCAGCGCGGACAAGGTCAGGCGCCGTAGCCAGCGATAGAGAGCCGCAAAGGGAGGCGGCTGGCCGGCCTTGGTGCGCGGGCGCAGATGATCGAAGAGGATGCGACAGGCTTCTTCGCGGTCTGCCACCGGCTTCCAACGCTTGCGGTCGGGCAGAAGCCACGGGCCGCCGGCGCCGAGGATTTGCCAGATCCGCCCCATGAGATAGCCGTGGATCCTGACCGAGAAGCCGAGCGCATGGCGGGTGCCCGGCCGAACCGACGCGGTGCTGTCCAACGCCGCGAGGAACTGGTCAGACGCGTGCAGGCCACGCGCCGCGATCCTGGCGTGTCCCCAGTCGGTCACCGGATCGTCCAGGCAGAGCGCGCGCGCCTTGTCGTCGAGCGCGGCGCGGACCATGGGAGTGAGGGTGAGGATCGCGGCGGCATCCGGCGGGTCGGCCACGAAGCGTCGTGCTTCGGCCACCGAGCAGATGACCGCGGTCGGCCCGGAGGCCTCCCGGTCGGGCCTGCGGTGGCTCATCTTCTGGTCGAGGTTCGACAATCTAGCGGTCCGGATGTCAGCCGCGCCTCAGGCGCCACGGTCGCAGCGCATCATGTCCTCGCGTTCGGCGAACCATTCTGCCGCGTATTCGCAGTCCCGGTACTCCGGGAAATAGGGCCCGCCGATCGTGTAGTGCACCAGGGCACGGTCCTCTGCCGGCTCGTTGACGCTGACCAGGTGGTTCCAAGTGGGCGGCAGCTCGCCGATTAGGTCCTCGTTCTCGAGCCACTTGAACTGGTGCAGCTCCAGACCCGAAGCGGAGTTGACGTAATCGGGCGTCAGGGCTTTGCACTTGGCGTTGTTGAACAGCATGACGCTGGACCAGTTCTTCTTGGCGTACTTGCTCTGCTTCTCGCCCAGGAACTTCTGCTCCTCTTTAGGCACGTGATTGTGCTTGACGCACATGACCGCATATCTGTCATCGCACAGACGCCAGAGCTCCGTAATGTCGTGCAACATGATCATGTCGCAGTCCATGAACAGCGACCAGCCTTCGTAGCTCGAGAGGTGGGGCGTCAGGAAGCGAGTGAAGGAGAAGTCGGTCGACTGCAGAGGATCGCGCTTGCGTGTGAAGACGCCATTAAGCTGTGACAGCATCAGCGGCGTGATAGAAACCGGCTGTGTGGCGCGGATGTGAATCGAGTGCGCCAATACGCTGAAGGCGACCGCCTCACGCGGGTCATAGCCGACAAAGATGCGGATCACGTCGTCCGTCATGGATTGTGCTGCCCTTACGTTCGATGTTCCGAGGTTTGCCTGCGCCCGTCTGGCTTGTCAGGAAGCCGCGGCGGCCACGGGCGCAACAGGCGCTTCGCCGTCTTCGATCAAGCCGTGCTCTTTGTAGTAGTCGATCAGCAAATCGAAGCTGAATTGGCCCGACAGCGTGCCGTTCACATTGCACTTGTCGCAGGGCTTGTGATGCCGATCGCCCTTCATCAGCTTGCGGCGCGCCTCGAGCATCCTTTCTGACATCCAGATCTCGGCCAGATGCTGCTTGTGCACGTTGCCGGCGATCACCGCACGGCCCCAGTCGTTCGTGCACAGCAACATGTCGCCGTTCCAGTCGATGAGCGCCCGGGAGAAGGGGTAGTAGCAGGGATGCTTGATCGGCTCGTGGAGCTCCGCCATGCCCGACTCCTCCCAGGTCACCAGGCCGGACCTGTTGTTGAGGATCAGACCGTATTCCTCGTCGGGCCCCCCCCAATGCGGGCGCAGACGATAGCGTTCGGGGTCGGCCCCCGCCTTGGCGAAGAGATCCTCGAAGACCGGGCGCTGCTCCGGCCCATCGTATAGGTTCACGTAGATCGCGGTTAGGCCGGCGTCGTAGAGCTCTTGGATCGCGGCCACGGTCAAACGGTCGCCGTTGGTGTTGGTGTCCAGGATGCTGTCCGGCAAATGCTTGCGCACGGTGCGCACCAGATCGGGCAGCGATTTGTTCAGCAAGGGCTCGCCGAAGCCCGAGAAGGAAACGCGTCCCTTGTAGCCGAAACTGGCCAGGTCCTGCGCCACCTTGCTCGCCGTTTCGACGCTCATGTGGAGTTTCCGGTTGGGGTAGACCTCCGGGTCGGACCGCGGGCAGAAGACGCAGGTGCGGTTGCACAGCTCCGTCGTATTGACCTCGACCGTCATTATGCTGTGCAGCGGATTGCTGCTGTCGCCCACCGAGGCGATGACCGATGCCTCCTGCGTTCGGCGGTACTTCATGAAGTCCTTTTGCGGACTGCTCATCGTTCGGATCCTTCCCATTGATCGTGTCGAGCCGGCGCCATCCGGGTTAGAACGGCGCTTCTTCGAACAGGTCGCGGGCCCTTTCACCGTGGCTCTTCAGCCAGTCGTCGCGCAGCACCCCATACATAAAGACGTCGATCATGCGCCCTCCGGTTATGATGTGGCCCCGCATGCGCCCCTCTTCTTTCAGGCCGGTCTTCTCGGCGAGCTTGCGCGAGGCGAGGTTCGGCTCGGAGACCGTCGTGAAGATGCGGTTGAAGTTCAGCTTGTTGAAGCCGTACAGCATGAACATCAGAATGGCGTCGGTGGCGATGCCCTTGCCGCGGAATTCCGGGTCGCCGATCAGGTAACCGAGCCAGCCACGCCGGCAGGACCAGTTGATCTCCTTGAAGCTGATGTTGCCGATGTGGCGCCCGGTCTCGTTGTCGTAGATGCCGAGGAAGACCAGGCTGCCGTTGGGCTGGTTGGCCTTCTGATAGTAGGCCGCCATGCGCTCCGGGCTGTTCGGCAAGCGGCTGCGCTCGGTGAACTGGTCGTACTGGAGATCGTCGAGCCAGCCGAAGTAGGGCGCGTCCTCTGCAATCTCCCTGGGGCTGAGGCCGTGCAGGGAGATGCGCTTGCCGACCAGGTAGCGCTTCATGCCGGCGCCCGTCCGGCCTCCGCCGAGAGGGGCGGGGCCTGTCCCTGTTCGGCCAGCGCCTGCTCCAGCGCGGCCACGAATCGGCCGATCAACTCGGCGCCGGCCAAGGAGACGCGGAGGCAGTTGCGCACCGAGGGCGCCTTGTAACCGCCCTTGACCAGAAAGCCGCGCCGCTTCACCGCCTGGACCACCGCGCTCGGATCGATGTCATCGCTAAGCTCGATCAGCTGGAAATTGGTCGGACAGGGCGGAAAGCCGAAGCCGTGGCGCTCGGCAAATTCCGCCAGCAGCGCGCGTCCGGCCTCCATCTCGCTCAGGTAGTCATCGATCAATTCCGGATGGTCGAGCAGGTGCAGGCCCACGGCGATCGCCACCTGATTGACCTCGTGCAGGCCCCGGACCTTGTCGAGGCCCCGCAGGATGGCCGGCTGCGCGCAGGCGAAGCCGAGGCGCAGGCCGCCGATTCCGCCCGACTTAGAGAAGCTGCGGGTCACCAGGAGGTTATCGTAGTCCCGGATCAGGCCGACCGCGGTCACCGGGTGGCTCGGGTAGTAGGCCTCGTCGATCAGGCAGAGCGCATCGGCCTGCCGCGCCGCGGTCACGATGCGCCGCAGCGCGTCCGCCTCCAGGGCGCCGCCGGTCGGCTGATCCGGATTGGCGATGCAGACCAGGCGAACCCCTTCCCCGATCAGGGCCAGGAAGCGATCGAGATCGAGCCGGCGGTCGGCGCCGTAGGCGAGCTTCGCCGTTTCGCCCTGAAAGACCCGGCTGTAGACCTGGTACATGGCGTAGCTGGGCTCGGGAAAGACCACCCGATCGCCGGGTCCGACATAGGCGTGGAAGGCCCGACGGATCGCCGCGTCCGATCCGTTGGTGGCGGCGACGTGATCTTCCGGCAGGCCGAGGCTCTGCGCCAGGCGCCGGTTCAGAGGCTGCGGGTCAGGGTAGGCGGCGAAGACCTCGGGGCCGAGGGTCGCCAGGATCTCCCGAAAGGTGGCCTCGGCCAGCGGCGTGGCGCGATCGTTGCGGTCGAGCCGGACGAAATCGCCGCGGATATCGGCTGAGTCGATCCGCTCGATCGCCTGCAGGTGGGGGCGAAGCTCTACCATTCTCTATGCTGCTGCAGGCTGGGGACGCGGACTGGCGGCGGCGGCGCGGACTCGCTTAAACCCACGTTACCACAGCCCGGGTGAAAGGCCGTCCACCGGTTCCGCGCGGCCGCAGGGTTCATCGCTTGAATGCAGCCGTCTTCAAAGATACGTCCGTCGGGCAATTCTCATCCCCTTGGCACGGGGCGCGGCGGCTCGAGGCTAGATCCGTCGCACCAGCGACATCGCGCGCCGGGCCAGGCTGGGCCGGGGTTTGTCTTTGCCGCCGGGTCGATCGGCTTCGAAGAGGCTCGCTCGGTCATAACGGCAGATTTCGCCGATGATGTTGATCGCCCGCCGCGGCAGCAGGCTGGCCGAACGGGTCCGGGCGCAGTGCAGCGAACGCCAGGAATTGAGGAAGAGGACCAAAGTGTTGCTGCGGTAAGGCACCTCGTAGACCAGGTCGAGGCGATCCGGGTCGGGCCCGGGCGATCCGGGGTCGTATCTGACGGTCCGCGGCGCCGGGAAGGTCCAGGCCTCGTCCTTGGCGCGCCAAACCGCGAGCGCGCCCCCCGTGGAGTCATCCTCCGGATCACGCATGTAGAGCAGGCCCGCGTAGATCTCCGTTCCGGAGTCGACATGGGGGCCGCGGAACTTGCGCTCCGTGAAGGTGTAGTCGACGAAGGGCTGGCAATCGAGCATCACGTCGTAGGGGTTGGTCATGCGCGGGATATTGAATTCGGTCTTGCGCGGACCGACCGTCATTTCCTCGAATGGTTTGCCTAGGACCCGCTCGACATCCGGGTAGTACTCGCGGAGCGTATCGCCGAACAGCAGGGCGAACTCCCGATAGAACGCCGCCGACATGTGGTGGCGGATGAACGCTTTCCAGAGCGGCGTCGCCTCGGCGCTGGACAGCGACTCGGGGCCGGACTTCAGGGCCTTGGAGTTGGCGATCTGCTGCTCGTTCTCGAAGAAGAAGTCGGGGCCCGGAAACTCCGAGGCCAGCCGATCGTAGAGGTCCTGGTCGAGCGCGTTCTCGATGACGATGTGCGGGAAGGGGTCGGACCTGACATCCGCCCTCTTGGCCTTCGCCAGTACGCTCTGCACGACACAGTCCCTCTGGGCCTCTTCCTTGCCGTCGGCGTCGAGGACGACTTCTGCTGCGGGCTTGCTCATGGCTTCTCCCGGTTCACGCCTTGGCACGACTGCGCGCCGGCTCCAAGTCGGCGGCAGAGGCACCCGCTTGCTCCTGTGCCTTGCCCCCGCGGACCCGGTAGACCCGATGGGCGTAACTCTCGATCGCCGGCCGGTGCGAGATGGCGACGACGGTTGTCTCGGCCGCAAGCTCGGCGAGGCTGGCGCAGACCGCCTGCTCGG
>JAAUXY010158458.1_pt1 | contig 21107 bp, 36 predicted proteins | sample 7278121 | NCBI WGS metagenome assembly JAAUXY01 (sample SAMN14350117, study PRJNA611818) | marine sediment metagenome | isolation source: surface marine sediment (1.8m) | place: French Polynesia: Moorea | collected 2018-08 | reverse complement strand
TCTACGCCACCCTCGTGCTGCTGGTCAGCCTCACTCGGATGCGGATGGACATGGTGGCAACGGCGCTGGTGGGACTGTCTGCCGTTGGGCTCGTCATGCACGTCGTCTGTCGAGCACGGTTTCCAGCGATCACCCTGCGCGTTGCGCACTTGCTCGAGAGCCTGCTCGTGCTGATGCTCCTCGCTCATGTCGGAGCGCCGTTGGAGATTCACCTCCTCGCCGCCAGTGTTTTCGCCAGCGCCAACGCCGCGCTGTGGGGGTGGCGCGGTTTACTGGCAACGGCCTGTGCCGTGGGTATTGCCGCGGGGTTGAGTTCGGATTCGTGGCCCTCCTCCGCGTCGAACGGGGTGCAGTTTGCGTGCCTTGCGGCGGCACTGGTCTTCAGCCTGGGCTTGAGCCTGGCGGCGCACCAGCAGGCGGCGCGCCTGTCCCGGCGGAGTCTGAGCTGGCGCGACGAGAATCGCGCCCTGCGCCGCTATCTGCCGGAAGACCTGCCACATCGGTTGGAAGACATCACCGTGCAGCGCGCCTGGTACTGCGTCGGGTTTGTTGATCTGCGCGGTTTTACCCGCGCTACCGTCTTGCTCGACGATGCAGCCCTCGCAGCGTTTCTGAACGAGTTTCTTGCGCGCGCAACGGCCCTCGTGCGTGCCTGGGACGGGCATGTCGCCAAATTCCTGGGCGACGGCGTGCTATGCGTGTTTCCGGCCGACACTGCGGATGAGCAGCGCAATTGTGCCGTCCAGGCCGTGCGCTGCCTGCGCCAGATGACTGCTGTTCTCCACGGGCATCCAGGGTCCGCCATGCCCGAGCTTTCGATAAGCGTCGGCGTTGCCTGTGGTGAGTGTCTCGCCGGGGAATGGGGCGGTGCCGGGCGCTATGACTACACCGTCATCGGCGCGCCGGTGAACCGGGCGCAGCGGCTGCAGGCTCGAGCCGCCCGCCATGGAGGTCTGCTGATGGATGCCGGCACCGCTGCGCTGATTACGCCCGATGAGAAACCCGGACTCAGACTCGATATGAGATTGAAAGGGCTGGGCTCGGTCCAGGCATATCCGTTGAGCGGCTGACGGACAATACGTCGGTGAATGTGCGGATCAGGTCTGCTAAGGTTCGCCCGATTTTTTCGACGACGTAGAAGATGGATAAGGTTTTCACTGCCGCCTGCCGCGGCGAGCCCACACCGCATACGCCGATCTGGCTGAACCGCCAGGCAGGACGCTACATGCCTGAATATCATCAGGTCAAAGGCGACATGCCGAGCCTCGATTTCTTCAAGAATCCGGAGAAAGCGGCGCAGGCGACGCTCGATGCGCAGCGGATTCTCGGCGTGGACGCGGCCATCATGTTCGCCGACTTGTTGCCCATCATGGAGCCGATGGGGCTGTCGCTCGATTACGTGGCCGGGCAGGGACCGGTTTTCGCCAATCCGGTACGGACGGCCGCAGACGTAGCTGCGCTCGTCAACGCGCCGGCAACGGAGGCTACGCCCTACATTGCCGATACGGTCAAGAACATCATCGATGGCCTGCCTGCCGATATTGCCCTCATCGGATTTGCCGGAGCGCCGTTTACGCTCGCCTCATACGCGATCGAAGGCAAAGGCTCGCGCAACTACGTTTTCGTCAAGAAGATGATGTACGAAGCACCGGAGCTCTGGAACGAGCTCATGGGTAAGCTGGTCGATCAGCTGGCGAGCTACCTCTCTCTGCAGATTGATTCCGGCGTCGACGCTGTGCAGCTTTTCGACACGTGGGTAGGCAACCTCTCCGTCAGCGATTTCCGCACCTACGTGCTGCCGCATCTGGAGGCGCTGCGCAAAGCCCTCGGCGATCGGGTGCCGGTCATCTACTTCGGCACCGGTAACAGCCACCTGCTGCCGGACGTTGTGTCGCTCGGCTTTGACGTGGTCGCGTTCGACTGGCGCACGCCGCTGGCCGAAACCTGGGACAAGCTCGGCTTCAAGGCGGTGCAGGGTAACCTCGACCCGATTGTGCTCTGCGCCGACCGTGCCACGGTCGAGCGGCAGGCGAAGGCGCTGCTCGACAGCGTCGACGGCAAGCCGGGCCACATTTTCAATCTGGGGCACGGAATCATTCCGGAAACGCCCGTGGACAACGTGAAGTACCTGGTTGAGCTCGTGCACGAGCACAGCGCCAGGTAGCGCAAACACCGCGGAGGGGCAATGAAAACGGTACTCAAAATCTTCGGCGCCCTGGTGGCGCTGCTGCTGGCGGTGATCGTGTTGGAAATCATCGCCTCGGAGAGCGGCGAGGTGGTCGTCGTGACGACAACTGGCGCGGACGGCGTAGAGGCGGAGACGCGCCTGTGGGTTGTCGATCATGACGGCAGCGCGTGGTTGCGATCCGGCTCCCCCGCGTCGGGGTGGTACCAGCGGATGCAGGCGAATCCGCAGATCACCGTGGAGCGGGACGGTCAGGAATTCACCGCGCGGATTGAGCCGCTACCGGCGATGCGCGATGCGATCAACGCCGAGATGGCGGAGAAGTACGGCTGGGCAGATGCCTACATCGGCATGCTGTTCGGCCGCGACGACGCCATTCCGATTCGTCTGGTCACCGAAGCGCCGTAGCCTACAGATTGAAGTCCGCCGGGGGCTGATATTCCCTGGGCAGCCGGCCGTGATCGTTGCGATCCGGTATCAAAAGCCCGGCTTTTGACAAGGCGGCAAACAAGCTTGCTTCGAACGCTTCCGGCCAGCCGTCACTGGCGGCAGCCCAGCACTGCGCACACACCCCAATTCGATATCCGGGCACGTCCTTGACGGCGGGAGCCGCCAGGCACAGGTAGCAGACGTCAGGCATGCGGCAGCCAGGCCAGGCGGGTATCGTCGTAGACGTCCCGGTCTGGCGGAAACTCATTGGGATCGTCCAGGCTGCCGACGGTCACGTCTACCCACTCCGGGTGAGACGTGTTGATGCACACGACGGGTGTGCCGCAGCCGGCGCAGAAATAGCGCGTGCCGTCGGCGGATGATTGCAGGGTTGCCGGCTCGCCGCGCGTGTAGCGAAAGTGCGCTTTGTCGACCACCAGCCAGCTGACGAACGGCGCCGCGCTGGTGCGCCGACACATCGTGCAGTGACAGTTGACGGACGCGCGCGGTGCGTCGCTGATCTCATAACGGATGGCGCCGCAGAAGCACCCTCCGGTGGCGGTCATGTCAGCGCTGCTGGCGTACCCGGCGAGCGATCAAGGCAATCGCGGCCACTACCAGCGCGCCGGGCAGCAGGTGCACGGGTTCCGCAAGATAGTGCAGGACGCCGCTGACGGCGCCGTGGCCTTCATGCGCCGTGGCGCTCACGCCGCTGATGAGGAGGGCTGAGGCGAGCAGAATGCGTTTGGACATGTCGGTTCCTTCCAGTTGATCTCAGAAGCGGGAAACTTTGCCCTACAATATAGCCTCGCCAGGGCGCAGCGCGCCAGTGCTCTGTGTCGGACTAGCTCAGGTTGACCTTGAGGTAAGCGCGTCGGTGAAACTTGCCGGTCAGCTTGGATCCGGTGTTTGCCAGCCACATCTGCCAGCCGTACTTTGCCCGCAGCGCCTGGAGCGCGCGGTCAATCTCCACGGGATCGTCGACCACCACCGCGGTTGCATCCGCCCAGTCGCTGGTCAGCGTGCCGTTGAACGTGCAGCAGGCAACCCGCGCCTGGCTCGAGTTCCGCAGCCGCTTGACCTTGCCGGCGTCACCTTCGCTGAATATCCAGAGCCCGTCGTCGACCGCGGCGCACCACACCGGCGTTGCTACCATTGCCCCGGTTTTGCGGAATGTCGCGAGACTCACATAGGGGGCAGCCGCCAGGTCGTCGAACGTTGTCATAGCTCCTCTCGCTCCCGTTGGTAATCGCGATACTCTTTTTCGAACTGGGCTTCGCAGGCTGCACGTTCAGCCGCGACCGTCAGCGTCTCACACTCTGCCTTGCTGCGGCCGAGATCGCGACCGAACTCGAAGAGCTGCCGGTCGGAGCAGCCGCCAAGCAGGGCAACGCCGACCAACAACAAGCGGCACGCTGCTCGGGCCCGGTTGGAATGCCCGCACGCGCTGCCGCCATGGATCACCTTCATGTCGTGGGCAACCCGTCGATGACCACCACGTTGCCGCTCGATGCAGCAAGCCGGTGCTGCAGGATGTCCTGATAAGCGTCTGACTGGTACCAGGCATCCAGATCGGCGCGGCTCGGAAACGATATGAGCACGGTGCGGGTGAAGGCCCAATTGCCCTCCAACGTGGCCGGCGCTTCGTCGACGGCGAGGATGCTGCCGTTGTGCGCGCTGAATATGTCCATGAATCCCGCTTCGTACTGCGCGTAACGCTCGCGGTCGTGAATGTTCAGCGTGGCGATGGCGTAAACGGTCATGTTCCCTCCATACGAGATAGCTCCATCATCCGGGACGCGCTGGTATCGAAGAGCATGCCGATCCAGACGTCCCGCCAGCCGTATTTGTCCCGCATCATCTGGCGAATGCGCTGATGGCTTTCCGCGGACGTATGCAGCGCAAAACGATAGCGGCCGTCCAGGTCCTGACCGCTGAGCCTGAGCTCGTCCGCGTCGATCAGATCAACCACCCAGGGATTCTGCGGGTTGCCTGCCTCCAGATACAGCGTCCCGTCCTCCTCGACGAACCAGACATGTGTGGTCCGGTTTGCCCCGGCGGCCGTTTCGGTGTGAACGGTGACAACGCCGCTGATTTCGAGCGCCACCGCAGTGATCACCACCCCGACGAGCAGGATCGAAAACGCCGCGCTGGCGAGCCGCTTCACCTCAATCGAGCTCCGTGTCGGCTTCCAGCGTTTTTTCGACAAACAGGAGCGGCACTTCCAGCGCCTGGGCAATTTCGCAAAGGGCTTCCCGCTCCTTACCGGTGCTGTGCCCATCAGCGCGTGACACCATGCAGAGATCGCGGACGATCTGCATGCGCTGCGGGATGGACGTCATGGACTTCGCCTGCTCGATGCGGTCCGGCACTTCGGACTTCAGCTGCTCGATGTCGAGCTTGTGGGTGAATGAAGCGTCGCCGAAGAACTCTTCGAATACGTCGATCTCTTCCTGGGATATGCCTTTGCTTGCGTCTGCCACGGCGATGGCGGCGGCAAACAGCAGACGGCGCATGGTCTCGGCCGTATCGGTTTTGCCTTCGAGGTAGCTCGGTTCCATCAGGCTCATGAGACCCTCCACCCCGAGGTCGAGCTCGTCGATGCCGACGCCGCCGGGCAGCATGAGTTCCGACTCGTGGAATATCTTCAGCGCTTTGACCCGCAACGGGCTGAAAGGATGGGTGAGAAACCAGTCTTCAGTTGGCGCGCCCTGACCGGGCTGTCCGTCTTCCAGCTGCATTTCGTCGACCTGCGCCAGAAACTCCTCGACGGAGAATTTAGCGTACGCGCCGCTCAACCCGCTGGCGAGCTTGAAGAGCGCATGTGCCACACCCTGCAGGTCGTCGGCGCAGTACGCACCCGCGCGGTCGGCGGATATCTCAGCGTAGCGCGACCAGCTCGTGAGCGTCAGGGCAAGGCGCGGGTTGGGCCGGTGCTGACCGCGCATGATGTAGCCGATGGGTATGTCGTGATGCTGGAAGAGATGGTGTCCGAGCTCGTGTCCCATCACAAAGCGGATTTCCGATTCGGTGAACGCTTCCAGAATGGCGGAGCTGAACATGATGAAAAGGCGCCCCGCCTCGGGCTTCACGCAGGCGGCGTTGTAGCTTGGGCTCGGGAAGACGTAGAGCTCCAGCGGGATCTCGAGCGCAAGCTTCTCGCGGCAGGCCTCTGCCGTCTGGTGCAGACTCGACGCCATCGTCGGGCTCAGCCGCACGGAGGTCGACAGCAGCCGGCGGCGTACTCCGAGATTGCCCTTGGCTTCGTGTTTGGCAATCTGTTCGTTGACGCGTTTGACGTCCGGATCGGTCAGCAGCTGGTCGAACAGTTCCTTGTCGTGCTGGCTGCGCAGCCGCTGTGGATCCATGGATTTATCCCGTCAGGTGATTGAGGGTCGCGCGGAAAATCATGAACCACAGCGCTGCCGAGGCGGCAAAGTAGATCCAGAAGCGCACGATGACGACGTTGACGGTGCAGTGCACGGCGCTGTGGGCAACCCTGAGCGCGGTAAAGAGCCACGCGGCGCTGACGTATATCCCGTCTACCTGCCCTGTGGCATGGAGATACAGGCACATGGCGTAGAAGAGCACCGGCATCTCGAACAGGTTTTTCAGGTTGTCCGAGGGGTTGGAAACGTCCGGCGGCTGGATCTCTGCAAACCGCGCAGGTCTCAACTCGTCAGGTCCGAGCTCGTTCTGCGTGATGAAAGGAATGCGTTTTGCGTACATGTACACCCACACCACGAAGGTGAGGACGAACATGGTGAGCATGGGCGCAAAGATGGCGTGTTCGTGCAACTTGTCTCTCCCCCGTCGTCGTTCTCTAGTGTACCTGCCTGCTTCGCGCCTGCCACCTTGGTCTCAGCCCGCGGGTCTCTCGAGACGATACGTGAGCTCGGTGATCAGCTCGCCTTCGTAGGTTGTCTCCTCGCTGCGCTCATGTGTCATGCCGAGGCGCTCCAGCAGCCGCGCCGACGGTGCGTTGCGGGCGTCCGTAATGCCTTCGACGACATCAGCTGCCGTTGTCTCCCACAACCACGGGATGAGTGCTCCGAGGGCTTCGGTGGCGAGCCCCGAACCTTGATGGTCGTGACTGAGCGTCACGCCGATCTCGAGTTTTGCCCCGTTGGCGTCGAGATGAACGCCGATGTCGCCGATCAGCCGCTTATGCGCGTCGGCAATGCCAAGCTGGTGCCAGCTACCTGGCTGAAAGAGCTCAATGTCCTGATGCTCGCGGAGGAATTCCAGCGCTGCTGCGTCATCGGTGACGGACCAGCCCTGATAGCGGGCGAGCTCCGGATTGGTGCGGTAGTGCTGAAAGTCCTCGAGGTCCGCGGTACTGAGGCGACGCACGTAAAGCCGCGGCGTCTGTAACAGAACCTCGAACACGTCAGCGCTGCGCGACGGCATCACCCGCAGCTGGTGTGATGCGCACGATACGCCCGCCGCTCGAATGCTCCAGCAGCATGTAGACGTCGCCGTCGGGCCCGGTCTCGATGTCGCGGATGCGCGCGAAATCCTTCAGGAGAATTTCCTGGTGCACGACTTTGTCGCCTTCGACGACAAATCGATAGAGCATCGTGGCTTTCAGTGAGCCCGCCAGGATGTTGTGCCGCCAGCCGGGAAAGCGCGCGCCGTCGTAGAAGATGAAGCTGGATATCGCCGGTGATGGCGTGAGGTCAACCACGGGTTGTTCGATATCCTCCAGGTCTAATTCGATGCCGAGATAGACGCCATAGTTCACCGGGGTACCGTCGTAGTTGAGCCCCTTGGAATAGAGCGGCCAACCGTAGTTCCGACCGGGTTTGAGCAGATTCAGCTCGTCGCCGCCGCGGGGCCCCATCTCGGTACCCCACAAGATGCCGGTCACCGGATCGATTTCGAGCCCCTGCGGACTGCGATGGCCATAGGTCCAGGTAGTCGGGACGGCGCCGGGCTGATCGGAGAAAGGATTATCCGTGGGAACTGAGCCGTCGTCGCCCACGCGATGAATCTTGCCGTACGGCAGGCTCAGATCCTGGATACCCTGGTAGTTGCTGGGTCCTTTCATGCCGATGCTGATGAACAGCGATCCTTCACCGTCGAAACACAAACGGCCGCCGGCAGACATGTCCGGCGTGGGCGTGTAGTTCGCATGATCTGTCTGCCAGATCACCTCTTCGTCGACCCATGCGCCCTCATGAATGCGACCGCGGACAACCTTGTTCATGCTGACCGGCATGAACGTATCGCAGCTCTCGCAGAGGTCGCCGTAGTGGAGGTAAACCCAGCCGTTGTTCTCATAGTCGGGGTGCAGCGCCACATCCATGAGCCAGCCGACGCCATACTCGAGTTGTCCGATCTCGAAAGTGTTGTCGTACGCCTTCGGGGTGCCGGTGATGTACTCCGACAACGTACCGTCCGCTTCGACGATGCGCAGCCCTTTGGTTTTTTCGGTCACCAGGAAGCGGCCGTCTGGCAAGGGTGCCAGCGAAAAGGGCAGGGCGTCGATGTCTGTGGCGACGGTCTCCACGCGAAAGGTGTGATTTTCGGACTCGATAACACCTTCCGGCATCACCAGCTCGTTGTATACGTTGAAGTCCGTGAACAGGCGGTTAACCCGGCGCTCGGCAACATAGATCGCCAGGCGCTGCACCTCACCGTCGTCCAGGCTTTTACCCCAGGCCGGCATACCGCGCTGGGGGAAACCGTTGATGATGCTCTGCATGATTTCGGCGACGGAGTCGCCGTGGGTCAGCTCACGACCGACGAGGGCGGGGCCGATCGCTGTGCCTTCGAGTTCCTCGCCGTGGCAGGTGGCGCACTGCGCGTTGTATTCGCCGATAAACAGATCTTCATACGTGGCAAGAAAGACGGCGGCGACAATGCCGATCACGACGATGATCGCGACGATCCCAAGCAGCACGTACTTCAATATCGTCATGAACCCCTCCGCTCGACGAGCTCACATCAGAGCACAGTGGCGGGACCGGAGGCAAATTGCCTTACGAACGGCTGACCGCTATCCGGTAAGGGAAGAGCTTTGCGTGCATGACCCCGTCGGCAACAGCCGGATCGTCCTTCATCACTGCCTCGGCAGCGGCTTCGTCTTCCGCTTCGAAGATGACAATGCCAAAGGTGTCGGGATCTGCGGTCTGTGTGCGACCGGCAAGGATGACCCTGCCGTGCTCCGTCTGTGATTCGAGATACGCGACATGTCTTGCCAGCGTCTCTGCCTCCGCTTCCGTGGGACCCTCGGTGAGCATCTCCAGTCTTACTGGCTGAATCCGGTACAGGTATTGCGGCATAGGGACTCTCTCACTGATTGTCGATGTCCTCGGGAGATTCATGCATGGCTGCTTGCAGCGCCGTCAGCGGCTGACCTCCAGAGCCTGGGGGCGCCAGGTCTCCGCGTCGGCTTCGATCCCGGCGCCAATCACCTCTATCCACTGAGGCGTAATCTCTATCAGCAGATAGTCCTTCGGAAACTCGGGCCAGAAAGCGCTGCGGGACGCATGATCACGCCAGGTGATGCGTGCGATCGTCGCGGGGTCATCAACGAGACGCGCGGTGCCCATGACCGAGACGTAGCTGCCTTCGCTGTCCACGTCGAAGTACAGCGTAACCTGGCGGTGGGCCTCAATCTGCGTAACTTTGCGCGTGTTGGGTTTTGTTGCTATCCAGAAGGTCCACGTGTCGTCGAGCGGCCGCACGTCGACGGAACGCGTCCGCGGCTGGCCGTCGGCGTCGACCGTCACCAGCGCGGCGGTTGGATCCGCTGCAACAATCGCGCGAATGGCCGCCTCGATGGCAATGTCGTCTGCATACCCCGCTGACGGCAGGATGCAGCAAAGAACGGCTAAGATACGACGCATCGTGTTGAATTCCCTGTTAGTCGTAGGGCAGGCTGTCGGGATCCCGTCCGATGTAATCCGGTTCCGGAGTGACTTCGAAGCGCACGTACGGGATGGAAGACACGTTGTCACGCAGCGCCCGGCACACACGGTGCATGCCGTCCATGACCTTGCCGTCGGCATCCAGAATGATGGGATAAGACAAGTCGGCCGCCTCGATGAGCTGGGCGTGGCGCACAACGCTCCGGCAGGTTGGCTCATCGTGAGTAAACCAGTGGTTGTCGTCGAGCTCGCGAATCTCAGTAACCGCAATCTGCTGGATAGCGAAATCTTTGCTGATCTCAACAAGACGCCTCACGTCCCACGCCAGCAGGCCCTGCTCAGACTCGCGAAAGTGATACTGTGGACGCAGCTCATCAACTTGCATCATGGCACACGAACTCCAGATTGTGTCCATCGGGATCCCGCACGAACGCCGCGTAGTAGTGCTCATGGTAGTGCGGACGCAGCCCCGGCGCGCCGTGATCAATCGCGCCCAGACTCATCGCCTGCGCATATGCCGTATCCACCTCCGCGCGGCTGTCGCAGCGAAAGGCGAGGTGCGTAGGCTGGATCGGCTCGTCGTGCCGCACCAGTGCCAGCACCGCGTAGTTGGCGTGACCGAAGCCAACGGCAACCTCACCGTGATCGCGCACCAGCGCCTGACCGAACTGAGGCAGCAGTGACTCATAGAACGCGCGGCTGCGGGCGAGGTCAGCGACGTACAGGTTCATATGATCGAGCTGCATCATTGGGACGCAGCCTCGAGTGACATGACCATGTTGCTGCTGACCTCGTTGAAGCCGAAGCTGCGATACAGCGCTCTGGCCCGTTCGTTCGCAGTAAAAACGTTCAACCCGAACGAGCGCACGCCGTGGGACCTGGCATAGTCCGCCAGAGCTTCGAGCGCGTCGCGGCCAAGCCCCTGGCCTCGCGCGTCTGCGTGCAGAAAAAGCTCGTAGATGAACGCCATGCTGATCGCTTCGTCGACATACAGCCAGGCTTCGCCGCGCACGGATTCCATATCGTCGACGAGTTGAAAAAAGTGGTGGCCTTGCGTCTCTCGCCCGTCGGGCAGGATCTGCGCCCACTGATTTTCCACATAAGCCTGTGCGGCAGTCTCGCTGAAGCCGAATGCCTGCATCTGATCAGCGGTGTAGCGCACTTTGAGGTCGGCCATGAAGGGCTCGTAAGCTGCCGCCGGCAACGCGCTCAGTTTCATAGCCCGTCGGCGTAGCCTTTGCGTTTCAGCGTTTCCACCAGCTTGCCCTGCACCTCTCCCGCCCAGCGTTGACCCGCCGTAATCGAGTCATTGAGGATCTCGGGCTGCTTTGCCAGAAGCTGGCGGCCAATGTCAGATTCGTAGAAAGCAATCAGCGCGTCTATTTCCGCCGCCGTGAAATGCGCGTCGTAGATTCGTGCCAGGGCAGGTTTGAAATCGTTGAAGTCGAGCTCGGCGCGGATTTCCACCCACACCTCGGCCGGCACGTCGGGATGGGACTGTTGATGCAGCGTCAGCAGCTGATTGATGATTTGCTGACCCATCTGCACGGCTCCGGTCAGATCCAGCAGGCGGTTGACCGCGCTGAGCTTGTCGGTCGGGACGGGCTCAGCCTCCTCGGCCGCCACCGTCGACACACCGAGGCTGAGAACCAGTAGCAATCCCACTGCGTGTTTCATCCATCTTCCCGGATCAGCTGCAGGGCACTAGTTTGCGTTACCAGCCGCAGAGTTACCAGATTGCCTGGGGTGGTCCCTGCGGGTGCTTGTCGAGGTTGTCGTCGAGGGTGCACCAGGACGGTTTGGAGTTTGTCCAGAGGTGCATGGTGGGTGCGGGCACGTCGCCGGCGTCGAGGACGCCGAGGGGAATGGCAACAATCTCCGGATAGTCCAGCGACTCGAACCATACGGGGCTGCCGCAGTTGGCGCAGAAGCAGCGCAGACCGTGGCCGGAGTTGAATTTGCTAACGCCGTCTGCTGCGCTGTCATGCTGCAGCGCTTCAGCATTGGCCATGGCCCATGCCGCGGGGGTGGTGCCGGCAAACTTGCGGCAGTTCTCACAGTGACAGTAGCGGGGCGCGCGGAGCTCGCCGTTGATGCGCAACTGCACCGCGCCGCAGAGGCAAGCGCCGGTGATCACCGGACGTTACCGCCTGCTTCGCCCGAAATCAGCTCGAACGTGTTCATGTGAGCTCCATTGTCTCGAAGATGGCGTTCAGGTTCCGGTGTAGGCGGAAATCCACCAGATGTTGCCGAAGGTATCTTTGACACCGCACTGACGCTCATCGTATGGCTTGTCCTCTGGCGCGGCGATGGACCTCGCGCCCGCCGCCAGCGCGTTGGCGTATACCTCGTCGACGTCGGGCACGTAGACGTAGACGGAACCTGTGGTCGTCTCGACATGCTCGGGAAACGCATCGGCTGCCTCAATGACGACAATGGCGTCCTCTATTGCCATTTCCAGGTGCGCGCCTCCGGGGGTGTCGTAGCGGGCAAGCACGGTTGCGTCGAAGACTCGGGTGACGAATGCCTCTGCGTCCAAGTTGGCGAAGAGATAGGGCCGGGCCGCGCAGCGACCGTTGCGTATGTGGTTGGCTGTCATGCGCCCCTCCGCTCGATTCAGTCCGTGAAGAAGTGTTGGTAGGTATAAATCATCGCCAGCAGGATCGCCGCGTACATCAGAAAGCGGCCGCCACTGGATGCAGACTGAGGCTCCGGGAAGCGCTCCGGGTGGCGTGCAACGTAAGCCTCAACCAGCTCTTTGGCTTCTTTGAGATCCAAATTCTGTTCCTCGCGCACCCGCTTGATGGCATCGATCTTGCGACCCGCCAGGAGCAGATTCTGTACTTCGGTGGATGGCTCTTCATCAGTCATGCTGTTTCCTCGGAGGTCGTGGCCAGAAAGTAAAACCACAGTCCGGCAAAAGCGATGTCGCCGCTGATCACGAAAGCGGTAACGCCCGCCAGATCGCTGCTGAAATATAAACCCCAGGCAATCAGTACCGCCAGGGATTTGCCGCACGCGCCCACGCAGAGGAGCGGTCGACTCAGCTGCGCGCTGAACGCCTGCCACAGGTACGCCAACCCGAAGAGACCAACCAGCGCGCCGCTGAAATAGGCGTAGAAGGGGTGCACGTCGGTTGGTAATCCCAGCAGACGTCCGGGCCACGTAGACGGCCACGCGAACGCGACAGCGGCCCCCAGATTGAACGGCGCGGTGATGCCGAGAGACAGCCGTACCAGCTGCTCCCGCGTCATGACACCAGACCGACGACTAACATAGTGAGCAACGCGAGCAGGGAGAAACCAAAGCTGACGGAGCGATACGTCGGCAGATTGGCGTAGTAGCAGATGGCGTAGAGCACTCTGCAGACGACGTATGCCCAGGCGCCCCAGGCTGTCCAGACGGGGGAAGCCCCGGCAAAAATGCAGTACAGCAGGAGCACAATGAAAATGGCCACGCTTTCGTTCATGTTGGCGACCGTGCGCGCGACGCGAAAGAGCGCATCTGCGTGATCCGGCGTCACGGGCGTGCCGGGCACGTGACGTCGGCGTATGCCGGTGAAGTCGGCAATGAGTAGCTGCACGATCATCAGCGCGGCCAGCGCGGCAAGGGTCGATACGGCGCCGGCGTAGGGATCTATGGACACAGTGGGCTCCTTTTTCTCAGTTACTGCGTTTCGCTCTGCAAGCGTAACCAGGCGGTGTGGGCCAGGATCACCACGGCAATGAAGGTAAACACCATCGCCGTGCCGCCACCGAGGTAGGCGAGGACCCCGGCAAGGTCGCTGTCTCCGTACGGGGTTGCCGCGGCGGAAAGCCCTCGATTTGCAGCCAGGTTACCGGCCCAGTAGAAGAGGGTGTTTCCCCAGCCGGTCACGATCATGCCCCAGCCCACCCAGCTGGCGCTGCGCCCGGTCATGTTGAGATAGGACATGAGCAGCGCAATCCCGGCAATCATCACGCCGTTGAGAATGCCGCCTACGTGCGCCGCCTGCCAGCCGCGGGTGCTGCCGGGGATGGAAACCTCCAGCGCCGGGACGGGCCACAGGGCGACAGCGTCCAGCAGAGAAAACACCAGCATGAGGCCTGCGACGAGACCAATGAACAGCACCACCATGGCGTGGAATATGACGAGGTAGGTCATGCGTGAGGCGATCATGTTTGCTCCGGTAGTCGATATTTATTTGGTCGCGTCGCTTCAAACACCGCGGTTTTCCTGATCCCGGACGCTCCAGCGCCAGTAGTCCACGATCGTGAGCCCGTATTCACGAGCGATGGGCTCGAGGACTTCGCGTTTGCTTTCGATGCTGCCTTCGTCCCAGTTGTCCCATTCGCACAGGAGCCGCTGGCCCGACCGGGTCAGGACGATACGGCCGTAGTCGATCCACGCGTCGAAACCCTGGTACTCGGAGCGCTTGCGCCAGCCGGAATTGATCAGGTTGGCAATCAGCGCGTTGAACTGCTCGGTTGGGATGGGAAAAATGGTGGCGTGACCGCGCCAGCGGAAAAGCAGCTCTCGTATGGCGCGAGGCAGCTTCAGCAGATGACGCATGCCGCGGGTGGGGTTGATGAAAGGCGTCTGTCAGGCACGGCGTCGCGTTGCGCGCTTGTCGAGGTGGTAGGTCAGCGCCATGCTGATGCAGGCAGCAACGGCGTCTTCGGCGAGCGGCGAATCCACGTCGAAAATCACGGCCCGGTTACCATCGTAATGGAGTTCCGGAAAGCGCGTGCGGAAGGTATCGACCAGATTCGTCTGGCAGTGCACGTACATGGCGTAGCTTGTGGGTGCCGAGGCTTTCCAGGCGATGCGGATTGTGGTGCCGGACTTGCTCTGCTCGGTGAGATACGCCGCCTCACCCCACTTCAGCGTTTCCGTGAGTGGGCCCACCTCCGGATTGGCGGCCGCCGTGTCGAGGATGAGCTGGCGCAGCTCGAGCAGCCGCTTGCGCGCGTCCTGTGGGTAGGTAGCGAATACCCCGGCAACTTCTGCTTCTGGACGCATCCACTCTCCCCGCTCAGGATGGTTCGTAGCGGAACTCTACCAGGTACACATGCTCACCGGCACCGTGCCGCGCCGTTTTGAGGAGATCGGCAACCCCGGCAAATCCCGACTCGCGTGCAAGCCTGGCAGTGATGCCCTCAAACCCGATTTCGCTGATGCGCTCGACCACGACATACCCTTCATCGAGCCGGTAGCGGTTGCCAACCTTCACACGCGGCTTTTTCCAGATGCGGATGCTGGTGGTGATGTCCCCGTGTTTGATGGGTTCACGCAGGCGCCGGGTGAACTGCATCGCTCATGTCCGCTCGGCGAAGCGTACGCGCGCAATGCCGACCACCCGTGAGGTGTCCATCACCCTCACGAACGTATCGTTGTTCGACTCGGGGTGAGCGTCAATGACCACCCCGGCCTCGGGCTTTTCGGCATGCAGGCGTTCCAGGTTGGCTCTGAGCCGCCGCACATCTATGTCGCGGCTGGCGATGGTGATCCGGTTGTTGTGGCCAATGCGCACCAGGATGTCGGCATCGGCCGCAATGGGCCGGTCCGTTGCCGGGGTCGGCTGACTGGCATCCAGCCCCACCTCCTGCACGAACGTTGCGGTGACGATGAAAAAGATCAACATGATGAACACCACGTCGAGCATGGGTGTCAGGTTGATGCGGGATTCGGAAGCGTCGTGGTCGGAACGTTGCATATGCGTACTCCGGTTTCCAGATGGCTCCGAGCGTACTCCAGTTTTCGGCAAAGTGCTACAAAAGTAGCACTAATCGCGCTGTGATCTATCGAGCTTGCTGTTGTCCCAGGACACGATCTTTTCCGGCTCGAACACGATCCAGCGCCTGCTGCGCCCGGCCGCCGTCGCCTGATAGGGTTTGCCGAGCGCGTGCTTGGCGCCGAGATTGACCTGCGCCGCTTCGAGATTGGCGTCTGCCTCTTCCGCGACGCGATCCTCCAGCACGCGCGCGCTGCCGCGCATCATGACGCCCTGCAGCGAAGACCAGGAATCGCCCACGTCGACCAGAACGGTTGCCGTGGGGTCACGCCGCAGATTGGCAACCTTCTGGCCGCGTCCGAAGATGTACACCTTGCCGTTCGCCCAGCCAAACGTCATGGGCGTGAGGTTGATGTCTGTACCCGGGCCAACGGTAGCGATGCGGCAATGCCGACAACTGCCCATCAGCGCGTTGATCTCCTCGTCAGTCAGAAAAATCTTGCGGTCTATGCGTGCCACCGATGGCCCCCTCTCCTGATTCTTTCACTTGCAGGTCCAGCGTACGTGCTCTGGCCGGTGCTGCGGCGTGCCAAAATCGAGCCAGCGCGTCGCCAACGCCCGGTCGATCCTGAAATCGAAGAGCTTGTGATGCGCATCGACACCGGTGGCAAATCCCATGGCCTCGATGGCAGCCTCACGCAGCGGTAGGTTTGTGTCGATGCTCGTCGCTTCGCCGCTGATGAAAAACTCCTCGTCCTCAACGCCGGGTAGCGCATGGATGGCGTACTGGCGGCGCTGCAGGAGGTCGCGATACTTGGGTGAGCTGTCCATGATGAAGGCCAGCAGGTGTCCCGCCACGACCCGCGGCACGAACGGATGGATGCGTGGTCGCCCGGTTGCCGACACCGTTGCAAGGAAGGCAACCTCGTTCCGAGCGAGGAGCGCGGTGCCAGCGGCGGCAATCTCCTCGCTGACCTTGGCGAATTCATGCCATTCGAGCATGAGCAATCCCGGTGGGAAGACGGCCTTAGTGTGCCACACCTTGGTGTGTCAGAAGTTGAATCCGCTCGCGGCCAGCCTGGCCAGCCGCCGCTGCCGGTGGCGGAAGAACAGCTTCGCAAACAACCAGATGAACGGGGTGAGCAGGCCAGCGGAAATATCGAGACTGTCCTGATAGTCGGTATGCGTACCGGCATCTCGAACGGTGATGCGGTGGTCCCATCGGTCGATCAGATTGCTGAAGCCGGCATCATGCAACTTAAATGTATCGTCAGTTCTTTCCATGCTGACGCGTATCGCCTGTTGCCCCATCGGCACAACGCCAAATAGCTTCAATCGGAACCAGTATGTCTCTTCTGCCCATTGAGCGGGTTCCGCGTCGACGGCCTCGACGCTGAGCACCGGATAGGCAACGTAGTGGAAAAGGGCGGGTCGGCGTACGGCGTCAACCGCGGCGGCGAAGCTGCACTCGAGACGTAGCTGGCGGGAGAATTTCATCGCGAGCCGGGCCGATCAGGCGAAACGTTCCCACGCGGCCTGACGCGACATACCGAGCGCGCTGCCGATCCTGGCCCAGCTCACCTTACGCTGGCGCAGCTCGTCAACGCGCGCCTGCAACCCCTCGCGGATGGTCTCGGTGCTGCGCAGTACGCCGGGCAGTGTGGCAAGCAGCTCGTCGTTGTCCATGATCGCCCAGCCCTGCCAGCCGCTGGAAGTATCCTGGTATCTCTCGTCGCCCAGAATCGAATTGCAGATGCCGATACAGCCGTCGCAGATGTACACGCCGGGACCGGCAATGAGCCTGGCAACCTCGTTGTGGGTCTTGCCGCAGAACGTGCAGAGCGGTTCCCCGGTGGCGGGGCTGACGTTGGACATGACAGATCTCGATGCGGAACGAATGTCAAGAATGGCTTGACACCCCGGATGTGTCAAGGAAAACCTGACAAGCCTGGCGTGCGTAAAGCGTGGGAGGGCGTTGGTTCCGGCAGGAGGTCACAAAAAGCGTGCCCACCCGCAAACCCGGCGTTGCGGAGGACTAGAGTAATAGAGACAGGAGCGGACATCTTTATGCCCCGATGAACAGCAAACGCCAGGCGCGGCGGTTTTTTGACGCTACCTTCGGCTCCATGGTGCCGGGTATGGATCTGCGTTGGTACGACCTGCGTTTTCAGGGCGCGTGCGCGCACCTCGAGGCGCCGTTCGAGCTGGCTTACATCGAGAATTCGATGGGCCACGTCCGCTTCGCCTGCGCGCTGGGACTCCTGCTTTTCATCGTGTTCGGAGCCCTCGACGCCATGCTGCTGCCGGGCCACACCGATCAGATCTGGGCCATCCGCTTCGGTCTTCTTTGCCCCGCCGCGGTCCTGACTTTTGCTGCCACCTATGCCCGGTGGTTTGCCCGATTCATGCAGCCCGTGATTGCCGGCCTCGTCATGTTCTCAGGATTCTGCATCAGCGCGATGGTTGCGATTGCGCCGGATCCGGTGAACTACTCCTACTACGCCGGAAACATTCTGGTCATTATCTTTGGCTACGCGTTTTTCCGGCTGCGGTTCGTCTGGTCAACGCTGGCGGGCTGGACGGTGGTCGCAAGCTACCAGGTGGCGGCAATCGGCTTCGCCGAAACGCCGGCCGCCGTTCTGATCAACAATAACTTCTTCTTTCTCTCCGCAAACGTGATCGGCATGTTTGCCTCCTACTACATGGAGCAGTACGCGCGCCGTGACTTTTATATGGCGTATGAGCTCAACAAAGAGCGCAGCGCGCTCGAGACGTATCGTGACGAGCTCGAGCTTCGCGTGGAAGAGCGCACCCGTGACGCGCTTGCCGCCGCGCACACCAAAAGCGAATTTCTCGCCAACATGAGCCATGAAATCCGCACGCCGATGAACGGCGTGCTGGGGATGCTCGACCTTCTGCGCGGCACGCCGCTGAATCCGGAGCAGCGCGACAACGTGGAGACGGCCTACCGGTCCGCGGACGGTTTGCTCAGCATTCTGAACGGCGTGCTCGATCTGTCGAAGATCGAAGCGGGCAAGATGCAGCTCAACCTCGAGCCGACGACGCCCGGCCACGTTGTCGAAGAGGTGTGCGCGTTGCTGCATCAGCAGGCGGCGGAGAAAGGCCTGTCACTGCTGCCGATGCTGGAAGCGGACGCTTATCGTGAATACGCATTGGACAGCACGCGGGTGCGTCAGATTCTCTTGAATCTCGTCGGTAACGCCGTCAAGTTCACCGAAGCGGGGCACGTGCCTGTGCGGTGCGAGCGCGTTGGCGATGCGCTGGTGCTGACGGTTGAAGACACCGGCATCGGGATCAGCGCGGCACAGCAGGCGGGCTTGTTCGACGCCTTTGCGCAGGCAGACGGATCCACGACCCGCAGATACGGCGGCACGGGCCTCGGCCTTGCCATCACGCGAGAGCTGGCGGCTCTCATGCAGGGTTCGGTAGACCTGCAGAGCACGCCAGGTGTCGGCAGTCGTTTCCAGGTGACGCTGCCTGCCGAAAGAGTGGCCGGTCCTGATCCGGCACCGGCGCTGGCACGGATGCCGGTTGCGGTTGAACTCTCGGATGAAGCGGCTGCCGCCGCGGTGCGCGGCCTGCTGAGCGCCCTGGGGTGTCATATCGCCGCCCCGTCCGCCGCCGATGCCGTCATCACGGACAGACCCGATACCGTTGACGCAGACCGGGTCATTCATTACGGGATGCGTAATGAACCCCATCGTCGTGGTTTCATGCCGCCGCTGCGACTTGCACAACTTGCGGACGTGCTTGGGTCTTCAGCGCAGCCGCGAACGCTGGAAACTACGGACAGGACCGATTTTGATGGGCTCAAAGTGCTGCTCGTCGAGGACAATGCGGTAAACCGGCGTGTGGCGGGAGCGATGCTCGCGCGCAGCGGGATCGACTGGATGGCGGCGGAGAACGGTAGAGACGCGGTCGAGTTATCCGCTGAGGAACACTTTGACGTGATCCTGATGGACTGTCAGATGCCCGTCATGGATGGGTTTCGAGCCACGCAGGAGATACGTGCCCGGGAGCAGGCCGCCGCTCGTCCGGCAACGCCCATCATCGCATTGACCGCCAACGCCATGTCCGGGGATCGGGAAGCGTGCCTTGCCGCCGGCATGAACGACTACCTGGCCAAGCCGGTCAATCTGGCGGCCCTGCACGAACGCCTGCGCCGATGGGCGGCGCACCAGGGCTAGCGGCACGGGTTGTCGGCATCAGGAGGGTGCGGCGCACGCCGCCTCCGCGTAGCCAACAAACAGGGTGCCGGTCATCAGCTTCGCTTCTCCGGGTATGCGGCGAAGTTCTTTGCCTCTCGTCTGGTAGAAAAGGAGGTCCAATGCAAATACACCGTTGTCGAGAACCGTGTGAGAAGGGCACTTCTTGCCAACCGGGGGAAAGAGCGAGGACGCCAGTTGCTGAAACAGCAGATCACCGGCGATGCCAAGAAACTCTTCACGATCCGCGAGTTTCGGCACACCCCACTTACCGAAGGGCGGCAGTTGATCGACCAATGAAGGATCCAGCTGATGCAGCTGAATGAAAAATCCCCGAAGGTGGGTTGCGTCGATGTCGCCGATTTGGGTGGTGAGCTGCTGGAAGTCTTTCGCGGTCAGGTGCGTTTTTGTCGCGGGCGGCGACACGATGTAGATCCCGGGTCGACTGACCTCGATGCCGATTGGGCTCTGGGCGGCCGTAAGTAACGGCAGCAGGCAAACGAAGGTCAGCGCGATCTTTGCGGTAGCTTTCACGAGGCGGGTGCGCTCCTTGTTACGCGTGTCGAAGTGTACTCGTCCTGGCATAGATGAATGAATCACGTAGCGGCTCTCCAGGGAGGTTCGGCCGGGTTGACCGTTCATGCAGAGTGCCTTCTCGAACAAGGCCGGCGTTCTCGAGCACCTTTGCAGAGCCGGCGTTCTCGACGTCGCAGGTTGCCCAGACCCGTCTGATGGTGGGGTTTGCCTCCAGGAGCGCGACTATGCGGCGGGCCACCTCGGTAGCGAAGCCCTGTCCCCAGCAGGGTCGCGCGATGATGTATCCGAATGATGCCTGGTGTCCGTCCGGGCGACAGGAGGCTGCACCGATGAGCTGATTTGTGGCGGCGAGCGTGATTGCCCAGGTCATCTCCGAGTCCGGATCGGCGTCCTTTTTCACGGCCTCAATGTATGCAAGTGAGTCGTTGACGTCTTTGTGGGTAGGCCATTCCATGAACTTCGTGACGCTTGGGTCACTGGCATAGGCATAGACTGAATCTGCGTCGTCGAACTCGAAAGGGCGCATTGAAAGGCGTTCGGTGCTGAATGCTGCGGGGAGGCGGAGTACCGTCACGGCGCGCAATCCGTATTGCTGCTCGGCTTCACACTTCAGTCAGCGAGTAGGCGACGAACAGTGTCGAAGCGACGCAGGCAGCCGACCTGACATGATTCCAGTTGGTCCAGACGACCAGGTAGCGCTGCCACAGTTCACGCCCGTCCGAGCTATCAGCATCTGCTGCGTCCAACTGATTGTTGAGCGGGACGTTGAAGGCAATTGTCGAGACCACGCAGGCCACGGTGTAAACGAGGGTGGCGCAAAGCACAAGGACAAACGTCGAAGCGAGTCCTCTGGCGAGATAGCTCGCCGCCGCCAGCAGAACTGCGGTGCCGAGGAATACCATCAGAAAGCTGGGCCTGACAATGAAACGATTGATCGCCTGCATGGCGCGCATGCCCGCAGACGGGTCCAGCGAACCCAGCGCTTTCATCATGAACGTCGAGAACGCCACGAACAGGCCCGCCATCATGCCGCTGCCCAGACACGACAGCATGAGTAGCCAGCGTAGCGTCTCAGAGGGTCCTTCCATCACTGTCTAGCTCTCGGCTCGTTCGATCATGATCAGGTTTCCGCAGCCATCTTC
>JAAUXY010036020.1_pt1 | contig 21108 bp, 11 predicted proteins | sample 7278121 | NCBI WGS metagenome assembly JAAUXY01 (sample SAMN14350117, study PRJNA611818) | marine sediment metagenome | isolation source: surface marine sediment (1.8m) | place: French Polynesia: Moorea | collected 2018-08 | reverse complement strand
CTTCTCCCGTGGTCAGTTTCACACCGGATTTGGTAATTTCCTGGGTAAATACCGGCCACATAAATTCGGCCCCGACTGCCTCAGCGGCTTCTCTTTCTTTGCCAAAAGAAGCCGGTTCCTGAATATCCAACAGAATAATTTTTTGGGCGCCGAGACGATGGGCCTCCGCAGCGGCATCGCAGCCCACATTGCCGGCTCCGATGATGACCACATTCTTGCCCACTTTGGTTTTGTTGGTTTTAGCGGCCTTTAAAAAACCCAGAGCCGGGATTGTCCTTTTACTGCCCGGAATCGGCAGGCTTCGGGGTTTCTGCGCCCCAGTGGCAATGACAACAAAATCAAAATCTTCTTTGAGCTGGATAATATCTTTTGTGTCCAGAGGCTTCCGGAGATTCACCTGGGGTATCGCCTCTTTGATGCGCCGCATTTCTGCGCTAATCACTTTTTTAGGGATACGGCTCTCGGGAATAACCTGGGTGATCTTGCCGCCCAGCGTCTTGGCCAAATCGTAAATAGTGACCTGATGCCCGTGCTGGCGAAGCTGCCATGCCACTGAAATCCCTGCCGGCCCACCGCCGATGACAGCTATTTTCTTATCACCTTGCGGCGGAAGATCGGGCAGTTTGGCTTTGAGACTGGCCTGGCCCAGTTGAGTAACATCCACCGGCGCCATGGCAGAAATCTGCCGGGTGCAGGATTGCATACACAGGTTGGGACACAGATATCCACATACAGCTGCCGGAAAGGGTGTATAGCCCAATGCCAGATCTACCGCCTCATCCACGCGGCCTTCACGGATTAAACGCCACCTTTCCTGAACGGGAATGCCCGTCGGGCAGGTTGCCTCACAGGGTGCGGCGTACTTGCGGTTTTCCCAAACCGGAACAAATCGCCGTAAAAAGCTGTTGGTAATCAACGGAATGGGCGTGCGATCCAAATGGGTAAGATCGCCAATCAGTCCACCCTGACCCAGCTCCTTATCCCAGGTGTCCGTTCTAAATGAAGCCATGGAACGCATCGGTCCGGAAACTTTTTCCTGCGGTGTGCGCGCCACTAAAAGCTGCCACTGGTCTCTTTCGGAAAAAGTCTTGATGAGCTCGGAACGATCAATACGATGCAGAAATAGAGTAAGGTTTTCTGACAGCCAGGACCAATCATCATCTTCGATGGGAATCAGTTTTGCATCGGTCTGGCTGTAGCCGGCATGCGGTCCCCGAAAGAACACTTTCCCGCCAACCATTCCGACAAACGGCCGGTACCCCAGAATATTGTCGGCGTTCTGTGGCTCATGCCCGCAAATCACGGCGATACCGCCGGCCATAAATTCACCGAAGTAATCACCGGCAGAACCCAGCACCCAGAGCTCGGGGGGAGCAAACCGCGGGTTATGTTTGGTCATGGTCATACCGCGCGCGCCGATGTTACCGGCGATAGAAATTTTACCCTGTGCCATGGCATTGGCGCAGCCATTGCCTGCATTTCCATGAACGACAATCTCGGCGCCGGCATTGAGCCAGCCGACATCATCTGAGGCCGGACCCAGAACCTCGATAAAGGTGTTGGAAAATCCCATCGAGCCGATCCGCTGCCCGGGGTGGCCAGTTATTTTTATTCGAACCGATTGATTTTCGGCCCGCCAGAGCCGACCGCCGATACCATGCTGGCCAAATGCCTGAACTTCGATCGAACGACGGCCCCCGGCGATTGCATCCTGGATCTGCTCTTCCAGGACTCTTGATTCAAGTCGTTCGCCACTGAATTTGCCCGAAATCACCCGGGGTGACTGGTTGTTTTCTGTGGTTTGGTTATCCATTTATGCTCTCCAAAAACATTTTGTTCTATTGGTTCGATTGGTTTTATTCGTTTGATTGGTTCAAATCTGATTCCAATTTCTCAAACCGATTAAACTAAAGGCTGTCTCAAATCAGACGACGTATTTTATCTTCAATCGCTCGGCCACATTGGGATCATCAATTCCCAGCGCATCCGACATTCCGATAGGCAATGAAGTCGATCGTCCCAGCGGGGCCACTATTTTTTTAAGTTCGGTGTCAAAACTTAAATAAAAATCGACCACCCGTTGCGCCACCTGCTCGGCGTCCAGCCGCCGATAGAGGCGCGGGTCCTGAGAGGTAATGCCCTTGGGGCAGAGGCCGATATTGCAAATATTACAGCGGTCGGATTCAGAGCCCAGGCAGCCGGCAGCCGCCTGCATAACATATTTTCCGATTTGCACCCCGCTGGCCCCCAGCATGATGAGGGCGGCCGCATTGGCCGCCAAATTTCCATTTTTGCCGATGCCGCCACCGGCCAGCAAAGGCAATTGGTTTTGCATGCCGACATCCACAAGTGTCAGATAGGCATCTCTGATGTTGCTCGCAATGGGGTGCCCCATGTGGTTCATCGAGACATTATAGGCCGCTCCCGTCCCGCCGTCTTCACCGTCAATGGCCAATCCAGCAGCATACGGATTGCGGGTCAGGTTATTTAAGACCGCCAGCGCCGTCGAGGTTCCCGAGATTTTCGGATACACCGGTACGCGGAAACCCCAGGCCATGTACATGGACTGGATCATCTTGGCCACGGATTCCTCGATGGAATATTTGGTCTGGTGAGTGGGCGGACTCGGCAGGCTCACACCGGTCGGTACACCCCGGATGGCGGCAATCAGCTTGTTGACTTTGTACCACATCAACAGGCCGCCATCGCCGGGTTTGGCCCCCTGCCCATATTTGATTTCGATCGCACAGGGATCTTCTTTCATTTCCGGGATGGCGTGAATAATTTCATCCCAGCCAAAATAGCCGCTGGCTATCTGCAGGATCACATATTTTAAAAATCGAGACCGCAGCAAGCGCGGCGGGCATCCGCCCTCACCCGTGCAAATCCGTACCGGCATGTTAAGCTCTTCATTTAGATAAGCCACCCCCATCTGCAGTCCTTCCCACATGGTGGGAGAGAGCGCCCCGAAGGACATGGCACCGATAATCAGCGGATAGATTTCGCGCACCGGGGGAATCCAGCCGTTTACGCTTAAAAATTTCAAATTCTCCTCCGGCGGCAGAACGCGCCCCAGCAGCGTTCGCATCTCGAATTCATGCCGACCGGCGTCCAGCGCCGGGTCGGTGAGCATCGATATGCGGATGAATTTCAGGCGATCCAGAATACCGCCGGACAGATTCCGCCGACCACCCCGCCTGCGGGGCTGACCGCCCTGGTCGATGTGAAAGCGGAGCTTGTCGGTCTCATCGCTGCGGCAGGGCACAATGCAGTCATTTGGACACACCAGGGTGCACATCGCACAGCCGATACAGCGGTAAGCCGGATCCGTTTTTTGCCGGATACCATAGTAGCTTTTAAAGGCAGCCGCCGTTGGTTCCATAATGTCTGCCGGGGGTTCGAGGAGCCGCTTGCGGAAAACCCCCAGCTCAATCGCATTAACCGGGCATACAGCGGTGCACTTGCCGCAAAGGGTGCATTTTTGCTTATCCCATAATATTTGCCACGGTAAATCTTTGATGCTCAGTGTGGAAGGGGTAATGGGTCTTTCTGGTTCCATAACATAACCTCCTGGCGATTCGGACCGACAACGACCGTATCCAGATGCATGGGTTGAAAATCTTTACTTTTATCTCGATTCGGAATCGCAGCATCAAGCCCACAGATTTCCGAAGAGAAGGCATAAACACCGGGTTTGCCGCCGACGACACCCGGACGCAGTTTTTTGCGATCCTGTACCATAAAAAGACTATGATCCGGCAGACATCCGATCACACAGTTGGGCCCGTCAATTATCAGCGGCCGACAGGTTTGCTTGAGATTTTTTAGAAAATGACGGTTGGGATGGTCTTCTAGATCCTCATCCTGCAGTGGTGTAATTACATGCTTGTACGTTTCAATACCAAGCCCGAGTTTGGAAACTGCATAGTGCAGGATATGTGTAAAAACCTCTGAGTCGGATTGATAGCCGGTATAGCCTGGAAATCCGCGCGACTCTAAAAACGAGCGTATGGGCACAAACGCGGTATTTTCGCCGTTGGTCATGGTCGAATATCCCTGAATGAAAAACGGATGACAGGCATACAGGGTAATGGCATAATTGGTGTTCTGCCGCCCCTGCGCCATGATTACCCTGGCATTAAGCTCTTTGCGGTCCAGATTCAAGTGCTGGGCGATCAGCATGGGATCTCCAATTTCCTTGATCATGATCACATCCGGCCAGAAAGAGAACACAATCATGTCATTTTTTTCCTCTCCCATGGCCCTGAGCTGAAGACGAATTTTAAGAAGCTGTTCGTAGAGTTGCTCTTGGCTGAGATCCTCCCACTCTTCAGGATATTCATAAGCCCGAATCAAATAAACATCTCGCTTGGGAACACCGGGCGGGGGTGTTTTGGGGAGCTTAACCGTGATTTTATATTTGGTCATAAAGCCGATATCCATCATAAATGTGTCCAGGCGCTTTAATCCCTTATCGCTGAATATTCCGGATAAAATAGGGGCGTCTTTCATCTCATCAAATGGTCCGGCAAGATCTCGCAGAAAAATCCCAACCCCGGAACAATCATGACCTTCGCGCATAACATCAAGCGCATCTAAGGCCACCATGGGGGATAACGGTTCCTTGCTGGTGATGGCAAATAAGCGGCACATGTGACTGATCTCCTTTTTCGATATATAATTAAAGATAAAAAATCCTGCTGAGGCGGCAGCTGACAGCGGTGCGACCTCCATTGCGATGGAAATGGTGAATTGCAGCAATGTAGGTCAGATCGGTCAGGTTATCGCTTGAGGCAGGATGTACTGCAAATTATGGTCGTCGAGAATTTCATCATCAGAATCTTTATGGGAGCTCATCGGAGGAGTATAACAGACCCGATAGTTATCGGATCGGCCGTAAAAAATGCGGGGCATCATATTGGAATGGTTCCCGATCAAGATCGGGAAGAAAAATTATAAATTAAGAACGCCAACCATTACGTTATTGTGACCCCTGTCGGGAATAATTAAATTGGGTGTCTCCCTTCTATTTGGTTTTAAATAAAATCCCCTTCCGAAAAACATTTGCGCCTTATGAACCAGTCGCTTATAGCATATAAATATAATTTGAAAAACAAAAAATTGATTTATATCAACTATTAATCCGAAAAACGAATATGCGCTAAACGCAAACAAAATCATTTTAAGCACAAAACGCTGCCATTTTCTGCTGACCATGCCGATTTAATAATCATTTAAGCCGCCCGGCGAATAAATACATTTCATGACATCTTGAGCAATGACCATGCCAAAAGGCGCAGCACCACAAATGCCCATAATCATTATCATATGCAGATCATCCAAATAATAACGACTTGAATTTCATACATAAATGTATTCGAATAGGCTGTAATATTACAAAATTGTAAGAATCGGGGTGAGATTCGTCAAAGCTTAATCGATTTCATTTTTCCGGAGATTGCCAATCTTCATCAGATATACAGAGGGGGCCATGGCGGTTTTTATGACCCTTCGTCATCGTTGCACAATCAGGATTGATCTGAGGAAATCATTCAAATAATATTGTTGACACACAGTGGCGTGTGTGATTAGGAATTTTAAATTACACACCTTAACATCTACCGGACCTATATTCCAAACATCGTCGATTTGTAGCTCTTAATAGGGCTATTCGCTATAGATAGAAAAAATTTATTTTTCACTATCCTTAGAGGAGGACCAGATGAGCTGTCGACGTTGGAAAATAAGACTCCGGTTTTTAATTGTTTTTGCCGGCCTTTTTTTCATTTTTTCGCCCCTGCCATCCGACGCCAAAAGTCCGCTTCCTGAAATGGATCCGGGGGGATATCCCGCCCCCAACACCGGCTGTCTGGCCGCAGGCAAATGCCACGCCGGTATCGAGCCGATTCGAGCGCATAATTCAGAAATGGCCAAACAGATCTATCAGATGGGGAGCAAGCAGGGAGATCCCAATGGATGTGTGGTTTGTCATGGCGGCGATCCGACCGAGGAGAAGGATGCGGCCAAAGCGCATACCGGTGCGCCCCAGGGGAGCGCGCTGGATACGTTTGTGCTCCATTCCGCCTCTGTGTGGGTCAATGAAAAGATCTGCGGCCAATGCCACAAGGACTGGGTGTATGCCCAGTACCGTTCGATCATGCAGACCGAGGCCGGAAAAATCCAGGGCGCCATCTGGGGTTGGGGACCCGTGTCAACAGGATATGATACCAAATATGGAAATTACAACGTCGACGACCCGGACGGCCCTGCACCGGTATTTGGAACTCAAAAATATAAAGACTATACCCAGGCCCTGATGAAGAAGTACCCCGGCAATTTTCCAGCCAAGCTGATAAAAGTGCCTAAAACGGATCTTTCAGAATTGAAAGAAAACCCGGCTACAGCGATCTTTACCTACCTGCGTACCGATTGTCAGCGTTGCCATGTCGGTGTCAAGGGCCGCAATAGACGCGGTGACTTTCGTGGGATGGGTTGCGCCGCCTGTCACATTCCGTACAACAATGCCGGCCTGTATGAGGGCGGCGATCAGACGGTCAAGCGCGATGAAACCGGACACGCCATGGTGCATTCCATTCAGTCCACGCGCAAAACCAAAGTCGTCGCCAATGACATCGTCTATTCGGGCATCCCGCATGAAACCTGCGTTTCCTGTCACAACCGCGGCAAGCGCATTGGTGTTTCCTTTCAGGGATTGATGGAATTTCCCTATGGCAGCCCGTTTACGGCCGACGGCAAAAAACAGCCCAAGCTGCATACCAAGTTCTACCAGTTTATCAAAGACGATGTGCATCATCAGCTTCAATCCCGCGAGGGCAATCCTGAAGGCGGGCTGCTTTGTCAGGATTGCCATACGACCACTTCCATGCATGGCAACGGTAATATCACCGGCACGTTGCTGGCCAATGTAGAGATCGAATGTTCAGACTGTCACGGGACCGCCACTCAATATCCCTGGGAATTGCCCCTCGGCTGGGGGGATGAGTTCGATCAGGACCTAAGCGATGCCAAACCACGCGGTACCACCGCCGAATTGCTGGTCAATCAGAGCAAATTTGCCACCGCTTATTCGGGCAAGGACGGCTACCTGTTGACGGCACGCGGCAATCCCTTCGGCAATGTAGTGCGGGATGGTGATAAGGTCACCGTCCATTCCGCCAGCGGACTGGATTTTGAGGTGCCGACCCTGAAGTCAATCCACCTGCAGAACAAATGGCAAAACAAGGATGCGGCCATTGCCGCCAAAATCACAAGCCCTGAGCATATGGAAAAGATCGAATGCTATGGCTGCCATTCGGCGTGGGCGCCGCAGTGCTACGGTTGTCATGTCAAAGTGGACTTTTCAGGGGACAAAAAGGCAACCGACTGGGTCGCCGCCGGCAACACGCATTTTGCAAACGGTCACACCGCGGAATCCTGGCGCAAGGTCAAACCGCCGCAAGCGGCCGGGGTGGCTTTCGGCAAGACCTCTGAGAACCGCTCTTATCTGCGCTGGGAAGATCCGGTCCTGGGCATCAACGGTGAAGGGCGGGTCAGCCCACTGATCCCCGGCTGCCAGCAAATCACCACGGTTGTCGCGCCGGATGGTAAAACCTTAATCCACAACAAGATCTGGCGCACGCCACCCGGGACAGAAGGGGGTGGAGAGAAAGGCCAGCGCGGCATCGATATGTCTCCGGCCATGCCGCATACCACCGCTCGCCAGGCACGCACATGCACCTCCTGTCACGCGAGATCCAAGGCCCTGGGTTACGGCACACATGACGGCCGCTATTTGAAGCAGTATAACAAAGGTGTTTACGTGGACATTGCCAATGAAAGAGGTCAGCTGGTCACCAAAACCGCCAAGTTCCAGATTAGCCCCGTTCCGGATTTGCCAATGGACCTGGATCAAGTGGTTACCCGTGAAGGTGAACAGCTGCAGACGGTAGGATCGCATTGGCCCTTGTCCGGTCCTTTACCCAAAGAAGTGCGCGATAACATGGAGCGGGTGGGGGTGTGTTTGTCCTGTCATAAGGAAATTCCATCCGGCCGTTTTGTCTATCGCATTATTAACAAAGTTGGCAGCATTACCGGTCTGACGCCCAAGACCGATGCCGACCATCAAAAACTGATCGGACGGGCCATGTTCGTTGCCGCCAATGTGGAAATCTTCGGCACACTGATCGGCATCATTGTCGTACTTCTTGTGATCGTTTACTTTTCTCGACGCAAACGCAAGTAGATCGTCATTCTAACAATCCTCTCAGGGCCACAATCGGCGATACCGATTGTGGCCTTTTTACTTATCTCCTGTATCCTTATATGAATATTGATGTGAACCGGTATTATTTTGACAAGTCCGCGTCTTTATTTTATATATACATCGTTTAGGTCCAATCGTTAACGCTATATTTGAAATAGCGGCTACCCATCATCGATTCATCTGATTGCGGAAACATATCGGGCTTTTTTGGATTTAAATGGACGCTGCGTTGTTTATGAAAAAATGGACCGAATTTTAGTTGGTCACACCCGAAGACAGGAACCGCGATGTATATTAAACAATCTGAGCTTTTTACCGGCACCAGCATGGATTTCGTAAAAAAATTCATGGATATCTCCGAAATGTCCTCCCATCAGAAGGGCGAGATTCTTTTCCGCGAAAATGATCCGGCCAAATTCTTTTTTATCCTGCTGAATGGATGTGTCAAATTAAGCGTGGGATCGCCCGCACAGGTGGTTTACAATGCCAAACGCAATGGGGAAGCGTTTGGATGGTCCAGCCTTATCGGGGGGGATGTTTACTCGGCGTCGGCTGAATGTATCAAAACGACCAAACTGCTGAAAACCAACAGTCATAAATTATCCGGCATTTTAGAGGCAGACCCCGACAATGGTATAATTTTCTTCAGACAACTTGCCGCCACTTTAGGTAATCGGTTGTTAGAAACCTATAAGATGATAACGCCCAAAGTTGGCCGTTCCAAATAATAAAGAATTATAATTGGGATTTCGGGTGTCAGGAGCCACATACCAAGTCTTCAGGTGTCAGGTGTCAGTCTTTGGCCTGAAGGGCCTAATGTTAGCCTTTAAGCCTATTAGCCACGAGCATTTTCTGAGACATTTTAGTTTACTATTTAACGCCTTGCGGCCTGACACCTGAACACTGAAACCAATTGATTTCGAATCCTGACGCCTAGGAAAGGAGATTCTATGCCAGACAATCCTTTAAACAAAATCATGAAGCATGGATTGACCCGGCGAGATTTTTTATGGCTTTCATCGGTGACCGCTGCAGGCATGATCTTCGGGTGCGCCACAGATCCGGTTACCGGAAAATCGCAATTGATGCTGGTTTCCGAAGATACCGAAATCCAACTCGACAAACAGTACTCACCAATGCAGTTTTCCTCAGATTTCGGGGAAGTGCAGGACCGCCAGTTAAATGAGTATGTCAGCCAGATTGGGAATAGGATGGCGGCAGCATCGCATCGCCCCCATATGCCGTATTCATTCCGGGTGGTAAACGCCACCTATGTCAACGCCTATGCTTTTCCCGGCGGCAGCATTGCCGCCACCCGCGGCATCATGCTGTCACTGGATAATGAAGCCGAACTGGCCTCATTGCTGGGGCACGAATTGGGTCATGTAAATGCCCGCCACGCTGCTGAACAGATGTCAAAAGGACAGCTAACCCAGGCGATCGTCGGGGGTGTTTCGGTGCTGGCCGGAACCCAGAGTGCCGCTCTGGGTGATCTGGCAGGCCAGTTGGGTCAGATCGGCGCCGGTGCACTGCTGGCATCCTACAGCCGGGATAATGAGCGTGAAGCCGATGCTCTGGGCATGAAATACATGGTGGATGCCGGTTATGGATCCGAAGGCTTTGTCGGGCTGATGGACATGCTCAACAGCATGTCCAAACACAAAAGCACAACCGTGGATCTGATGTTTGCCACCCATCCCATGAGCCAGGAGCGCTATGATACCGCCGTTCAAACCGCCAATACAAAATATCAATCCGCGCTAAAGGGACCGCTTCACCGGGAACGCTATATGGATCATACCGCCAGGCTGCGTGCCCAAAAAAGCGCGATCGAAGAAATCCAAAAAGGCGAAAAACAAATGGCCCAGCGAAAATACGATGCCGCCACCAGTCATTTCCGGCGGGCCTTGAAAAAAGCACCCAACGATTATGTCGCCCTTTGCATGATGTCGATGAGTCAGCTGGTTCAAAAGAAATTTGCAGTTGGGCGCCAGTACGCCGAAATGGCCCAGAAGTCCTATCCACAAGAAGCACAGGCCTATCACCTTAGCGGATATGCGAAAATCCAGTTAAAAAACTTCCAGGGTGCTTATAATGAATTCAGCGCTTATGAGCGGCTCCTGCCTGGAAATCCAAATACGATCTTTTTTAAAGGCTATTGCCAGGAAGGCATGAATCGTGTCCCCCAGGCGGCAGAAGAATACAATCGATATTTGCAGGTCGTGCGGCGGGGCCAATACGCCCAGCATGCCTATAAACGGTTGGTGGATTGGGGGTATATTAAGTAGCACAAAATGGAGTAATGGAATGGTGGAGTATTGGAGTATTGTTTTGATATTTTGCACACCCATTCGTGTCCCCGGTACTCCATTACTCCAGTACTCCATCACTCCAAAAGAAGTGCCTCTTGGTAAAACAATTCATTTTGATCCCGAAATTGGATGTTGCATAAAATTTGACCAAGGATGACTGACCTTCCCGACATACTTGCCAATGATGCAGAAAATAAATGGCAGGCGTTCACCCACTCATCTAAATCCCAGAATATTGCTCTACCGAAAGACCCGCAAACAATCGAGGCGCTTCAGAGGGTCTTTGCATTTAGTGACTTTGTTGCTCAAAACTGCATTCGCGACCCCTCACTAATTTCCAATCTCATTGAAAGCCAGGACCTGCAACTCAGCTATTCTAAAAATGATTATAAGAAGCGACTTAAAAAAACGCTTGTCGATGCAAAGGATGAGGCGGCCCTGGCCAACAGCCTGCGCGCATTTCGTTGCCGCGAAATGATGCGAATTGCATTTCGCGATCTTTGCGGCTGGAGCAATTTTGCGGAAACGGTCTTCGAACTTTCCACGATGGCGGACGCCTGCCTCGAGCATACCACGGCCATTCTTTACAACCGGTTATGTGAAACATTGGGGGTGCCCACTGCCGATGATGGCGCAGCCCAACAGCTGGTCGTGCTGGGTCTGGGTAAGCTGGGCGCCCGGGAACTAAATTTCTCCTCTGATGTCGATCTCATTTTCACTTACCCCAAGGCCGGTCATACACACGGAACCACGAAATCGGTCAACAATGATGATTTTTTTGAACGTCTTTGCCGTCAGCTTATTAAGGCCATCAGTCAAACGACCCCAGATGGTTTCGTTTTTCGTATGGACATGCGCTTGCGGCCTTACGGGGAAAACGGACCGCTGGTGATGCATTTTGACGCTCTGGAAAATTACTACGAACAGCAGGGTCGGGAATGGGAGCGCTACGCGATGATCAGAGCCAGGGTGGTCGCCGGAGATAAAAAGGCCGGCAGCCAATTGCTGGAACGACTCAATCCTTTTATCTACCGCAGATATCTGGATTACGGTGCGTATGATTCCTTAAGAGAAATGAAACAAATGATTTCTCTTGAAGTTAAGCGCAAAGGCATGCAGCGCAATATTAAGCTGGGACGGGGTGGTATTCGAGAAATTGAGTTCTTTGGTCACATGTTTCAATTAATTCGCGGCGGCGTTACGCCCGATCTTCAACAACACAGCATCCAGAAAGTTTTAAAGGTTCTGGTTCGCGATAACCATATCCCAGCGGAGGTTGGTGATGAGCTGGGAGCCGCTTATGTCTTCCTTCGAGATACCGAACATCGCTTGCAGGAATTTAGCGATCAACAGACTCATGATTTGCCTTCCGACACACTGGGTCAAAACCGCCTGGCAGCATCCATGGGATTTGCAGATGCGAAAAAATTTAATAGCCGGCTTGAGACGCATCGTAGCAATGTGCACCGCCATTTCCAGATCCTGCTGGAAACCAAAGATGTGGAATCCGAAACACAGAAAATAGAAGAACAACTGCAGGGGATCTGGCAGGGTTTAATCGGCGAAAGCCAGGCAGAAGAGATACTGATGGCCGTCGGATTCCAGAAGCCACAGGAGGTTCTACGGCTGTTATCGTATTTGCGCAGTACGCCAGGATCAAATCAGTTAGGAGACCGAGGTCATCGGCGTTTAGAAAAATTGATCCCCCAGGTTCTACGGCATGCCGGGAGCCAGAAACGGCCTGAAATTATTCTTGGGCGAATTATGGATCTGATAAAATCGATCGGCGGGCGCATCAGTTATCTGGCGCTTTTGCTTGAAAACCCGAAAGCATTAAGCCATTTGATTCAGCTGGCGGAAGCCAGCCCCTGGATTGCCTCTTTCCTGGCCCAGCATCCGGTTCTTTTAGATGAACTGTTGGATCCCCGCACCCTTTTTATTCCGCCCGAGGCCAAACAGATCAAGAGCCATTTAAAACAACGCATGCGCCAGGCGCCTTCAGATGATCTGGAATACCAGATCGAACAGTTGTGCGTTTTTAAAGAAACCAATGTCCTGCGGGTAGCTGCGGCCGATGTTACCGGCGCATTGCCGCTCATGCGCGTCAGTGACCATTTATCGGGTATTGCCGAGACGGTATTGGGCGAAGTCGTCCAGATCGCCTATGATCATTTGCGCGAAAAACATGGTGCGCCGGCATGCCGGTTAAACGGAAAAAGCAGCAAAAAGGGCTTTGCGGTTGTTGCTTACGGCAAACTCGGTGGACTGGAGCTGGGCTACGGCTCGGACCTGGACCTGGTATTTTTGCATTCCGGAACCGAAGAAAAAACCCAGGGGAGCCAGCCGGTGATCGACAGTGCCCAGTTTTTCAACCGCCTCGGGCAGCGTGTCATTCATATTTTGACGTCCCACACCCGGGCGGGCCGATTATATGAAATTGACATGCGTCTGCGACCCAGCGGCGGTTCCGGCGTGTTGGTTAGTCACGCAGTGGGATTTCGCGATTATCAGCAAAACCATGCCTGGACCTGGGAACACCAGGCTTTGATTAAAGCCCGGCCCATTCTGGGTGACCGTTTGTTGGTTGATCATTTTTTAAGCACTCGCAATGAAGTCTTGGCCCGTCAGCGAGATAAATTAAAGCTGCGGCGAGAGGTCACTGAGATGCGTGACCGTATGCGCAAAGAACTGCTAAAGCCTGAACCGGGGATCTTCGACATCAAGCAGGATATCGGTGGGATGGTGGATATTGAATTTTTGGTGCAGTATCTGGTTTTGTTAAAATCGCACGCGTATCCTGCCTTGCTGCAATGGACCGATAATGTTCGCCTGATACAAACTTTGATCACAACAGGGGCCATCGATGAAAATACCGCACATATTTTAAAACATGCGTATTTAATTTATAGAGCGGCAGCACATCAGGCCAGTCTTCAGGAAAAATCCGCACATGTCCCCTGGAAAAAATTCAGCCACCTGCAGAACCGCGTGGAAAAAATCTGGAATACCTTTATGGCAGATCGTTGATTCTGTTCAAGGATCGATAAATGATCTGAGATTGCGGCTGTATTTTGATTGTTGAAGCTTTTGAAGCGCCCGGGCTTCAATCTGTCGAATGCGTTCACGCGTTAAATCAAATTCCTGGCTGATTTCATCCAGGGTGTGATCTGACTTTTCGCCAATCCCAAACCGTAATCGCAAAACTTTCTCTTCACGTGGCGTCAACAAGGCCAGTACCTTACGCATCTTCTCCACCAGATGGCGCCTGGCAACGAACTTGAAAGGATCCACACCGTTACCGTCTTCAATAGCCTCTTCCAGCAAGCTAGTCGCATCGATATTTAAAGGGGCATCCAGCGAAAGCGGTTCTCCGGCAATCGCTAAAATGCGGTCAGCTTCCTCAAAGGGCATTCCGGTTTGGTTCGCCAGTTCTTCAACAGGCCCATTTCCGTTAAGGCCATCTTGAATGCTGTGTTTGGTTTTTTGGAGTTTGCGGTATTTATCTCTGATATGAATCGGAATGCGGATGGTGCGCGCCTGGTTATAAATGGCGCGCAATATGGCTTGCCGAATCCACCAGGTGGCACAGGTACTGAAACGCGTCCCCCGGCGATATTCATATCGGTTAACTGCCCTGATGAGGCCGATGTTACCTTCCTGGATAAGGTCGATTAGCGACATCCCGCGCTGCGTAAACCGTCTCGCCATCCTGACAACCAGACGCAGATTGGCTTTGATGAGTTCACCACGGTGGACATTGACCCGGGCGCGGTCGACCTCAACCTGGTCTAGCGTGCACCGTAGCGCGTCGGCCCTGGATCCAGATGAAGCTGCCTGTTCACGAATTCGTTTTTCAATCTCATCGATCACACAGGGTTCAAACCGCCATTTTTGTAAAATTTTAAAAGGTTGGTCATCTAACTGCTTCAGCTTTTCTCCCAAGCGAATCCTTTGAGCCGACGCTAACCCTGGCGTATTCAGCTTGGCACGACTGCTGTTCGCAGCAGTTTGCATTTTTTTTAGCCGTCGAATGGTTTTTAAAAATAATTCGACTTTGTCTTGTGGAGACACCGCGCCTCCCCGTCTGTGAACATGCATCAGAATTTTGCCGGCCGACTGTTTGCGATTTTTTATCTGATCACCTAAATTGATAATGTAGTTTACAGCCGTGTTAGATTGCAGGATCGCCCGCAATATAACCTGTTCACCAATTTCGATCTTTTTGGCAATTTCAACCTCCTCGGCACCCGTTAAAAGTTTAAGACAGCCAATTTGTCTTAAATACCGGCTGACAGGATTGTGGATTGCATCCGTTCCGGGTAAGCCATCAGCAGACGAGTGCTTGTAATCTTTATCACCGAGTTGGGTGATACGCTTAGGTTGACCGTACCCATCCCTGGTTTTAGCAACGGCAACCGCTTCAACCTCCAAAAACAGTGGTTCGATGGGTTTGGGCAATCGATCGCCATTTTTGCTTCTTTTTATGTGAGGGCTATTTATTGCAAGATTCCAGGTCATCTAAAAACATATCCCCTTTCTGACACATGGATCCGTTTAATCGCCTTTGAGGGACCCCCGAGGCGCCTCATCTAATCGGTCTAAAATTGGGGCGAAATGGCAGGTAGTGTCCAGGATGTCATTCTGAAACCAGCCCACCTAACATGATCCTACCTTCACAGGCATGTGGGACCCCATTTTGACCTCTTTTTGCTGGATGGATTCCCGACTCCCCCATCCGTCATCCGGCAGACTGGGGATCGGTTTGACGACCAGAAGGAGGCGGCGACCTTTCCCCTTGGCGAAAAAACGGATGGTGGGAGTGGGAAATTTCTGCAATCGCGATTAAAGCTGAAGTGATCGTATGACAACATGCTGGCCACAACATGACGCGAAAATGACCAAAAAGTTATTTTGCCACACCAGGGGTGGTGGGTTATCTGTTTGTGCCGCACAAATGCCAGGACCGAAATCTTATCCTGATCGATACCGCGAAAAACGCTTCCGTCATTACAAATCTTGCATTTTCAGCCGTTCCGTCGTAATCATAATCATAATACAATAAATAGTATAAAAAATTGATATTACATTTTTGTAATATTAAGGCTTTATTTCTGGCAAATTTGTAACAACCAGTGATGGGCCCGTCGAAGCGACTATGTAATAAAATACTAAAATCATTCAAATTTATTAAAAGGCAGATTTGTGGCATATATGTTGCTCAGCATAAGTCGATTGATTCAAATACAATGGACCGAATTTCAAAATGAATAGTACCCATCAGCAAACAGTCAAGAAGCTGCAGCAAAAAACAAAAAGCTTAATTACGCGCCATTTAAAAGGAAAAGAACCCGACTTTTTAAGGCAGCATGCCCGACTTCTGGACGATTATTTCCAACAGGCATTTGAGACCAGCATGGTGGGTCCCCGTATGGATATCAGTAAAAATCCGTACGCGATCATTGCTTTAGGCGGCTACGGCAGAGAAGAACAATGCATCCATTCTGATGTCGACCTGTTGTTTCTATTTAAAAAAAAGGTTCCGATGGAGGCCGAAGACTTGATCCAGGAAATCATTTATCCACTATGGGATATTGGTCTGGATGTCGGATATGCCACCCGTTCACTGAAGGAGTGTTGGGCCCTTGCCGGCAAAGATTATGAAGTGCTGACGCCGATGCTGGATGCCAGATTCATCTGCGGCTGGTCCCTGATTTACGCCAATCTTCTGGATGAGTTACGCCAAAAGATTATTGTTAAAAAATCCCGGAATATCATCAACTGGCTGGTTGAAAACAATAAGTTGCGACACGCCCATTTCGGAGATTCGGCCTATTTACTCGAGCCCAATCTGAAAGAGGGTCAGGGCGGTTTGCGTGACTATCATACGATGCTGTGGATCGCGCGCATCGCGTTTAACGCCAGACAAACCCGAGATCTCGAATATCTGGGATTGCTTTCCCATGAAGAGTTTCAAACCTTAATGCGATCTATCGCCTTTATCTGGAAGGTGCGCAACCGAATTCATAACATCTGCGGTCGCAAGTGTGATCAGCTACACTTTGAAAATCAGGTAAAGGTGGCCCGCTCGCTGAACTACAAAAGAAAAAACGGACAGGAGCCGGTGGAAAGATTGATGGGAGAGCTACACGGACAAATGGAGGTTCTAAAACAGCAGCACCTAGTGTTTTTGCATGAGCTGGGATACGAGAAAAAAAGAAAACGCAAAAGAAAATCACAGAAAAAAAGTGTCGTTGACGGCTTGAAAGTAATTAAATGGGGGATGCTTAACTTTGATGGGCCGGAGGCCATTATAAAAAGACCGGAACTGATGATCAAGGTATTTGAGGAAAGTGCGCGCCTTAAAATTCCTTTAAGTGCCGAAGCCAAGCGGTTAGTGAAAGAATTCTCCCATTTGATAACGAAAGCCTATCGAAATTCCGAGCCGGTCGTTAAGTCATTCGAACGGATTCTGGTCGCTCCGGCGCCCAAATTTAACGTCCTCAATGAAATGCTAAACACCGGTTTTCTGGAAAAAATGATTCCTCAGTTCGGCGGCATCCGCAATCGCATCCAGCATGATGAGTATCATCTTTACCCGGTCGATAAGCACCTGTTGCGCACCGTCCAAACCGTAAAAAAGTTCGGCACGGTCAAAGACAGCAGCCTGGAACCGCTATGCGATAAAATTTACCGGAATCTGAAAAAAAAGAAGCTTTTGCTCTGGGCGGCTTTACTGCATGATATCGGCAAGAGCAAATCAGAGGAAGACCATTCGGCAAAAGGTGCTCAGATTGTAAAGGGCATCCTTAAACAAAAAGGATTAAAGCCGGCGGATATCGAAACAATCATTTTTCTGATTCAAGAACATCTTTTGTTGATTAAAACCGCCACCCGAAGAGATATCAACGATGAGGAAACCGCAATTTCCTGTGCCCGCAAAATAAAGACCATCGAACGCTTAAAAATGCTTTATCTGTTGACTGTTGCCGATTCAATCGCAACGGGACCGATGGCCTGGAATGATTGGACGGCAACGCTGTTAAGAGATTTTTTCCTCAAAACGTTGAATGTGCTGGAAAAGGGAGAACTGGCCACCACCCAGGCCGTCGAAGAAGTGGCACGCAAGAAAAAGGAAACCATAGGTTCAGCACACACCCAGAAGGCCAAAAAGAAAATCGAAGACCTGCTGGGTGTGATGTCGCCCCGATACCTCTTATATATGCCGGCGCCTGAAATTGAAAAACACATCAACCTGTTCAATGATCTAACCGCGGACAATTCAGTTTTTATATGGCAGATCGAACACACCGCCGATGCCAACAACCGCTCTGTGACCATCTGTGCTCAGGATCGTCCCGGTCTGATTTCTAAGATCGCGGGTGTATTTACGTTAAATAACATCGATATTTTAGACGTCCAGGTGTTTACCTGGCGCAATAAAATCGCCCTGGATATTTTCAAGGTTAAACCCCCTTTGGACCCGATACTGGAAGATGAAAAATGGAACCAGACTGCCAGGAACCTTGAGGATGCATTATCCGATCAATTGGACGTGGCTGCAGCCCTTAAAAAAAAGGTGGGTGTTTACCGCCACGCAAAAGCCGGACTTAACAAAAAACCCCATCAGGTGACGGTAGACAATACCAGTTCCAGTTTTTTTACCATCATCGAAGTCTTTACCTATGATTTTCCGGGTTTGCTCTTCAGCATTACAGATGCGCTTTATCAGTCCGATCTGAACATATGGGTTGCTAAAATCGCGACCAAAGCTGACCAGGTGGTTGATGTTTTTTATGTGCGGGATGTAAACGGACAGAAAGTCGATTTGCCGGATCAGGTGAAGCGAATAAAAGAAGCCATCATTGAACGGCTTCCATCCACCCAGATGGATTATTTTAGCAATAAAATCGAAGCGTGATATTCACTGCTGGATTTAAAATTTTGATAGGGAAGCAGAAAGAAGATTACTTTTAAAGGAGGACACATTTTAAACATGAAATCCAAAACGATTCTGACAGCTGTAATTTTACTTGCGATGCCCATTTCTTCGGCGCTTGCTTCGGACGGCTTAAATTCGGGCGACACCGCATGGATGATTGTTTCAACTGCACTGGTCATGATGATGACTCCGGCCGGTCTGGCCCTTTTTTATGGGGGCATGTCAAGGTACAAAAACCTGTTGAACACCTTTGCGATGACATTTGTGGCCTATTGCCTGGCGAGCGTCATCTGGATGATGTGGGGTTACAGTATCGCATTTGGGTCGGATAAAGCCGGCATATTCGGTGGTCTGGAACATATGTTTTTAGCGGGTATCGGAGTAAACAGCCTCTCTGGCAGTATCCCAACCTATGTGTTTGCACTTTTTCAAATGACCTTTGCCGGTATTACCGTGGCTCTGGTTCTGGGATCGGTTGTGGATCGCATGAAGTTTTCGGCCTGGATTATTTTTACGATTTTATGGGTCACCTTTATCTACTGCCCAATTGCCCACTGGGTATGGGGCGGCGGCTGGATGGGAAATATGGGCGCGTTGGATTTTGCCGGTGGCACGGTGGTGCATATTAATGCGGGGGTTGCCGGCCTGGTGCTGGCGCTCGTACTCGGGAAGCGCCTCGGCTATGGTAAAGAAGCCATGTTTCCGTCCAGCATCGCATTCACCGCAATTGGGGCTGCGCTTTTATGGTTTGGCTGGTTTGGCTTTAATGCCGGCAGCCAGCTGGCTGCCGATGGTGTGGCCGGATCCGCCTTTTTGGTCACCAATACATCGGCAGCAATGGGCGCTCTGGCCTGGATGTTTGCCGAATGGCTGATCGATAAAAAACCAACCGTGCTGGGTTTGGCTTCCGGCGTTGTTGCCGGACTGGTGGCCATTACACCGGCGGCCGGCTTTGTCAATTTGCCGGCGGCATTGATTATTGGGTTTGTAGCGGGGATACTGGGATTTTATTTTGTGGCAAAGGTTAAACATAAACTGGGTTATGACGACTCTCTGGATGCTTTTGGTGTCCATGGCATGTGCGGACTTTGGGGTGCCTTGGCCACGGGGCTCTTTGCCAATCCGACCATCAATGAAGCCGGCCGAGGTTTATTTTATGGCAACCCGAAACAACTCTGGATTCAAATTATTTCCATTGTCGCCACGGCCGTGTTTACCGCCATCGGCACCCTGATTGTGATATACCTGACCAAACTATTCGCCGGCGGTCTGCGGGTAAACGAAGAAAACGAAGTTGCCGGACTCGACAGTTCGATTCATGGCGAAAGGGCTTTTGAAATTCAATAATCAGCAACACTGGACAAAAAAATATAAAATCATCCACACTCAAAAAGGAGGTTTTTCGCATGAAGAAAATCGAGGCGATCATCAAGCCCTTTAAACTCGATGACGTCAAAGAGGCCTTGAACAAAATTGGCATCCAGGGAATGACGGTTTCTGAAGTTAAAGGATACGGGCGCCAGAAAGGCCATAAAGAAATCTATCGAGGCGCCGAATATGCAGTGGATTTTATTCCGAAGATTAAAATCGAAATCATTATTGATGCTGAGCAAGCTGATCAGGTCGTCGAAACGATCCGTGAAGCGGCCAGCACCGGCAAAATAGGAGACGGCAAGATTTTTGTTATCCCGATCGAGCAGGCCGTGCGGGTGAGGACGGGTGAGACTGGCGCGGACGCCATCTAGTTTCCATTCATAAATGGCTATTTTTTCAATGGGCGGTGTTCTCCGCGGGTTTTTGGCCTGCGACGTACTTCATGTACGCCTTGGCCAAAACCCTTGTGCGGCCTGGCCCATTAAAAAAATCCCTCATTTCTGAATTGGAAACTGAAATTAAAATAACTAATTTAATTTTAACTAATATTTATAAAGGAGGAATTAACTGATGACACCCAAAGAAGTATTGAACATGGCAAAGGAAAACGGTGCAAAAGTCGTCGATTTGCGGTTTATGGATTTCCCGGGATTGTGGCAGCATTTTACGGTTCCGATGAGCGAACTGGAAGAATCCAGCTTTGAAGACGGATACGGCTTCGACGGTTCCAGTATTCGCGGCTGGCAACCGATTCATGCCAGCGACATGCTGGTGGTTCCCGACGCTACCACTGCAAAAATGGACCCATTTTATGAAGCACCGACCCTGGTGCTGATCTGCAACATTGTTGATCCGGTCACCCGGGAACCGTATACCCGCGATCCGCGCAATATTGCCCAGAAAGCAGACGCCTATCTAAAAAGCAGCGGAATCGGTGACGTGGCCTACTTTGGTCCGGAAGCAGAATTTTTTATCTTTGATGACATTCGTTTTGAATCCACTCGCTTTTCTGCATTTTATGAGATCGATTCCGTCGAGGGCAACTGGAACACCGGCCGCGACGAGGGCCCCAACCTGGGTTACAAGCCGCGCCACAAAGAAGGCTATTTCCCGGTTCCGCCTATGGACAAATTTCAGGATTTGCGCACCGAGATGGTTTTAACTCTGGAAAACCTGGGAATCGAAACCGAGGCCCAGCATCATGAGGTGGCCACTGCCGG
>JAAUXY010151217.1_pt1 | contig 21129 bp, 17 predicted proteins | sample 7278121 | NCBI WGS metagenome assembly JAAUXY01 (sample SAMN14350117, study PRJNA611818) | marine sediment metagenome | isolation source: surface marine sediment (1.8m) | place: French Polynesia: Moorea | collected 2018-08 | reverse complement strand
CTGCCCTGGGCGTACCAGTCGCCGAGCACGATACGACGTGCTCGCGCATCTTCCAGCTCGAATTCGTGGATCGCCGGGCGATGGGTGTGGCCGTGGATCAGCAGCGTCACGCCAAAGTGGGTCATGGTTTTCGCGACAGCACCCTGGTTCACATCCATGATTTCGGGTGGCTTCTGCTCCTGGCTGGCCGTGCTGCCGGCTCGCAATCGCCCGGCAATGCGCCGCCGCAGCGCTCGCGGCAAGTGCAGGAATGTCCATTGCACCGCGGGATTCCGGACTACCCGGCGCAGTCGCTGGTAGTCATGATCATCGATACACAGCTCATCGCCATGCATGATCAACGCGCGTTCCCCCGCGATGTCGATGAGTTGCGGTCCAGGCATCAGGTTGATGCCGGCGGCGGCGGCAAAGCGGGGACCGATCAGGAAATCGCGGTTGCCGTGCAGAAAATGGCAGCGATGGCCCGCATCCGTATAGCGTCGCAGGCCCTGAGTCACGCGTTGATCGTGTGCGTCGACGGCGTCGTCGCCGATCCAGCTGTCAAACAAATCGCCGAGAATATAGAGCGAATCGCTCTCGCGCGCCGGGCCGTCCAGCAGGGCGAGGAATGCCTCGGTCACCTCGGGCCTGGCATCGTCCAGATGCAAATCCGAGATGAACAATGGGGTCATCAGCCGCCCTCGGACGACAGCACCACCATGCGTTCAATAATGACCGGCGCCGCCGGCAGGTTCTGAAAGGCACCTTGGGGGCTGGTGGCGCGATAACCGATGTCATCCACGACATCCACGCCGTCAATGACCTGGCCGAATACCGCATAGCCCCAGCGTGTCGGTTTGGGATCCAGGTCCATATTGTCCGCGAGGTTGATGTAGAACTGGGAATCCGCCGAATGGGGATCGGCAGTTCTCGCCATGGCGATGGTCAGGCGGCGATTCTGCAAACCGTTGCCTGACTCATTTGCAATCGGCGCACGGGTGTTTTTCGCCTTCAAGTCCGGGTCGTAGCCGCCGCCCTGGATGACGAAATTACCGACGACGCGATGAAAGATGGTGCCCTGGTAGAAACCGTCGTTCACGTATTTCAGAAAATTCTCCACGGTAAGCGGCGCCCGTTCGTCGTCCAGCTCGACGGTGAATGTGCCGGCTGTGGTTTCGATTCTGACCTGCGGGAATTCGCCGGCTTGCGAGGTTGGCCCAAAAAAGAGCAGGCCAAGAGCCGCAATGAGTCCGATTCGCACGGGCTGCCCTCCTTGTTTCACTTGATGGCAGATCTAGTAATCTTTACTCGCCCGCGGCCGCGCGTCCAGCAGTTTGCTGCCATGCTCCGCGGCAGTCAGGGTATTGACCAGCAGGGTTGCGACCGTCATCGGGCCCACGCCTCCGGGAACCGGCGTAATCCAGCCGGCGCGCTCGCGCGCCGGTTCGAAATCGACGTCGCCGCGGAGCTTGCCGTCCGGCATGCGATTGATGCCGACGTCGATCACGACTGCGCCGGGCTGCACCCACTCGCCGGGGACTACGCCCGGTTTGCCGACCGCGACGACGAGAATCTCGGCCTGTTCCACGTGACCGCGGAGATCGCGGGTGAAGCGATGGCAAACCGTCACGGTGGCGCCGGCCAGCAGCAGTTCCAGCACCAGTGGCCGGCCGACGTGATTCGACGCGCCGACAACGACCGCGTGTTTCCCTTTGGCGTCGATCCCGATGCGTTCCAGCAGGGTCATGACGCCCTGCGGTGTGCAAGGCCGCAAGACCGGGATACGTTGCGACAGGCGCCCCACGGTATACGGGTGGAAACCGTCCACGTCCTTGACCGGCAGGATTCTCTCGATCACCGCGGTTTCATTGACATGGTCGGGGAGCGGCAATTGCACCAGGATGCCATCGATCTCGTCATCCGCGTTCAGCTCGTCGATCAGGTTGAGCAATTCCGCCTCGGACGTCGACTCCGCCAGGTCGAACGAGCGCGATACGATGCCCGCGTCCTCACAGGCCTTGCGCTTGTTGCGCACGTAGATTTGGGAGGCCGGATCCTGGCCAACCAGGACCACCGCCAGGCCGGGGGGGCGATGGCCGGCGTTGAGGCGTTCGCTGATGCGCTCACGGACCTCGGCCCGGATGTCGGCTGCGATGCTTTTGCCGTCGATGATTTTTGCCGCCATTAGTTGAGTCCGGGGTCAGCGATCCAGAACAGGCAGGAAACATACCAGAGCGCTCCGGACGCCGGAAACCCTGCATTGACGCGGTCCCGGGGCAGACCTATCATCCAGCGCCTCGCCAGCCGGGCCGCTATAATTCGAGCGGTTTGGCAGCGAACCGGCACGGGGCATGGCGCAGTCTGGTAGCGCATCTGCTTTGGGAGCAGAGGGTCGGCGGTTCGAATCCGTCTGCCCCGACCAATCGACAGATATGAGTTTTCGGTGGCTCGTCAAGAATGAGAAACCGAGGAGGTAGCGAATATTCTCTAGTTGCGCCCGTAGCTCAACCGGATAGAGCATCGGCCTTCAATGAAAAGGAGCCTCTGGCAGGAAACACAACTGTCAGAGTGGACTGCACTGTAACGGGGAAACCTTAACAGGTAGAGCTGATGGCAACCCCGTGGAAACCCCCCTTGGAAACCCATGGTGTTGGGGATCCGTAGAGACTATACGTGCAGCACCTGAAACGGTGAAGAGATAGTCCAGGCCACAAACACTGGTTCGCCAGTGGCAGCGAAAGCTGTAGTGGTAAGCTAAGCCGAGGGTTGCAGGTTCGAGTCCTGCCGGGCGCGCCAATTTTTGGCGGGGGATAATCGCAAAGACAACGATGGTGGATGTAGCTCAGTTGGTAGAGCCCCGGATTGTGATTCCGGTCGTCGTGGGTTCGAGTCCCATCATCCACCCCAGATTCACCGGGTCAGTCGTCAGTCTGTCCGCTATTAGAACACACGGGCCGTTAGCTCAATTAGGCAGAGCAGTGGACTCTTAATCCATTGGTTGTAGGTTCGATTCCTACACGGCCCACCAGTTCCAGACTCTCACAGGCAGCGGAATCATGCTCACATTCTTCTATCGTGTAGCGCTGGTGGGGCTGCTCGCAGCCAGCGTGCTCTCGGCAAGCGGCTGTGCCAGCGACAGTTATGCAGCGAAAGGGGCTGTGCAGGGTGCGAGCGTCGGCGCCGTGTCCGGTGCGGTCGGCAGCATGGTTGGCGCGCTGGTATTCGGCGGTAATGTCGTTGATGCGGGTGTACGTGGCGCCGTCGTTGGCGGATCGGTCGGTGCCACGGCCGGCGCGATGAGCGGGACGCAGCGCGACAAAGCGGAAGCAGAGCGCCGTGCGCAGGCCCAGCAGGCCGATATACAGCGCCTGCGACGCGAAATCGGAGACGACGCTTTCAATGGCGTTGTCGCACTGGCCGAATGCAAGCATGGCATCGCACTGGCAAACGCCCAGGAAGCGCGGCGGTCGACGAATCGCGACTATCAGCTGGCCGGTCTATGGGTCGAGATCATCACCCGGGCCGATGAGCGTCGCGAGAGTGACGCGCGGGCTTTGTTTCCGGACCTGATCTCGGCTGACAAGGACATCAGGAATGACCAGCAGGCCGAGGAGGCCATGCGGCGCGCGTTGACGGACCTGACGAGCATCCGTCGGGAGTACGACTTGCCGCTGAGTTGTCCGGCGTAGCCGGCAGACTTCCGCCCCGACTCCCGCTCCCCTATCATTGGCGTTCTGCTCGGGTTGTTGGGACACTCAATGATAAACGGACGTTTGGCGACGCTCGGTCGCCGATTATCACTTTGTGCCTTTCTGTTGGTGTGCGCCGAGGCGGGCGCACAGGCGATCGACGAATATGCCGGCGTCGAGACCTATATGCGTTTTTGTGCCAGCTGTCATGGTGAATCGGGTCAGGGGGACGGACCGGTGGCCGAGGCCATACCGATCACCGTGCCCGACCTGACCCGCCTGCAACAGCGGGACGGGGAGCGTTTTCCCGCTGAGGTGTTGCGCAAGATCATCGACGGGCGGGAGCCCGTGATTGTGCATGGCACGCGTTACATGCCGGTCTGGGGTTACGAGTTCTGGGTCGAAGAGGGTGCGGACGAAGCGGCGCAGGAGCGGGTGGAGCTGATCGTCAACAATCTCGTCGAATACATCCGGTCGATCCAGCAGTAGCGCGGGATCCGCTGCTACGGCATGCGATCGGCAGCGATTTTGTCCAGCGCGGCTTCGTCGATTGTGTCTATCTCCATTTCATGCGCCGCCGCAACTATGCCTTGCAGTGCCTGCTTCAGGAATGGTCGGGGAATCGCGGTCAGTTTGCTGCAGGCAGCTTCCGTGAAGCGGACTTTCTCGTCCATGCGATTGGCCAGGTAGACCACGGCTTGCAACTCCTGACCTTCGACTTTCGGGATCGGAATCGAAAAGGGCTCCGCGTGTTCGCTGAACCAGAATCCGCTGTCGGTGCGATAGCCGTAGAACACCGGCATGTGCGGGATGCTCGAGCCATCGTCGATGCCTCCGGTGTAGCGTTCCTTCATCAGGATCCGGTCGATATTGAGAACGAAGTGCGCCGCTGCTGTCTCTTCCGTATGGCCCAGCTGGCCGTCAATGTCGATATTCCGGTCCCAGGTGCACTCGAAGATCTGGCAGGCTTCCGCAATGATCTGCGGCCGCGGGCCCGTTGCCGGCCCGTTGGGCGGAGGCTCGACGAGCGAGTAGGGATTGGCCTTGGCCTTCTCCTCCAGGCTCTGCCCCGGGTAGCCCATCGTGGCAATGCCTTTCAGGCTGTCATGGTCAAATTCGATGTAATTCAGGGCGCACAAACCGGTCCGGCGGATATTTGCGGCCGTACCGCTGTTGCCACGACTGATCAGCAGCATGGAATGTGGTGCAGTAATGCCGAACGGGTAGAGCAGCGCGTGAGGACCGATGCCGGTCTCGCCCGATTCGTGCACGGTCGTAACCAGCGCGAAGGACATCGGGATATAGGCACTGGTCTGATAGAAGTTGTCCTTCCTGGCGACGCGAACGAAGACGTCGTCGTTTTCCTGGTCCTGCCCCATGGTTTTCCCCGGCTTTCTGATGCCCGGGTCAACGCTACGGGCGCCGTGCGCACGGTTGCATCCGGAAAAGTGCCTATCAACGCTTCTAGACTTATTCTGCAAAAATTTTATAACGCTTTATTATATATGATATTTACGGCTATCTTTCGAGCCTTCGTTGCAGCGCGGGCGCAATACCGGCGGTGCGGCGGGGATCCGACAGCTGCGCTGGTGACGTTGGCGCGTCGTGGCTTGCAGCCCGCCGGGCCAGCAGTACGCTTAGTTATAATGCACCTCGGGATTCTCATCGCTGGCGAAAGTGGCGGAACTGGTAGACGCGCAGGATTTAGGATCCTGTGGGGCAACCCGTGAGAGTTCGAGTCTCTCCTTTCGCACCACTGATTGCTGACAGCTGCACCCGGTAGCGATATGCCGGGGAAGACAACTGGATTTATATGAGCGAATTACAGATTTCGGTCGAGGCGGGTGACGGCCTGGAGCGCCGCATGCGGGTGCAGGTGCCGGCCGCGCGGATTGATGACGAGGTGACGATGCGGCTGCGCAAGGTGGGCCGGTCCGCGCGAATCAAGGGTTTCCGCCCGGGCAAAGCTCCCGCAAAGGTCATCCGGCAGCGCTATGGTGATCAGGTGCGCCAGGAAGTGCTGCAGGAAGTGCTGCAGTCGACATACAGCGAGGCGGTCAACCAGCAGCAACTGCGCCCGGTCGCCGGACCGCGAATCGAGCCGGAAGCGCTCGAGGAAGGCGCCGATCTCGCCTACACCGCGATCTTCGAGGTCTACCCGGAAGTCAGTCTTGCCCCGCTGGACAAGCTCAAGGTGACGCAGTCAAGCGTGTCAATTGGTGACGAGGATGTCGATGCGATGCTGGAGAAACTCCGCAAGCAGCGCGCCACTTGGACGCCCGTGGAACGTAAGGCAGCCGAAAAGGACCAGGTCCGGGTTGATTTCGCCGGCACGATCAAGGGCGAGCCGCTGGAAGGCGGGCAGGGCGAGGACGTACCGATCGAGCTCGGGGCGCGGCAAATGCTGCCGGATTTCGAGAAGAACTTGCGAGGCCTGGCAGCCGGCGAGGAGAAGACTTTCGACGTCAAGTTCCCGAAGGACTACCACGCCGAGGAACTGGCTGGGAAAAAGGCGAGTTTCAGTGTGACCGTGCGCGAAGTTGCGGAAAGCGTGCTGCCGGACATCGACGAGGAATTCATCAAGAGCTTCGGCGTGGATAGTGGTTATAAACAGGACCTGATGGCGGACATTCGCCGCAACATGGAGCGTGAGGCCGGAGCGAAATCGCGGGCGGAGGTAAAACGCCAGGTCATGGAAGGCCTGCTGGCTGCGAACGAGATCGTTGTTCCCGACGCGCTGGTTCGGCAGGAATGCAACAGCTTGCAGCAAGAGGCCATGCGCCAGATGGGCGTGACTGAGCCCGCCGATGCACCGCCCTTGGAGTCGTTCAATGAAACAGCACTACAGCGGGTGCGCTTGGGTATTCTGATCGGTACAGTCGTCGCCGAGGAGAAGCTGGAAGTAGACCGGGAACGTGTCAAGCTGAAGGTTAATGAGATTTGCGCGCCATACGATCAGTCTGAGGAAGTCGCGCGGATGTATTTCCAGAATCCGCAACTCCTGGCGCAGGTTGAGAATGTCGTGCTAGAAGAGCAGGTGGTCGATTTGTTGCTGTCAAAAGCGAAGATCACCGACAAGAATTGCAGTTTCGATGAGTTAATGCAGGCCTGACGCCGCGAGCCGCAGGTCGCTGGAGAGGAAAACAGTGAGTATGGAAACAAAAGCCCTGAACCTGGTACCGATGGTCGTCGAGCAGACGGCGCGTGGCGAACGCGCGTACGATATTTATTCGCGTTTGTTGAAAGAGCGGGTCGTCTTCGTCGTTGGCCCGGTCGAGGACTACATGGCCAACCTGGTCGTTGCCCAGCTGTTGTTCCTGGAGTCGGAAAATCCGGACAAGGACGTGCATTTGTATATCAATTCCCCGGGCGGATCCGTGAGCGCGGGCCTATCCATATACGACACGATGCAGTTCATTCGTCCCGATGTCAGCACGATCTGCGTCGGCCAGGCCGCGAGCATGGGGGCGGTCCTGCTGTCCGGCGGCGCGACGGGCAAGCGGCACTGCTTGCCCCATTCGCGAGTGATGATTCATCAACCAATCGCCGGCTTCCAGGGGCAGGCGTCGGATCTGGAAATCCACGCGCGCGAAGTGCTGGAAACACGCGACCGGCTAAATCACATTCTCGCCAAACATACAGGTCAACCGCTCGAGCGCATCGAGAAGGACACCGATCGCGACAATTTCATGAGCGGAGAAATGGCCGTCGAGTATGGTTTGATCGACGGTGTGCTGGAGCAGCGCGCCGAAATCGGTCCGGGCGAATCGGCGAGCTGATGCCGCGATGCCGGGAATGATGAATCGGGCTTTGCACCTGCGGTCGCAGGCGTGCTATACCTAACTTTATGTGGGGTCTCAAAGAGCGCGATTCCAGCGTTCTCAAGGGTTTAGGTCACTATGGCAGATGACAGCAGAGGCAGAAACGAAGACGGCAAGCTGCTGTACTGCTCCTTCTGTGGCAAGAGCCAGCACGAGGTTCGCAAGCTCATCGCCGGCCCATCGGTGTTCATCTGCGATGAGTGTGTCGAACTCTGCAACGACATCATCCGCGAAGAACTCGAGGACCGCACCGACCAGGGTGGGACAAAGCTACCCAAGCCGCATGAAATCAAATCCGTACTCGACGAGTATGTGATTGGACAGCAGCGCGCGAAGAAAGTCCTCTCGGTCGCGGTTTACAACCACTACAAGCGCCTGGAAACGCGCAGCGGCGACAAGAGCGAAATCGAGCTGGCGAAGAGCAATATTCTGCTCATCGGCCCGACCGGCTGCGGCAAGACACTGCTCGCCGAGACGCTCGCTCGCCTGCTGAACGTGCCGTTTACGATCGCTGACGCAACCACGCTGACGGAAGCGGGTTACGTTGGTGAAGATGTGGAAAACATCATCCAGAAGCTGCTGCAGAAATGCGACTACGACGTCGAGAAGGCGCAAACCGGCATTGTTTACATCGACGAGATCGACAAGATTTCACGGAAGTCCGATAACCCGTCCATTACCCGCGACGTATCGGGCGAAGGCGTTCAGCAAGCACTGCTGAAACTCATCGAGGGAACGATTGCATCCGTGCCGCCGCAGGGCGGGCGCAAGCATCCCCAGCAGGAGTTCCTGCAGGTGGATACCTCCAATATCCTCTTCATTTGCGGCGGTGCTTTTGCCGGCCTGGAGCGAATTATCCGCAACCGCTCCGAAAGCGGGGGCATTGGCTTTGTGGCCGAGGTGAAGACCAGCGACGAGGCGCCAAACATTGGTGAGCTGCTGAGCGACGTCGAACCCGAAGATCTCATCAAGTACGGGCTGATTCCGGAATTCGTCGGGCGTTTGCCGGTCGTTGCGACGCTGGACGAGTTGGATGAAGATGCGCTGATCCAGATCCTGCTGGAGCCGCGCAACGCGTTAACCAAACAGTACCGCAAGCTGTTCGAGATGGAGGGTGCAGAACTCGAATTTCGGGAAGATGCACTGCGCGCCATCGCGCAACGAGCCATGCAGCGCAAGACCGGCGCCCGCGGCTTGCGCACCATCCTCGAAGGCGTGCTGCTGGATACCATGTACGACTTGCCGGGAATGACCAACGCCCGAAAGGTCGTGGTGGACGAATCCGTGGTCACAGGCGAAACGAAGCCTTACATCATCTTCGAAACAGAAGATACAACGCCATTGATGACGGTGGATGAGGAACGATTGCCAACGGGCTCGGACCGGCCTTGATTTCCATCAACGCCGCCCCCAGATTCCCCGAGGCGGCGCCAAAACTATCACTGTCACTGCGATCCGGTTGTTGCGGCGCAGCTTTTTCATGGATGAACTTAGCCCCACCGAGGTAGAGAGACTATGACCGACCAGACCCCCGAAACTCGCAAAGGCGTGCCGATTCTGCCCCTGCGTGACGTGGTCGTTTATCCGCACATGGTGATCCCGCTGTTCGTAGGCCGGGAAAAATCCATTCTCGCTCTCGACGCCGCGATGGGCGCCGGCAAGCAGATCTTGCTGGTGGCGCAGAAACAGGCAGAGGTCGACGAGCCCGACCTGGACGACATTTACCGGGTCGGTACGCTCGCGACTATTCTCCAGCTGCTGAAATTGCCGGATGGCACGGTCAAGGTGCTGGTCGAGGGCGGTTCCCGGGCGCAGCTAGTGGAGACCCATGCGGGGGAGTACTTCACGGCCGACATCGAACTGCTGGCCGAGCCGAATGATTTCGAGGACCGCGAAGTCGATGTCCTGAAACGCTCGGTCATTACGCAATTCGAGAGCTACATCAAGCTCAACAAGAAAGTGCCGCCCGAGATTTTGACTTCGCTGTCAGGCATCGATCAGCCCGGCCGGCTGGCTGACACGGTCGCGGCGCATATGTCGCTCAAGCTGGACGAGAAGCAGAAAGTCCTCGAAATCGAGGAAGTTCGCGCGCGTCTCGAGCACGTGATGGGGCTGATCGACGCTGAGATCGACATGCTGCAGATCGAGAAGCGTATCCGCGGTCGCGTTAAACAGCAGATGGAGAAGAGCCAGCGCGAGTACTACCTGAATGAGCAGATGAAAGCCATTCAGAAAGAACTCGGTGAGATGGAAGATGCGCCGAATGAGATCGCCGAACTGGAGCAGCGAATCGAAGACGCGGGCATGTCCAAGGAAGCCAAGGAGAAGGCGAGCTCCGAGCTGAACAAACTCAAGCTGATGTCACCGATGTCGGCCGAGGCGACTGTGGTGCGCAATTATATCGACTGGCTGTTGCGCGCACCGTGGAAGAAGAAGTCCAAGATCAATAACGACCTGGAGCGTGCGGAAAATGTGCTCGAGGAAGACCACTACGGTCTGGAGCGGGTAAAGGAACGAATCCTGGAGTATCTCGCCGTTCAGCAGCGCGTGAAAAAGTTGAAGGGACCGATTCTTTGTCTGGTCGGCCCCCCTGGCGTCGGCAAGACCTCACTGGGTCAGAGTATCGCGCGCGCCACCAATCGGAAGTTCGTGCGGATGTCTCTGGGCGGAGTGCGCGATGAAGCGGAGATTCGGGGTCATCGGCGTACCTATATTGGTTCCATGCCGGGCAAGATCATTCAGAACCTGGCCAAGGTGACAACCCGCAACCCGCTGTTTTTGCTGGATGAAGTTGACAAGATGTCCATGGACTTCCGGGGCGATCCTTCGGCCGCCCTGCTGGAGGTGCTGGATCCCGAGCAGAACACGACCTTCAATGATCATTACCTGGAGGTCGATTTCGATCTATCCGACGTGATGTTCGTGTGCACCGCCAATACGATGAACATTCCGGCCCCGCTGCTGGACCGGATGGAGGTCATTCGCATCCCGGGCTATACCGAGGACGAAAAGCTCAACATCGCCCGCAACTACCTCGTGCCGAAACAGCTCGAAGCGAATGGCTTGCGCGAGGGCGAGCTGCTCATCTCGGACTCTGCGATCAGGGACGTTATTCGTTATTACACACGCGAGTCAGGCGTGCGCAACCTGGAGCGGGAAATCGCCAAGGTTTGCCGCAAGGTCGTGAAGTCGTTGCTGCTGCAGCCACGCGATAAGGCGACGCATGTCGTACCACGCGGTTTGCAAAAATACCTCGGCGTGCGCCGGCATCGCTATGGCCTCGCAGAGGAGAACGATCAGGTCGGGCAGGTAACCGGTCTCGCCTGGACCGAAGTTGGCGGCGAGCTGCTAACCATTGAGGCTGCAGTGGTGGCCGGCAAGGGCAAGCTGATCAACACCGGCCAGCTCGGTGACGTCATGCAAGAATCGATCCAGGCCGCGATGACCGTGGTCAGAAGCCGGGCCCAGGTGCTCGGCATCGACGCCGATTTCCACCAACGCTACGACATGCATGTGCACGTGCCCGAGGGTGCGACACCCAAGGACGGCCCCAGCGCCGGTGTGGGCATGTGCACGGCTCTGGTGTCAGCGCTTACCGATATTCCGGTGCGCGCGGACGTCGCGATGACGGGCGAAATCACTCTGCGCGGGGAAGTGCTCCCGATCGGCGGACTGAAAGAGAAGCTGCTGGCTGCCCACCGTGGTGGCATTACCACGGCCTTGATACCCGCCGAGAACGAAAAGGACCTGGCTGAAATACCCAAGAACATCAAAGACAAGCTCGACATTGTTCCGGTGCGTTGGATAGACCAGGTCCTGGAGTTGTCGCTGCAGCACATGCCGGTGCCGAAGTCCGGTGACGGCGATGCCGCGCACGAGAAACCTAAGAGTGAGTCCAAAACAGGTGGTAAAGGCGTGCATGCGCACTGAGAACGACTGCGCTTTGTTTATTGACAGCGCTTTTTGCACCTTGGTATAAGCTTTCCGAAGTCGCGGGTTCGGGTTCTGATCATCTAACTGTTGTCGGCTTCGGGTTCACTAAAGTGCGCTCGAAACTCTGGGTGTTCAAACTGACTCTGTGTACTAAGAGGGGACGGTCACAAGTCATCAATGTGCGGAGCTTGTGTACCGTAGGAGTTTCTTAAACCACTCACTAAAGGTGAATTGATGAACAAGGGTGATCTAATTGAAGCTGTCGCGGACAAGGCTGATATGTCGAAAGCGGATGCGACGCGTGCTATCGACGAGACTATCAGGGCAATCACCAAAGCACTGAAAAAGGGCGACCAGGTTTCTCTGGTTGGCTTTGGTACTTTCTCTGTCAAGAAACGTGCTGCACGGACGGGGCGTAATCCGCGCACTGGCGAAACCATTCAGATCAAAGCCAGTAAAGTGCCGGGATTCAAGGCTGGCAAAGGCCTAAAGGATGCCGTAAACTGACGCGCCTTTTCGCGCGGGAACCCGAGGGTTCACGCGTGTTGGCGGGGCTGCAGACCGCATTACCGGGCTGGCAAAATGGCTCGGTCTTGCGGTCTCGTCGATTGAGGCGCTGCCCTGCGGGTGCTTAGCTCAGCTGGGAGAGCGTCGCCCTTACAAGGCGAAGGTCGTGGGTTCGATCCCCTCAGCACCCACCATAGCCTCTGCGGAGTGGTAGTTCAGCTGGTTAGAATACCGGCCTGTCACGCCGGGGGTCGCGGGTTCGAGTCCCGTCCACTCCGCCATTATTGATTACGCCGCGCAGCGTCGCGGCGTTTTTTTTGGGGCGGTCTCGCTCGAGCCGTCGTGTACAATCGCGGGGCTCAGCGCGAGCGGGTTAGCGCGCAAGTCCGGGGGAATATTTCATGCTGCAGACAATTCGCGAGCGGCTAACTGGCTGGGTAGCCGGAGCCGTGATCGTCATCATTGGGCTCGCCCTGGTGGTTTCCTTCGGCAACATGAACACGGATGTCATTACCGCAAACGTGGCGGCGACCGTGAATGGCGCCGAGATTCCGATGGTGGAGTTTCGACAGGTCTACCAGAACCAACTGATGCGACAGCAGGAGGCGTTCCAGGGAGACCTGCCAACAGCTCTGCAGGAGCAGCTCCAGCGCAATGTGCTCGAGGGGATGATTCAGAACCGGGTCGTGGCTGGCTACGTCAGCGACAGCGGTTACCGGGTCAGCGATCAGCAGGTCGCAGATGCCATTCGCAGCCTGCCGGCCTTCCAGGTCGGTGGTGAGTTTTCCCCGCAAGGCTATATTGCCGCGCTATCCAGCCGGGGTTTGACGCCAGAGGCATTCGAGGCGGAGCAGCGCCGTTCACTGGAAATATCGCAGCTGCAGGCCGGCGTTGTCGATAGCGCGTTCTTTACGCCGACGGAATACCGGCGTTTCATCGAACTCGAACAGGAGCAGCGAAAAATCGCCTATCTGATTTTCGATCCGGCAAATTTCAGTGCCGGAGTCGAACTCGAGCCGGAGGCCGCGCAGACGTTTTACGAGGCCAACAGTAGTCGTTTCCAGACGGATGAAACGGTCGTGCTGGAGTACGTGGAGCTCAGACTGGCCGATATTGCCGCCGGTGTCAGCGTGGACGATGTCGCAGTTCGCGACTACTACGATGCCAATTCGGATCGGTTTACAACGGAGGAAGAACGGCGCGCCCGCCATATCCTGATTGTCGTCGAGGACGAAGCGCAGGCGGACGCGGCGGCGGCGCAGGCAGCGGACCTGTATGCGCAGCTTGCCGGCGGTGCCGACTTCGCAGCGCTGGCTCAAGAGTTCTCGGCGGACACCGGCTCCGCGGCGGATGGCGGCGATCTGGGCTGGGCCGGACGGGGCGTTTTTGTCACTGCCTTCGAGGATGCTTTGTTCGAGCTGGAACCCGGTGAAGTGTCCGAACCGGTCCGCAGTGAATTCGGCTATCACATCATCGAACTGCTGGAGCTGCGCTCCGGGACGCGCATGTCGTTCGAAGAGGTTCGTGACAGCCTGCGCGAAGATTTGCAGCGTCAGCAGGCCGAGGACGGCTTCTACGAACTGGCGGAGCGGATGGACGATATTGCGCTGGAGAATCCCGGCAGTCTCGAGCCGGTCGCGCAGCAGTTGGGCCTGGAGCTGCGCACGGTGGACGACTTCGGCCGATCCGGTGGTGGCGCGTTCGGTTACAACCAGGCCCTGGTTGATGCAGCGTTCAGCGCTGCCGTGCTCGAGGACGGCGAGAACAGCCCGCTGCTTGAAATCGAAGACGGTTGGGTGACAGTCATCCGGGTCGCAGATCATCGGCTGCCACAGCTGCGTCCGCTGGATGATGTGCGGGAACAGGTCGCCGAAGAGTTGCGGCTGATGCAGGCCGCAGAAATGGCTCGCAGTCGCGGTCAGGCGGCGCTCGATCGCGCCCTGGCGGGTGCCACGCTGGAGGCTGTGGCGGAGGAATTCGGTGCCTCCGTGGGCGGTGGTTCCTTTTATGCTCGTGGCAGTGATCAATTGCCGGCCGAGCTGTCCGCAGCCGCTTTCCGGGCAGGCGGCGCCAGCGTCATGCCGGTAACCAACGGTCTCACCACGAGTAACGGTGGTTTCGCGATCTACCGGGTGGATCAGGTCCAGCCCGGACGTCCCGAGGCCGTGCCGCGTGATCAACGCGACCAGCGCAAGGCAATCCTCGCCCGGCAGGCTGGGAACGCCGCGCTTGGTGCGATGGTGCTGGACCTGCGCGCCGATGCGAACGTCGTGATCTCACCCGACGCCTTCCCGGAACCCGACAGCTTTTGAGGCCGGCGGCCATGCGGCGGCTGAAACTTCACTGGCAAATCCTGATCGCGATCATCGCGGCCGCGGTGGTTGGTCAGCTAGCCGGCGAAACCGCGTCCATCGGTGCGGTGACCTTCGTGTCCATCTTCGAGTTCTTCGGCACGATGTTCATCAATGCACTGAAGATGCTGATCGTACCGCTGATCACATCGTCGATCATTGTTGGCGTCGCCGGCATCGGGTCGGGCGGCAATCTCGGCAAACTCGGTGGCAAGACGCTGCTGTTCTACGCCCTGACTACACTCGCAGCCATTCTCGTCGGTCTGGTTCTGGTCAATATCGTGCGGCCGGGATTTGTGGACGGTGAGCCTGCCCGTGACCTGCTCGCGCTGGACGGGTCGACGGCAGAGCTGCAGGCGCAGCTCGGTGATCGTGGTGCCGGCGACGTAGTGGAGATTTTCCTGCGCATGGTGCCGCCCAACATCGTCGAGGCAGCCGGCGAGGGCGAAATGCTGGGCATCATTTTCTTCTGCCTGCTGTTTGGCTATTTCATGACGCGCCTGGACCATAACCTGGCGGAGCCTCTGTATCGATTCTGGACATCGATATTTCAAGTCATGATGCGCATGACGGAATGGGTCATGATGTTTGCGCCGATTGGCGTATTCGGGTTGGTCGCGAAAACCGTGGCACGTACGGGGTTCGATGCGGCCGGTCCGCTCGTGAGTTTTGCACTGGTTGTCGCGGGTGCGCTGGTCCTGCATACCATCATTACCTTGCCAATCCTGCTCAAGGTCATCGGCCGGGTCTCGCCCGTTGCGATGTTCCGGGCCATGGCGCCGGCGATGCTGACTGCGTTTTCGACCGCATCATCGTCGGCAACGCTGCCGATCACCATGGAATGCGTGGAGAAAAATGCCGGCGTGTCCAACCGGATCAGCAGTTTCGTGCTGCCGCTGGGCGCGACCGTCAACATGAACGGCACGGCGCTCTACGAATGCGTTGCCGCGATATTCCTGGCGCAGGCGTATGGCCTCGAGCTGGGTTTCGGCGTGCAGTTCAGCATCGTTGCGATTGCGTTGATTACATCGATTGGTGTGGCTGGTATCCCATCGGCTTCGCTGGTCGCGATCGCCATCATTCTCGCGGCCGTGGGCTTACCGGTGGAGGCGATCGGTGTGCTCTTCGTTTTCGATCGAATCCTGGACATGGCTCGCACGAGCGTAAACGTATTCGGCGATGCCTGCTGCGCGATCATCGTCGCGCGCCTGGAGGGGGAGGAAAAGCTGCTGCAGGCTGCGGCGCCGGCAGCAGTTTGAATCAGGGTACCGGGAAGCCCATACCCATGGCACTGAAGCCGGCGTCGACATAGAGTATTTCACCGGTGATGCCGGCGGCGAGATCGGAACAAAGAAACGCCGCCGCGTTGCCGACCTCTTCAATGCTGACATTACGCTTCAGTGCCGAACCATCCGCGGCAATCTTCAGCATTTCGCGAATATTGCCGATACCCGCCGCCGCCAATGTCTTGATCGGGCCAGCCGAGATTGCATTCACGCGGATGCCGTCCAGGCCGAGGTCGGCTGCCATGAATCGTACGTTGGCTTCGAGACTGGCCTTGGCCGGTCCCATGACGTTGTAGTTCGGAATGGCGCGGATGGCGCCGAGGTAGCTCAGCGTCAGCAGCGCAGCGCCCTCACCGAGCATACTTCTGCCAGCCTTCGCCAGGGCCGCGAAGCTATAGCTGCTGACGTCGTGGGCGATCTGGGAACCCTCGCGGCTGACAGCATCGAGATACCGTCCCTCCAGCTGATCACGCGGAGCGTAGCCGACTGAATGCACAATGATGTCCAGGTTATCCCAGGTCTCGTTCACGGCCGCGAACGCTGCAGCGATCTCCGCGTCGCTGGACACATCCATGGGTACGCGGATGCTGGCTGATAGCTGGTCCGCCATTTTTTCGACGCGCGTGCGCAATTTGTCATTCTGGTAGGTCACGGCCATTTCGGCGCCTTCCCGTGCCATGGCCTCAGCTACGCCCCAGGCGATGGAGCGATTGCTCGCAATACCAACCACCAATGCCCGCTTGCCGGCGAGGAATCCCATAGTCGATCCACTGATATCCTGAATCAGGAGCGGAATTGTAAGCGACAGCGGCGGGGACGATTCAACCCCGAATGACAGCCGGCCGCTGTCGGGTAAAATAAAGCCCCATATGCGTGAGTTTGCTCCCGAAGCTATCGAAATCGACTGGATGCAGACGCCACAGGGGCGCCGCCTGTTGGCAGCGGAGTTACGTGAACTGCGCTCCACGCTCGACAGTGTCTTCGGCGATTACTTTCTGCAAATCGGAGCCTGGGGCGGTGATGCGTTCCTGCGCCTGGCGCGCACCCGGCGCGCCGGCGTGCTTGCGGAGCAACCTGCGCCCGGCGTGGCCGTCGTCACTCGCGCCGAGCAGCTCGCCGTCGCCACCGACTCCGTCGACGCAGTATTACTGGCCCACGCGCTCGAGACCCATCCGGATCCGCATGGTCTGCTGCGCGAGGTCCACAGGGTTCTGCGGCCGGAAGGCCAACTCATCGTGCTGTGCTTTAATCCGCGTGGCTTGTGGGGCTTGCGGCGCCTCGCTTCCCGCGGCCGATTTCCGCCCGGGGCTCGCCACCTGATCGCAGAACACCGGTTGACCGACTGGTTGAGACTGCTGAACTACCGCGTGCATGAAGCCGCGTTTTGTCATTACCAGATGCCAATGGGCCTGAACGGCCGGTTCGCGGATCACGCCGCGAATCAGACCCCGCCGAAGCCCATGCGCAGGCTGCTGGACAAGGGCAAGCGTTTCCTGCGGGCGGCGCTCACGAGAAACGTGTTTGCAGCATGCTACGTGCTGGTTGCCCAGAAAGAGATCTATCCACTGACACCGGTACGCCCAGCCTGGCGCACCCGGCCGCGGCTGGTCGGCGGGCTGGTCAATCCGACGACGCGCAACGCGGCGTGAGCACCGTCGAAATCTACACCGATGGTGCGTGCCGCGGTAATCCCGGCCCGGGCGGTTGGGGCGCGGTGCTCATCTACAACGGTTCCGAACGGGAGATCTTTGGCGGTGAATTGCAGACGACCAACAATCGTATGGAACTACTGGCTGCGATTCGCGCGCTGGAAGCCTTGCGCCGGCGGTGCCGCGTCCGCCTGTTCACCGATTCTGAGTATTTGCGTCGGGGCATCAACGATTGGTTGCCGCGCTGGAAGAGCCGCGGGTGGCGTACCAGCGGGCGCAAACCAGTCAAAAACGTCGACCTCTGGCAGCAGCTGGATTCTCTGGCCGCTGGACACGAAATCGAATGGCACTGGGTGAAGGCTCACGCCGGCATCGACGGCAATGAGCGTGCAGATCAGCTCGCCAATCGCGGGCTCGACGAGGCTCTGGAGACCGGGACCTAAGGCATGCGGCAGGTAGTGCTGGATACTGAGACGACGGGACTCGAGGTCGAGAAAGGCCATCGAATCATCGAGATCGGTTGCATCGAAATCATCAATCGGCGACGCACCGATCGCAGCTTCCACGTCTATCTCAATCCGGAGCGTGATATCGATGAGGCGGCGGAAGAGGTCCACGGTATTTCCCGGCAAATGCTGGCGGACAAGCCGGGTTTTGCCGATGTCCTGGAGCAGTTGATGGATTTTATCGGCGGCGCCGAGCTCATCATCCACAACGCCGATTTCGACATCGGTTTCATCGACCGGGAGATTCGTCTGGCCGGTGGCCAGACACCGGTTGCTGAGTGCTGCCAGGTCGTCGATACGCTGGCGCTGGCGCGGCAGCTGCATCCCGGCCAGCGCAATAGCCTCGATGCCCTGTGCAAGCGCTACCAGGTCGACAATTCGAGCCGTAATCTGCATGGCGCCCTGCTGGATGCGCAGCTGCTGGCCGATGTCTATCTCGCCATGACGGGCGGGCAGGTCGACATGTCGCTGGATGATGCGCCGCCGGCGCAGGCCGGTTTGCAGACGGTGGCCACGCGTGTCGACCGCGAGGGCCTCAGCCTGGCGGTTCGTCGACCTACAGCCGCAGAGCTGGACGCGCACGAGAGATACCTCGACCTGCTCGAGGAATCGAGCAGCACCGGCGCCGTTTGGCGGCGACTGGATGGCTGACCGGGAACGGACGGATTTTCTAGCGGCCCTCGACAGGGCGTAATACACTTCGCGCCTGCTGGCGTATCGGGCTGGATTATGAGCAATACACTGACTCGGGCATTCGCCGAAAATTTTCTCGGTCATGCACCTGACTGGTACAAGAAGACCATCATCGGTTTTCTCATCCTGAACCCGATCGTGGCGTTTACGTTCGGCTATTTCGTCGCCGGGTGGTTACTCGTCGGCGAATTCATCTTCACGCTGGCCATGGCGCTGCGTTGTTATCCGCTACAGCCTGGCGGGCTGCTCGCCATTCAGGCCGTGCTGATTGGCATGACCACGCCGGACGCGATCTATCACGAGGCCGAGCACAATTTCCCGGTCATCATGCTGCTGATGTTCATGGTTGCCGGCATCTTCTTCCTGAAGGAGATGCTGTTATTCACCTTCACGAAGATACTGCTGGGAGTGCGATCCAAGAAACTGCTGTCGCTACTCTTCTGTGGTGTTGCCGCGGTGTTATCGGCGTTTCTGGACGCACTAACGGTGATGGCGGTGATCATTACGGTCTCCGAGGGGTTTTACGCCGTCTACCACAAGGTGGCATCCGGCAAGGGCTATGACACCAGCCACGATGCTTCGGACGACGAGCAGGTGGCCACTTTGCACCGCGAGGATCTCGAGCAGTTTCGTTCCTTCCTGCGCAACATCGTCATGCATGGTGCAGTTGGCACGGCGCTCGGGGGTGTCACTACTTTGGTCGGGGAACCGCAGAATCTGCTGATCGCCAAGGAAGCCGGCTGGGAGTTTGTGGAGTTTTTTGCCCGCATGGCGCCGGTGTCGATGCCGGTGTTCGTCGTCGGCCTCACAACCTGCGCCCTGCTGGAGCAGTTCAAGATCCTTGGCTATGGGGTGGATTTGCGCCCGGGCGTCAGAAAAGTGCTCGAGGATTTCGATCGCTATGAGTCTGAACGGCGCACGGTGCGCGAGAAGGCGGTGCTGATTGCCCAGGCCGTCGCGGCGTTAGTCTTGGTCGTCGCGTTAGGTAACCATTTGGCTGAAGTAGGGATCATCGGCTTGATGATCATTGTTCTGGCGACGGCTCTCACCGGCGTGGTCGAGGAGAAGCGCCTGGGTCACGCATTCGAGGAGGCGCTGCCATTTACGGCTCTGCTGGTGGTGTTTTTTGGGATTGTCGCCGTGATCCAGGACCAGGGCTTATTCGACCCAGTAACCAACTATGTGCTCGCGTTGCAGGGTGACGCGCGCACGACCATGATGTTCGTTGCCAATGGCATCCTGTCGATGATCAGCGACAATGTCTTCGTTGCGACGGTCTATGTCAACGAAGTTGCCGATGCGCTCGTCGAAGGGAGAATCACACGCCGCGAATTCGACCTGCTGGCAATTGCGATCAATACGGGCACGAATATACCGAGCGTTGCCACGCCGAACGGACAGGCGGCTTTCCTGTTCCTGCTGACCTCGGCGCTGGCCCCGCTGATCCGGTTGTCCTATGGGCGCATGGTCCTGCTTGCACTGCCGTACACCATCACGATTAGCATCACCGGCGTATTGGCTGTCATTTATCTGCTGTAATGTGAACCGGGCCGTGGCTAAGCCCTGCAACTTGCACCAAACTACTACGGCTGGCATCTTGTCAGATATCCGATGGCGCTAAGCCAATGAAAAATAGAAGAAAAACACGCGCACCGTTACCCAAGATTGAGACGAGCCGGATCGCCGTCGTTGGACTGGGATACGTCGGTCTTCCGTTGGCGGTAGAGTTCGGAAAGCACTTTGATACGATTGGGTTTGACATAAATATGGCCCGGATCGAGGAGCTTCAGTCAGGCGCTGATAGCACGCGCGAAGTCTCGCCCAGTGAACTCGCATCTTCGAATCGACTGGTTTTTTCGGCGGACTTGGAGTCGATACGAGACTGTGACGTTTACATCGTGACGGTGCCCACTCCTATCGACAAAGCCAAGCGTCCGGATTTGAGCGCGCTAAGGAGCGCCAGTGATTCGGTTGGCAAGGTATTGTCCGTGGGCAATATTGTCATTTATGAATCTACGGTGTATCCCGGCGCGACAGAGGAGGAGTGTGCGCCTGTGCTTGAGAGCGTCTCGGGATTGAGCCTGAATACTGATTTCTATCTTGGGTACAGCCCCGAGCGCATCAATCCCGGCGATAAGGAACACCGAGTTTCAGACATTCTCAAGATCACGTCAGCGTCGACCCCCGATGCAGCTGATTTTGTCGACGAACTCTACGCATCGGTGATTCGCGCTGGCACCTACCGTGCGCCCACTATTCAAGTGGCGGAAGCCGCAAAAGTCATCGAAAACACGCAGCGGGACGTCAACATTGCGCTCGTGAACGAGTTGGCCATGATCTTCCGGCGGCTGGGACTGGATACGAAGGAAGTCCTGGAGGCAGCTGGAACGAAGTGGAACTTTCTTCCTTTTCGCCCCGGCCTGGTTGGCGGCCATTGCATAGGCGTTGATCCTTACTACCTGACACACAAATCCCAGGAGATCGGCTACCACCCGGCGATGATTCTTGCGGGTCGACGAGTGAATGACAATATGGGCTTGTACGTCGCGTCCGAAGTCGTAAAGCTCATGATCCGCAAAGGCATCAGTATCCCTGGCTCACGAATTCTGATTCTGGGCCTGACTTTCAAGGAGAATTGCCCCGACGTGCGCAACACGAAGGTTGTTGACGTTATTCACGAGTTGGCCGGATTTGGCGCCAGTGTCGAGGTCTATG
>JAAUXY010022799.1_pt1 | contig 21150 bp, 16 predicted proteins | sample 7278121 | NCBI WGS metagenome assembly JAAUXY01 (sample SAMN14350117, study PRJNA611818) | marine sediment metagenome | isolation source: surface marine sediment (1.8m) | place: French Polynesia: Moorea | collected 2018-08 | reverse complement strand
CATGGCGCGGATCTGGTCGTTGCGGATCTGGGTGAGATTGCGCTATCGGAACGCACGGTCGGCAGCGCGCAGGCGGTGGGGATGGACTCTGCCTTGGACGACTTCGAACGGATCACCGACCGGATCGGCGACAAGACGCTCGCCGTCTTCTTGGATTATGACGGCACGCTGACACCGATCGTCGAGCGTCCGGAGAACGCCCTGCTGCCGACCGCGACCAAGGTGGTCCTGGATCGGCTGGCCAGGCTTTGCCCCGTCGCGGTGATCAGTGGCCGCAAGCGGCCCGACGTCGAGCGGCTGGTGGGCTTGCCCGCCGTGACCTTCGCCGGCAGCCATGGCTTCGATATCGTGAGCCCGCGGGTCGGCCATATCGAGCCGCCCGAAGCACGCAGCTTCGTCCCGGATATCGAGAGCGCGGTGCTGGATCTGCGCACCCGCTTGGCCGACATCCCCGGCGTGATCGTCGAGGACAAGACATTTGCGGCCGCCGTTCACTATCGCCTGGTGGCAAAAGCTGAGATCCCTGCCGTGGAGGAGGCGGTCGCGGCCGTTGCCGCCGACCGCCCGCGCCTGCGGCGGACCGAGGGCAAGAAGGTTCACGAGCTGCGCCCGCGCCTGGATTGGGACAAGGGCAAGGCGGTCCTCTGGCTGCTGGAGGCGCTGCCGATCGACACCGCCAAGGTGCTGCCGCTCTTCATCGGCGACGACGAGACCGATGAGGACGCATTTGCAGCACTGCGGGATCAGGGAATTACGATCCTGGTCGCCGAGCAACCGGGCGAGAGCGCCGCACAGTACCGGCTGGGCTCGCCCGACCAGGTGCGCACCTTCCTGACCCGGCTGGCCGACCATCTCGAGGCAGGTCCGGCATGAAGGGCTGGTCCCTCGTCTACACGGACCACGATCCGGGGCAGGAGGGTATACGCGAGGCGCTCTGCACCCTTGGCAATGGGCGGTTCGCCACCCGCGGCGCCGCTTCCGAGGCGGTCGCCGACAGCGTCCACTACCCGGGCACTTATGTCGCCGGATGCTACAATCGTCTGGTCAGCGAGATCGGCGGCCAGAGGCTCGAAAACGAGGATCTGATCAACGCGCCGAACTGGCTGCCCCTCTCCTTTCGCATTGCCGACGACGACTGGTTCGATCTCGCTGCCGTCGAGATCCTGTCCTATCGCCAGGAACTCGACCTCAAGGCCGGCCTGTTGCACAGGACTTGCCGCTTCCGCGACGCCCGGGGCCGCGAGACCGAGCTGGCGAGCTGCCGGCTTGTGCACATGAGCCAGCCGGAACTCGCGGCGCAGGAGCTGGTCCTCCTACCGCTGAACTGGGACGGCCGGATCCAGATCCGTTCCGCCTTGGACGGACGCGTGCGCAACGCCGGCATCGAGCGCTACCGGGCGCTCGAGAACCGCCATCTGGAGCCGCTGGAAACCGGCCAGGCGGGGCCGGAGACCATCCATCTCAAGGCGCGCACGACCGCTTCCGAGATCACGCTGGCGCTGGCCGCACGCACACGGCTGAAGCGTGACGGCAGCGATCTTTCGATCGAGGCGCGGGTCACACAAGAACCCGGATACATCGCGCAGGACTTCACCGTGAACGTGCAGAAGGGAGAGCGGGTGTCGGCCGAAAAGGTCGCGGCCTTGTACACCTCGCGCGACCGCGCCTTGGCCGAACCGGGGCTGGCCGCAAGACAGGCGGCCGCGTCGGCAACCAGCTTCGCGGAGCTCGCCGCCAGTCACAAGTTGGCCTGGGACCATCTCTGGCGGCATTTCGACATCGATATCCAAGACCACGAAGTCGTGGAGAAGAGCTTCGTGCCACTGGTGCTGCGGCTGCATATCTTTCACCTCTTGCAGACCACCTCACTGAACAGCCTCGGGATCGACGCCGGCGTCCCGGCGCGCGGGCTGCACGGCGAGGCCTATCGCGGGCACATCTTCTGGGACGAGCTCTTCATCTTCCCGTTCCTGAACTATCGCATGCCCGAGATCACGCGGGCTTTGCTGATGTATCGCTACCGCCGGCTGGACGCCGCGCGCGAGGCGGCGGCCAAGGCGGGCTACCGCGGCGCCATGTACCCCTGGCAGAGCGGCAGCGACGGGCGCGAGGAGAGCCAGCGGCTGCACCTGAACCCGAAATCGGGCCGCTGGATCCCCGACAACAGCAGCCTGCAAAGGCATGTCAACGTGGCCATCGCCTACAACGTCTACCGCTATTACGAAGTGACCGGCGATCTGGAGTTCATGTCCTTCTACGGCGCTGAGATGGTGCTGGAAATCGCCCGCTTCTGGGCCAGCATCGCCACCTACAACAATGAACTCGACCGCTACGAGATCCTCGGCGTGATGGGTCCGGACGAATACCACGACGCCTATCCGGACGCCGGCAGTCCGGGCATCAACAACAATGCCTACACAAACATGATGGCGGTGTGGAATTTGGCCTGGGCGCTCGACCTGCTCGAGTTGCTGCCCGCCGATCGCAGCACCGAGTTGCGGGAGCAGATGAACGTCGGCCCGGACGAGATCGCCCATTGGGACGCGATCAGCCGCAAGATGCGGATCGCGTTCCACGACGGCGACATCATCAGCCAGTTCGAGGGCTACGACCGGCTCGCAGAGCTGGACTGGGAGGGCTACCGAGAAAAGTACGGGGATATCCACCGCCTGGACCGCATCCTCGAATCCGAGGACGACACGCCGAACCGCTACAAGCTTTCGAAGCAGGCCGACGTGTTGATGCTGTTCTATCTGTTTTCGGCGGAGCAGCTTGCCGACCTGTTCGACCGCCTCGGCTACGCCTTCGACCCGCAGGCCATTCCGCGCAACATCGACTATTACACGGCGCGCACCGCGCATGGCTCGACGTTGAGCCGGATCGTCGATGCCTGGGTGCTGGCCCGATCGGACCGGGCCGGGTCCTGGCAACTGTTTTGCGAGGCCTTGAAGAGCGACGTGAGCGACACCCAGGGCGGCACCACCAAGGAAGGCATCCATCTCGGCGCGATGGCCGGCACGATCGACCTGCTGCAGCGCTGCTATACCGGCATGGAAGCGCGCGGCGACGTGCTCTGGCTGAACCCCAGCCTGCCAGACGAACTCGGCCGCTTGCGGTTGCGCATCCGCTATCGCGGCCGGGCGCTGCGCCTCGACATCTCGCACCATGCCATCGAAGTCACGGCCATGGCGGGGCCGGTGGACGGCGTTAAGGTCGGGTTAAAGGACAAGGTGTACGACATCGCGGGTGGAGAAAGCAGGCTTCTCGACCTATGAACGACTTATCGAAACCCAAGCCTCAATCCAAGCGTCGACGCCCGAAGGGCGGGCCGAAGGATCAAGCGAGCCTGGATCTCGCCCTGATCGGCAACTGTAGCTTCGCCGGGCTGTTGAACCGCCAGGCGCGGATCGTCTGGTCCTGCGTGCCGCGGTTCGACGGCGATCCGGTGTTCTGCGACCTGCTGGCGGGCGGTGCTGATCGCGAGGCCGGGTTCTTCGAGATCGAGCTTCAGGGCCTGGCGCGGGCCGAGCAGTCCTATCGCCGCAACTCGGCCGTGGTCGACACCCGGCTCTACGACGGGAACGGCGGGGCCATCGAGATCACCGACTTCGCGCCGCGCTTCAAGCTATTCGGACGTCCCTTCCGTCCGACCATGCTGGTCCGCCAGATCCGGCCGATTTCGGGCACGCCCTGCATCCGCATCCGGCTGCGCCCGGCGCACGGATACGGCGCCGGTCAGCCCAGCACGACCCGCGGCTCGAACCACATCCGCTATGTCATGCCGGACCTGACGTTGCGGCTGACGACGGATGCGCCGGTCGCCTACGTGCTCGAAGAGGTGCCCTTCGTCCTGGAGTGGCCGCTGACGCTGATCCTCGGCCCGGACGAGAGCCTCACCCAGCCGGTCGCCGAGACCGGTCGCGAGTTCTGCGAGAAGACCGACGAATACTGGCGCGAATGGTGCCGCTATCTGTCGTTGCCGTTCGAGTGGCAGGAAGCGGTGATCCGCGCCGCGATCACCCTGAAGCTGTCGAATTTCGAGGAAAGCGGCGCGATGATCGCCGCCATGACCACCTCGATCCCGGAGGCACCGGACTCCGGCCGCAACTGGGACTACCGCTATTGCTGGTTGCGGGACTCCTATTTCATGGTGCACGCACTGAACCGCCTCGGCGTGACCCGCACCATGGAGGGTTTCCTCGGCTACATCATCAACATCGTCGCCGGCGCGCCGGACGGATATCTGCAGCCGATGTACGGGATCACCCTGGAGAACAAGCTGCCCGAGCGCGAGGTCGAGACGCTGCCCGGCTACCGGGGCATGGGCCCGGTGCGGGTCGGCAACGATGCCTATACCCAGGTCCAGAACGACGGCTACGGCAACGTCGTCCTGGCCTGTACCCAGAGCTTCTTCGACCATAGAGTCACGCGGATGGGCGATGCCAACCTGTTCCGGCTTCTGGAGCGGTTGGGCGAACAAGCCGTGGCACGCTGGGACCAGCCGGATTCGGGTCTCTGGGAGCTGCGCAAACGGCAGACCGTCCACACCTTCTCGAGCGTCATGTGCTGGGCGGCCTGCGACCGGCTGGCGCGAATCGCCGCCCAGCTGAGGCTGGACGACCGCAGGAGCTACTGGTCGGCACACGCCGCGCGCGTCCGAGACGGGATCCTGACCCAGGCTTGGAATTCGAAACTTGACAGTCTAACCTCAAGCTTCGGCGGCAAGGATGTGGACGCCAGCCTGCTGCAGTTGCCCGAACTGGGCTTCATTGCGCCGGACGATCCGCGCTTCACCGGCACCTTTGCCTTGATCGAGAAGGAATTGCGCCGCAGCGACTACATCTTCCGCTATGCTGCGCCCGACGATCATGGCACGCCGGAGACCGCCTTCAATATCTGTACGTTCTGGTACATCGATGCGCTGGCCCTGATGGGCCGGATCGACGAGGCGCGGGAGTTGTTCGAAAACATGCTGGGCCGGCGCAATCATCTGGGGCTCTTGTCTGAGGACTTGGATCCGCACAACAACGAATTGTGGGGTAACTTCCCCCAGACCTATTCCATGGTCGGCCTGATCAATTCGGCAATGCGGCTGTCCAAGCCCTGGGAGGAAGCCTTGTGAAGCGGCTCGTCATCGTTTCGAACCGCGTCCCCACCCCGAGCAAGGCCGGCACGGCGGCGGCCGGAGGACTGGCCGTAGCCGTCCACGCCGCGATGCGCGATCGCGGCGGCGTGTGGTTCGGCTGGAGCGGCAATGTGGTCGAGGATCGGGAGCACCAGCCCAAGATCGCGAAGGCCGGCAAGATCACCTATGCGACCATCGACCTCACCCAGGAGGAATACGAGCAGTATTACAACGGTTTTGCCAACCGCACCCTTTGGCCCCTGTTTCACTATCGGATGGACCTGACCGAGTTCAACCGGCGGAACATGGCGAGCTATTTCGAGGTCAACGACCTGTTCGCCAACACCCTCGTCGCCTTGCTGAAGCCGGACGACGTCATCTGGGTGCACGACTACCACCTCATCCCGCTGGCCGAACTGCTGCGGGCAAAGGGCTGCAAGCACAGGATCGGCTTCTTTCTCCATATCCCCTGGCCGGCGCTCGAAGTCTTGTTGGCGCTGCCCAATCACAGCGCCATCGTGCGCGCGCTCTGCGCCTATGATCAGGTCGGCTTTCAGACCAAGGACGACCTCTACGCCTTCCGGCAGTACATCATGCGCGAGGCGGGCGGGCGCGCCGACCATGACGGCAACGTCAGCGCCTTCAACAGGAACCTGCGGGCGGAGGCCTTCCCGATCGGGATCGACGCGGACCGGATCGCGGACTACGCCCGCAAGTCACAGCACTCGCGCCAGACCAAGCGCATGTTGGACAGCCTGCGGGGCCGCCAGCTCGCGGTCGGCGTCGACCGTCTCGACTATTCCAAGGGTCTGGTCGAGCGTTTCCAAGCCTTCGAACAACTGCTCGACAGCTATCCCGAACACCGGGGCCACGTCGTCCTGTTGCAGATCGCGCCGCCCTCGCGGGAGGACGTCCCGGAATACATGGAGATCCGGCAACAGCTCGAGACCACGGCCGGACATGTGAACGGCCGCTATGCCGAATTCGACTGGGTGCCGATCCGCTATCTCAATCGGGGATACGGACGCCAGGCGCTGGCGGGCTTCTTCCGGATCAGCAGCATCGGGCTGGTCACCCCGCTGCGCGACGGTATGAACCTGGTGGCCAAGGAATATGTCGCGGCGCAGAACCCCCAGGATCCGGGCGTGCTGGTGCTGTCCCGCTTTGCCGGCGCGGCCCGCGAGCTGGAGGGTGCCATCATCGTCAACCCCTACAACGCCGAGGCCATCGCCGATGCGCTGCACCAGGCATTGACGATCCCGCTCGAGGAACGGCGCGAACGCTGGTCGTCGATGTATCAGCAGGTCCGCAAGAACGACGTGGTGGCGTGGCAGCAGCGCTATCTCGACGCGCTGGCGGACGTGGCCGTGGCCGCATGAGATATGGGGCGACGCCCGAGCATCTGTCTGTTGGGGGATATCGGCGGCACCAACGCCCGCTTCGCGCTCTGGTCAAAGGACGCGCCGAGGCAAAGCGGCCGGGTGGCGCGGCGTGAGGTTGCGGACTTCAAGGGCCCGGTCCCGGCCATCCGCTCCGCCGTTGCTGAACTAAACAACGGGCGCATGCCGCGCCGGGCGATCCTGGCGGTGGCCGGTCCGGTCGCGGCCCGGCGCGCAGCGCTCACCAACGGCGCCTGGACCATCGAGGCCGGCCGATTGGAGTCCGCCCTCGGCCTGGACGGCGTCACGCTGATCAACGACTTCGCGGCCCAGGCGCACGCGCTGGCGCACTACGGCGGCCGCGACGTGCGGAAGCTCGGTGACGGCCGGCCCCGGGCCGGCGCCCCGAAAGTGGTGCTCGGTCCGGGAACCGGTCTCGGCGTCGCCGCGGCGATCCCCGGAGAAAAGGGCTCCACGGTGATCACCGGCGAAGGCGGCCACGTCACCCTGCCCGCGCGCAGCGCCCGCGAGGCGGAGCTGCTAGCGCTCTTGCGCGTCTGGTTCGATCACGTCTCGGCCGAGCGGGTGCTCTCGGGCGACGGTCTGGTCCATCTTCAGCGCGCCATCGGCGCGCTCGACGGCCGGGAGCCTTCGGCGCAGACCCCGGAAGAGATCACCGCGCGGGCGCTCGCCGGCGCCTGTTCCCTGTGCGTCGAGACCCTCGAGACCTTTTGCGCCATGCTGGGCACGGTAGCCGGAGACATGGCGCTGGCATTCGGCGCGCATGGCGGCGTGTACGTGTCGGGCGGCATCGTGCCGGACGTGGCGGACGCCTTCGCCCGCTCCCGCTTCCGGGCGCGCTTCGAGGACAAGGGTCGGTTCCGCGACTATCTCGCCGCCATCCCGACCTATGTCGTGACCCATCCCGACCCGGCACTGGTCGGCCTGCGGGCGCTGGCGCAAACGAAATGAGCCGGCCTTGTCTCTAGACGGCCGGCTCGCATGAAAATGGGGCGAGTGATGGGATTTGAACCCACGACCCCCAGATCCACAATCTGGTGCTCTAACCAACTGAGCTACACCCGCCGCAAGACCTGATATGGGGTGCCGTGGTGTAAACCCAAGGAGGCCGAAGGGTCAAGCGCCCCCTCGCCCGGCCACGCGCCCGACACGTGCTTAACGGTCGAAATGCCGCGCCAGGCGGCCGAGCGCATCGTCCAGCACCGCCGGCTGCTTGCAGAAAGCGAAGCGTGCGAAGTGGCGCGGCGGGTCGGCCTGATAGAAGGCGCTCATCGGCACCGCCGTCACCTTGGCCTCGGTGGTGATGTGGCGGCAGAAGTCCTCGTCGTCGCCGTTGAAGCCCAAGGGCCGGAAGTCGGCGGTGATGAAGTACGTGCCCTGGCAGTCCAGAACGTCGAAACCAATCTCCGCGAGCCCGGCCCCGAACCGGTCCCGCTTGGCCTGCATGTCGGCCGTGAACCCTTCGAAGTAGGCATCGTCCTTGGCCAGGCCGAAGGCGACCGCCTTCTGCAGGTTGGGCGGCGTCGTGAACACCAGGAACTGGTGGCACTTGGCGATCGGCTGCAAGAGGTCCGGCGCGGCCGTGACGTAGCCCACCTTCCAGCCGGTCAGGGAGAAGGTCTTGCCCGCCGAGCCGATGCGCACGCAGCGGTCGCGCATGCCCGGGAGCGTCATCAGTGGAACGTGCCCGCGGCCGTCGAAGACCAGATGCTCATAGACCTCGTCGCATACCGCATAGGCGTCGTGGGCGTCCAAGAGCGCCGCCAGCATGGCCAGCTCGTCCCGGTCGAACAGCTTGGCCGCCGGGTTCATCGGACTGTTCAGCAGCAAGAGCTTGGTGCGTTCGGTGAAGGCGTCCTCCAGCGCCGCGCGCGACAGGCGCCAGTCCGGCGGCTCGACCCGGACCAGCTTGGGCACGCCCCCGGCGCGGCGCACGATCGGCAGGTAGCAATCGTAAAGGGGCTCGATCAGCACCACCTCGTCGCCGGGCTCGATCAGCCCGAACAGGCAGGCGGCCAGGGCCTCGGTCGCGCCCGAGGTGACCAGCACCTCGCGCTGCCAGTCCACGTCGAGGCCGTAGAAGCGCGCGTTGTGGGCGGCCACCGCCTGGCGCAGCTCGGGGATGCCCATCATCGGCGGGTATTGGTTGGGGCCGGCCTCCAGGGCCTGTTCCGCGATCCCGCGCACGTCGTCCGGTCCGTTGTCGTCGGGGAAGCCCTGGCCCAGATTGATGGAGCCGTGCTCGATGGCCAGGCGCGACATGACCTCGAACACGGTGGTGCCGTAGCTCGACAGGATGGCGTTTGCGGCTTTCATCCGATGCGACGTCCGTTTCCCTGTGTGCGAGCCCCTGTCCCAGGCGCCCGGCCATAGCATACTGTAGCGGACAAGTTGAGCTTTGCAGCGGCGGTTTTAGCTATTATTCACCAATGCTGGCCACTCTGCCGCGATGGCGGGCCGGCCTTCGGAACGGGGACGGCAGACCGGCACAAGGGCGATCCGGGCAACCACATGGACGACGGCTTTCTCCGGGATTTCGAGGAACGCGCGGCACGGCGCGCCGTCTGGCGCATCCGGCGCGAGGCCATCGAGGCCGAGCTCGCCGTGCGGCGCGGGGTCCCGAACCCGGTCTCAACGGTGGTGCGGGCCGCCATGCGCGCCTTTCGCGCGTCGGCCCTGCACGGGTATTTCGCCGCCCGGGCCGTTGCGCTCGACCTGACCCGCCTCACATTCATCTTCCCCGATCTCCCGGCGGCCTTCGACGGCTACCGCATCCTGCATCTGACCGACCTGCACGTCGATCATCTGGACGGCACCGCCGAAGCCACGGCCGCCGCGATCGCGGGGACCGAGGCGGATCTTTGCGTGCTGACCGGTGACATCCGGGACAGCGTGCACGCCCCGGTCGCGCCCGTGGTCGAGCGGGTCGGCTATGTGCTGGGTCACGTCCGGGCCATCGACGGCATGATCGGCATCCTCGGCAATCACGACAGCGCCGCCATGGTCGATCCCCTGGAAGCCCTGGGCGTCCGCATGCTGTGCAACGAGGTGGTTCACCTGACCCGGGGCGGCCAACAGATCCACGTCACGGGCCTCGACGACGTGCACAAGTTCCACACCGAGGCGGCGCACGTCACCTTGGACACCGCCCCGGACGGGTTCGGCATCGCGCTCGTGCACTCGCCCGAGATCGCCGACCGCGCGGCCGCCCGGCACAATCTCTATCTCACCGGGCACACCCATGGGGGGCAGATCTGCCTGCCCGGCGGCCGGCCGCTGATCACCGGGCTCAAGCGCCACCGGGAGCTGGTCTCGGGCCTCTGGCGGCATGGCGACATGCTCGGCTACACCAATCGGGGCACGGGCGCCACGGTGCTGCCCTTGCGCGTCAACTGCCCCGGCGAAGTGGCGCTGATCACGCTCAAGCGCGGGCCCGGCCCGGCCGCCTGTTAGACAAAGAGCAGCCCATTCGCGCGTAGCGCTGGCGGCAGCGGGCGTCCTCGGGCATAGTCCCGCCTCCGCCCGCAACGCCGCGCGCCCGCGATGCCACATCTCGCCGACCGCATGTCCGATCTGGGCACCGAGACCGCTTTCGAGGTGCTGGCGCGCGCCAACGCGCTCGCGGCCCAGGGCCAGGACATCATCAATCTCGGCATCGGCCAGCCGGACTTCAAAACCCCGCCCCATATCGTCGAGGCCGCGGCCAAGGCGCTCAGAGACGGGCACCACGGCTATACCCCGGCGCGCGGCATTCCAGAGCTGCGCGCGGCGGTCGCGGCGGACATCGCCAAGTACCGCAAGGTCGAGATCGACCCGGACCAGGTGCTGATCGTACCCGGCGGCAAGGTCACCATGTTCTTCGCGATCCTGATGTTCGGACAGGCCGGCGTGGAGATCCTGCACCCCAATCCCGGCTTTCCGATCTACGAGTCGGTGATCCGCTTCTCCGGCGCCAAGCCGGTGCCGATCCCCTTGCACGAAGAGACCGGCTTCTCCTTTGAGGCCGAGGAAGTTCTTTCACGCGTCACGGAAAGAACGCGTCTTATCATATTGAACAGCCCGGCAAATCCGACCGGCGGCGTGGTGCCGCGCGAGCAGTATGACGCGCTGGTCGCCGGGCTCGAGCGGTATCCGGACGCCGTCGTGTTGTCGGACGAGATCTATGCCCGGATGCTCTATGACGGCCGCGAGCATGTCAGCCTGCTGGGCTATCCCGGGCTGCGCGACCGGCTGATCCTCTTGGACGGCTGGTCCAAGACCTATGCCATGACCGGCTGGCGTCTGGGCTATTCGGTCTGGCCCAGGGATCTGATCGATCACGCCGAGCGGCTGGCCATCAACTGCCACTCCTGCGTCAACGCCGCGACCCAGTGGGCCGGGATCGCGGCGCTGGAGGGGCCGCAGGACATGGTGGACGAAATGGTCCGCGCGTTCGACACGCGGCGGCGGGTGATCGTTCCGGAACTGAACCAGATCGAGGGCTTCCGCTGCGTGGAGCCTGGCGGCGCCTTCTACGCCTTCCCGAACATCGAGGGCACCGGCATGGACGCCCGCGCGCTGCAGGACAAACTGCTGACGCAGGCCGGTGTGGCGGTCATCGCCGGCACCAGCTTCGGCGCCTTTGGCGAGGGCTATCTGCGCTTTTCCTACGCCAACTCCACGGAGAACATTCGCGCCGCTATCCGGCGCATCAAGGCCTGTCTATGATGCTCATGAATCGGTCATTTGCCTACGATTTGAGCAGAGAATCGCAGCCACTACGGTTATGGTCCCGGAAGAGCGCCGGAAGACACGCGCTTTGGCCGCCCACAGGACTTGGCACGGCGCGTGCTTGGCGATCGGGGCGGAGGGCCCCTGCCGAATGAACCGCACGCTGCCCTAGGGCCTGCGGGTGCAAAGCTGGACTGCGTTCGGAGCAAGCGAGGACGGAGATGAAAAAGATCGAGGCTGTTATCAAGCCGTTCAAGCTGGACGAGGTGAAGGAGGCGTTGCACGAGATCGGCTTGAAGGGCATCACGGTGACCGAGGCCAAGGGGTTCGGCCGCCAGAAGGGGCACACGGAACTCTACCGGGGCGCGGAGTATGTCGTCGACTTCTTGCCCAAGGTGAAGATCGAGCTGGTGCTCGAAGACAACCTGGTGGACCGGGCCATCGAGGCGATCCAGAACGCCGCCAAGACGGGCCGCATCGGCGACGGCAAGATCTTCATTACGCCGGTCGAGGAGGCCATCCGCATCCGCACCGGCGAACGGGGCCCGGACGCCATTTGACCGAGCGGTCGGGCGGCGGGAGACAGTCGAGAGGGAGGGCACACGGAAACCATGAGACGGGAGCGGCGCGGCGCGATTTGGCTCCGCGAAACTCCTTGGCGGTGCCACGCCCGGATCCGGGCGGGCCCCCTGATCCGATCCGCCCGAAAGGCGCCCCGCTCCGGTGGGATGCCCGGTGGCGGCTCGCTATTTTTTATGTCAATGCAGCAACTTAAGACAGGGAATTAAAGCGATGTCTGCACAAAGAGTTCTGGAGATGATCAAGGAGAACGACGTCCAGTACGTCGATTTCCGCTTCACCGACCCGCGCGGCAAGTGGCAGCACACCGCGCAGCATGTGTCGACCATCTCGGAAGACACGTTCACCGACGGCATCATGTTCGACGGCTCGTCGATCGCCGGTTGGAAGGGCATTCACGAATCCGACATGGCGCTGATCCCGGACGCGGAGAGCGCGGTGATGGATCCGTTCTCGGCCCAGCCGTCCTTGATTCTGTTCTGCACCGTGCACGAGCCCTCGACCGGCCAGCCCTATGTGCGCTGCCCGCGGGCCACGGCCGAGAAGGCGGAGGCCTATCTCAAGGCGAGCGGTATCGGCGACCAGGCGTTCTTCGGCCCCGAGGCCGAGTTCTTCGTGTTCGACGACGTGAAGTTCCAGGTCTCGATGGACCGCACCTTCTACGAGCTTTACTCGGCCGAGAGCCCGACGGTCAGCGGCGCCGAGCTGGAAGGCGGCAACATCGGCCACCGGCCCTCGGTCAAGGGCGGCTACTTCCCGGTCCCGCCGGTCGACAGCGGCTCGGATCTGCGCGCGGCCATGGTCACCGAGATGACCAAGATGGGTCTCGAGATGGAGAAGCACCATCACGAGGTGGCGCCGTCGCAGCACGAGCTGGGTCTGAAGTTCACCACCCTGCTGCGCCAGGCGGACGCCATGCAGGTCTACAAATGGGTGGTCGCCATGGTCGCGCACGACTACGGCAAGACCGCCACCTTCATGCCCAAGCCGGTGCTCGAGGACAACGGCTCGGGCATGCACACCCACCAGTCCATCTGGAAGGACGAGCAGCCGCTGTTCGCGGGCTCGGGCTATGCCGACCTGTCGGAGACCGCGCTGCACTACATCGGCGGAATCATCAAGCACGCCAAGGCGATCAACGCCTTCTCCAACTCGACCACCAACAGCTACAAGCGGCTGATCCCGGGCTTCGAGGCGCCGGTGCTGCTGGCCTACTCGGCGCGCAACCGCTCGGCCGCCTGCCGCATCCCGCACGTCTCGAGCCCCAAGGGCAAGCGCGTCGAGATCCGCTTCCCGGACCCGGCGGGCAACCCCTACCTGACCTTCTCGTCCATGCTGATGGCCGGGCTGGACGGCATCGAGAACAAGATCCATCCGGGCGACCCGATGGACAAGGACCTCTACGACCTGCCGCCGGAAGAGCTCGAGGGCGTGCCCACCGTGTGCGGCTCGCTGCGCCAGGCGCTCGAATGCCTGGACGCGGATCGCGCCTTCCTCAAGAAGGGCGACGTGTTCACCGACGATCTGATCGACGGCTACATCGAGCTCAAGATGGAGGAGGTGCACAACATGGAGCACACTCCCCATCCGGTCGAGTTCGCCATGTACTACAGCGTCTGACCTGGGCGCCCATCGTCACGAACTGCGTCGGGCCGCCCTCCGGGGCGGCCCTTTCTTTTCTCGGTACTCCCGACCCGCTCAGTCCCAAGCCCGCATGCGGCTCACGAACGCTGATCGGCCGCGTTCGGGAAGAAGGCCTGCTGTCCCTTGATCCTGTAAGCGGCGATTGCGGCCTGTCCCTCCGGTGAGATCAGCCAGTCGATGAAGGCCTGCCCATCCTTCGCCTTCACGTGCGAATGCCGCTGCGGACTGACCAGGATGACGCCGTACGGGTTGAACAGACGGGCGTCGCCCTCGACCAGGATCTCGAGGGATCCCTTGTTCCCGAACTTGAGCCAGGTCCCCCGGTCGGTCAGCGCATAAGCGTCCATGGCGCTCGCCGTGTTCAGGGTCGCGCCCATGCCCGAGCCGGTCTCCCGATACCACTTTCCGCTCGCCTCGGTCGGGTCGAAGCCAGCGTTCCGCCAGAGGGCGCGTTCCTTCTTGTGCGTGCCGCTGTCGTCGCCGCGGGAGGTGAAAACCGCTTCGGCGCGGGCGATCTTGGAGAGCGCCGCCGCGACATCCTTGGCTCCGCGGATGTCGGCCGGGTCGGCCTGCGGTCCGACGATCACGAAGTCGTTGTACATGACGGCGTGGCGCTTCACTCCGAAGCCGTCAGCCACGAACCTCTCCTCCGAGGCTTTGTGATGCACGAACAGCACGTCCGCATCGCCGTTGCGTGCGGTGCGGATTGCCTGCCCTGTGCCCTGCGCCAGAACGCGGACCTGAATGCCGGTCTTGGCTTCGAAGACCGGCAGAACGGCGTCGAACAGCCCGGAGTTCACGGTCGAGGTCGTTGAGGCGACCGTGATGAACCGGTCGCCGGCCAAGACGGGCGCGCCGAGCACGATCGCGAGGCCCGCCGCGGCGAAGGCAGCAAACAGAGTCCGTCGACTGGGCATGGTCGTTTGATTCTCCTGGCAGGTCCCCAAGCGAACCCCGTTATGGGTCGCGCCAAGCCGCATGACAAGTGCCGCGGAGCAGACAAACGAAACCGTCGCCCGCAAGAACACTGCGACTTGGACGCAACAGGGCGCGGCAAAAGACCGCACCAGTATGGTGCGTGGCTGGATCGAAAGCGCGAATTGTGCTAGCGTTTGATCAGTAGACGGGAGGTTAAAAAGATGACACCGCCCGACAGTTTGCACTCATGATCGACAATTTGACGTTTTATCGTCGAAGCTAAGACATGAGGCCCGGTTTTGGACCGGGCGATGAGCATTGAGCCATCCATACGCAACCCCGCCGGCACCATGGGCGGGGTTGCTGCGTTGAGGGCAGATGCGGATCGCTACGCCACCGCCTCGACCGGACGCGGCCGGCGATTCTCATCGATCGCGACATAAGTGAAGACGCCCTCGGTCACCAAGACCCGATCGCCCGAGTTTCGGCGCAACACCCAGGCTTCAACGCGCACCCCAATCGAAGTGGTGCCCAGCTTGATGATCTCGCCATAACAGCAGAGCACGTCGCCGACGAAGACCGGCAGGTGGAACTTCATCGCCTCGACCGCGATGGTGGCGGTCCGGCCGCCGGCCCGCCCGCTCGCAACCAGGCCGCCGGCGATGTCCATCTGCGACAACAGCCAGCCGCCGAAGATGTCTCCGGCCGGGTTGGTGTCCGCCGGCATGGCCAGCGTTCGGATAGAGAGCTCGCCGCGCGGCGCGCGCGTATCTGTGTCCAAGGGAGCCTCCGTTGTTAGGAACCGTGGATCTATTAGCGGCCGACGGAGCCCGGCGCCAGGGCGGGAAAACGCACCAGGTGGAAGGGCGGTTTCGAGATGTCCTTGCCGCGGTTCAGAGGGGCCGACCGGTGCAGCTGGTTGACGGTGACGTAGATTCGATGAAAGGCATCGAAAGCCATCCCGTCGGGCCAGCTCAGACGCTCGGGATGTTGATAGAGAATCTGGTACCTGCCGTCCGCACCGGTCACCCCGATCGCATTGTTGGTGATGTCGGTGATGTAGATATTGCCCGCTCCGTCCGCGGTGATGCCGTCGCTGATCGGCTTGTCACCGTATCGCTCCACCCGGTTGCCGAGTTGCGTATCGCTGAGCGACAGGTTCAGGAGGTCTGCCGTCCTTATGCGGTACAGCGAGGTCCCGCTCATCGGTCCGAAATAGACCCACTGGTTCGACGGGTCGACGGTGATCGAGTCGACCGAGATCCGCGCCTCCTCACCGCCCAACGTGACGGTTCGGCCGTCGATCACCATGGGGATATCCTCGGGCACCACCGAGACGTGGCCCTGCAAGCGGCGCACGGCCAAGCCCGTCGTCAGGTCGACCACGATCAAGGCACCCTTCTTGCCCGGCGCGGTGTCGGCGATATAGATGGCGTTGTTGACCAAGTCGACCGCGAGATCATTGAGGAAGCTCTCGGGCAGGGTCGCGGGCGGCGGCAGATAGATCACCCGGTGCAGCCGATCGCTGCGCGTGTCCCAGGCAACCAGCTTACCAGACTGCCCCTCGCCGGCCGTATCCAGCATCCAGACGATGCCGCGGCCGTCCGAGCGCAGGCCCAAAACGCCGTTCAGTCCGACACCGTTGGCCCCCGGCTTGCCGCTCCAGACCGCATTCGGAAACGGCTTGGTCGTGCCGTCCTTGAGCACCTCGACGACCCGATGCGCGGGGACGTAGAACGGGTGCAGGCTCATGATCAGACGCCCGTCAGGGGTCACCGCGATATTGCCCGGCGGATTGGCCGGCTCGAAGCGCGCCACCACCTCGAGACCTTCGGCACGGAGCACGCCTGCCGCGCTCAAGAACAGGGCCAAGCCCGCCAATGTGATCGCCGTTCTGCGGATCGTCATATTCACGCCCAGGTCTCCTGTCTCTGTGCCGCGCCTGGCCTGGATATACACCGTGGGCGGACGACGGCAAGGCGATTGCGCGGCCGCGGGCGCCGGCCGGGAGATCAGGGCCATCGAGCGCCGCCGGAAGACCTGCCCCAGATGTCGCGTTGACAGCGCGAAGCCCCTACCCTATTTGGCGAATCGCGGGTAGGTCTTAGGCGTCTTTCGGGCTCGATCCGGGAGCTGGGCGTGCGACCCCCTGTGAGCAAGGAGATCCGTGCATGTCGGCCGTGAGAGACCTGTTCGACGACGGGCCGAAATCCGGACGCAAGCGCAAGACCGCCAAAAGCGCGCGCGGCAAGGCCGAAGCTCGGGACCCCGGCGGCGGCGAAGCGGCGTCCGCCGCCTACACGGCCAAGGACATCGAGGTGCTCGAGGGGCTGGAGCCGGTCCGGCGGCGGCCCGGCATGTATGTCGGCGGGACCGACGAGCGCGCGCTGCATCATCTCGCGGCCGAGGTGCTGGACAACGCCATGGACGAGGTCGTGGCCGGCCACGCCAACTGGGTCGAGTTCGAGCTGGCAGCGGACGGCGGCGTCACCGTGCGCGACAACGGCCGCGGCATCCCGGTCGACCGCCATCCCAAGATCAAGGACAAGTCCGCCCTCGAAGTCATCATGACCACGCTGCACTCAGGCGGAAAGTTCGGTGGCAGCGCCTACAAGATCTCGGGCGGTCTGCACGGCGTTGGGATCTCGGTGGTCAACGCGCTCTCGGACCGGATGTCGGTCGAGGTGGCGCGCGACCGCCAGCTCTGGCGCCAGGACTACAGCCGCGGCATGGCCAAGACCAAGCTCAAGAAGGCGGGCACGGTACAGAACCGGCGCGGCACGACCATCACCTTCCACCCGGATCCGGAGATCTTTGGCAAGTCGGCGGCGTTCAAACCCGACCGGCTCTACCGCATGGTGCGCTCGAAGGCCTATCTGATCCGGGACGTGGAGATCCGCTGGGCCTGCGACAAGTCGCTGCTGGCCGAGGGATCGGAGGTGCCGGCCAAGGAGACCTTGCATTTTCCGGGCGGGCTGCAGGACTATCTCGCGGCGTCGGTCGGCGACCGGCCCTGCTACACGCCCGAGCCGTTCGCCGGGGCGAGCGAGATCAACGGCGAAGGCCGGGTCGAGTGGGCGGTCTGCTGGCCCGGCGACGAGAACGGCTTCCTTGGCTCCTATGTCAACACGGTGCCGACGCCGCAGGGCGGCAGCCACGAGGCCGGCCTGCGCACGGCGCTGGCGCGCGGCCTGCGCGCCTATGGCGAGCTGGTCGGTACCAAGCGGGCCGGTCAGATCACCACCGAGGACGTCACCGATGGCGCCTGCATCCTGCTGTCGCTGTTCATTCGCGAGCCCGAATTCCAGGGTCAGACCAAGGAACGGCTGGGCATGCCCTCGGCCCAGAAGGCGGTCGAGAACGCCATCCGCGACCACTTCGACCATTGGCTGTCGGGCGATCCCAAGGGATCGAAGGCGCTGTTGGATCGGGTCGCGGAGCGCGCCGAGGAACGCCAGCGCCGGCGCCAAGAGCGGGAGATGGCGCGCAAGTCCGCCACCCGCAAGCTGCGCCTGCCGGGCAAGCTGGCCGATTGCGCCAAGAACGCCGCGGACGGCACCGAGATCTTCCTGGTCGAAGGGGATTCCGCCGGCGGCTCGGCCAAGCAGGCGCGCCGCCGCGACACCCAGGCGGTGCTGCCGCTGCGCGGCAAGATCCTGAACGTGGCCAGCGCCTCGGCTGACAAGCTGCGCGCGAACCAGGAGCTGCACGATCTCATCCAGGCGCTGGGCTGCGGCACCGGGCCGGACTACCGGGACGACCGGCTGCGCTACGACCGGGTCATCATCATGACCGACGCGGACGTGGACGGCGCCCATATCGCGTCGCTGCTGCTGACCTTCTTCTATCGGGAGATGACCGGGCTGATCGAGAACGGACACCTCTATTTGGCGATGCCGCCGCTCTATCGCGTTAGCCAGGGGGCGAACGTGGCCTATGCCCGTGACGACGACCATAAGGACGCACTCTTGAAGGACGTGTTCACCGGAAGGGGCAAGATCGAGATCAGCCGCTTCAAGGGTCTCGGCGAGATGCCGCCGGCCCAGCTCCGGGAAACGACGATGGATCCGGCGACCCGGACGCTCTTGCGCGTGGTCATCCCGGCCGAGAGCAATCCCGAGGACGTGGACGACGCAAGAGACACCGCCCGCCTGGTCGACAGCCTGATGGGCAAGAAGCCGGAACTGCGGTTCCGCTACATCCAGGAAAACGCCAAGTTCGTCGAGAAGCTGGACGTTTGATCGGCAACGCCATGCCAAGCGCCAGCCTCCGATCTGTCCCGCCGGTCCGCGACTGGGCCGGTCCGCCCACGCTTGTCTACCGGGCGCGAACCGTCTAACGCTATCGGCATGGAGAACTTCACGCCCGTCTCGGCCCTGATCGGCGGCCTGTTGATCGGTGCGGCGGCTTCGATGCTCTTGTTGCTGAACGGCCGCATCGCAGGCATCAGCGGCATCGCCGGCGGCCTGCTGAGCCCGGCCCGTGGTGACGTCGCCTGGCGGCTCCTGTTCCTCGCCGGGCTGGCTCTGGGTGCGGCCTTGTGGCGCCTGGTCGGACCCGAGCCCCAGGCGATTACGCTTACCGGTTCGCTGCCGACCCTAATCGCGGGCGGCCTGCTGGTCGGGTTCGGAACACGCCTCGGCGGCGGCTGCACCAGCGGCCATGGCGTGTGCGGCATCGCTCGGCTGTCCAAGCGCTCGATCACCGCGACCGCGGTCTTCATGGCGAGCGCCTTCGTCACCGTCTTCGTTGTCCGGCATGTCTTCGGAGGCTGAGCAGATCCCATGATGCGGCTCGTCGTCGCACTCTCCGCCGGCGTGATCTTCGGCCTCGGCCTGGGCGTCTCGCAGATGGTCGATCCCGCCAAGGTGTTGGGCTTTCTCGATCTCGCCGGGTCCTGGGACCCGAGCCTCGCCCTGGTGATGGGCGGCGCGCTCGCCGTCACGTTGGTGGCCTTCCGTAAGCGCCTGCGGCCCGAACGGCCGGTCCTTGCCGGCCGCTTCGAGCTGCCGACCGCAACCGCGCTCGACGCCCGTCTCCTGCTCGGATCGGCGCTGTTCGGGGTCGGCTGGGGTCTGGTCGGGCTCTGTCCCGGACCGGCCGTCGCCGGGCTCGCGTACGGCCTGCCCGCGACGATGGTGTTCCTGGCGGCGATGGTGGCCGGCATGGCTTTGGCGCGGCTGATTCCGAAGCTGCCGAAACCAGCCGCGCGCAAGCCGGCCTGAGGCGCTGGGCAAAACACCCGTCGCACAGCGCCCTGTTCGGCGCGATGACCGCCCCTGAGCAACCGCGCCGTTGCCTCCGCCGAAGCATCCCGGATATCTACAACCGGGCAAAACAATAACGGAAAGGGGCAGGCACCATGGAAGACCAGGTTTCGCAGGTGGCCGAGGAGATCGTCACCCTGCTCGCCACCTATGGGCTCGACGTGGTCGGGGCCATCGTCATCCTGATCATCGGCATCTGGGTCGCCGGCTGGACCCGCCGCTGGCTCGGCCGCGCGCTCGCCCGTACGGGGCGGGTCGACCAGACCTTGCAGAGCTTTCTCTCGAGCCTCGCGCGCTATCTCATCCTGGCCATCACGGTGCTGGCGGTGCTGTCCCAGTTCGGCGTCCAGACCGCAAGCCTGATCGCGGTTCTGGGCACGATCGGCCTGGCCATCGGCCTCGCGTTACAGGGCACGCTCAGCAATGTGGCGGCCGGCGTGATGTTGCTGGTCTTTCGGCCGTTCCGGGTGGGCGACTATGTCGAGGCGGGCGGCGTCGCCGGCTCGGTCAAGGCCCTGAACCTGTTCACGACCGAACTTGCGACGCCCGACAACGTGCAGATTCTGGTGCCCAACGGCCAGATCTGGGGTGCGGCGGTCAAGAACTACAGCTTCCATGAGACCCGGCGCGTGGACCTGATGATCGGCATCGACTACGGCGATGACATGGACAAGGCGATCGAAGCGGTCCGGGCGGTCATCGGCGCCGACGATCGCGTGCTCGCGGAGCCCGATGCACTGGTCGTGATCGGCGAGCTTTCCGACAGCTCGGTCAACCTCATCGTCCGGGTCTGGTGCCTGGCGGAGAACTACTGGCCGCTCAAGTTCGACCTGACCAAGGCGCTCAAGGAACGGTTCGACCGCGAAGGCCTGTCGATCCCCTTCCCGCAAAGCACGGTGCACATGGTGCCGGCCACGCCCTGACGGAAAGGCAGCCCGGTCTCGCGGAACCGACTACGCGGCCAGCCAGGCCCTGAGCGCCGCGTTCACCTGGTCCGGCCTTTCCATGGTCGCGAGGTGGCCGCAATCTTCGATCGCTTCCAGGCAGGCGCCGGGGATGCCGGTCGCGATCTCTTCGCTCCAGGCCAGCGGGGTCAGGCCGTCCTGCCGCCCGCACAGGACCAGGGTGGGGCAGCCGATCCTGGCCAGACCCGGCCGGCTGTCCGGCCGGTCCATGATCGCCTTTTGCTGGCGCAGGAAGGCGTCCGGGCCGACCCGCTTTGCCATCGCGCTGACCTCTCCGACCAGGCTTGCATCCGCGAGGCGGTCGGGATGCAGAAACAGCGGCAGGAGCCGCGGCGTAACACCCTTGAAATTGCCCTTCTCGGCCAGCGCGACGAGGTCGCGGCGACGGCGCAACTGCGCGTCGCTGTCGGCCCGCGCTGAAGTGGCCAATAGGGCAAGCTTCGCGACCCGGTCCGGCGCCCGCCGCATGACCTCGAGCGCGACATAGCCGCCCATCGACAGGCCGGCCAGGCAGAAGCGGCCCGGCACCAGCGACAGCGCTG
>JAAUXY010007295.1_pt1 | contig 21187 bp, 18 predicted proteins | sample 7278121 | NCBI WGS metagenome assembly JAAUXY01 (sample SAMN14350117, study PRJNA611818) | marine sediment metagenome | isolation source: surface marine sediment (1.8m) | place: French Polynesia: Moorea | collected 2018-08 | reverse complement strand
GCCCTGCAGGCCCAGATCAACCCGGAGACCGGGCGGGTCCACACCTCCTTCAGCCAGGCCGTGGCCTCGACCGGGCGCCTCTCGTCCAACGATCCCAACCTGCAGAACATCCCGGTGCGCACGGAAGAGGGCCGGCAGATCCGCGAGGCCTTCGTCGCCGAGCCCGGGCACAAGCTGCTGTCGGTCGACTACAGCCAGATCGAGCTCAGGTTGGCCGCCCATATCGCCGACGAGGCGGCCCTGCGCGAGGCCTTCCAGGCGGGCGCCGACATCCACGCCATGACCGCCGCCCAGGTCTTCGAGGTCCCGGTCGAAGGCATGGATCCCATGGTCCGGCGCCGGGCCAAGGCGATCAACTTCGGCATCATCTACGGCATCTCGCCCTTCGGCCTGGCCGCCAACCTGGGCATTCCCCAGGCCGAGGCCAAGGCCTACATCGAGGCCTATTTCGAGCGCTATCCGGCGATCAAGGCCTACATGGCGGAGACCAAGTCCCGGGTCCGCGAGACCGGCTACGTCACCACCCTCTTCGGCCGCCGGGTCCATCTGCCGGGCATCAAGGACAAGAACCCGGCCCGGCGCAGCTTCTCGGAGCGGGCGGCGATCAACGCCCCGATCCAGGGCAGCGCCGCCGACATCATCAAGCGGGCCATGATCCGGATCCCCGCCGCCCTGGCGGCCAAGGGCCTCGCCGCCCGGATGCTGCTGCAGGTCCACGACGAGCTGCTCTTCGAGGTGCCCGAGGCCGAGGTCGCGGCGACCACCGAGGTCGTCCGCGCGGTCATGGAGGGCGCCGCCGCGCCCGCGCTCAACCTTTCGGTGCCCCTGGTCGCCGAGGCCGGCGTCGCCGACACCTGGGCCGAGGCGCACTAGCATGCCCGACTGCCACAGCCCCCGCTTGTTTCCACTTCATGTCATGCCCGGACTCGATCCACGGCTGTCCGGTTTAGCGCAGCAGGACTGCGGAGGATGCTTTGCTTGACTTGGGTTTGCCGGCGATGAGGCAAATCAGGCCTCCGGCTGCGAGATCGAAGCGGAAACCCCCTCCCCCTTGATGGGGGAGGGCCGGGGTGGGGGTGATCCCGGCTCGGACCCAGACCTTGAGAGCCGATTTCTGCGGCCTCATGGCCGTCACCCCCTCCTGTATCCTCCCCCATCAAGGGGGAGGAGGCGCATGACCCGGCCTGCTCCGATTTGAACCGGACAGCCATGGATCAAGTCCGGCCATGACAGCTGGGAAGAAGGTTGTCGAGCGGGCGATATTCGGTCCAGACGTCCTCCTGAGGCTGTTCGGGGCCCCGCCGGGTGGGCTTCCGGGGCGGCCGGCAGGATCGGAAGGCCGTTCGCGCCTATGCCCCAGGGCGCAGCACAAACGCCCTTATGGGCCATGAGAAGTATTGTAACTAAGCTGTTTAGGTTAACTTCTTAATCATATATTCGTCCGATACTCCCACCGCAGTTTCACGGCGCAGGCGCGCTCGCAGGTAGCGCTCCGCCGGCTACACGATGAAACCTAGGTGGCCTCGGATGACCGACATTCAGACAATCCTCCTGAGCCAGCTGAACCGGCACCTGGTCGGTAGCGAGCTGGCCAAGGACATCGACGATGTCCTTGTCGACCGCTTCGGCGCGGCGAAGCAGGAGTACCGCAGCATCCCGAAGGAAGAGCTCGACGGCGACGTCGAGGAGAAGCGCGTCGAGCTCCTGAACAGGATCTCGATGCTGCAGAGCCAGACCTTCTTCAAGGTCAGCAAGGACGACGCGCTGACCCGGATGATCCCCAACCTCCTGATCCCCTACCTGATCGATCAGGGGGCGGCGGCCTACGAGGCGCGCAGCCTCCAGGACCTGACCATGCTGGACCACAACCTCCAGCAGTTCCAGAAGGTCCTGGACCAGGCGATCAAGCGCAGCCACGGCCGCCAGTCGTCGCGGCGCTACGGCGTGCTGGGCACGACCCTGGGCCTGATCGGCACGGTCGCCCTGGTGATCTGGGCGCATCGCGCCGGCCTCGACATGAACTGGACCATTCCGATCTTCTCGGTGCCGGTGCCGATCGTGCTGTGGAGCCTGGTCGGCTCCCTGGCGGCGATGTTCTACCGCTTCAACACCTCCTCCGAGACCGAGGATCCGCTGCGCCTGCTGCTGACCCGGCCGGTCTTCGGCGTCGGCATGGGCATGATCGTCTACTTCCTGATCGCCAGCTTCCTGGTGCCCGAGATCGCCGCGCTCAGCCTGGGCACCCACAAGGCCATGTGGGTGGTCGCCTTCCTGGCCGGCTTCAGCGACCGCTTCATCGACTTCACCTTCAAGCTGATCGTCGGCTCGCTCGGCCGCCTGACCAAGACCGACGCCGACCAGGCCGCCGAGGGCCTGGGTGGCGACAGCGCGCGCCGGACCATGGAGCTCCTGGAGGAGATGTCCTGGGGCCGCCATTCGATTCCCGACCGCGCCGGCATGCCGGAGCGCCGCCGGGCCCCCTCGGAGCGCGCTGCCCACGGCGCCGGACCGCGCGCCGCCGGCGACGGCGACGCTGCGGCCGGGGTCACGCCGCCGGTCGACGACGCCCGCACGAGGGGCGGTAAGGACGCGCCCCGGAACTGAGGAGCAGGTACCGAGGCCGCGGTCCTCGATCGAGATCCGCACGACCCTCCCGCCACCGAAGCTGGCCCCCGTCACGAAGCGGGGGCCTCTTTTTTGCGTTCGGGCCGAACCGGGCCCGCCACCTCACCGCAGGTAGCGGATCCACTGCCAGAGGTTGAGCAACGAGGCCAGGGAGCCGGCGACGTAGGTCAGGGCGGCGGCGCGCAGGATGCGTCGGGCCGCCGGCAGGTCGCGCTTGGGCAGGTAGCCGCCCCGGTCAAGGATTGGCAGGGCGCGTGCAAAGGAGGCGTTGAACTCGACCGGCAGGGTCGCCAGGTGGACCACGACCGCGCTGGCCATGGACAGGACCCCGATGCCGATGACGCCCAGGGTCAGCAGGGGCGAGCGGCTGATCAGGCCCCAGAAGGGCGAGGTCAGGGCGATCACCGAGCCCAGTCGCTGGAACAGGGCGGTCGCCTTGACCAGGCGGTGGCGGTTGACCAGCGGGGCGTAGGCGTCGCGGTGCTGCAGGGCGTGGCCGACCTCGTGGGCGGCCACGACCACCGCGGTCAGCGAGCGGCCGTTATGGTTCGGCTCGGTCAGGCGCACGACGCGGTCCGAGGGGTCGTAGTGGTCGCCGAGGGCGGTGACCTCGACCCCGACCCCCTGCAGGCCGGCCTCGTCCAGCAGGTGGCGCGCCAGCTCGCCGCCGGTGCCCGGAAAGTCCTTGCGGTCGTGGGCGTGGCGCGCCATGACCGCCTTGGCCCAGAGGCTGGGCCCGAAGACCACGGCCAGCACCAGCAGTATGAGCAACAGGTAAGGCACCCGGCAGAATCCTTAAGGGACGAGGCTGCTTCCGTCCTCTGAGATTGGAAGCCGATACCGGGATTGGAAGAGCGCCAGGGGCTCTATCAGCGCTCGGCCTGCTCGGTCAGCAGGGTGAAGAGCTCCTGGGGCTGGCGGACGCCGCGCAGGGCGTAGCGGCCGAGCGAGACCAGGCGGCTGGCGTCGCCGCAGCCGGCCGCCGCCGCGAAGGCGGCGGAGACCACGACGGTCTGGTCCAGGGCCCGCGACATGGCTTCGATCCGGGCGACCTCGTTGACGGCGGGCCCGACCACCGTGAAGTCCAGGCGGTCGCGTGAACCGATGTTGCCGAACTCGACCTCGCCCAGGTGCAAGCCGAGGCCGAAGTCGGCCCAGGGCAGGCCCTGGCGCTCCCGGCCCTCGCGCAGGGCCTCGCAGCGCTCGGCCGTGGCCGCGGCGGCGTTGAGGGCCGCGCAGCAGTTGGCCTCGTCGTCCGCGGCCTCCGAGAACATCGCCAGGAAGCCGTCGCCGGTGAACTTCAGGACCTCGCCGCCGAACTCGTGGACCGTGTTGACCATGCACTCGAAGTAGTCGTGCATCATGCCGAGCAGGCGGTCGCGTGGCTGGCTGTCCGAGATCTTGGTGAAGCCGCGCAGGTCGCAGTACCAGAGCACCGCGCGCAGGGTCTCGCCGCCGCCGCGCTTGACGCTGCCGGTCAGCACCCGGCGCCCGGCGGCGCGGCCCAGGTAGGCGGTCACCACGCTCTCGAAGGCGCGCTGGGTGGCACCGCGGTTGATCGCCAGGGCCAGGGCCGGGAAGAGCGCGTCCAGGGCGGCGATCTCGGCGTCGCGGAAGCCCTCGGGCCGGTCGGTGACCCAGGAGGAGATCAGCCGGTTTGTCGGCCCCGGACGGGCCTCTTCGCCGAAGCGGATCTGAAGGGCGTAGTAGTCGCTGGCGCCCTGCTCGCGGAAGCCGTCCAGGAGGGGAAAGCGGGTCGGCTGGTTGCTCTCCCAGAGCCGCTCGCGCAGGCGCATCACGTCGTGCCGCCACATGTAGGCGAAGGGAATGGCGTCGAGCTCTTCCTCTGTCGCGCCCGACTCCCCGCGCAGCCAGCCGTCTTCCTCCACTTCCTCGGCGTCCTTGCGCCAGATGTAGAGGTAGCCCTCGATGATCGGATGCAGGGTCGGCTGAGAGATGTTGACCCGCCAGAGCTGGAAGCCGGTCTCCGTCAGTCGGCGGCAAAAGCCCTCGAGCAGCATCTGAGCGCTGCGGCCGCCGAGGGCCTCGCCGATGATCCAGTCTTCGATCTCCAGGCGTTGCTCCGCCTGCATGGGCATCGGCCTTCCGTGTTCTCGGCCGTGCGGCGGGCTCCGCCCCTTGGGCTGAAAGCTAGGCCGCCGCGCGGATCCCCGCGGCCTTGACCTCGTCGCCGACGTAGGCCTCGAACTGCTTGAAGTTGACCTCGAAGCGCTTGGTCAGCTCCGCGGCCGTGGCGTCGTAGGCGCCCTTGTCGCGCCAGGTGTTCTTGGGGTCAAGGACCTCCGGCGGCACCTCGGGGCAGGACTGCGGCATGGCCAGACCGAAGTCCGGGTGCAGCAATGTGCCGACCTCGGCCAGGCGGCCGTCCAGGGCGGCGCGGACCATGGCCCGGGTGTGGCCGATCGCCATCCGCTCGCCGACTCCGTAGGCGCCGCCGGTCCAGCCGGTGTTGACCAGCCAGCAGTTGGCCCCGTGGCGGGCGATCTTCTCGCCCAGCATGCGGGCGTAGATCGAGGGATGCCGCGGCATGAAGGGCGCGCCGAAGCAGGTCGAGAAGGTCGCCGCCGGCTCCTTGCCGAGGCCCTTCTCGGTGCCGGCGACCCGGGCGGTGTAGCCCGAGAGGAAGTGGTACATCGCCTGCTCGGGCGTCAGCCGCGAGATCGGCGGCAGCACGCCGAAGGCGTCGGCGGTCAGCATGACCACGTTCCTGGGGTGGCCGCCGCAGCCGGAATCCACGATGTTGGGAATGAAGTCGATCGGGTAGCTGGCCCGGGTGTTCTCGGTCAGGCGATTGTCGTCGAGGTCGAGCCGGCGCGTGTCCGGATCCATGACGACGTTCTCCAGGATCGTCCCGAAGCGCCGGGTCGTGGCGTAGATCTCAGGCTCGGCCGCCGCCGAGAGCTTGATCACCTTGGCGTAGCAGCCGCCCTCGAAGTTGAAGACCCCCTTGTCCGACCAGCCGTGCTCGTCGTCGCCGATCAGGGCCCGGGTGCCCTCGGCCGAGAGCGTCGTCTTGCCGGTGCCCGAGAGCCCGAAGAAGATCGCCGTGTCGCCCCCGGGCCCGAGGTTGGCCGAGCAGTGCATGGGCAGGACGTCGCGCGCCGGCAGCAGGTAGTTGAGCAGCGAGAAGACCGATTTCTTGATCTCGCCGGCGTAGATCGAGCCGCCGATCAGCACCATCCGCCGGGCGAAGCTGACCACGACGAAGACCTCGGAGTTGGTGCCGTCGCGCTCCGGATCGGCTTGCAGGAAGGGCGCGTGCAGCACGGTGTAGGCCGGCTCGAAGCCCAGCAGCGACTCGCGGTCTGGCTGGATGAACATGTTGCGGGCGAAGAGGCTGTGCCAGGGGCTCTCGCTGACCACCCTCACCGGCAGCCGGTACCCCGGATCGGCGCCGGCATAGACGTCCTGCACGAAGAGCGGCCGGCGCTGCAGGTAGGCGGCGACCTTGGCGTGAAGCCGGGCGAAGTCGTCCTCCGGCATGGCGACGTTGACGTCGCCCCACCAGATGTCGTCCCGCGAGGCGGCCTCCTCGACGATGAACTTGTCCTTCGGCGAGCGGCCGGTGTGGACCCCGGTGGTCACGACCAGGGCGCCGCCCTCGGCCAGCGCGCCCTCGCCGCGGCGCAGCGTCTCCTCGTAGAGCGCGGCCGTGGTCAGGTTCCAGTGGACGTCGCCGCTGTTGATGATGCCGTGCTGCACGAGGCCGTGGCGGCTGACGGCCGGTCCCCTGTCGGTCAAGGCGGTCTACTCCCTAGTTGGCCCTGCCGGCCGGCCCTCGGCGCCTTGCGCGCTCTCGGCGGCCGCGTTCCCCTGGCGCAGTTCTAGGCGCCCAGCCGGGGCGGCGCAAGCCGTTGCGGCGGCCTTTCGGAGGCCAGAGCGAACTGGGGTGTCGGGGGCTTGGAGTCCATGATAATAGGATAAAAATCTTACGGCGTCGCCGCTGCCGGCGCGGCCAGGGCGCGGCGCCTCGAAAGGAAAAAGCTCGCTTCCCGCCTGGACGAACAAAATATAACTTAGTATATATGCCGATATTATTTGTATTCAATTTCACCCTGTCTTAACGACATAAGATTACATTGAGTGAAATACCTCACAGATAAGCCGGATAGTTGAGGTTGCGGTTTCTTTCCTAGCATGGATCAGTCAAGCGGAGGATAGGATGAAGAAATCACGGAACGCCGCCATCGTTGCCGCCTTTGCCTGCGGGCTTCTGGCCGCTCCGGCCCTGGCAGTGGACCCCCACCTCGTGCCGGCCCGCGATTTCGCCGCGGCCTCGGTGGCGAACTGGCTGAACGATCCGGTGATCCTGCGCAGCATCAAGGCGCACAACGCCCGCCATGCCGAGCTGTCCCGTGGTGAAATCGAGGCGCTCGACATCCAGTGGCGCCTGGAGACCGCCGCCGCCGATCGGCCCCTGATCGACAGTGTCCTGCAGAGCCAGCTGTCGAAGTGCCTGATGTACCTCAGGAAGGCGGCCGGCGGCCGGGTGACCGAGATTCTGGTCATGGATGCCTACGGCATGATCGTGGGCGTGGACCATGCCAATTCCGACTACTGGCAGGGCGACGAGGACAAGTGGCGCAAGACCTATCTCGCCGGCCCCGGCGCGGTCTTCGTGGACGATGTCGAGCACGACCCCTCCACCGACGCCTTCCAGTCGGAGGTCAGCTTTGCGATCACCGACCCGGAAAGCGGCGAGGTGATCGGTTCGATCACCCTGGGCATCGACGTCGACAGTCTGACGCAGAACGAAACTTGAGGGAGGTGGCGCGGGCGGCTCGGCCGGTCCAAACCGCCGGAGCCGCCCGCGCCGACCAGCCCTGCCCTCCGGTGGGCCATGGGCCCCGATTTGCTCGGCAGATCGCGTGGGTGGAATGTGTTCACAGATGGATACAACTTAACGACTCCTTAATAATACTTCGATTGACTATCGGGAACCAATCCAATTACAGGCCATCATTGGTTTGATGGCCTTCGTCACTTGGAGACTTCCGCGTTCACTGGGGGATTCCCGATGACCCATCCAATCCGCGGCCTGGTGCTGGCAGGCTGCTTTCTCGGCTTCCTGGCCGGTGCGGCGCAGGCGGCCGAGCAACACGTCGAGCCGATGAAGAACTTCGCCAAGAACACGGTGCAGCAGTGGATCGGCGAGCCGGTCATGATCAGCGCGATCAAGGCGCAAAACGACCGCTACGCCGACCTCACCCAGTCGCAGATCGACAGCATGGACATTCAGTGGCGCACAGAGACGGTGCTGAGCCGCAAGCCGCTGATCAAGCAGGTGTCCGGCAACCCGTTGTCGGCCCGCTTGAAGGAGCTGAAGGCCGCGACCAAGGGCGTGGTCACCGAGATCTTCGTCATGGACAACCGGGGCATGAACGTCGCGATCAGCGACGTCACCTCGGACTACTGGCAGGGTGACGAGGACAAGTGGCAGAAGACCTTCCTGGCCGGTGCTGGCACCGTCTTCGTCGACGCGGTCGAGCACGATGCCTCGACCGACAGCTTCCAGTCCCAGCTCAGCATGTCGATCGCCGACCCGGCGACCGGAGAGGTGATCGGCGCGATCACCGTCGGCATCAACGTCGACCGCCTGAACGCCGTCGGGCTCTGACGCGCCGGCCGATGGTTTCGCGGGGCCGCCGCCGAGCCGCGGCGGCCCTGCGGCCCGTCGCCGGCCCCGGATCAGCCTCCGCGCCGCCGGGCCGCCTTGGTGAGGCGAACCAGCTCGACCCGGCAGGATTCGGCATCGCGCACCGACTTCTCAAAGCGTCCTCGGGCGAGGCCGCGACCGCGCCTGAGGTCGAAGCCCTCGGGGTCGACCCCGACCAACTGCCAGCCTTCGCCGTCCAGCCCCAGGACGCGCCCGGCGATCAGGTCCAGGGCGTCCGCGTGGTCCTGGTTCATGTGGGCGATGATGTCGCCCTCGGCGGCGGCCAACGCGGCCGGTCCGGCCTCGATCTCCAGCTCCCCGCCCTCCAGCCAGTGGATCCGGCCGAAGCCGGCGACCAGGTGGGCCGCCTCGGGCTCCACCCTGTAGAGCCGGAAGTCCCCGAAGCCGGCATAGGTCGCCGCAGTGGGGTGCCGGGCCACGAAGCGGTCGAGCAGCGCCGCATCGCGGACCACGGCCGCGCGGCCCTGAACCGAGGCGCGTGCCCCGGTCAGCGGCTCCTCCTCCGGCCCGTGGCCGTCGAGCAGAAGCGACACCCGGGGGTCGGCGGCGATGTTCTTGCTGTGGTCCGCGAGGTCCGAGAGCAGCAGCAGGGGCGCGCCGCCCTGGTCGCAGGCCATCAGGACCAGCGAGGCGTAGGGCGCCTGCGCGCCGCCCCGCTGCAGCGTGGTCGCCAGGGCCGCGGTCTCGGCGCGGCGCAGCAGGTCCTTGACGATGGCCCCTGGCCGGGCCTCTGGTTTCGGCTGCTCCATAAGGTTAACAACTGCGCCCGGTCCGGACCGGGGTCAAGGGCCGCCGTCGCCCGGGGGAGGGTCACGCCGGAAAGAGCGCGACAATGCCCCGGGTTTGCCCCAAAGCGGCCACAGTGCCCGGGCAAGAAGGCCGCTCTGGCAATTCCACCTCGTTCTGCCTACATGCTTTAGCAATAAGAAAGGGCAGCCATGCAGCCAACCATCGCCCTGGTCGACGACGACCGCAATATCCTAGCGTCGGTGTCCATCGCCCTGGAAGCGGAGGGCTTCAAGGTGCGGACCTACACCGATGGCTCGGAGGCCCTGCGGGCCTTCCAGGCGAGCCCGGTGGACCTGGCCATCCTCGACATCAAGATGCCCCGCATGGACGGCATGGAGCTGCTCGGCCATCTCAGGAAGTCCTCGACCCTGCCGGTGATCTTCCTGACCTCCAAGGACGACGAGGTGGACGAGGTCCTGGGTCTCAGGATGGGCGCCGACGACTACATCACCAAGCCCTTCTCCCAGCGCCTGCTGATCGAGCGGATCCGCGCCCTGCTGCGGCGCGAGAAGCTCTCGCAGGACGACGGGGCCGAGGTCACCGCGGAAAAGCCCCTGACCCGCGGCGACCTGATGCTGGACCCGGCGCGCCACCTTTGCACTTGGAAGGCGGAAGCGGTTAATCTCACCGTCACCGAGTTCCTGATTCTCAAGGCGTTGGCCCAGCGCCCTGGGCACGTCAAGAACCGCGATCAGCTGATGGACGCGGCCTACGGTGAGCACATCTACGTTGACGACCGGACGATCGACAGCCACATCAAACGCCTGCGAAAGAAGTTCAAGGTCGTCGACGACGGGTTCTCGCAGATCGAGACGCTCTACGGCGTTGGCTACCGCTACAAGGACGCCTGACCCACAGACGCCTAAGCCGGGGGCGGCGGCGCGCCGCCTGGAAGGGGGATGACGGCCGAAAGCGAGATCAAGCCGCTGCTCGCGCCGCGGGCGGGGGTGGAAGACGTCAGCGACGTCGCCGAGCAATCTCAGGCGCGACGGGGTGGGCGTTTGCCGATTCTGGGCTCGCCCCTGACCCGCCGGATCCTCACCCTCAACGTCCTGGTCCTGCTGATCCCGGTCCTCGGCCTGCTGCATCTCGAGCAGTTCCGCGACAGCCTGATCGAAGCCGAACTCGAGGCCCTAAATGTGCAGGGCCGGGCCTTCTCGCTCTCCCTCGCCGGCGGCGCCGTCGTGGTCAGCCCGAGCGGCGAGGAATCGATCCTTCCCGAGGCGACCCGCAACATCATGCGCATCCTGCTGCCCGGCTCCGGGGTCCGGGCCCGGCTCTTCGACCGGGGCGGCAACCTGGTGGCGGACTCCTTCCGGCTCACGGGCAAGGGCGGCCAGGTGCACGTGGTCGAGCTGGCGCCCCTTGACGGCGGCACGGCGGTGTCGCGAACCCTGAGCCGGATGCTCGACCGGGCCATCGACTGGCTTCCCGGGGTCGATCACCTGCCGGTCTACTACGAGGCCCCGGTGCAGCGCGCGACCGACTACGACGAGGTCGCCATGGTCCTGCGAGTCGGCCGCGGCGGTGGCATGGCCCGGGTCGGCCGGCGCGGCGGCCTGGTGCTTTCGGCCGCGGTTCCAGTGCAGCGCTACCGGCAGGTGCTGGGCGCCCTGATGCTGTCCAAGGACGGCAGCGTCATCGAGTCGGCGGTGCGCAACCGGCGCCGGGACATCCTGCTGGTCTTCGCCATCGCGCTTGGGGTGACGATTCTGCTCTCGATCTATCTGGCCAGCACCATCGCCCGGCCGGTGCAGCGGCTCGCCGAGGCCGCCGATCGGGTCCGGCACGCCAAGGGCCGCCAGGTCGAGATCCCCGACATGTCGCATCGCCGCGACGAGGTCGGCGAGCTCTCCGCCGCCCTGATCGACATGACCGAGTCGCTCTGGACCCGCCTGGACGCGATCGAGCGCTTCGCCGCCGACGTGGCGCACGAGATCAAGAACCCGCTCACCTCGGTGCGCAGCGCGGTCGAAACCGTGGCCCGGGTCGACGACCCGGAGCAGCAAAAGAAGCTGATGAGCATCATCCTCGACGACGTGCAACGCCTGGACCGGCTGATCAGCGACATCTCCGACGCCTCGCGGCTGGATGCCGAGCTGTCCCGGGCGCAGACCGAATCCGTCGACCTGAGTCAGCTCCTCGGCGCCCTGTCCGAGACCTACGACGCCGTGATCGAGCAGAAGGAGCTCAAGTTCGAGCTCAGCCTGCCGACCCGCGACGTCGTGGTCCAGGGGATCGAGGGCCGGCTGGGCCAGGTCTTCCGGAACCTGATCAGCAACGCCATTTCCTTCAGCCCGCCGGGCGGCGCGATCCGGCTGCTGGTGCGCCCGCAGGCCGGCGCCGTCGACATCCTGGTCGAGGACGACGGGCCGGGCATTCCGGAGACCAAGCTCGCCGCCATCTTCGACCGCTTCTACAGCGAGCGGCCGAGCGACGAAAAGTTCGGCACGCACTCGGGGCTCGGACTGTCGATCTCGAAGCAGATCGTCGAGGCCCTTGGCGGCCAGGTCACCGCCGAGAACCGGCGGGACTCGGACGGCGCGATCATCGGTGCCCGCTTTCGCGTGCGCCTGCCGCTCGATTGACCCCAGCCTCCATGGCAGAGGCCCTCGTCCACGCCACCTGCGTCGTGGTCAAGGGCGTCGGCCTTCTGCTGCGCGGCCCCTCGGGGTCCGGCAAGTCGGACCTGGCGCTGCGTCTGATCGACGCCGGCGCGGCCCTGGTCGCAGACGATCAGACCGCCTTGCGGACCCGCCGAGGCCGTCTCGTCGCGCGGTCGCCCGATACGCTGGCGGGCAAGCTGGAAGTCCGCGGCCTGGGGATCCTCGAGCTGGCCCACAGCGCGGAGGCGGAGGTCGGACTGGTCGTCGACCTGCGACCGGGACAGGAACCGGAGCGACTGCCGGAGGCGGCCGAGGCGGAGATCCTTGGGGTCTGCCTGCCGCGGCTGCAGCTCGATGCCTTCGGCCCTTCGGCCGCCGCCAAGCTGCGCCTTGCCGCTCGGAGCCTCGGGACGCTACAACAGCCCGGTCCAGGGACCTGGAGCGGGCTGGGGCCCGAGACCATGACGACCGCAAGCGTGACCACCAGCAACGACGCCGCCGCCCGCGGATCCGCCGATCCCGAAGCCGGGACCTTTGAGCGGCCGGAGGTCCCTGCGGATCGCCGCCTGGTCCTCGTCACGGGCCTTTCGGGGGCGGGCCGCTCCTCGGCCCTGAAGGCGCTCGAGGACCAGGGCTACGAGGCGATCGACAACCTGCCCCTGGGCTTTCTCGCCGCGGTGACTCGCGAAACCTCTGTGCCGCCGGCGGACCGAACCGAACCTGCAACCGAGCTCGGAGAGCGTCCGGTCGCGATCGGCATCGATACGCGGACGCGGCACTTCGCGGTGGAGACCTTCCTGGCCCAGCTGGAGACCATGGCCGAGCGGCCGGGCCCGGATCCCCTGCTTCTCTTCATCGACTGCGACGACGACGTGCTGGTCCGCCGTTACGCCGAGACCCGGCGCCGCCATCCCCTGGCGCTGGACCGCCCGGTGGCGGACGGCATCCAGGCCGAGCGTCGCCTGGTGACTCCCTTGCGGGCGCGGGCCGATCTGGTCATCGACACCTCGGAGCTGACGCTGGGCGGACTGAGGACCCAACTCGCCGAGCGGCTGGGGCTGGGCGCGGGTGGCGGCATGCTGGTGTCGGTGCTGTCCTTCTCCTACCGTTTCGGCCTGCCGAGGCACGCCGATCTGGTCTTCGACGTCCGCTTCCTGGCCAATCCGCATTACGAACCCCTGCTGAGGCCACTTACCGGGCGCGACGAGCCGGTCGCGGCCTACGTACAGGAAGATCCCGGATTTTCCATTTTTTTCAATCATCTGACGGAGCTTCTCGAGCCGCTTCTGCCGCGCTATCGCAAGGAGGGCAAGAGCTATCTGACCTTGGCCGTGGGCTGCACCGGCGGCCGGCACCGCTCCGTTGCGGTCGCTGAGCGCCTGGCGGCCTGGCTCGCCGACAAGGTGCCGCAGGTCAAGCTCCACCACCGCGATGTCGGGCGCAGCCACGGCGCCGGGCCGAGACCGGAAGAGGAAAAACCATGATCGGACTGGTTTTGGTTACCCATGGCGGCCTTGCCCGCGAGTTCCTGGCCGCCGTCGAGCATGTCGTCGGCCCGCAGGAGCAGGTGGCGCTGGTCTGCATCGGCCCCGAGGACGACATGGAGGAGCGCCGCCAGCAGATCATCGACGGCGTCGACCGGGTCAACGGGGGCGACGGCGTGGTGGTGGTCACTGACATGTTCGGCGGTACGCCATCGAACCTGGCGATTTCGGTCTTGGATCAGGGCCACGTCGAGGTGATCGCCGGCATGAACCTGCCGATGCTGATCAAGCTGGCCAGCCTGCGGAGCGAAAAGCCGATCGGGGTCGTGGTCGCCGAGGCCCGGGAAGCCGGTCGCAAATACATCAATGTCGCGTCCGAACTGCTGGCCGGGGAGGCCGCGGCGAAGGTCAAGAAATGAACCGGGATCAGGTCTTGGTCGCCAGGCGTCGCGTGACCATCGTCAATCAGCGCGGGCTGCATGCCAGGGCGGCGGCCAAGTTCGTCAAGCTGGCCGGCAGCTACGAGGCCGAGATCCTGGTCCGCAAGGACGGCACCGAAGTCTCCGGCCTCTCGATCATGGGGCTGATGATGCTGGCCGCAGGGCTGGGCGCGGAGATCGAGCTGCAGGCGAAAGGCCCGGCGCGGGAACCCGCGCTGGCCGCGCTGGCGGGCCTGGTCGCCGCCGGCTTTCACGAGGAGGCCTGATGAGCGGCGTCCGGATTCCGCCGCTGAAGCGGAACAGCCTTCGGGCCTCCGGCCGCCTTGGGGACGTCGGGCGGTGGCGCCGCCTGCGCCTGCAGGCAGGGCCATGAACCGCGCGATCCGGATCCCGGTACCCGGGCGGCGGCGGCACAGGCGATAGACGACAGGCAAGATGGCGGCAAAGCGGGAAAAGAAGGGCAAGGGGGGCCGAAAGCGGCCCGGCGGCGAGCGCGTGTTGCAGGGCCTGGCAGTCTCCCCCGGCGTTGCGGTCGGCCAGACCTTCTTGCGCGAAGCCGGCGAGATCCAGATCAACGAGTACACGGTATCGCGGCGCCAGGTTCCGGTCGAGGCGGAGCGCTTCGAGAAGGCGGTGGCCAGGGCGCATGGCCAGCTGGACAAGATCCGGGCCCACGCCGACAACTTGCACGGCACGGCGGCCGAGGAACTGGGCTACCTGCTGGATGCCCACGAGCAGATGTTGTCCTCGGCGCGCCTGACCAAGGGCGTCGTCCGCCGCATCGAGCAGGGGCGGATCAACGCCGAGGCGGCGGTCATGGCCGAGATCACCGAGATCGCCGCCAACTTCGAGGGCATGAACGACCCCTACCTGGCGGCCCGGGCCGACGAGATCCGGGAGGTCGGCCTGCGTCTGCTGCGCAGCCTCTCGGACCGTCCCTACCAGGGCTTCAAGGAGGTCCCGGCCGGCTCCGTCATCCTGGCCGAGGAGATCACCCCGGCGGACACGGCGCTCATGGACCCCCGGCGGGTCGGGGGCTTCGCCTGCGTGCTCGGCGGTGCCGAGAGCCACACCGCGATCATGGCCCGCTCCCTGGGCCTGCCGGCGGTGCTCGGGGTCGGCGGGCTGCTGGAGGACGTGGTTCCGGGCGAGACGGTGATCGTCGACGGCTCCGACGGCCTGGTCATCCTGCGGCCGACCGCCAAGCGCCTGGCCGACTACAAGCGCCGCCAGCAGGCCATGGAGCGCGAGGCACGGGCCCTGGTGCGCCTGAGGACGCGGCCTGCGGTCACCCGGGACGGGGTGACGGTGGCGCTGCAGGCCAACCTGGAGCTGCCGCGGGAGGTCTCCCAGGCGCGCTCGGCGGGGGCCGAGGGCATCGGCCTTCTGCGCACCGAGTTCCTCTACATGAACCGGGACACTTTGCCCGACGAGGAGGAGCAGACCGCGGCGCTGCGCGAGATCGTCCGCGCCATGGGCGGCCGCCCGGTCACGGTGCGGACGCTCGACGTCGGCGGGGACAAGCTGGCCCCCTCTCTGCGGCCGCGCTTCCACGGTACCGCCAACCCGGCGCTCGGCCTGCGGGCGATCCGGCTGTCGCTGAAGGAGCCGGAACTGCTGGATACCCAGCTGGCGGCGATGCTCCGCGCCGGGGCCGAAGGGCCGATCCGGATCCTCCTGCCGATGATATCGACGGTCGCCGAGGTCGTGGAGGTCCGGAAGGCGCTCGCCGCCACCGCCCGGCGCCTCGAGCGAAAGGGAGAAAAGATCGCCGATCCGCTGCCGCCGGTCGGGGTGATGATCGAGATCCCCGGCGCGGCGCTGGCCGCCGACGCCATCGCCTCGGTGGCGGATTTCTTCGCCATCGGCAGCAACGACCTGACGATGTACACGCTGGCGATCGACCGCGGCGAGGAATCCGTCGCGCACCTCTACAACCCGCTGCACCCGGCGGTGCTGCGCCTGATCCAGTTCTCCGTCGAAGCGGCGCTGCGGGCCCGCCTGCCGGTCAGCGTCTGCGGCGAGATTGCCGGCGACCCGCGCTTCACTCCGCTGCTGCTCGGTCTCGGCGTACGCGATCTTTCGATGTCGGCCAACTCCCTGCTCCGGGTCAAGCAGCAGATCCGTGGCCTCGACATGCAGGCCGCCGCCCGCCGCGCCCAGGTCATCATGGATCAGACCGACAGCGCCCGGATCGCGGCGCTGCTGGATGACTTCAGCGAATCCCTGTGACCGATCGGCCGAACGTCCGGGATCCGTCCGCCCGGAAAAGCTAGAGGGGCACCCCGTTTGCCGGGATGCCCCTCGAACTGACCAGTCTTGCCCTTAGTCAAGTCACCGCTGACAGCGGCCTTCTTGCCGTCTGGGACGGCCTTGAGAATTCCTGTCCTCCCGGTGTTCCGTTCCTTGAGGTGTTCAGGCTTTCCCCTCTGCTTGACTGGGCGTCGTGCTAGGCCATTAAGAGGCCGCGTCCAGCTTCGAAGCCACACCGTCGAACAGCGTGTCCAGCGAGCTGCCGACGGAGGTCAGGGCGCCGATGGCGGCGACTGCGATCAGAGCGGCGATCAGGCCGTATTCGATGGCCGTCGCGCCGGACTCGTCCTTCGCGAAGGAATGCAGGGACTTGAACATAGGGGTATCCTCCAATGAACAAACAAGCGCGATCGCGCGATTTGGTGTAGTTTGTCTACACGCGGATCTTGGACTTGAAATATTAATATTAGGTAACGCCCACCACAGAAATGCCACATCAAAATAATGAAAATATATAACGCGTTTTATGTTTCATATTTACTGCGAAATTAACCTTAGAACGCCAAGTAATTCCCTGTGCGGCGCCGCGGCGCCCGGCGCTTGTCGCTGTCGCCGCTGGCTGTTAAACCCTCCGCGATTCGGCCGCTATCGGCGACCCTGAACACGGAGAACGGAAAAATGGCGCAATTCGACGACTACAAGGTGGCCGATATCGGCCTCGCCGACTGGGGTCGCCGGGAGATCGCGATCGCGGAGACCGAGATGCCGGGCCTCATGGCCCTGCGCGAGGAGTTCGGCAAGGCCCGGCCGCTCGAGGGCGCGCGGATCACCGGCTGCCTGCACATGACCATCCAGACCGCGGTCCTGATCGAAACCCTGCGGGCTCTGGGCGCCGAGATTCGCTGGTCCTCCTGCAACATCTTCTCCACCCAGGATCACGCTGCGGCGGCGATCGCCGCCAGCGGCGTGCCGGTCTTCGCCTGGAAGGGCGAGACCGAGGAGGAGTACTGGTGGTGCATCGAGCAGACCATCGAGGGCCCGGACGGCTGGCGGCCGAACATGCTGCTCGACGACGGCGGCGACCTGACCGTGGTCATGCACGACAAGTATCCCGAGCTCATGACCGAGGTCCGCGGCGTTTCGGAGGAAACCACCACCGGCGTCCACCGCCTCTACGAGATGGCCAAGGCCGGAAAGCTCGCGGTGCCGGCCTTCAACGTGAACGATTCGGTGACCAAGTCGAAGTTCGACAACATCTACGGCTGCCGGGAATCCCTGGTCGACGGCATCCGCCGGGCGACCGATGTGATGATGGCCGGCAAGGTCGCGGTGGTCTGCGGCTACGGCGACGTCGGCAAGGGCTCTGTGCGCTCCCTGGCCGGCGCCGGCGCCCGGGTCATGGTCACCGAGATCGACCCGATCTGCGCCCTGCAGGCGGCGATGGACGGCTTCCAGGTCGTGACCCTGGACGAGGCCGCCTCCCAGGGCGACATCTTCGTCTCGGCGACCGGCAATGCCGACGTCATCACCATCGACCACCTGCGTGCCATGAAGGACCGGGCGATCGTCTGCAACATCGGCCACTTCGACAACGAGATCCAGGTCGAGTCCCTGCGCAACATGAAGTGGCACAACATCAAGCCGCAGGTCGACGAGATCGAGTTCCCGGACGGCAAGCGGGTGATCCTGCTGGCCGAGGGCCGCCTAGTAAACCTCGGCTGCGCGACCGGGCACCCCAGCTTCGTGATGAGCGCCTCCTTCACCAACCAGGTGCTGGCGCAGATCGAGCTTTGGACCAACCCCGGCAAGTACGACAAGCAGGTCTACGTCCTGCCGCGGCACCTCGACGAGAAGGTCGCCGCCCTGCACCTCGAGAAGGTCGGAGCGAAGCTGACCAAGCTGACCCAGGCGCAGGCCGACTACATCGGGGTCCCGGTGAAGGGGCCCTTCAAGTCCGAGGCCTACCGCTATTGAGGATGCCGCTCTTCGCGTCCCCGACGCCGCGGTCCAGGCCCCTGCTCGGAGCGCCTGGTCCGGCTCGGCTTGTTCGCACCCGGCAAAGGAACTAGACTCGCGTATTACTAGGGTCTTCTAGGTATATCGACCTTGGCGGCACCCTACCGAATGTACGTGCGGCGAATTGACCCGATCGACCGGCGGGTTCGGCTAAGCGGCCTTCAACGGCAAGGGGCAATCGGCTCGTGCTGCCCACCGCTCTGATCGCGCTGCTGGTCGCTGCCGGCGCCTGCCTCTACCTGGGCCGCCGGCTGGCCAGCCTTCAGGAGGAAAGCGGCGCGATCAGGCGTCAGGCCGCCATCGCCGAGGCTCGTCTCGCGGCGGCCACCCTGGGCAGCTTCGATCTCTCGGACAAGGCGGCCGGCGCCTCTCCCGGCCTGATCGCTGGTCTCGGCCTGGAGGGCGCTCCGGCGGACGGCCACGGACCGGACAGCCTGGAAGCCGTCCTGGCGATACTCGCAGACTCCGAGCGGCAGTCTCTAACGGCGGCGATCGAGGCCCTCGAGCGCGCGGGCGACGGCTTTCGGCTCGTGCTGAAACCGGAGCGGGGCCCGGCGGCCGTCTCGGTATCCGGCGTCCGCTTCGACGGTCCGGACGGGGACGCCGAGCGTTCCGCCTTTCTCTGGTTCCAGGACGTCGGCGAGGACGTTACCCGCCTCGAGCGGGCCGAGGCCGAACGGTCGCTGCGCGAGGCCCTGCTCGACAGCTTGCCGGTGCCGGTCTGGCTGCGCGACGATTCGCTCGAACTCAGCTACTGCAACGCGGCCTACGCCGGGGCCGTCGACCGGGAGCGGGAGTCGGCGGTCGCGGACAGCGTCGAACTGCTCGACCAGGCGCAGGGTGCGCCGGGCCTGGCGCTGGCCCGTCGGGCGCGCGAGGGCGGTGCCGCAGTGAGCGAATCCCACCACGCGGTGGTCGGCGGCGAACGCCGGCTCATGGCGGTCGAAGAGCGGCCCTTCGGCGACCAGGGCCTGGTCGGCCTGGCCATCGACCGGACCGATGTCGAAGAGCTGCAGTCCGAGCTCAGCCGGCACATCGATGCCCATTCCGAGGTCCTCGACAATCTGGCAAGCGGAATCGCGATCTTCGGCCAGGACATGCGGCTCAAGTTCTACAACGGCGCCTACGCGCGCATGTTCCACCTGGACGAAGACTTCCTGGCGAGCGAACCTCATCTCAACGACGTTCACGAGGCGCTGCGGGAGCGTCGGCAGATTCCCGAGTCCGCCGACTTTCCCAAGTTCAAGAAGGAACGGCTGCGCGCCTTCCAGACCTTGATCGAGCCCCTGGAGGAACTGCAGCACCTGCCCGACGGCAGTACCATCCGCACGGTGGTCGCGCCGCATCCCTTCGGCGGCGTGCTCTCGATCTGCGAGGACGTGACCGATCGCCTGGCACTCGAGCGCTCCTACAACACCCTGATCGCGGTCCGCCAGGAGACCCTGGACAACCTCTTCGAGGGGGTTGCGGTCTTCGGCAGCGACGGGCGCCTCAAGCTCCACAACCCGGCTTTCGCGCGGATCTGGGAGCTTTCGGCCGAGAGCCTGCAGAACGAGCCCCACGTCCGCGACCTGCTGCCGCAGCTCCGCCGCTTCTATCCGATCAGGGACGACTCCTGGCCGGAGGCCGAGGAGCGCATGGCCGTCCAGGTCACCGAGGCGGAGCCGCGCAGCGGCCGCCTCGAACGTAGCGACGGCATGGTCCTCGACTGGTCCCAGGTGCCGCTGCCCGACGGGGCCAGCCTCTTCACCTATTTCGACGTCACCGATTCGACCCGGGTCGAACGTGCGCTGCGCGAGCGGGCCGAGGCGCTGGAGACCACCGACCGCCTGAAGTCCGAGTTCATCGCCAACGTCTCCTACGAGCTGCGCACGCCGCTCAACGCGATCATCGGCTTCGCGGAGATCCTCGAGAAGCAGCTCTTCGGCGAGCTCAACGACCGCCAGCTGGACTATGCCCGGGCGATCGTCGAATCCTCGGAGCGCCTGATCAGTCTGATCAACGACATCCTCGACCTGGCCACGATCGAGGCCGGCTACCTGCAGCTGGAGCTGGAGTCGATCGACATACGCGAGCTGCTGAACAGCATCTTCACCCTGGGCCACGAGCGCGCCCGCAGCCGCGGTCTCGAGCTGGCCCTCGACTGCGAGGAGGATGTCGGCGCGGTGGTCGCCGATCCGCGGCGGCTCAAGCAGGCGCTCTTCAACCTGCTGTCGAACGCCTTCAAGTTCACCCCGGAAGGCGGCAGCGTCACCGTGTCCGCGGTCCGCGACAACGGCGAGCTGCTGCTTTCGGTCGCCGACACCGGGGTCGGGATCCCGGTGGAGGAGCACGGCCGGGTCTTCGACAAGTTCATCCGCGGGCCCGGCAACCCGCGCCAGGCCGGTGCCGGCCTGGGGCTGTCGCTGGTGCGCAGCCTGATCGAGCTTCACGGCGGCCGGATCGAGCTCGCCTCGGAGCTGGATCGCGGCACCAAGGTGACCTGCCGGATCCCGGTCGAGCCGCCGCTGTTGGCCGTCGAGGCGCCGGCCGACGTCCGTCAGGCCTGACCGGGGACGCCCTTGGTGGTCGAGTATTCCCAGTGCAGGGTCTCATCCGGACGGACCCGGGCGTGGATCGCGTGCGCCGCCATGGCCGCCTCCGAGAAGCCGCAGAGGATCAGCTTCAGCTTGCCCGGATAGCTGTTGATGTCGCCGATGGCATAGATGCCCTCGGCACTGGTCATGCAGGTCTCCGGGTCGACTGCGATCTGACCGCGATCCAGGTCCAGGCCCCAGGACGCGATCGGGCCGAGGTTCATCGACAGCCCGAAGAAGGGCAGCAGGATGTCGGCCTCCAGGCGCCGCTCCTCGCCCGAGATCTTGCGCACGATGACGGCTTCCAGCTGGCCGTCTCGGCCTTCCAGGCCGTGCAGCTGATAGGGCACGACCAGGCGGACGACGTCGCCGGCGCTGGCCAGCTCCTGCAGGCGAGCCACGTTCTCCGGTGCGCCGCGGAACTTGGCGCGCCGGTGCACGACGTGGATCTGCGCGGCCAGCTCGGCCAGGGACAGGGTCCAATCGAGGGCCGAGTCGCCGCCGCCGGCGATGACGATGCGCTTGCCGCGAAGGTCTTCGCGCCGGCGGACCATGTAGAAGACGCTCTTGCCCTCGTAGTCGCGGATGCCCTCCAGCGGCGGGCGGTTCGGACCGAAGGCGCCGCCGCCGGCCGCGATCACCACCGCCTTGGCGTCGAGGCGCAGGCCGCCGTCGGTCTCGAGCGACCAACGTCCCCCGG